>Ga0335077_10000664_pt1 | contig 39076 bp, 32 predicted proteins | sample Lox_Sample_31_FD_207151 | JGI IMG/M metagenome (GOLD analysis project Ga0335077, IMG submission 207151) | Soil microbial communities from Loxahatchee National Wildlife Refuge, Florida, United States - Lox_Sample_3.1 | ecosystem: Environmental > Terrestrial > Soil > Wetlands | place: USA... | reverse complement strand
CGCTGCGGGCGACGGCGTTCGCGCTCACCACGGGGATCTTCATCGCCAGCTACACGCTCTGGGACAAGTACGCGGTCGCGAACCTGCACACCCCGTCGGTGCTGCAGGGGTACGCAGGCTTCCCCGTGATGGCGCTTGTGTTCACGCCGTTCGTGCTGCGTGATCGCGGGCGGCTCGCGCAGGTCTGGCACACGTTCCGGCGCCAGGCGCTCGGCGGCGCCGTCCTCGCGCCGCTCGCCTACATGCTTGTCCTGGTCGCGCTCAGCTTCACCGCGGTCAGCGTGGTGGCGCCGGCCCGCGAGATCAGCGTTCTATTCGGCGTGCTGCTCGGCCGCCGCCTGCTCGGCGAGGGCCACCTGGCCAGGCGGCTGACGGCAGGTGCGGCGATCGTCGCCGGCATCATCGCGATCGCCGTCAGCTGAGCCAGGCCCGGCGGGCCGCTGCCGGTCAGCGCTCATTTCCCGCAAATCGCCGCCGACTGGCCGTGTGGCCATAAATACTTTTCCGCAGGCCAGCTAAGTCGTAATTTAGGTCCGCGTTGGCGAGCCGGAGCGAGGGCCTGTTAACGTACCCCAAATAGCGTCACCCTCCAGGGGGGCACAAGAAAAAGGGGATGCTTAATGCTAGGTCGTAACAAGAGCCTGGCCGCTGCTGTAGCTACCGCGGTCATGCTGCTCGGACTCGTCATGGTCGGGCCTGCTACCAGCGCCGGAGCGGCCACGACGTGGCGGACACACGTCTGCCACGGAACATTCAGAAGACCGGGTATCCTTACCGGGCTTAATTTCGACGTCATCGTGCGGGGCCTTTGCCTGGTTAACGCCGGACCGGTCTCAGTGGAGCATGATGTCATCGTTACACGGGGCTCGTCGCTGATCGCTGACTTCGGGCGGCATAATTCAAGAATCAGCGTGGCCGACGATATTATCGTGCATAGGGGCGGGACGCTGGTGCTCGGCTGCGAGCCGGTGCACTTCAACTGCTCGGACGACCCGCACCCGAAGCACCCGACGCTGTCCAGCCACGACACGGTCGGCGGCAGCCTCGTGGCCATCGACGCGCTCGGCGTGGTCGTGCACAACAGCTGGTTCGGGCACGACATCGTCCAGCTGGGCGGCGGCGGCGGGCTCACCTGCAAGCCGCACGGATCGTTCGCCCACGTCCACAGCCCGGTCTACAGCGACTACGAGGACAACTGGATCGGCGGCAGCATCTGGGTCAAGCACCTGAGGTCCTGCTGGCTCGGCGTGATCCGGGACTGGATCGGCGGCAGTGCGACGGTCAGCACCAACAGGATGAAGGACCCCGATGCCATGGAGGTCGTGACCAACACGGTGCTCAGGGACCTCACCTGCTGGCGCAACTCGCCGAAGGTGCAGTTCGGGGACTCGCACGGGCGGCCCAACCGGGTCGGCCTGCACGCGTTCTTCGAGTGCGGCTTCCACCGGCTGGTGCCGAACCCGGCCGGCCAGCACAAGCACTTCGACCACATCTCGGTGCACCTGCACTGACCCGGCGGCCGCGAAAGCGGCAGGGGCCCTGGCGCAGCCTTCGGCTGCGCCAGGGCCCCCTCTCGCGTCCGGACCCGGGCCGCCCGGCTCAGGAGATCTGCAGGAACCGCTGTCGTTCCGCCACGATGTCCCTGAACCTGCGCACCCGGTCCTCGTAACCCGGCACGTCGACGGCCTCGAGGGCTGGCGCGCTCGTCAGGTCGCGCGCGAGGGCGTCGGACTCGCCGACCAGGTTCCAGTCGAACTGGAGCAGGTCGTTCAGCCCGACCCGGCGGACCTGGTCCCATACCTTGTCCTGGTTGAGCACCGGCAGGCCCTTGACCACCCCGGCGGCGTCGTCGATGGCCCTGACCAGCCGTTCGGCCTTGCGCATGGGCTCCATCACCTCGGCAGGCGGGAACGGCTGCTCCCTGGTGGACGGCGGCACGCTCTCGATCCGGTACCTGGCGATCAGCGCCCGGAGCGCGGCCGAGGCCTCGCCGAGGCCATGGGTGACCCGCTGCCTGACGAGCTGGTCGTCCGAACGCATCTTGCCCTTCTGGGTGTAGACCTCAGATCCGAGGACGCTCTCCAGCATGCGGGCGAAGCTGCCAGGCGAGGTCACTACTGGGCCTTCCCGTGCGCGCCAGCGCCGTCACCGAGGTTGGGCAGGCCCGGCAGGGAGCCCACCCCGGTGAGACCGACGTTGAACGGCTCGCCGACGGCCATGTTCGGCGCCGATACGAGACCGCGCTCGGCCATCTTCATCGCGACGTAATACCGGACCGCCTCCATTTCCGACAGGCCGAAGGCGCGCAGCGAGATCAGCTCGCGCATCCGCTCATCGCGCGGCCGCATCAGCACCTTGACGTCGTTGAGCGTGATCCCGTAGATCGCCAGGAAGTCCTGGAGGTGGCCCCTGACCAGCTCGGTGAGCTCGTGGATCCGCTCGTTGACCATCTCAAGCGGCGTGAGCTGGACGATCTGGTTGATGGCCTGCTCGACGACGGGCCCGGCGTAAGCGTTGAGCTGCTCGGTCGTGAAGAAATGGCCCTGGTACGGCATGTGGGTGACGAGCTTGACCGCGTCCTGCGGGCTGTCGACGTGCACGTAGTAGTCCACGTCGTAGACAAGCTCGGCGAGCTCGCGCGACAGGGCAAGGCCCTGCGCCTTGGCGACGCTCTTGGCGCTCGTCACGAACAGCGCCTCGAACTGCCAGGGCGACTGGCCGCTGTAGAACGCCTGCTGGATGCTGCCCATGATCGGCCGGTCCGTGGTCTGCACCGGGTACTGGCCGCCGCCGTACACGTTCAGGATCGCGCCGCGCGACTTGAGCACGCAGAAGTGGTTGTTCTCCACGGTCAGGAGGCTGCCGGTCAGGATGTCGTTGTGCGGGTAGTGGTACATGAGGATGCCGGGACCCATTACCTCGGTCCCGTCGTCGTGCAGCGTGCTGACGACATTGCGAATGGCCATCTGCGCTCCTAAGACTCTCGCCCGGCCTTCCGCCTGGCGGTCCAGAAAGAACATACTCGCAGATCGAGACCGGTTTGCCGGTGTCGTCCTGACAATGCGGACCACGCGGTCCAAGGCAGTACACCAGGACGGCCGGCCGGGCGGGCACGGCACCGGGCGGGCCGGGCCGGCGCAGGTCAGTGCAGCGCGGCGGCGGCCGCCCCGGCCGCCGCCGGCAGCGCGTCGGCGATCTTCGCGATCGCGGTCTCGTCGTGCGCGGCGGAGACGAACCACGCCTCGTAGGGCGACGGCGGCAGGTACACCCCGCGATCCAGCATCGCGTGGAAGAACGCGGCGTAGGCCGCTCCCGACTGCGCCCGCGCCTGGCCGAAATCACGCACCGGGTCGGTGACGCCGAGGAAGAACGAGAACAGGTTGCCGGCCTCCTGCAGCCGGAACGGCACTCCCGCCCGGGTCAGCGCGGCCGAGGCCAGCCCGGCCACCGCGGCGGCCGCCTCGTCCACCCGCTGGTAGGTCTGCGCGGTGCACTCGCGCAGCGTCGCCAGCCCGGCGGCGACGGCCAGCGGGTTGCCCGACAGCGTCCCCGCCTGGTAGACCGGCCCGGCCGGGGCGAGCAGGTCCATGATCTCGGCCCGGCCGCCGAAGGCGGCGGCCGGCAGCCCGCCGCCCATCACCTTGCCGAACGTCATCAGGTCCCCGGCCACCGCTTCCCTGCCGTACCAGCCCGACCTGGTGACGCGGAAGCCGGTCAGCACCTCGTCCATGATCAGCAGCGCTCCGTACTCGGCGCAGAGCGCGGCGAGCAGCTCGTTGAAGCCCGCCGAAGGTGGCACCACGCCCATGTTGGCGGGGCAGGCCTCGGTGATGACGCAGGCGATCTGGCCGCCGTTCTCGGCAAAGGCCTGCCGGACCGCCTCCGGGTCGTTGTAGGGCAGCACGACGGTGTCCGAGGTGACCGCGCCGGTCACGCCCGGCGAGTCGGGCAGCGCGAACGTGGCCACTCCCGAGCCCGCCGCGGCGAGCAGCGCGTCCACGTGCCCGTGGTAGCAGCCGGCGAACTTGACTACCAGCGACCGCCCCGTGTACCCGCGGGCCAGCCGCAGGGCCGACATGGTGGCCTCGGTGCCCGAGCTCACCAGCCGCACCTTCTGCGCCGGCGTTCGCGCGACAAGTTCCTCGGCGAGGTCCACCTCGCCGGGCGTCACCGTGCCGAACGAGGTGCCGCGGCCCGCCGCCTCGGTGATCGCGCCGACCACGGCAGGGTGGGCGTGCCCGAGGATCATCGGGCCCCACGAGCAGACCAGGTCCACGTAGCGGGTGCCGGCGACATCGGTCAGGTAGGGGCCCTGGCCGCTGGCCATGAAGACCGGCGTCCCGCCCACCGCCCCGAACGCCCGCACCGGCGAGTTCACCCCGCCGGGCAGCACCTCGCTGGCACGGGCGAACAGGGCGGACGACGACAGGGTCGCTGTCTCGTGCGTCGTCATTGCGGTATCTCCTCGCACGCGTCGGCCAGGGGAACGAGTAGCCGCAGCGCGTCGGGCAGCGGCCCGCCCGCGGCGGGGGCGATGATCCAGCGCGCGGCGAGCCCGCCGGGCAGCCGCGACGGCGGCGCGAGCACGTAGCTGTCGCGGCAGTGCCAGCGCAGCCCGGTCACCGCGGGCACGACCTCAGGCACGCAGTCCAGGTGACAGGACCACCACTCGTCGTCCTCGGCCAGGGCCGCACGGCTCGCGACGAAGAACAGCATGCGCTCGCCGGTGCCGGTCGCCACCGGGCCGGGCGTGACGCCGGCCCGCTCGATCCGGCGCAGCGCGGCGAGACCGGCCGCCTCTGGAACGTCGAGCACGTCGAAGGCCCGGCCGGTTGCCAGCAGGATGCCGGCCTGCGGCGCCAGGCTCCACAGCGCGGCGACCGCCGCGGGATCGCTGGTCGCCTGCAGCTTCCAGGCCGGCGAGAGCGGGTGAGCGCCGGGCGCCGGGCAGCCGAGCCGGTCGCAGGAGCAGGCGCGACCCGAGGTGCCGGCCGGCGACTGCCGGCCAGGCGGCCACGCGCCGGGGCACACCGGCCAGCCAAGCGCGGCGTAGCGTGCCGCGGCGAGCACGAGCCTGTCGTGCCCCCTGCGGCGCCTTGACCTGGCTCGCAACACCGCCTCGACCATCGGCTGCCTCCCCGCCGAGCAACTGGACCCAACGCTAGCGGAGCCTGGCCGCCATCTCGGTGGCCCAGTAGGTGAGGATGATGCCCGCGCCGGCCCGCCGGATCGCGGTCAGGGTCTCGGCGATCACCCGGTCCCGGTCCAGCCAGCCGTTCGCCGCCGCCGCCTCGACCATCGCGTACTCACCGCTGACCTGGTACGCGGCCACCGGGACCTGCACCGATCTGGCCACCAGGCCGATGATGTCCAGGTAGGCCAGGGCCGGCTTGATCATCACGATGTCGGCGCCCTCGCCGATGTCGAGCAGCACCTCGCGCAGCGCCTCGGATGCGCTGCCGTGGTCCTGCTGGTAGGACGCGCGGTCGCCGAACGAGGGCGCGCACTCGGCGGCCTCGCGGAACGGGCCGTAGAACGCCGACGCGTACTTCGCCGCGTAGGCGCAGATCGCCACGTCGGCGAACCCGCCCGCGTCGAGCGCGGCGCGGATCGCGGCGACCTGGCCGTCCATCATCCCGCTCGGGGCCACCACGTGCGCACCTGCCCGCGCCTGGGCGAGCGCGATCGAGGCGTAACGCTCCAGTGTCGCGTCGTTGTCGACCTCGCCGGATGCGGTCAGGATGCCGCAGTGGCCGTGGTCGGTGTACTCGTCCAGGCACAGGTCGGCCATCAGCACCGTCTCGCCGCCGAGGTCGGCGGCGAGGTCGGCGAGGCAGACCTGCACGATCCCCAACGGGCTGTCGGCGGCCGAGCCGCGGGCGTCCTTGCTGGCCGGGATGCCGAACAGGATCAGGCCGCCGACGCCGGCCCGCACGGCGTCCGCCGCGGCCTTGCGCACGCTGTCCCTGGTGTGCTGCAGGACGCCGGGCATCGAGCCGACCGGCTGCGGCTCGCTGATCCCCTCCTTGACGAACAGCGGCTGGACCAGGTCGCCGGGGCGCACCGGGGACTCCGCCACCAGCCGTCGCATCGCGGCGCTGCGGCGCAGCCTGCGCGGGCGGACGGCGGGGAAGCCGGGTTCTGGAGAGCCAGCACCGGCAAAACCAGCGGTCATAGGCGCTCCTCCGTCCTTCCTGGTCCGACTCTCCTGCGTCCCGGCCGAGCGGGGCGGTCGTTACCTGACCCTGCGGCGCGCGCCGCGACGGCGCTCGCTCGGCCGCCTGACCGGCTCGCCCGCCGCCGCCGCCGCGTCGCGTATCGACGCGCCGTACTCGGCGAGGGCCTCGACCAGCGCCGTCACCGACGGCTTCGGCGCGGTCACGTCCACCCGCAGGCCGAACTCGGCCGCGGTCTTGGCTGTCTCAGGGCCGATCACCGCGATCACCGTGACCGAGTGCGGCTTGCCGGCGATCCCGATCAGGTTCCGCACCGTCGATGACGAGGTGAACAGCACCGCGTCGAACCCGCCGCCCTTGATCGCCTCCCTGATCGGGGCCGGCGGCGGTGCCGCGCGCACGGTCCGGTACGCGGTGACGTCCTCGGCCTCCCAGCCAAGGCCGGTCAGCCGGGTGACCAGCCCTTCGGTGGCGATGTCGGCCCTCGGCAGCAGCACCCGGTTGAGCGGGTCGAGCAGGTCGTCGTAGGCGGGCCAGCAGTTGGCCAGGCCCTCGGCCGACTGCTCGTCCTCGGGCATCAGGTCGGGCGTGATGCCGAACGCGCGCAGCGCGGCGGCCGTCTGCTCGCCCACGGCGGCGACCTTGACCCCGGCGAAGGCCCTGGCGTCCAGGCCGTACTCCTCGAACTTCTCCCTGATCGCGCGGACCGCGTTGGCCGAGGTGAACGCCACCCACTGATACCGGCCGGTGACCAGTCCGCGGACGGCGCGCTCCATCTGCTGCGGGGTACGCGGCGGCTCGACAGCGATCGTCGGGACCTGCTCGGGTACCGCCCCGTGCTCTCTGAGCTGGTCGCAGACGCTGGCTGCCTGCTCCTTGGTCCTCGGCACGAGCACCCGCCAGCCGAACAGCGGCCTGGTCTCGTACCAGGAAAGCGTGCGCTGTGCGCGCACCACCTCGCCGACCACGGCGACGGCCCGGCCATACGCGGTGAGCAGGCTGACTCCGGCGGCCTTGAGATCGGCCGTGACCGTGCCGAGCGTGCACACCACGGTGTGCTGGTCGGTGGTGGTGCCGTTCCAGGTGATCGCGAACGGCGTAGAGTCCGGCCAGCCCGCCGCGATCAGCATCTTGGCGATCTCGGCGATGCCGGTCTCGGCGCCGAGGATGATCAGCGTGCCCCCGGTCGCCGACATGCGGCTGACCTCGGCGGCGTGGATGATCCGCACCTCGCCGCTGACGTCGGCGGTCAGCGGGATCCCGGCGTAGGCGGGCACCGCGGTGGCGGCCGAGATGCCGGGCACGATCTCGAACGGCACCTTGGCCTTCGCGCAGGCCGCCGCCTCGGCCGCGGCGTTGCAGAACAGGAACGGGTCGCCGCCGAACAGCCGGAGCGCGAGCTGGCCGGCCTTGGCGGCCCTGATCAGCAGCTTGGGCTCGGCATCGAGCGCGGCCGAGTCGGTCACGGTGGCATCGGCTCGCAGCAGGTGCGCGATCCGCTCGCTGACCCAGGGCGCCGCCACCACCAGGTCGGCCTCGGCGAGCAGCCTGGCCGCGCGGATGGTCAGCAGGCCCTCGTCCCCCGGGCCGACGCCGACCATGGCCACCAGGCCGGTCGTCCTGCCCGCCGCCTGCCCTGCCGCCCTTCCTGACCCGGCGGGCGCGGGCCGCCCGGCCGTGCCTTCCGTATCGTTGTCCGGCATGGAGTTCACTGCGCATCGTCCCCGTCACTGAGGTGTCCCGCGGACACGTCCGTGTACCTTCCGGCGCCGCGGCTGAGCAGATCGGCCGCCACCTGGCGGCCAAGCCGTTCGGCCTGCGCCGCCGGGCCTGCCGCGCTCGCGCGCAGCGCCCCTCCCCCGTCGGCCGCCGCGACGATCGCGTCGAGCCGCAGTGCGTCCGTCCCGGCAGCATACGCGCCGACCGGCGCCGAGCAGCCTGCCTGCAGCGCGGCGAGCACGGCGCGTTCGGCCGTGGTGGCCGCCCTGCTTGCCGCATCGTCGATCAGCCCGAGCAGGTCGGCCAGGTCGGTACGGCCGGCCGCGCACTCGACAGCGAGCGCGCCCTGGCCGGGGGCCGGGAGCATCTCGTCGGGCTCGAACACCTGGCTGACCACGTCGAGCCTGCCGATCCTGGCCAGGCCGGCGTAGGCGAGCACGATGGCGTCGAGCTCTTTGGCCTCGACCTTCGCCAGGCGGGTACCCGCGCTGCCGCGGATCGGGACCGGCCGGATGTCGGGCCTGGCGAGCAGCAGCTGCGCGGCGCGCCGCGGCGAGCCGGTGCCGACCTTCGCTCCGGGCGGCAGGTCGGCAAGCTTGGCGCCGGTCATGCAGGCCAGAGCGTCGCGCGGGTCGTCGCGCGGCGGCACGGCCGCGAGCACCAGGCGGGGGTCGGCGCCGGTCGGCAGGTCCTTGAGAGAGTGCACGGCGAGGTCGATCTCGCCGCTCAGCAGGCCGTGGCGCAGCGTGCTGACGAAGACGCCTGTGCCGCCGATCTGGGCCAGCTGCGCCTTGCTGACGTCACCGAAGGTGGACAGGCCGACGATCTGCACCGCGCGGCCGGTCCTGGCCGTCAGCAGGTCGGCGACGTGGCCGGACTGCGCCATCGCCATCGGGCTCTTCCGCGAGCCAAGCCGCAGCGGCGTACCGGTCACGGCGCGGCCTCCTCCTCCGGCCCGGCCGGCCAGCCGGCCTCTGGCCTGATCAGCGACTCGACGGCGTCCTGCTCGAGCTCGAAAAGCACGCGCAGCGCGTCCTCGTACGAGCCGGCCCCCGGCGATCCGGCCAGCTCCTTGACCCGCACGGTGGGGCCGTGCAGCAGCTTGTCGGCGACCCGGCCCATGGCCTGTGCGACCTCGCGCCTGGTGCGCGCGTCGAGCCCGGCCAGCCGCCGCTCGAGCCTGGCCAGCTCGGACTCGACCACGGTCGCCGCCTTGGCCCGCAGCGCGACCACGGTGGGCGCCACGCTCGCCGCACGGTCGGCCCTTGCGTACGCGGCGAGTTCCTCGGCCACGATCTGGCGGACGGCGGCGACATCCTCGCTGGCCGCACCTGCCGGGCCGGCCGGGCCGGAGTGGCCGACGCCGCCGCCCGCGGCGCCCATCGCCGCCAGGTCGATCAGCGCGACGCCGGGAAGCTCGCCGACGGAGGCTTCGATGTCGCGCGGCAGCGCGAGGTCGAGCAGGACGAGCGCGGCGGCCCGGCCCGAGCCGGCGTTTCGGGCCCCGGCCGCGGCCGCTACCGCCGCCCGGGTCACCACGTGGCCGGCCGCGCCGGTGCAGGCGATGACGACGTCGGCGGCGGCGATGTCGGCGGGCAGCTCGGCGAGGCTGGTCACGCTGGCACCGTACCTCGCCGCCAGGCGCTCGGCCCGGCCTCGCGTCCGGTTGGCCACGACGATCTGCGCGGCACCCTGCCTGGCCGCCGTCGCGACGGCGAGGGAGCTCATCGCTCCGGCGCCGACCACGAGCACCCGGACGCCGCGCAGCGGCCCGGCGGGGTCCGCCGGACCGCCGAGCCGCCCGACCGCGAGGTCAAGCCCGAGTGTGACCAGGTTCTGCCCGGCGGCGCCGATCCCGGTCTCGGCCTGGGCGCGGCGGCCGGCCCGCTGCGCAAGCCTGCTCACGTCGGACAGCTCACGGCTGAGCGTGCCGAGCTGCCTGGCCACCCTAACGGCCTCGCGCACCTGGCCGAGTATCTGGCTCTCCCCGACCACCATGGACTCGAGGCCGCAGGCAACCGCCAGCAGGTGCTGCGCGGCACGGTCCTCGTAGTAGACGTAAGCGCTGCCGCGCAGCTCGGTCTCGGGCAGCCCCGAGTGCCTGGCGAGCAGCTCGCAGATCGCCGCGACGCCGCCGTGGAAACGGCCAACCTCGGCGTAGACCTCGACCCTGTTGCAGGTGCTGAGCACGAACGAGCCAGCGACGTCGTCGCAGAGCTGCAGGTCGCGCAGCAGCTTGGGCAGGGCATCGGCGGGGACGACGGCGCGCTCAAGCGTCGGCACCTGCGCGCTGGCATGGCTCAGCCCGACGACGAGGACGCTCACGTCCCGACCGCCTCGGCGGACACGCCGCCACCGTCCATGACTGCCCTCCTGTGCCCGCCGAGCGAGGAGACCTCGCGGTCACCCCGGCGAAGCACCCGGACGACCGACCGGCGCTGCGCGTGGAATGCGAGGATCTGCAACTCGATCGACAGGTCGACTTTACGCACGTCCACGCCGTCGGGCACGCTAAGCACGACAGGCGCGAAGTTCAGGATGCTGGTCACGCCGGCCGCCACCAGCCGGTCGCAGATCCCCTGCGCGGCCTGCGCCGGGGCGGTGATGGCTCCGATCATGACGCCGCAGTCGGCCACCACCTGCTCGATCTCATCGGCCGCGCGCACCTGGTGACCGGCGATCACGCTGCCAATCACGTGCGGGTCGGAGTCGAGCAGCGCAGCCACGCTGAATCCGCGCGAGGCGAACCCACCGTAGTTGGCCAGCGCGCGGCCGAGGTTGCCCGCTCCCACGATGACCACCGGCCAGTCCTGGGTCAGGCCGAGCTCCCTGGAGATCTGGTAGATCAGGTACTCGACGTCGTAGCCGACTCCCCTGGTGCCGTACGAGCCGAGGTGTGACAGGTCCTTGCGCAACTTGGCCGAGTTGACCCCGGCTGCGGTGGCGAGTTCCTCGCTCGACACCGAGGCGACATTGCAGTCGGCCAGCGCGTTGAGCGCCCGCAGGTACAGCGGCAGGCGGGCGATGGTCGCCTCCGGAATGCCCTGCGAGCTGCTCGTTGACCTGGTTCGGCGGGACATACGCCGGCAACTCCTGGGGGATCGGCACGGCGGGCGCGGACGGCACCGGCCATCAGCGCCATGCTCTCGAATCACACCGTACGCCCTTGTGAACGTTTGCACAAAGTCAGATCTCAGGGGGTGAGCGCCCGCCGAAGCCGACGTTCGTCCACCCGCCAGAAGTCGTGCTGCACGCCGTCGATCAGCGTGACCGGGATCATCTCTCCGTACTCGCGCAGGTCCTGCGGCGACGCGGTGACGTCGCGCTCCTGCCAGGGCACGCCGAGATCGGCGGCCACCCTGGCGATGACCTCGCGCGCGTCGTCGCACAGATGGCAGCCAGGCCTGGAGAGCAGCGTGATCGTGTGCCCGGTCACGGCGAGCCCGAGTCCTCGCGCCGCAGCTCAGCCCAGCCCTGATAGCCGGGCTCGTCGGCAGGGCCTTCACCCGGTGGGTAGTACCCCGGAGCGGGCGGCTGGTCGTGCCAGCCGCCGTCGGGGTAAGGAGCGTCGGGGTAAGGAGCGTCGCGGTGGGGGCCGTCGCGGTAGGGAGCCTCGCGGTGGGGGCCGTCGCGGTAGGGTGCGTCGGGGTAACGGCCTTCTCGGTAAGGGTCATCGGGGTGAGGACCGCCATGAAAACGGCGGTCCTGGTAGGGGTCGCCGGGCTGAGGCGCGCCCTGGTAAGGGTCGCCGGGCGAAGGCGCGCCCTGGTAGGGGTCGCCGCGGTAGGGGCCGTCCTGGTAGCGCTCGGCCTGATAAGGGCCGGCCGGGTAAGGACCGCCGGAGTAGCGGTCGGGGTGCGAGCGGTCGCCGGCGGCCGGCCCGCCGGGACCCGGCCGACCGGGGTCGCGATCCCTCGCCTGGCCCCTTGCGGACCGCGTGACGCCGGTCAGGTCGATGCCGGACTCGCTGAGCAGGTCGGAGATCGTGGAGAACGAGGGGAACGGCGACACCTTCGCCTGGCGCAGGTCGAGCTCGATCACGTTGGTGGCGAGCACGCAGCGCCGCCGGTCGGCCTCGTACCTGCCGATATAAGGCGTGGCCCGGTGCTCGTCGTAGGCCTGGTGATCCTGGTAGACCTCGTAGAGAATCCGCTGCAGGGGGGCCGTCGGCACCGCGTGCACGATGTAGACGAGGGTGCCCGGCTCGCCGGCCCGCACCTGTTCGACGACGTGCTCGGTGAGCTGGTCAAACTCGTCCACCCGCTCCTCGACCAGCGTGTAGATCGTGATCTGGCCGAACAGGCTGCGGTGCCGATCGTGACCCGGCTGCCGGGCGCCGCCGCCCAGGCTGTCGGGGTCGCCGTTCTCGTCACGGTAGGCATAACCGCGGTCCGGTGCCCCCGCGCCGTCGTCATAGCGGTCAGGCTGGTGGTGTCGCCCGGTTTCCCCGTCGGTGCCTTCGTAACGGCCCGCGTCGGCATAGTGCGCATCGGTGTGGCGGCCTGGGTCGGTGTGCGGCCCCGCATCTGTGTACGGCCCTGAGTCATGCAGGTCCGAGTCATGCAGGTCCGAGTCATACAGGTCTGAGTCACTCTGGCCCGGGTCATACGGCCCCGAGTCGCGATAGGGGCCGGTGTCGTAACGCCCGTCGCCGTAGGCGTCAGCGTCACCATGGCGCCCCGGCCCGCCGCGGCCGCCGGGCCAGCCCGACCCGCCCGCTGAGCCTGGCGGCTCGGCCGCCAGCGCGGCCAGGCCCGGATAGACGCCGTCGCTGTCCCTGTCGTCGCCGTCGTAGCCGCCGCCGGGCATACCCGCCCGGTCACGGCCACCATCGGCGTGGTCGTCGTCGGAGTAGCCGCGCTGCTGGCGGGGGCCGCCGCCCGGCCGGTCGGTGCGCTGGCCGGGACGGCCGGCCCGGTCGGGCACCGCCTCGAGGAGGCCGCGATGCTCGGCCGCTCGCGCGGCGAACACGATCAGCGCGGCGGCCAGGGCGCCCGACGCGGCGAACAGGTCCTTGGCGGGCAGCGCCAGGTGCCCGGCCATGTTCACCCCGGGCAGCGCCGCGAAGGCCGCGGCCGCCGCCGCGGTCAGCGCGGGCTGGACGACCTCGGCCCGCTGGCGGCCGCGGTTCCGCCTGATCAGCACGACCAGGGCGGTCAGCACGGCGGTGACCATCGTGACGGCCGCCACCAGCTCGATCAGTCCCTTGGGCACGATCTGGTAGACGATGGCAGGGTCCGGCCAGCGCTTGGTGAACGTGATGTTCGGGTTCAGCGGGTCCGTGCCGAGAATCACCAGGACGACGACCATGATCGCGGCGGTGGCCAGCCGCATCGCGAACCTGGCTGGCACGCTCCGGCCGACAATCTCGACCAGGCCGAGGCCGAGTGCGAGCGGGCCGATCGCCTGGCCGCCAAGCTCGATCGCACGGAAGGTCAGGCCGCTGTAGCCCGCCAGGTCCCCGAGCGTCTGGCCGGCCAGCGCGATCGCCAGGCCGAACAGCGCCACCGTCCAGGCCACGAGGAACAGGCGCGGCGCCCGGACGCAGCGCGCCGCGAGCATGCCGGTCCCTGCCACAGCGCCGACGGCGCCGAGCGCGACCACGATCAGAGATGGTGTCATCCGTGCCCATGGCTGCGGGCGCCCGCCGTTGCTGCGAACTCCGCTGACCAGCTAAGTAGCGGTCCTTCCCAGGCGAGGTCCGCTCCGGGTTACCAACTGTACCCACTAGGCTCAGTGAGCGTGACGGCGCTTGAGGGACGGCCGGACCGGGCCGCGATCGCGGGGGCGGCGGCCGCTGCGGCCGCCGCCGTGAGCCAGCCGGCGGTGGAGCCCGACCCGCGTGCGGGCGCGTTCTTCGACGTGGACAACACCCTGATGCGGGGCGCGTCGATCTACTACTTCGCCAGGGGACTGGCAGCGCGCAAGATGTTCGGCCCGTCCGACCTAGTGAAGATGATGGCGGGCCAGGTCGTCTTCCGCGTGCGCGGCGCGGAGAACACCGACCACATCGATGCCGCCAGGGAGGCGGCGCTGGCGTTCGTGGCCGGGCACAAGGTCTCCGACATCATCGAGCTCGGCGAGGAGATCTACGACGACTCGATGGCGAGCCGCATCTGGGAGGGATCGCGGGACCTGATCAGGACCCACCTGGATGCCGGCCAGCGGGTCTGGCTGGTGACGGCCACCCCGGTCGAGCTCGCCGAGATCCTGGCCCGCAGGCTCGGGCTCACCGGCGCGCTCGGCACGGTGGCCGAGACCGCCGACGGCGTGTACACCGGCCGGCTGGTGGGCGGCCTGCTGCACGGCGACGCGAAGGCCGAGGCGGTGCTGGCGCTGGCCGAGCGCGAGCACCTGGACCTGGCCGCGTGCAGCGCGTACAGCGACTCGGCGAATGACCTGCCGATGCTCAGCCTGGTCGGGCATCCCAACGCCGTGAACCCCGACTCGGCCCTGCGCTCCATGGCCAAGGAGCATGGCTGGCCGGTCTACGACTTCAGGAAGGGCCGCAAGGCCACCATGGTGGCGCTGCCGGTCGCCGCGGGCGCCGGGGTCGTGGCCGGCGGGATCGCGGCCATCGCGGTCCGCCGCCACCGCGCCGCCGCGGGCTGACAAGATCCCCAGATCAGCCGCCGAAGGCCGGACCGCGCTCGGCCAGCAGCTCGTCGATCTTGCACGCGATCACGTCCTTGACCTTGGCGGCGAGCTCGGCGATCACGTCCTCGTCCTCGCACTGGTCGGGGGTGAAGCCGTCGGTCGGCACCGGGTCGCAGAACTCGATCATCCAGTTCGACGGCAGCGGGATCGCGCCCACCGGCCCGAGCCACGGGAAGAGCGGCGTGATCGGGAAGTACGGCAGCTTCAGGCGCTCGGCGAGCTCCGGCCAGTCGGCAATCATCGGGTAGATCTCCTCGGCCCCGACGATCGCGCACGGGACCATCGGCACGCCGAGCCGCAGCGCCAGCCGCGCGAACCCGCCGCGGCCGAACCGCTGCAGCCGGTACCTGCTGGCGAATGGCTTGCCGATCCCCTTGAAGCCCTCGGGGAACACGCCGACGAGCTCGCCGGCGTTCAGCAGCCGCTCCGCCTCCTCGGGGTTGGCCGGCACGTGCCCGCTGGCCCTGGCCAGGCGGCCGAGCAGCGGCAGCGAGTACACCAGGTCGGCACCCAGCAGCCGTAGGTTACGCCCGGCCGGATGGTTGTCGAGCACACCTACCTGCAGCATCAGCGCGTCGAGCGGCAGCACGCCCGAGTGGTTGGCCACGACAAGGGCAGCACCACGGGCCGGAACGTTCTCAAGGCCGCGCATCTGGACCTTGAACCAGTTCTGGTAGAGCGCACGGGCGGCAGGCATGAACACGGCGCTGTTGAGCTCAGGATCGAAGCCCGTCTCAGGATCGACGTCGAAGTCCCCGGCCAGCCGCCGACGCATGAAGTCCACCGCGCCGGCCAGCCTGGCCGGCCAATCGTCGGCAAACGGCGGCTCTGGGTCGCTCATATTCGGATCACCGCACCGCCACCCAGCCGCCGAGACGGCCTGGCGGGCCACGGCAGGCCCGCCGGGCCTGCCGTTACTTCTTGTTTCTGCGCTGAACGCGCGTCTTGCGCAGCAGCTTGCGGTGCTTCTTCTTCGCCATCCGCTTGCGGCGCTTCTTGACTACCGAGCCCACGAGACCACCCTCGATCGATACCCACGATTACAGCGTGCCAACGTTCACGCCGCGCTCGCGGCCGGGCACACGCCAACGCCACAGCGTACCCCGACCCGGCCACCGCGGTCGCCGCCGCCCGGGTTTCCGGGCGGCGACGACGGCATCCCGCGCCGCCTGGGTCAGCCCGCCTCGACGAATGCGTCCCTGAGATACTGATCGACCGCACGCTCAGGCACCCGGAACGAGCGACCGACCCGAATCGCCTCCAGGTCCCCGGAGTGAACGAGACGGTAGACGGTCATCTTCGACACGCGCATGATCGTCGCCACCTCAGCCACCGTCAGGAATCGGACGGCACTGAGCGGAGTTGCCTCTGCTGCCATCGATAGCCCTCTCCGGCGCTCTGTGTTGCGCCAAGCGATATCCAGCGCACCAGTCACGCCCGTATCCAGCGTAATTGGTACTCAGGAAAGGGCAACCCCCGAGCCCGTGCCGGATTAGCCGACCCTGGTGACCGGCTGGCGTCGATCCGTTATCGCTATGGCCAGATGAAACGGGCGGACAGCCCTTGGCGGCGGCTAACCGGCCCCGAGCTCGCGGCCTCGATCGCGCGCGGCCTCGATCGCGGCAAGGAACGCCGCGCGCACCCCGTGCCGCTCGAGTTCCCTGATCGCGTTGATCGTCGTCCCGCCCGGCGAGGTCACCGCCTCGCGCAGGATGACGGGGTGCTCGCCGGACTCGCGCAGCATGGTCGCTGCGCCGTACACGGCCTGCTTAACCATCTCGAGCGCCGTGCTCCGCGGCATGCCGAGCAGGATGCCGGCGTCCACCATCGACTCGACGAGGAAGTACACGTAGGCCGGGCCGCTGCCGGACAGCGCGGTCGCCGCGTCCTGCTGCGACTCGGGGATCCGCAGCACCTTGCCGACCGGGCGCAGCAGTTCCTCTGTCCGGCGCAGGTGCTGCTCGGCCGCGTGCCGGCCGGGCGAGATCACGCTCATCGCCTCGTCGACGAGTACCGGCGTGTTGGACATGACCCTGACCACGGCCGCATTCGCCCCGAGCCTGGACTCGATGTACCTGGTCGTGATCCCGGCGGCGACGGAGATCACGAGCTGGTCGTCGCGCACCCGCGGCGCGATCTCGTCGAGCAGGCCGGCCATGTCCTGCGGCTTGACGGTGATCACCAGCGTGCCTGCCTTGGCCGCCGCCTGCGCCGCCGAGGTTACCTCGATGCCGTACGAGCCGGCCAGCGCGGCCGCCCGGTCCGGCCCGCGGACGGCGGCGATCACCTCGGATGGCGGCACGCCCGCCCTGAGCATGCCGGAGAGCAGCGCCTCGCCCATCTTGCCGGCGCCAAGGATCGCGATCATGCTCCGAGCCTAGCGCCGGGTCAGCGAGTCAGTGCCGGCCGGCGAGGGCGCGCAGGAAGAACGTCAGGTTGGCCGGCCGCTCGGCCAGCCTGCGCATGAAGTAGCCGTACCAGTCGCTGCCGTACGGCACGTACACGCGCACACGCGCACCCTCGTCGGTGAGCCGCCGCTGCTCGTCGGTCCTGATCCCGTACAGCATCTGGAACTCGAAGCTGCTGGCGGCCCGCCCTGCGGTGGCCGCCCGTGATTTGGCGATCGCGATCAGGCGCGGGTCGTGGGTGGCGAGCATGGGATAGCCGGGGCCGTCGAGCAGGATCCGCATGCACCGGGCGTAGCTGCGGTCTACCTCAGACCTGGCGGCCAGCCCCACCCCGTCGGGCGCGCGGTAGGCGCCCTTGCACAGCCTGACCCGCGATCCTGCCGTGGCGAGCGTCTCGCAGTCCCCGGGGGTGCGCCGCAGGTACGACTGGAGCACGCAGCCAAGTTCCTGGTAGTCCTTGCGAAGCTGGCCGACCAGCCGCAGCGTCGCCTCCACGTGTGTGTGGTCCTCCATGTCCACCGTGACCGTGGTCCCCGCGTCGCGGGCGGCAGCGGCGATCCTGGCCAGGTTTTCCGCCGCGGTCTTCTCGCCGTCGTCGGGCAGGCCGAGCCCGACCGCGGTCGCCTTGACCGACACCTCGGCCCGGCCGCCGCCCGTCAGCCCGGCCGCGCTGAGCATCTCGATCAGCGTCACGTACTCGCTGGCCACCGCGGCGGCCTGATCGGGGTCGGTGGTGTCCTCGCCGAGGAAGTCAAGCGTCACGCACCTGCCGTCGGCCAGCAGCCGCTGCGTCACGGTGAGCGCGTCCGCCGCGGTCTCCCCGGCGACGAATCTCTTCACGACGTCGCGGGTCAGGGGGGCGGTCGTGATCAGGTGGCGGACCCGGTGGCTGGCCGATGCGGCCAGCAGGATTCTGCGCAGCACGGACGTGCACCTCCACCGATCCAGAGCGCGGGTCACAAGGTCCTGCCGGCACAGGTTACTCCTTCCGGGCCCTTTGCTCCGCTGGCCCCGATGGCGGCGCTTCGCCGGCGCATTGGCCTGCGCCGGGTCAGGGGCCGGCGCGCCGCCTGCCGAGCGTGATCGTGACGTTCGCCCCGGCGTCCGGCGGCACGATCACCTCCTGGGCGGCGCTGATCCCGGCGGCCCGCAGCGTCGCGTCCACCGGGACGGTGCGCTTGACCAGCGCGAGCGCGATCGGGCCGAGTTCGTAGTGCCTGGCCGACGAGCCGACGAAGCCGACCTTGATGGGCTCGGTGCCATCGGTGCCATCGGTGCCATCGGTGCCGACGGCGAGCACGGGCTCGGCGTGCGGCGGGAGCCTGTCCTCGCTGCCGTCTAGGTGCAGCAGCACCAGGCGGCGGGGCGGATGCCCGAGGTTGTGCACCCGGGCGACGGTCTCCTGCCCGCGATAGCAGCCCTTGTTCAGGTGCACCGCCGAGTCGATCCAGCCGACCTCGTGCGGGATCGTGCGGTGATCGGTGTCAGTGCCGAACCGCGGCCGGTGGCCGGCGATCCGCAGCGCCTCGTGCGCCCACATCCCGGCCAGGCTGAGCCCCCGCCGGCGGAGCGACGCGGCGACGTCGGCCAGCCTGGCGCGGTCGACAAGCAGGTCGGTGCCGAAGCCGAAGCCGAGCACGGCCGCTGCTCCCGCGGCGGCCGGGAGGTCGGGCGGCAGGGCCGGGCCCATCGCGGTCAGCACCGCGACCTCCGAGGTCACGTCGGCGGCCGTGACCCTGAGCATGAACCGCATCGACTCGAGGAAGGCCAGCAGTTCCGCGGCCTCGCCGGGCTCGACGTGGATCCAGGTGCTTGATCCGTCGTCCACCAGGCTCAGGTGATGCTCCACGTGACCATGCGGGCTGAGGATCAGCGACTGCACCGCGGCGTCGGCCGGCAGGTCGTCTACCTTCTGGGTGCTGATGCTGTTCAGCCAGCTCAGCCGGTCGGGGCCGCTGATCTTGATCACATCGCGGTGGGAACGGTCGACCAGCCCGGCCACCTCGGCGAGCGCGCGCTGCTCGGCGAACGGGTCGCCGTAGTGCGCGGCCACGCCGGCGTCAGGGAAGTCGGCGGCGACGGCGCCTGGGACGGCTAGCAGCGGGCTCTCCATAGCAGCAAGGCTATGCCGCGGCCGGTCAGTTCTCGATGACAGACCCGGCGCGGACGGTCAGGATCCTGGTGACGCGCAGGTTCTCGGCGAGCACACGGTCGTGGGTCACGACGAGCAGCGTCCCGTCGTACTGGTCAAGCGCCTGCTCAAGCTGCTCGATCGCCGGCAGGTCGAGGTGGTTGGTTGGCTCGTCGAGCACCAGCAGGTTCGCCCCCGAGTGCATCAGCAGCGCCAGGTCGGCGCGGGTGCGCTCACCCGGCGAGAGGCTGATGATGGCGCGGCCGACGTCGTCCGCGCCGAGGCCGAACTTGGCAAGCAGGGTCCGCGCGTCCGCCTCGACGAGCCCGGATTCCGCCCGGAACGCCTCAAGCAGGCGCGCCTGCGGATCGAACGTCAGCCTGCCCTGGTCGATCTCGCCGACCCGCACCGAGGCGCCGAGCCAGCCACGGCCGGCGTCCAGCGGCACCCGGCCGAGCAGCGCCTGAAGCAGCGTGGTCTTGCCCGCGCCGTTGTCACCGCTGATCAGCATCCGGTCGCCCCAGCTCACCTGCAGGCTGACCGGCCCGAGCGTGAACTGGCCGCGCCGCACCACGGCCTGGGAGAGCACAGCGACAACCTCGCCACTGCGCTCGGCCGCGCCGAACCGCAGCCTGAGCTCCCATTCCTTGCGCGGCTCGGCGACCGGATCGAGTCGCTCGGCCGCCCGCAGCGCGGCCGCCGCCCGGGCGCCACCCGCCTGCGCGCTTTCGGCCCGGTAGCGGCGGATCGTCTTGTCGGGCTCCTTGCGGCGGGCGGCCGCGCTCTTCGCCGCGCGCTCCCCCGACCTTGACCACTCCTTCTGCCGCCTGGCCCGCTCGATCAGGTCGTCCCTGGTCGCCGCGTAGGTCTCGTAGGCCTCGGCGGCGCGGGTCCTGTCGCGGTCGAGTTCGGCCCGGTAGGAGAGGTAACCGCCGCCATACAGCCTGGCCTGCCTGGTGTGCGGGTCGATGTGAAGCACCGACCCCGCGGTGCGCTCAAGGAAGGCACGGTCGTGCGAGACGACGACCAGCCCGCCGCGAAGCCCGGCCAGATGCCCTTCGAGCAGGCCGAGCCCGGTCAGGTCGAGGTCGTTGGTCGGCTCGTCGAGCAGCAGCACGTCGAACCTGGCAAGCAGCACGGCGGCGAGCGCCAGCCGCGCCGCCTGGCCGCCGGACAGGCCGGTGGCCCGCCGGTCGAGGTCGCCAGGCAGGCCGAGGCTGGCGGCGAGTTCGGCCGCCCTGACCTCGAGATCGGGGCCGCCGAGCGCGAGATAGCGGTCGAGGGCGGCGGCGTACGCGTCCTCAGCCTGCGTCCCGGCGGCCGCGAGCCGGTCCGACGCCGCGAGCCGGTCCGACGCGAGCCGGTCCGACGCCGCGAGCATGGCACGCTCGGCACCGGCCACCCCGGTCCTGCGGGCCAGGTACTGCCCGGCGGTCTCGCCGTCACGCAGGTCACGCTCCTGCGGCAGATAGCCGACCGTGCCGATGGCGGTCACCGTGCCAGCGTCCGGCCGCACCAGCCCGGCCAGGACCTTGAGCAGGGTGGACTTGCCGACCCCGTTCGGGCCTACGACGGCGACCCGGTCTCCGGGGGCGACCACCAGGTCGACCTCGTGCAGCACGGTGAGCGCCCCGTACGCCACCGACACACCGCGCGCGGTCAGCAGGGACACCCGGCCACCCTAAGAGCCGGGCACCCGCCGCGCACCAGGTTATCGAGCTGCCTGGGTCCGGACGTCGGCTTAGCCGCCGACGGCGCCGTTGAGGTTCCGCAGTTCGTGACCCACGTAGATCTGCCGCGGCCGGGAGATCTTCTGCTCGGGGTCGCGCGCGCCTTCCTGCCACTGGGCCAGCCAGCCAGGCATCCGCCCGATCGCGAACAGCACGGGGAACATCGTCATAGGGAAGCCCATGGCCTGGTAGATGATGCCCGAGTAGAAGTCCACGTTCGGGTAGAGCTTGTGGCTGATGAAGTAATCGTCGGCCAGCGCGATCCGCTCGAGCTCAAGGGCGATGTCCAGCATCGGGTTGCGCCCGGTCACCTCGAAGACCTCGGCGGCGACCTCCTTGATGATCGTGGCCCTGGGGTCGAAGTTCTTGTAAACACGGTGGCCGAACCCCATCAGGCGTACCTCGCCCCGCTTCACCCGCTCGATGTAGGCGGGGATGTTGTCGACCGACCCGATCTCGGACAGCATCCGCAGCACCTGCTCGTTCGCCCCGCCGTGCAGCGGGCCGTACAGCGCGGCGGCGGCCGCGGCGGCGGCCGAGTACGGGTCGACCTGCGAGCTGCCGACGACCCGCATCGCACTGGTCGAGCAGTTCTGCTCGTGGTCGGCGTGCAGGATGAACAGCACGTCAAGCGCGTGCTCAAGCACCGGGTCGGGGCGGTACCTCGGCTCGCTCATCTTCCACATCATGTTGAGGAAGTTGCCCGCGTACGAGAGTTCGGCGTCCGGGTAGGCGTACGGGTGGCCGACCGCGTGCCGGTAGGCGAACGCCGCCAGGGTCGGCATCTTGGCGATCAGCCTGACCACCTGCTCGTAATTGAGCGCGGAATCCGAGACCGACTTCGCCTCCGGGTAGAACGTCGACAGCGCGGCCAGCGAGCTCACCAGCATGCCCATCGGGTGGGCGTCGTGGTGGAACCCGTCGATGAATTTCTTGACGTTCTCGTGCACGTAGGTGTGGTGCAGGACCTCGCTCGACCAGGCCGCCGAGCCCTCCTTGTCCGGCAGCTCGCCGTTGAGCAGCAGGTAAGCCACGTCGAGGAACGAGGCGTGCCGCGCCAGATCCTCGATCGGGTAGCCGCGGTACCTGAGGATTCCCAGGTCCCCGTCGATGAACGTGATCGCGCTGCGGCAGCTTGCCGTGTTCAGGTAGGCGGGATCGTAGGCGAGCAGGCCGAAGTCGTCCTCTGACGCCTTGATCTGCCGCAAGTCCAGAGCCCGGATTGCCCCGTCGGTGATGGGTAGGTCGTAACTGCGGCCCGTGCGGCTGTCCGTGACGTGCAGCATGCCGTCGGGCTGACTGGTCTGCATGGCTGTCATAACTCGACCGTAAGCCGCCGAAGCGGCCGGCGAAAGGCCGTTCGGCCCTGGCGCACGGGACGTCAGGCACCGGTCCCCGCGCGGCACTGCCTGCACGTGCCAAACACCGTCAGGTGCCCCACATCGGTCTCGAACCCGTAGTCGTCGTCGAGGGCATGCACCAGGGGCCCGACCGCCGGCGGATCGATCTGCGTGATGCCGCCGCAGACCCGGCAGACCAGGTGCACGTGCTGGGCCTCGGCGGCCAGGTGGTAGCGCGGCGCCCCGTGGCCAAGGTGGGTGTGCGTCACCAGGCCGATCTGCTCAAGCAGCTCGAGCGTCCGGTACACGGTCGACAGGTTGATCCCGACGGCGGTCTGCCTGACCTCGGCGCAGATCTCCTCCGGGGTGGCGTGCTCGAGCTTGGTCACCGCCTCAAGCACGAGCTGGCGCTGGGGTGTCACCCGGTACCCGCTGGCCCGCAGGGTGTCGTCCCACGTCTGCGCCATAGCCCGAGTCTAGTGATGCCGAGCCAGGTCGCGGCCAGTCAACAGCGTCCCGGCAGCCGCCCCGGAAGCTTGACTAACCTGCTTGCCCGGGCGAGCCGACCTGACGTAGCGTTCTGCCTAACGCGGGAAAGGAGGTGGTCCAACAGTATGCATAGATGTCGGACTCGCGAGGTGGCTGTCAGCTAGCCGCCGTCCCGTGGAGCGCACGCCGGCCTAGCCGGGGTGCGCGCGTCACCGGCCATGCGACCAGATTCTCCTGAGCCTGCGTCAGCATGCCGCCAAGGCGGCGGTCGGCGAATACACGGCAGACACCGGACCCCCGGGTGATCGGCCTCGTCCAGCCGGTCCCCGCTGCGGATTGCCGAGCGGCAGCCCGCAGCGGGAGCAGCCCGGGGGCTTCTCTTTCTCTCGGGTCCTTTCTTTCGGGTCTCTTCTCGGACCAAGCGCATGAACTGGCTCAGTAAGTGCTCTGCCGAGGCGGTCGGCACGGCGCTGCGAGTCGTGGCACCGGAGCTCGGCGGCTGCCCGGCCACCGTTCCGGTGCCTGATCCGGCGGCTCGCGCGGTTCCTGGCCGCCCTGCACCACCCCTGCGCGCGCCAGCGCTCCGAGGCTGGAATCCCGCTAGCGGACCACCGCACACCGCCGGAGTGGGTCGAGTCTGGCCGCGCGCTTCGGCATGCTCGGTATCGACCCCGAGGCGCCAGTCGCCGATCCCCGCCCGCGGGAGTGTTAGGCCAGCACGCAGGCCCGAAATAGCCAGAACATGCTCAGCGGGCAGAACGAACCAGCAGGTCATCCCCAGACCACCGCAGCCCGCAGGTCATCCCCAGACCACCGCAGCCCGCAGGTCATCCCCAGACCACCGCAGCCCGCAGGTCATCCCCAGACCACCCCGCCCCGCCCGCCACGGCGAGACCATCTGCCCGCCGCGGCACCGTGGCCGCCAAAAATGATCATGATGGATGTGAAGAAAGTCCCAAAATACGCAGTGAATGTGGCATACATTCCAGGCCGGGCCCATTCGTTATCCGCCTATCACGGGCATATCGGATCACGCGGCGGCCTCGCCGGTCACGCCTGCCGCAGCGTTGCTCGCTTGCGCCCTCATCCGGCTACTGCGAGTAACCGCAGCCCGTGCGCAGCTAACGCAACGCAGGCTGCCGCCTGCTGAGAGCGCCCTCCCGCATACTGGACGCCGACCGTCGACTACTGAGAGTCGCGTACCGGGTACGCCGCGACGAAGATCGTCGCCTGAGCGGCGTCGCGCGGCCAGCGGTAGGCGCGGCAGCGCTCGCCTGCGGGCAGTATCAGCACCTCGCCGGGGTCGAGTACGCGATCCGCCCACTCGGGGGACTCGAACTCGAACCTGAGCCGCCCCTGCACGACCAGGATCAGGTCCACCTCGTCCGAGCTGAACCAGCCCTCATCGACCGGCTCGCCCTGCTTGCTGACCCAGATCAGTTCGATGCCCGAGCCAGAGAAGATCGTGCCGACGGTGCCATACGGAGCCGACCTGACGTCCGCGGCTTCGCCGTTGAGGATGTTGAGCACCCGGGGCGACCGATTGGACGCCGCGCCAGAGCCCGGGTCAGCCATCACCCACCCGCCTGAGCTGCGCAGACAGGTGGGGCTGCAGCGGCTGGCCAACCGCAGCCATGTCATAGGCGTACGCCAGGTCCGCACCAACGAGGCCGTACAGGCGCTTGCCGGCGGTGACCTCCTTGGCGGTCGCGGTGCGCAGCACCGCGTCCGTCGCCATCTCGATCTTGGTGCCGGCGATCGCGCCGAGGTAGATCTCGGTGATGCCCGTCGGATGCGTGAGCAGCACCTCAAGCTCGCCGTCTGGCTGCGGGCGCCAGAAGCCGACCTCCATGGCGAGCGGGCGGCCGATGGTCCCGTCCTCCGCAAGCAACCAGCTGCGGCTGGAGTAGATCAGGAACGGCTTGCCGTTATGGCCGAACGACACCTCCTGGCCGAACTGAGCGCTCTCGATCGTGGGGTATCCCACGACTCCAGCGCCTTCCCAGCGGCCAAGCAGGAAGCTGAGCGGCTCGATGGCCGGATGCGGCTCAGGAGCTCGGCGCGGCGGCGAGCCGGGCTTGCTCGCCAGTGGTTCGTCGGACGTCATGTCGGCAGCCTACGGCTGCCGACGGCTCCCGGCCCGCCACAGCCGCAGCACGAGCACGGCGCAGCAAGCTGCCAGGGCCGCGCAGGCGACAGTGAGCACGATCGCGGTGATCCCAGCGGCGGCCACGCTGGCAGTGTACGGCCGCCGGGCGCGGCAGCACCGCCGACACGGCCGTTCCGGCCCATGCCGCCGCCGTGGCCGCCGCGGCCGGCGCGAACTGACAGCGGCTACCTGGGTGTCTAGGCTGGCGCCATGGCGTCCGCATCTCTGGTGGTGAAGGTAACGGCGGGAAAGAACGACCCCGAGCGGTGCAATCAGGCCCTCACCGTGGCCGCCACGGCCGTCGCGAGCGGCGTCCCCGTCTCGCTGTGGCTGACCGGGGAGGCGACCTGGCTGGCGCTGCCCGATCAGGCCGACCAGATCAGGCTCCCGTACGCCAGCCCGATGTCTGACCTGCTGGCAGCGGTTATCAGCGGCGGATCGGTGACCGTGTGCACGCAGTGCGCTGCGAGGCGGGAGATCACCGAAGAGGACCTGATTGAGGGCGTGCGGATCGCCGGCGCTCCGACGTTCCTCGCCGAGGTGCTCGCCGACGGAGCGAAGCCGCTCGTCTACTGACGAGAGCCGGTGCGGCCGGAGCTAGGCCGGGACAGTAGCTCGGCGGGCACGGCGGCTCGGGCCCGGCGGCACGACGGCCCGGCAGGCACACCGGCTCGGGCTCGGCGGCACGACGGCCCGCCGTGCACAGGGCTGGGCAGGGGTGGCGCGGCATCAGGGCTAGGCGGGCGCGCAGGTCAGCGAGGTGGCTCGCAGGCAGGCCTTACTCAATCGGCTGCCTGGCGACCGCTGGCGGCTCACGCCTGGCGAATAGCCAGCCGCCGGCCGCGGCGATCAGCGGCAGCCCGGCCAGCAGGATGAGCAGGTCGGTCAGCGGCACGTTGCCGAACAGGGCGGACAGGCCGGCGTGGGCCCAGACCAGGCTAGCGGCCAGGGCGAATGCCATGCCGAGGATCGCGCCGAGCAGGCCTAGCGCGGCCGCGGTGGCTGCGGTGATCGTCCGCCGGGTGGTGGCGCTGGCCCCGGTGGCGGCGAGCGTGCGCAGGTCCCGCGCGGTCTCGCTGCGGATCAGGCCGACGGATGCGGCCAGCACGCCGAGGGCTATGAGGATGCCGAGCGCGGTGGCGCCGCCGGCGATCTCGCCGAGATCCGGCCCGCCGGAGGCGGTCTCGAGCGGCGCCTGGTAGGCGAGTGCTACTCGCCGCGCGGCGCGGATCTGCGCGGCGGTGAGCGGGGCTGGTGCCTGGATCAGCCACCCGGTCAGGTGGACCTGCGCGTGGTACTTGCGCACCGCGTACTCGGTGATCAGGGTGTTCGGCGCGGAGGTGCCGCTCGGCAGGGTGCTGATCGTCTGTATCGCGGGGCTGGCCAGGCAGTTGTTCCTCGGCGTGCAGGACGCTCCGCCTTTACTACCACGCTCGCTTCCGTCGGGCTCGCTTCCGTTGCCGGAGCCCTGCCAGGTCATCTCCAGGTGCGACAGGCCTGCCAGCCCTGGCCGCGAGGTGAGGACGTCGGTGTGCCGAGCGATCTGGCTGGTCTTGATCCCGTACGTGGCGAGCAGCCGCGGGGTGGCCACGTACAGGCCGATCCCGAAGCTGTAGGGCGGCGCACCCGCCTGGTTCAGCGCGCCCGCGGATTCCAGTGGCACCGCGGACCGCGCGTGCAGCCTGGCCGCGAGGCTGTTCAGCCGCCTGCTCAGGCTGGCCTCCTGGGCGCTGGTGAGCGGCATCATCATGCCGGGGGCCGGGCTCCGCCCTGCGGTGACAACGAGTTGGCTGCTGGACAGGTTGGGGCCGACCGGGCTGAGCGGGCTGGCGGTCCGCTCGCTGCCGACGAGGCAGACCACCGTGGCCAGGAACACGGCGAACGTGGTCGCCGCCAGTGCGGCACCGGACCGGGCCCGGTAACGGACCAGGTCACGCAGCGCGATCCGGGTCGCGACCGGCAGCCGCGGGCCGGCCCCGACGGCCAGCACGTTGATAGCCAGCGGGGCGAGCAGGATGATGCCGGCGATAACGCCGACCAGGCCGCCCAGCAAGAACAGCGGGGGCCTGCCCCGGCCTCCGCCAGGCGGCCCGGCCAGGCCGCCGGCGAAGGCCAGGCAGGCGAGGCCGAGTGCGAAGGCGACGACGCCGGGCACGGCGGAGCGGTGCACTGGCGGCGGCGGCGGGGGGCGGCCGGACAACGCGGCCACCACCGGCACCGCGGCCATGGCCTTAGCCGGGCGGCGGGAGGCAAGCACCGACGTCCCGATCGCGAACACGACCCCGATTGCGAACGCCCACCACGGCAGGCTGGCCGCGTCGACCACGTGGCCGGTCGCCCGTTGCAGCGTCGGCACGTAAGCGAACCAGGCGGCAAGGCCAAGTACCGTCCCGGCCAGCGCGCCGACCACGCCGACCACCAGGCCGCCCGCGATCATGACCAGGCGAAGGTTGCGCTCGGTCGCCCCGATCGCGCTGAGCATGCCGAGGGCACGGAGCCTGCGCTGGGCCATCACCGAGAAACTGGCGACCGACACCAGGCCGATGAACGCCAGGCCGAGCACCTCCGCCACCAGGATGAGCGTGGCCGGCGAGAATCCGCCCTCGCGCTCATTGGGAGCGGTCAGCGTCGCCCTGGGCACGCCCGGTAGCGTCGCGCTGCTGGCTGCCTGCCGTGCCACGGCCGGGCCGAGCAGCATGATCACCTGGCTCGGGTGCCTGACTTGGCCCGGCGCGACCAGCGCGAACTCGTCGGCCAGGTTGCTGGGGTCCTGCACGATGCCGGTCACCCGCCAGGTCGTGCCTGCCGCCTGCCAGGTCCCGCCCACGCGCGCGCCGTACAGGGCCGCCAGCGGGCTGGTCAGCGCGACCTGACCGGGGCCGGCCGGGTAAGCGCCACTGACCAGGCTGAGCAGCGGGGCGATGAAGTGCCCGCGCGGGTTCTCGGCCCTGAGCTGCACCGACCGCGTCGTGCCGGTGGCGATTCCCTGGTTCTCGATGACATCTGCCGGGCCCCAGCGGCGCCGAATGGCGGCGATGTCGGCGGCCAGGTGCGGGTCGCTGCCGGGCAGTGTGGCCTTCGCGGCGGCCGTGCCGTACCTGGCCCAGTTGGGGTTGCGCAGCCCAGCGTTCGTGATGACGCTGGTGCCCCAGATCGTGGCCGCGATCGCCGCGGTGAGCATGCCAAGCACGAGCAGCTGCTGGCGCCACTCGCGGCGGAACAGCCGCCAGCCCCAGCGGAACACCGCGCGACGGGCGACGATGCCGCCGCCCACGCCCGCGTCCAGGTCAGGAAGGTCGCGCAGGGCGGTGTTCATCTGCGCGCCTCCGGCACGGTGCTCATCTGCGCGCCTCCGGCACGGTGTTCATCTGCGCGCCTCCGGCACGGTGCTCATCGCGCGCCTCCGGCACGGTGCTCACCGGATCTCTTCGGGCATGAGGAGGGATTCTGGACCGGGCGGCCGGGTTGTCTGGCCGGTCATCCGCCCGTCGCGCAGGAGCACTACCCGGTCGGCCCAGGCGGCCAGCTGCGCGTCGTGGGTGACCACCACCGCGGCCACGCCGCGCTGGCATGCCTCGTGCAGCAGCCGCATCACCTCACCGGCGTTCACCGTGTCCAGCGCGCCGGACGGCTCATCGGCCAGCAGCAGCCGACGGTCCCCTACCACCGCGCGGGCGATCGCGACCCGCTGCCGCTCGCCGCCGGACAGCTGATCGGGGAACCGTCCCGCCCGGTCGGCCACCCCGAGCGCCTCCAGCGCCGCCAGCGCGTGCCTTCGGCACAGCGACGCCGTCCAGCTCAAGCGGCAAGGCGGCGTTCTCGGCGGCGGTCAGCCCGGGCAGCAGGTTGAAATCCTGGAACACGTATCCGATCACCCGGCGCCGCAGCCGGGCCTTGCGGCCCGGCGGCATCCCCGCCAGCGCCATGCCGCAGACCAGCACCTCCCCGCTGGTGGGGTCCTCCAGGCTCCCGGCGATGGTCAGCAGGGTGGACTTGCCCGACCCGCTGGGCCCCATTACCGCCACCATCTCCCCGGCCCGCACGGACAGGTCCACCCCGACAAGCGCGTGCACGGTGTCGGGGCCCTGCCCGTAGGTCTTCGAGACGCCCCGCAGCTCTAGCACGCTCACCGCGCTGTGGCTGTCCCCACCCTGTTCCGGCCGACTCATCGCCTGGCCCCAAGCCGACGGAGCTGGGGAACCGGAGCGGCGGCAGGGCCAGAGGGGGGCCGGGGCGGCTCGGCGGCGGCCCGCGCCAGCCGCACATCCGCGGCGTCCAGCCACCGGATCGCCGCGTCCAGCCGGAACAACTCAGAGTCCACCACCAGCGCCAAGCTCAGGTCATCGCGGGCCTCGCCCTCCTTCAGCCGCGTCCACTGCTGCATCAGCTCCAACAGGTACAGGCGGTGCGCCTGGATCACCTCATGCGCGTCAGTGCCCGGCACCCGCGCCGCCACCAGTACCTTCATCACCAGCTCATCTCGGGGCGGCGAGGTCAGGTCCGGCGGCGTGCGCAGCCAGGCGGCCAGCGCCTTCCGGCCCTCGGCCGTGATCCTGAACCGCTTCTGCGGCCCCTCCTGGCCAGTGCCGTCGGACTCGGCCAGCCCGTCACGTTCCAGCCGACCCAGCGTCTTGTACACCTGGCCGACGTTCAGCGGCCATACCTCGCCGGTCCCGGCCTCGAACTCCTCGCGCAGCTGCAGCCCGTACTTCGGCCCCTCCGACAGCAGCGCCAGCAGCGCATGCGGGACACTCACGACTTCACCATGCCTGACATCATGTCCGGCATAGTATCCGGCATACAGACCTCGGTGCAACTGCGACGTCGCGCAGCCGGAGGCGTGCGGCTCCGCGCGGGCGGAGCTGGGCGGGACAGCGGCTAAGCACGGCCGACAGCTGAGCATGGTGCTGGGCGTGGCCGGCGGCTGGATGGGGAGCCGACCGCAGCCGACGGCTAGGGGGCCTCTCCCGTCGATCGTGGGACCGGGTCGCGGAGCCAGATCCTGATGGCCCGCCTTGCGGTCTGGCGCGCGCTGGCCCCAAGGCCGCCGCCGACCGCCGCGCCCCGTACCACCCGAAGATGATCTTGATGGATGTGGCGGATGTCCCAGAATACGCAGTGAATGTGGCATCCATTCCAGCGACATCCAGATGATCAGGGGCTGTTTAGGATGATATGCGGGGATCCGGGTGGCCGTGCTTGGCCAGACGGCCGCGGCCGCGTGGCGCGAAGGCCAGCCGAGCTGCGGCCGCGCGGCGCGGAGACCAACCGCGCTGCTCCGGGTTGTCCGTGGCCCGTGATGCCGCGCGGTAGAGCCGTCGGTGCCAGCGGAGATCTACGAGACAGGCGCTAGGCGAGAGCCGGGCGCGGCCGGCGGCTGGAAGGGGAGCTTGGCACGACCGGCGGCTGAACAGGGTGCCGGGAGCGGTCGACGGCGGGACAGCGGCTAAGCGCGGCCGGCGGCTGGCCGGGGCTGGGCGCGGCCGAAACTAGGCGGGGACGGCGGCCAGGCGCTCGGCGCGCAGCTGCCTGGTCCAGGCCTCGTCGGCGTCGGGCAGCGGCGGCAGCGCGCCGACGACCCAGCTCAGCAGCAGGTCCGCCAGCCCGGGATTGCGTACCAGGGCCGGCCCGTGCAGGTAGGTGCCCAGAACGCGGCCGCCGTAGGCGCCCTCGGTGCCGTCGCCGTTGCCGACACCCGCGAGCACCCGGGCCAGCGGCCGGGCGGAGGGGCCGACAGTGGTCACGCCCTGGTGATTCTCGAATCCGGTCAGCCGGTCCACGCCGAGGGCGGGATCGACGTCGGCGAGGACCTCGCCCACGCCCCGTCGCTCGCCGCGGCCGCTGCGCACGTCGAGGATGCCGAGACCGTCGACCGGCTCGCCCTGGGATCCGCCGAAGACGGTGCCGACCAGCTGGTAGCCGGCGCACACCGCGAACACCACCGCGCCGCCGGCCACGGCGGCCGTCAGGCCGCCGTGGGCTCGCAGCCGCTGCGCGGCGAGAATCTGCGGCAGGTCCTCGCCGCCGCCGAGCAGGTAGATGTCGCCCTGCTGCGGAACCGGCTGGTCGGAGGTGAGCTCGACGGGCGCGACCTCGATCCCGCGCAGCCGCGCCCGCCGGGTGAGCATGATCAGGTTGCCCCGGTCCCCGTACGTGCTCAGCAGGTCGGGGAAGATCCAGATCAGCCGCAGCGCGCTAGGCCCAGCCGCCGGCCGGGCGGCTGGCTGCGCCCACGCCTCCTGACCAGCATCGCCGCCGACCCCGCCGGGCAAGCCGTCCGCAGGACCGTACAAGTCCCCCGCCGGGCCATACGAGCCCTCTGCCGGACCGTACGAGTCCCCCGCCAGGCCATACGAGTCCTCTGCCGGACCGTGTGAGTCCCCCGCCAGGCCGTGCGAGTCCCCCGCCGCGCCGTACGAGTACGAGCTCGGCCGGCGGCCGTGGCGGCCCGTCGGCTCGTCAGCCGGCCGCGGCATCCAGGTCGTCGCTGGCTCGGCGTCGGGCCCGCCCTGACCGCCGCCCGGCGCCTCCTCGGTCAGAGGTGGGAACTCGGTCAGCCGCGGGAGGAAGGCCGTCACCGACTCGTCCTCGTCGACCGGCGGCAGGAACGAGCCGCTCGGCGAACGGGCAGCGTGCCGTGGGCCTGCGGGCGCGTCGGGCCAGCCATCGTCATGCTGACCGGGGAACATCGTCATCGGCCCTGCTCCTTCCCGGCCGACCTCACGTGGTCCGCCCGAGCGCGGTCCTGATCTGCTGGAACGCCGTGTAGTTGGCGATCACGTCGAGGCCGCCGACCGGGACCATGTCCACCGCGGCCTCGATATCGTCGGCGATCTCGAACGGCACCTCGTCGGCCTGGAGCCTGACCGCCAGGTCGGTCCTGCGCTCGCCGCTGATCAGGACCCGCCGGTCGGCGAGCACCCGGTAGTTCACGTCCCACAGCCACGAGGTGTCCTTGCCGTCAGGCCCCTGAGCGTTGACCGCGAGCAGCACCGGCCGCCGGTCCGGGTCGAGCACGTCGAACGCCTCGAGCCAGCCGGCCGGGTTCTTGGCCAGCAGCAGCCGCAGCACCCGGCCGCGCCGCTCGACCGAGGTGTACCGGCCAGCAACCGAGGTCACGGAGCGGACGAACGGCAGCGCCTGGTCGACGTCGGCGCCGAAGATGCTCGCCACTGCCAGCGCCATCACCGCGTTGCTGCGGTTGGCACGGCCAGGCAGCGCCAGGTCGAGCTCGCGGATCGCGCCGGCGGCATCGATCACCGCGTCGGCGTCGAGCACCCACCGGGCGGACGGCCGGGACAGGCCGCACTCGCCGCAGCGCCAGCCGAGTTCGTCCCTGCGCAGGTGCGAGCCGCACTCGGGGCAGCACCAGGAGTCCTCGTGCCAGCGCTGGCCGGCCGCCACCCAGGTGACGTACCTGGCCGAGCCCGCCGCCCAGGCGATCAGCGGGTCGTCGGCGTTCGCGACCACCCGGACGTCGGGATTCTGCGCGAACGCCTCCCGCCAGCGCTTGGCCACCAGCCAGATCTCGGCAGCCCGGTCCATCTGGTCGCGGCTGAGGTTGAGCAGCACGACCACCAGCGGGCTGGTCGCCTTGATCATCGACGGCAGGTACCGCTCGTCTACCTCGAGCACCGCATAAGGCGCGTCGTGCGAGCCGGACAGCGCCGACACCAGGCCGCTCTCCATGTTCGCCCCGAACGCGTTGGACGCGACCTCCTGGCCGAGCGAGCCTAGCGCGGCGGCGACCAGCCGCGTCGTCGTCGTCTTGCCGTTGGTGCCGGTAACCAGGACGATCTGACGGCCGACGGCGAGCTGCCTGAGCAGGTCGGGCGCCACCCGAAGGCCGACCACGCCGCCGATCACCGAGCCGTCGCCCCGACCGGTCAGCCTGGACACCCGGCCCGCCGCGTCGCCGAGAGTGGTGGCGACGCGGGCGCGTAGCGGAAGCTTGCTCATCGCGGCGATGCTATCCGGCGGCCGGCTGGAGCGGGACGGGCGCCGGGTGGGTTAGCTCGTCGTCGCTGCCGACGATGAACCGGCGGGGCCAGGACAGCACCGGCTCGAGCCAGCCGACGACGCCCATCTCGCCGGCCGCCTGGAGCAGCTGGCCGCGGTGGCTCGAGCCGACCGCCAGCATGGCCAGGTCGGCGGAGAACGCGCGCTGGTCGTCCTCGCCGAGCAGCGCGGTCCAGGCTGGCATCCGGTTGTGGTCAAGCTCCATCGACAACGGGTGTCTGCGCAGCGCGCTGACCCGCTGGCCGACCTTGATGTCCGGCCGGTCCACCAGTCCCGGCAGCTCGAAGTCCAGCGGCAGCGCCAGCTCGAACGGGTCGGTGGTCGGGCCGGTGAGCGGCAGCGCCCGCTCGATCTCGTGCAGCCACCGCAGCTGCGGTATCACCCAGTCGGGGCCGACCTGGGTTCCTGCGCCCTTCCCGCCGTTCAGTATCCGCAGCGCGGTGACGCTGATCGCGGCGGCCAGTTCGTCGGGATCGAAGAACCCGCGGATGGCAGCCGACCGGCTGGCCACGGCCCGTTCAATAATCGTGGCGAGTGCGCAGCCGGACAGCCGCTCGTCAAGCCCCGACCACCGCTGGCGCAGCGCGGACGGCACCACCGGAAGCGGGGAGTTGGTCAGGAACGCGAGCACCAGCGCCTCGGTCCACACCCGCAGCCAGGCGAACTCGTGCGAGCGGGCGACCAGGTCGGCGGAGCGCAGCTCAAGCAGGGTGCAGGGGCGGCCGTCCGCGCACGGGCGCCCGCATGCCGACGACCTGCGCGCGGCGATCGGTGGCGCGGCCAGCTGGCCGGGCTCGGGCGGGGCCTCCGCATGCCCGCCGAACGGCACCCGCACCCGCAGCGGGCGGTCCATGCCGTCCATGAACACGGCAGCGATCCCCGGGGAGAACGACACCACCTGCCTGGACTGCTCGGCGTCCAGGTTCATCGTGGCGCCGACCAGCTCCCTGTCGTCGTGCGCGGGCAGCCGGTGCACTACCTTCAGCGCGGTGTTCTTCACCACGTCGGGCACCAGCTTGGCCGGGATCTGCTCGGCGATCACCAGGCCCTCGCCGTAGGCGCGGATCTCGGCGAGCAGGCTGGCGAACAGCTCGACGGCGTGCGCGCTGGCTCCCTCTCGGTCGCCGCGCAGCAGCCGGTGCGCCTCCTCGATCACCAGCACGTGCTCCAGGGACTCGCCGCCGACAGCGCCGGCCCGGGACCGCAGCCGAAGATGCTCGGTGATCCTGATGATCAGGGTGCCGATCAGGAACGCCTTGTCCTCGTCGTTGGCGACGTCCTCGATCGCGAGGACGGCGTTGCGGCGGAGCAGCTCGGCGATGTCGGCCGGGTGCCCGCCCTCGAAGAACCGGCCGGCCGAGCCGGTCCGCAGCGAGCGCAGCCGTACGTCGACGAAGCCGCGGACATCGGCGGCCAGCTCCGGGCCGTAACCGACCTCGGTGATTACCTCGATCGCGGCCGCCTGCAGCTGAGCGAGCGTCGGGACGGCCGGCGGCACCAGGGCGCCTGGCTGGCCGGCGCCGCTCACCGGGTCCCAGCCGCACGACTCGTACGCCAGCTGCAGGGCCTGCGACATGATCTGCGGGAACGGCTCGCGCGCGTCGAACGCGGCGAGGAACAGGGCCCGCACCATGTCGATGTGCGCCTGCACCGGGTACCCGGGCTCGGGCGCCAGCGGGTTGATGGCCAGCGGGATCGCGCCAGGGTCGGCCGGGTTGATGAGCGTCAGCTTCCCCCCGGCGGCGGCGATCCGGCCGGCGATCGACGAGTACTCCGACTTCACTGGTTCGACCACGAGCCAGGGGATCTCGGCCTTGGTGAGCTGCTCGAGCAGGTACCTGACCGTCTGGGACTTGCCCGAGCCGGTGGCGCCGGTCACCAGGGCGTGCCTGTTCAGGGTGGCGAGCGGGACGCCGAGCTGGCCGACCGGCCGGTCCTGGCCGTCCAGGATGGTCCCGATTTCGACCGAGTCCTGGGCGACGGGCTCGGCGGTCACGTCGAAATAGCCGACGTCGAGCAGCCGGACGCCGGGCACCTCCCGCCGCGGCAGGCCTGCCAGAGCGGCGAGCACCCCCGCCGTGGCGGCGAACGGCACCGCGCCGTCGTCCGACCGGTCCGAGCTAACCGCGCCGAGCGCGTCGACCAGGTCCCTGGCTCGCTCGGGCCCGCGCAGCCGGTACGGGTGCGCGCTCAGGTCCGCCGAGCCGACGAGCATCGGTGCGATCACGCTCAGCTGGTCAGCGTCGGCCGCGCCGACCAGGACCCGCACGTTCCACAGGCCCGCCTCGCGGAACGCGTCGAGCTCGGCGAGGCGCCTGACCGCCCGGTCGGCGTCGAAGCGCGAGCGCTCGCGTTCGAACCTGCGCGCCACGTCCAGCCTGGAGCGCAGGTCGGTGATCTCCGCGTCGATCAGGTCGCAGGGCTCGGCGGTCACCAGCCAGCCGAAGGGCCTCGTCATCAGCGTGGTCAGCGCCGACTCGAACAGGCTCGGCGCCGAGCTGGCCAGGCCGCCGCCGGGCCCGGTCAGCCAGGACGCGCCCCCGGCCTGGCCGCCCTGGCCGTGCTGGCCGGCTGCCCAGCCCGAGCCCTGCCACGACCCCGGGTCGGCGGGCAGCGGCGGCGCCAGCCGACCGGGGCACGGCGCCCACACCATCGCGTCGAGGTCGGCAAGCACGCCCTCGGGCAGCGGCACGCCGCGCGCGCCCCAGGGGAAGAGCAGCTCGCAGTACCGAGGCTGCTGGTCGATCTCGCTGGCCAGCCGCGCCAGGAACTCGCCCGGCGGATCGTAGGGATGCTGCCCGGCCGCCGTCGGCGCCGCGTCCGAGCCCTGGCCACACGCCTGGCCCCGCGCCTGGCCCTGGGCCTGGACCTGGGCCTGGACCTGGGCAGTGGCCGTGGCGAGCTGCGACCTGGTCGGCGTCCAGGCCGACTGCCGCGGTCCGGCCGCCGGCGGCAGCGGCCCGGCGTTGGTGATCAGCTCGAGCGGCGCGCCGCCGCCCCGGGAGAACCAGCCGCTGACGAACGACCGCTTCGCCTGGGCCGCGTCGAGCACCGCGGGAAGCACGGCGGCGTAGTCACGCTCGGCCGAGCCGCCATAGCCGGCATCCGGGATGGCAACGACCCGGTACCACGGCGCGGCACTGCCCCCCGCTCCGATACCGCCGTCGTTGCTCATATTCCGCACATTTTAGTGAAGCGGCCTCGCTCGCGGCCGCGTTGCGCGATTTCTGTCGGCTACAGGTCGGCCGTTCCGCTGACCCTGGTGACGGTCGCCCCGGCCACCCAGATCGTCCCGTCCTCGCCGCGCGAGATGTGCACCCGGCCGCGCCGGCCCATCGCCGTGCCCTGGCTGACCACGTACGGCGCGTTCGCCCTGCCGCTGGCCAGCAGCCACTGGGCGAGTGAGGCGTTGAGGCTGCCGGTAACCGGGTCCTCGGCCGACCGGTCGCCGATCGGGAAGAACGCCCGCACCTCGTACGCGCACTCCGAGCCGGCCGGATAGGGCCCGGCCACCCCGATGTCCATGCTGACCGTGCCAGGGCGCAGCGCGAGCACCGCCTCGGCGCTGGCCAGCAGCAGCGCGATCCAGCCCGGGCCGTTGTCGGCCCACTGGGCGTCCGCCACGTGGGAGCGGGCGATGCCGATCTCGGCGGCGGCCCGTTCGATCAGCGGCTCGTCGACCGGGCCCGACCTGATCAGCGGCGGCGCGGCGAACCCGAGACCGCCTGCGGTGCGCCGGATCCGCACCAGGCCGGCGGCGCATTGCTGCACGATCTCGCCCTCGACGGCCGGCTCGTTGCCCGCGCTCAGCCAGGCATGGCAGGTGCCCAGGGTCGGATGGCCGGCGAACGGAAGCTCGGTGCCCGGCGTGAAGATACGTACCAGGTAGTCCGCGCCCGGCGCGTCAGGCGGCAGCAGGAAGGTCGTCTCCGACAGGTTGGTCCACCGCGCGAAGAGCTGCATCTGCTCGGTCGACAGGCCGGTTCCGTCGTGCACGACGGCCACCGGGTTCCCCGCGAACGGCTCCGGACTGAACACATCAACCTGGCTGAATAGTCGCGGCACGACTCTGAGTCTGCCATGGCGGCAGCCGGCCTGGCCCGGCGTCCTGGTTTGCGGCCGGCCGCGCGACGCCGGGCAGGCAGGGAATCGCCGGGTTGGCGTCGGCAAGCACGACCATCCGGCCCGACGGGGCCGGGTAGCTGACGATCATCGCGCTGACCGGCAGCCGTTGCAGTTCCTCGGCCTCCACCAGGAACTCCCTGGAGCGCTGCGCGGTCATGCCGAGCGAGACGTTGTCGCCGAGCGCCCGCGAGGTGCTGATCCCCCACGAGGTGCTGTCGTTCACCCCGGCGGTCAGCGAGACCGAGCCAGACTCGCCGGTGGAGTGACTGGAATCCCTGGTCAGCGACGAGCTGAACTCGCCGAGCGCGCCGAACCCGCCAGGCCGGCTCCGGCCCCTCCCGCGGCTGCCGCCAGCGCTCGTGCTGGTCGAGTACGAGTCGGCGACCGAGTCGGCCGTGCCGGTGGTGCTGGTGTAGGAGTCGCCCCAGGTGTCGGTCACCGAGTTGCCGACGGTATCGGTGAGCTGGCTGACCACGAACCTGTGCTCGGTGCCGATCAGCTCACTGGCGGCCCTGGCGTCATCGCCGTTGCCGAGCCGCATGAACGCGACCGCCGCGTTGCCGCGGCCCAGCCGTTCCCGCACGCCGGCCGGGATGGACCGAAACGCGAGCACCAGCCCGGTCCGCGACGTCTCGCACGCGTCGGTGAGCCGGTCGACCAGGTCACCACCGAGCCGCTCGGCGCCGAGCAGGCAGAGCGTGTGCGCCCACGGCCCGGCGGCCGGCGTGCGACGGAGCAGGTGCGTCAGCGCCGCGACAAGGAAGGTGCCGATCATCCGGTTCCCGATGAGGCCGCACTGCCGGTCAAGGGCCGCGACCCGCAGCCTTGCGGGCCCGAACGGCGGGTCATCGGCACCCAGCCAGTCCAGCCCACGCAACCGCGACTCGAGCACCAGCGCGCGCTCGGGGACGACCCGGTCGCTCGCGGCGCGGCCAAACAGCGTACTGAACCGATCGCGCTGGTCGGCCGTGATCAGCCCGGAACGCACGTCATCCTGCGCATGAACGTCGCCGAGCACCCGGAGCCCGGCGGTGACCTGCGCGATCAGCGGGGCAGGTCCGAGGACGCCGAGTACCCGCTCGAGCAGCGCGCAGTCGGTGGCCGGGTCGCCGTCCGGCCGGCCACCGGAGCTGCCGGCCGCCAGGTCGGCGTCGGCCGCCGCCGCGCAGGCCACCGCGAGCACGTCGGCGAGCGACCTGGCGTCCAGCCCGGCGGCGAGGTCGAGCCTGGGCAGGTCACCGGGCAGCACCCAGACCAGGGCGCGCTGGCGGTCACGCCTTGCCAGGCTGATCAGGTCGGCGGCGACCGTCCCCTCGGTGAGGTCGACGACGGTGACCTCGCCGCCGGCGTCCAGCCGCGGCGCGGCCAGCATGGTGAGCATCGCCGACCAGCCGGCCAGGGTGCCTCCGGCGACGTCGACCCGGTCAAGGCCGGCAGGCAAGGTCACAGCGAACCAGGGCGACTGCCGGTCGAAGAGCTCCTTGCGCCGCTGCCAGGCGCGGTACTGGCTGGCGTGCTCGCGCTGGGCCCTGGCCAGGCCGCGCGCCTGCTCGGCGGCCGCGCGGGCCACCCGGTCCTGCTCGGCGGCGACCGCACGGCGCAGCCTGAGCCTGCCACGCACGACCGGGGCGGCGCAGGCCGCGGCTCCCGCCGCCGCGGCCAGCGCCCCCGGCGCGGCCAGGGCGGCGCCGACCAGTCCGGCCAGCCAGGCGCCGCCGAGCAGGCAGGCGGACGCGCATCCGGCCACCGCCCCGGCCCTCGCCGGGCGGTAGAACACGGCGGTGATCCGTCGCTGCGCGGCGATCCAACCGGGGCTGGGGCTGGGCGCCGGCCGGGGCACGGGCCTCGCCGGCGCCGCGCCAGGGTCGGCCAGGCCCGGCGCGAACTGCCAGCCCACGCAGACGCCGCCCGCTTCCTCGGTCACCGCGCGGCCCGGCCGGTGACGACCCGTTCCCGCGGGCCGCGGGCGTACAGGCACAGCGCGTCCGCGGCAAGACCGGGCTGCTCGGTGCCCAGCGAAGGCGGGGCCGGGCCGCGGACGAGCACGGCGCCGACGTCGGCCGCCAGGCGGCCGGCCGCCGCGTCGGCCGCGGTGCTCACCAGGACCGCGGTCCCGGTGGCCGGGCCGAGCGC
>Ga0335077_10000663_pt1 | contig 39078 bp, 31 predicted proteins | sample Lox_Sample_31_FD_207151 | JGI IMG/M metagenome (GOLD analysis project Ga0335077, IMG submission 207151) | Soil microbial communities from Loxahatchee National Wildlife Refuge, Florida, United States - Lox_Sample_3.1 | ecosystem: Environmental > Terrestrial > Soil > Wetlands | place: USA... | reverse complement strand
CGCCCCGCCGTCGGCTGAAGCGCGAGATCGCCCTGGTGCTCGTGGCCAAGCTGCTCGCCCTGCTGGCCATCTGGAGCCTGTGGTTCGCGTATCCGGAGTCGTCGCAACTCGATCCCGGGCGCGTCCGCGATGCGCTGTACGCCTCGCGGGCCGCCGTCCAGCCTGGAGCCGCTCGCGATGCCCAACCTTGACCTGGTCGACGTCTCCCGCCTGCAGTTCGCGGTCACCGCGCTCTACCACTTCCTCTTCGTCCCGCTGACGCTGGGCCTGTCCTGGATCCTGGTCATCATGGAGTCGGTGTACGTGATGACCGGGCGCCAGATTTACCGCGACATGACGCAGTTCTGGGGGTCGCTCTTCGGCATCAATTTCGTGATGGGCGTCACCACCGGCCTAACGATGGAGTTCCAGTTCGGCACCAACTGGGCGTACTACTCGCACTACGTGGGCGACATCTTCGGCGCGCCCCTGGCGATCGAAGGGCTGATGGCCTTCTTTCTCGAGTCCACCTTCGTCGGGCTGTTCTTCTTCGGATGGAAGCGCCTGTCGAAAGTCCAGCACCTGCTGGTCACGTTCCTGGTGGCGCTCGGATCCAACCTGTCGGCACTCTGGATCCTGGTTGCCAACGGGTGGATGCAGAATCCGGTCGGCGCGGACTTCAACTTCGAGACCATGCGCATGGAGCTCGCGAGCTTCCCGGCTCTGTTCTTCAACCCGGTCGCCCAGGTGAAATTCGTGCACACCGTGGCGGCCGGCTACGTGACCGCCTCGATGTTCGTGCTGGGCGTGTCGAGCTGGTACCTGCTCAAGGCGCGCGACGTGGGCTTCGCGGTGCGCTCGTTCGCGGTGGCCGCCGGCTTCGGCCTGGCTTCCGCGCTCTCCGTGATCGTCCTCGGTGACGAATCCGGGTATACCTCGGGCGAAGTGCAGAAGGTCAAGCTCGCCGCCCTCGAGGCAGAGTGGCACACCGAGGCTCCGCCGGCCGCCATCACGGTGTTCGGGCTCCCCAACCAGGAGCGCGAGCGCACCGACCTCGCGGTCAAGATTCCCTGGCTGCTGGGGCTGATTGCGACACGCTCCGTCGACACGCCGATAGTCGGGATCGCCGAACTGCGCGAGGCGGCCGAGAAGCGCATCCGCGGCGGGATCACGGCCTACGGGCTCCTCGAAAAGCTGCAGTCGGGCGATCGTAGCCCTGAGCTGCGCAGACAGTTCGAGGAGAGCCGTGGGGACCTGGGCTACGCGCTGCTCCTCAAGAAGTACACGGCGCGGGTGACCGATGCCACGCCGGAGCAGATCCGCCTCGCCGCGGCCGACACCATCCCGCGGGTGGCGCCGATGTTCTGGTCGTTCCGCATCATGGTGGGCCTGGGGTTCTTCTTCCTCCTGCTCTTCGCGGCGTCGTTCTACTTTCTGGCCGTGCGCAACCTCGCTCCGCAGCGCTGGCTGCTCAGGACCGCGCTATGGAGCATCCCGCTTCCCTGGATCGCGGCGGAATTCGGATGGATCGTCGCCGAATACGGGCGCCAGCCGTGGACCATCAGCGAGGTGCTGCCGACGGCGCTCAGCGTGTCTAACCTGTCGCCTTCGGACGTGTACGCGAGCCTCGCCGCGTTCGTCGCCTTCTATACCGCGCTGCTCATCGTCGAGATGTACCTTATGGTCAAGTACATCCGCCTGGGGCCTTCGAGCCTGCACACGGGCACGTACGACCTGGAGCTCGCCCGCGCGGCCTCGACCACAGGCAACCTGAAGGACCTCGCGCCATGATCGACTACGAGACGCTGAAGCTGATCTGGTGGCTGTTCATCGGCGTGCTGCTCATCGGCTTCGCCCTGACCGACGGCTTCGACCTCGGTATCGGTGCGCTCATCCCGCTTCTCGGCCGCAGCGACGAGGAACGGCGTGTGATGATCAATGCCATCGGGCCGGTGTGGGAGGGCAACCAGGTGTGGCTCGTCACCGCCGGCGGCGCGATCTTCGCGGCCTGGCCGCTGGTCTACGCCGCCGCCTTCTCGGGCCTGTATGCAGCGCTGCTGCTGACCCTCTTTGCGCTCTTCCTCCGGCCGGCGGGCATCGTCTATCGCGGCAAGGTGGACGATCCGCGCTGGCGGCGTGCCTGGGACTGGGGCCTGTTCGTGAGCGGTACGGTCCCGGCGGTCGTCTTCGGCGTCGCATTCGGCAACCTGCTGCAGGGCGTTCCGTTCAACTTCGATCCGGCGACGATGGGCGTGGCCAACAGCGGATCGCTCTGGAGGCTTCTCAATCCGTTCGGGCTGCTCGCCGGAATCGTCAGCCTTGCGATGCTCGTGATGCACGGCGCGACCTTCCTGCAGATCCGGGCCGAGGATGCGCTGGAGCTGCGCGCGCGCACCGCCGCGCGGTGGGCGGGGATCGCGCTCATCGTCACCTTCGCCCTTGCCGGCCTCTGGGTCGCCTACGGCATCCCGGGATATCGGATCACGGCGATGCCGCCGGCGGGCAGCGCCTTCAGTCCGATCGCCAAGACGGTCCAATCGGCGCCCGGCGCGTGGCTTGCGAACTTCGCGACCTACCCGTGGCTGTCGCTGGCTCCGGTCGCCGCCTTCGCGGGCGCTGCGGCGGTGATCGTGCTCTCGAGTGCCGGCCGAGCTCTGCTCGCGTTCGCCGCGAGCGGCGTCGCGGTCGCGGGCGTGATCCTGACCGCCGGGTCTGCGATGTTCCCGTTCGTCATGCCGTCGTCGAGCGATCCGAGATCCAGCCTCACCGTGTGGGACGCCGTCTCGAGTCACCGTACGCTGGCGATCATGTTCTGGGTCGTCGTCGTCATGCTGCCCATCGTGCTTGCGTACACAGCCTGGGTCTACCGCGTCGTTCGCGGGAAGCTCTCGGTCGGCTACATCCGAGAGACCACGCACACGAGCTACTAGGAGCCGCCATGTGGTATTTCACCTGGATTCTGGGCGTCGGCCTCGCGCTGGCCTTCGGCATCATCAACGTGATGTGGCTCGAGTCGTCGTACTTTTCGGGAGCGCTCGACGAGGAGCACGTCCGCAGGCGCTTCCAGCACGGCGGCGAGCCCCCCGCCTAGGCGGTCGCGAACGGTCGCGCCGTGAGGTCGTGCTCGGCGCTGCCGGTGACCGTCACCCGGGCGAACGCTCCGACGGCAAGCCGCTCGCCGCCGTCGACGATCACGCTCCCGTCGATTTCCGGCGCGTCGGCCGCGCTTCGCGCGATGGCGCGCTTCTCCTCGACGCGATCGACGAGCACGTCGAGCGTGCGCCCCACCTTGGCCGCGAGCCGCCGGGCGCTGATCCGGGCCTGGACGCTCATGAGGCCCGCTCGCCGCTCCTCCTTGAGCCGCTCGGGAACGGCGTCCGGCAACGCGTTGGCGGCCGCGCCGTCGACCGCGGAGTAGGCGAAGCAGCCCACGCGGTCGAGCTCGGCTTCCTCGAGGAAGGACAGGAGCTCTTCGAACTCGGCCTTGGTCTCACCCGGGAAGCCGGCGATGAAGGTGGAGCGGATGGTGATGTCGGGGCAGACCGCCCGCCAGGCCCGGATGCGCTCGAGGTTGTTCTGCGCGTTCGCCGGCCGCTTCATCAGCTTGAGGATGCGCGGGCTAGCGTGCTGGAACGGCACGTCGAGATACGGCAGGAGCTTCCCTTCGGCCATCAGCGGGATGACTTCGTCGACGTGGGGGTACGGATAGACGTAGTGCAGGCGCACCCAGGCGCCGTATTCGCCGGCGAGCTCGCCGAGCGCTCCGGTGAGCTCGGTCATTCGCGTCTTCAGGGGCCGGCCGCGCCAGAATCCCGTCCGGTACTTCACGTCGACCCCGTAGGCGCTCGTGTCCTGGGATACGACGAGGAGCTCCCGGACGCCCGCCTTGAGCAGGTTCTCCGCCTCCACCATCACCTCGTTGAGCGGGCGGCTCGCCAGATCGCCGCGCAGCGACGGGATGATGCAGAACGTGCAGCGGTGATTGCAGCCTTCGGAAATCTTGAGGTAGGCGTAGTGCTTCGGGGTGAGCTTGATCCCCTGCGCGGGCACGAGATCGACGAACGGATCGTGCGGCTTCGGCAGGTGCCGGTGCACGGACGCCATCACCTCGGAGGGCGAGTGCGGCCCGGTGACCGCGAGCACTTTAGGGTGCGCCGCTTTGACGAACGCTCCTGCGTCCTTCGCGCCGAGGCAACCGGTGACGATGACCCTGCCGTTTTCCGCGAGCGCCTCGCCGATGGCCGCGAGCGATTCGTCGACGGCCGCATCGATGAAGCCGCAGGTGTTGACGACCACGAGGTCGGCGCCTTCGTAGCTTGGCGCGATCGCGTAGCCCTCGGCGCGGAGCCGGGTGAGGATCTGCTCGGAGTCGACCAGCGCCTTGGGACAGCCGAGCGATACGAATCCGATCCTGGGCGCGTCGGTGCGACGCTGCTTCATCGATGAGGCGGAGGCCCGTTGCGTTGCGGAAAACGACGACGCTGCAATGCGGCTTGTGCGCTGCTTCGCCGCGTAAGGCCGAAATCAGCGCTTCTTGTCGTCGTCCGAGCCGGACTGGGGCGCGCCGAAGTTCGGGAAGGGGAAGGCCGTGAACAGGCCGCGGGTCTGGTCCTGCATCCGCTGCTGCATGTCCATGAACAGCTTCGCGCTCTGCTCGAGGTAGTTGCCCAGCATGCCCTGCATGGCCGGCGCCTGCATCTGCAGGAACTGCTTCCACAGATCCGGCGTGAGCATCATCTTATCGCCGTAGATCTGCTTCGCCTGCTCCTGCAGCTTGTTCTGGATCGTGAGGAACGCCTTGACGTTCTGCTCCATGTAATTGCCCATGATGCCCTGGAGCGCGTTGCCGTAGAAGCGGATCATCTGCGCCAGCATCTCGCTCGAGAACATCGGCACGCCCGCGGACTCTTCCTCGAGGATGATCTGCAGCAGGATGCTGCGCGTGAGGTCCTCTCCGGACTTCGCATCGACGACCTGGAAGTCGACGTGATCGAGGACCATCTGCTTGACGTCCGCCAGGGTGATGTAGCCGCTGTTGGCGGTGTCGTACAGCCGGCGGTTGGGGTACTTCTTGATGACGCGCTTGCTTTTGTTCATGCCCTGCTCCCGAAGCGATCGGCCATTATAAACCACTGATTATTTTGGCGTTTGAATTGGTTTGCGAGGCCGGTTCCCGGCCGCTTGTGCGTCGCACAAAAAAATACTTGACTCGCCTAACGCACACCCCTAGAATGCCAATTGTGCGGTGCAACAAAACAGGGGGATGAGACAGGCGAGGAACCCTGGGCAGGGCACAGGAGAGATCAGCCCCGAACCCGCCGCAGCCGGATGCTTGTTAGGACGTCTGGACGCTATCAACCTCAACCGAAAGGATTGGATCATGTACAACGCAACCGAGCAATTTGCCGAATTGAACAAGGCTGGCTACGACAACGCCGTCAAGCTTGCCTCGCTGTCGCTCGAGAAGGCCGAGCGCTTCACGAAGCTGAACCTCGCCGCCGCCAAGACGGCGCTCGAGCAAGGCGTGACCGGCGCGAACGCGGTCGCCAGCGTCAGGGACGTGCAGGAATTCTTCGCGCTGCGCGCGAAGCTGGCCGAAGCGGGGGTGCAGACCGCGCTCGGATACTCGCGCGGCGTGTACGAGATCGCCTCGGAAGCGCAAGCCGACTTCTCGGCGCTGGCCGAAGAAGCCTGGGCCGCGTACACGAAGGGTGTCGCGGCGTGGGTCGAGAAGGCCACCAAGAATGCGCCCGCGGGCTCGGACGTCGCCGTGACGGCGCTCAAGTCCACCGTGGCCGCGACGACCGCCGCGTTCGATCAGATCTCGAAGGCGACCAAGCAGGTCGTGAGCTTTGCCGACGCGTCAGTGCGCGCTGCGACGGCCAATGCGGGCGCCGCTGCCAAGGCGACGGCCAAGGGCCGGAAGGCTGCGTAAGGAGGGATTGTCCCTTCTTGCGGCATAGGAACTTGAATCCGGGAAGGATGTCCCAACATCGCAGTTGGAGTTGATGACTCCCTCTGTATCATTTTCCTCCTCCTAAATGATACAGCCTCGCCCCGCAGGGCAACCTGCGGGGCTTTTTTTTCTTGCCCTTCGCGTGGCTGGAGTCAGGCCCGCGTCAGAACATGTGCTGTCCGCCGTTGATGGCGATGTTGGCGCCGGTCACGAACGCGGCCTCCTCCGACGCGAGGTAGGCGACCAGCCCCGCGATCTCCTCCGGCTTCCCCAGCCGTCCGGTCGGGATCTGGGGAATGATCTTGCTGTCCAGGACCTCCTTGGGAATGGCCATCACCATCTTGGTCCCGATGTAGCCGGGCGAGATGGTGTTGACGGTGACGCCCTTTTTCGCGACCTCCAGCGCGAGCGCCTTGGTGAAGCCGTGCATCCCCGCCTTCGCAGCCGAGTAGTTGACCTGGCCGAACGCGCCTTTCTGGCCGTTGACCGACGAGATGTTGATGATCCGTCCCCAGCCGCGGTCGACCATGCCGTCGCAGACCTGCTTGGTCATGTTGAAGCACGAGTCGAGATTGGTCTTGATCACGACGTCCCAGTTCGCCTTGTCCATGCGCTTGAACGTCATGTCGCGGGTGATGCCGGCGTTGTTGACCAGGACGTCGACCGGTCCGACGTCCTTGCCGACGTTGCCCACGCAGGCGACGCAAGAATCCCAGTCGACGACGTCGCAGGGATAGGCATGGAAGGCATATCCCTGCTTTCGCATGCCGTCGAGCCACTCCTTCGCCTTGGCGTTGCCCGGCGAATGGGTGGTCACGACGGTGTAGCCCAGGGCCGCGAGCTTGACGCAGATCGCTTCGCCGAGGCCGCCCATGCCTCCGGTGACCAGCGCGACGCGCTTCTTGTTCTCCGCCATTTCGATCTCCTTGATGTCGAGCTGCCGATTTGACCGCCGAAGCCTCTATCGCTCGACGGCGAGCGCCACGCCCATCCCGCCGCCAATGCACAGCGACGCGAGACCCTTCTTCGCGCCCCGGCGCGCCATCTCGTGGAGGAGCGTGACCAACACGCGGCATCCCGAGGCGCCGATCGGATGGCCGAGGGCGATCGCACCACCGTTGACGTTGATCCGGCTCGTGTCCCAGCCCATCTCCTTGTTGACCGCGCAGGCCTGTGCCGCGAACGCCTCGTTGATCTCCATCAGGTCGAGATCGGCCGGCTTCCAGCCCGCCTTCTCGAGGCAGCGCCGCGACGCCGGCACGGGTCCCATGCCCATCACCGACGGGTCGACGCCGGACGAGGCGAACGCCTTGACGTAGGCGAGCGGCTCGAGGCCGAGCTCGCGGGCGCGCTTCGCGCTGGTCACGAGCACGGCCGCGGCGCCGTCGTTGATGCCGGACGCATTGGCCGCGGTCACGGTGCCGTCCTTCGCGAACGCAGGCTTCAGGCCGGCGATCGATTCCAGCGTCGTGCCCGCCTTCACGAACTCGTCCGTCGCGAACGCGATCGGGTCGCCCTTGCGCTGGGCGATCATCACGGGAACGATTTCGTCCTTGAACCGGCCCGCCTTCTGCGCGGCCTCGGCCTTGTTCTGGCTCGCCACCGCGAACTCGTCCTGCGTCGCACGCGAGATGCCGTACTCCTTCGCCACGTTCTCCGCGGTGACGCCCATGTGATACTGGTTGTAGACGTCCCACAGCCCGTCGACGATCATGCTGTCGACGAGCTTCGCGTCGCCCATGCGGAACCCGTCGCGCGAGCCGAGGAGCACGTGCGGCGCGGCGCTCATGTTCTCCTGGCCGCCGGCGATCACGATATCCGCGTCGCCGCAGTGCACGGCCTGGGCCGCGAGCATGACCGCCTTGAGTCCCGAGCCGCAGACCTTGTTGATCGTCATCGCGGGAACGGCCGAGGGCAGCCCTGCCTTGAGCGAGGCCTGGCGCGCCGGGTTCTGGCCGCTGCCGGCGGCGAGGACCTGCCCGAGAATGACTTCCGAGATCTGCTGGGGCTCGACCCGCGTGCGCGCGAGCAGTGCCTTGATGACGGTTGCGCCGATCTCCGGCGCGGGGGTCTTGGCGAGCGTGCCGCCGAATTTTCCGATCGCGGTGCGCGCGGCGCCCGCGATGACGATGTCGGTCATGTGGATCTCCTTCGAGGATCGAAAGCCGGGTCAATCATGCGTGACCCGGCCGCTGGCGGATGTCGAGAACGATGTTAGCGCATGTCGCAGAAGCGGCAAAGCCACCGCCTCAGGCTGCTTCGCGGACGTACGATCCGGGCGCTGCGGCGAGCGGAGGATAGCGCGAGCTTCCGGGGCGCGGCGGCTTCGGATGATGCCCGCCGGCATGCTTGCCCAGCCATGCGGCCCAGTGCGGCCACCACGATCCGGCATGCGGCTGCGCGCCGGCGAGCCAGCGGTCGGGATCGTCGGTGTCCAGGGCGTTGGTCCAGAATTGCCTTCGCCGGGCGGCGGGCGGATTCACGACGCCCGCGATGTGTCCCGATGCGCCGAGCACGAAGGTCGTGTCCTTCGCGCCGAGGAGGTCGACGTTGCGGTAGGCCGAGCGCCACGGGACGATGTGATCCTCGCGGGAGGCGTAGACGTAGGTCGGCATGACGATCCGCGACAGGTCGACGCTCACGCCGCACATGGTCAGCGCGTCGGGCTCCCGCAAGGCGTTGTCCAGATACATCCGGCGCAGGTAGTAGGCGTACATCGGCCCGGGCAGGTTGGCGGAGTCGCCGTTCCAGTACAGCAGATCGAACGCCGGGGGGGTCTTTCCTTCGAGGTAGTTCCCGACGACGTAGTTCCAGACCAGCTCGTTGGGCCGCAGGCTTGCGAACGCGCCCGTCAGCTCGCTGCCGTGCACGCGAGCGCCGCTCTCGAGCATCGGCTCGCGGGAGGCGAGGTACTCGGGTGAGATGTATACGCCGATGTCGCCCGGATCGAAGAAGTCCAGCATCGTGGTGAGCAGCGTCGCGCTCGCCACCGGGGTTTCGCGCCGCGCGGCGAGCACCGCCAGCGCGCACGCGAGCAGCGTTCCGCCGACGCAGAACCCGAGCGCGTTGACCGCGCCGGTGCCCGAGATCTCCCTCGCCGCATCGATGGCCCGGAGGACGCCGTCCTCGAGGTAGTCATCCCAGCGCAGCGCCCCGAGCTCGCGCGGGATGTTGCGCCAGGAGACGACGAAGACCGTGTGCCCGGCCTGCACGGCGTAGCGCACGAAGGAGTTCTCGGGCCGCAGGTCGAGGATGTAGTACTTGTTGATGCACGGCGGGACGATCACCAGCGGCCGCTGCGCGACTTCGCTCGTGGTCCCGTCGTACTGGATCAGCTCGATCAGCTCGTTGCGGAGCACCACGCTGCCCGGTGTCACCGCCAGGTTGCGCCCGACCTCGAATGCCGACTCGTCGGTCATCGTGATCCGGCCCCGCTGCGCGTCGGTTAGCAGATTCCCGAGACCCTTTGCGATGCTCGCGCCGCCGGTTTCCATCGCCAACGAGAGCGCCTCGGGGTTGGTGGCCAGGAAGTTCGACGGCGCGATGGCATCGGCGTACTGACGGACGAGAAAACGGATCCTCCGCTGGGCAGCGGGATCGCCTTGCACGAGATCGGCGAGCTCGCGGAGGTATTCCGCGTTGAGCAGGTACGCGTCCCTAAGCCACGCGAAGTAGGGCACGTCGCTCCAGGCAGCGGCACCGAAGCGACGATCGCGCTCTGCGGTTGCTTCGTCTTTCTCGGGCTGCTGCAGCGACGCTCGTGCGAGCGCACGCTCCCACAGCGATTGCAGGCGGCGCTGGTAGCGTTCGGTCAGCTCCGCAGCGGCGACCGGGTCGACGCAGACCACCGTGGGGGCGAAGATCGTCAGCGCGGCGTTACCGGCGTCGAGCGGCGAGGCCCCGGCGCGGGCTTCGGATCCGGTCCACCAATCCGTCCATTGCCGGGCGACCGCCTGCCAATGCTCGACGAGCTCCTTCCAACCGGGCAGGGATGAAGGCGAAGTGGGCGAAGTCACGCCATCGGAGTGTAGCGGGGCGCGATCGTCGACACAATTTCCCCCGATCAATCCGTGCGCCAGACGAGCGTGGCCATTCGGCCGGCGCGGGCGCCGTCGCGACGATACGAGTGGAACAGCGCGCTTTCGCTGAACGTGCAGCGGTTCGCGGCGGCGATCGCGCGCACGCCGGCTCCCCGCAACCGTCGGCGCGCGAGCGCCGGAAGATCCGCGAGCCACTTGCCCGCGGCGATCGGCGCGAAGCATTCGGCCGCGCCCGCGTCGGCGGAGCAATGCGCGTCGCGAACGTCGGCCCCGACCTCGTACACGCGCGGGCCGATCCCCGGACCGATCCAGGCGAGCACGTGGCCGGGATCCGCGCGCATGGCCGCGAGCGTGGCTTCGATCACGCCGTCCGCCACGCCGCGCCACCCGGCGTGCGCGGCGGCCACCACCGAGCCCGCGCGATCGCAGAAAAGCACCGGCAGGCAGTCCGCGGTCTGGATGGCGCACACCACGTCCGCGCGGCGCGCCACGATGGCGTCGGCCTGCGGGAGCGAGTCGAGTCCGCTGGCGGCGTCGGCCAGGTGGACGCTCGCGCCGTGCACCTGCTCGAGCCAGCGCGGCGCCGCGGGCAGCCAGCGCGCGAGCTCGGCCTCGAGGCCGTCTCGGCTTCCGCCCCCGGCGGCGGCCGGTTGCATCGCAGCCGCGCGGCGTGTCGTCGAAAAGGCGCGCAGGTTCTGCGGTGCCGGCCAGTCGGGAACGATCCAGTCGAGCCCTGCCGCCGCGAAGCGCTCGGCCAGCGATCCGCGAGGCGGCGTCATGGCTCGCCTCGCAGGGCGGCGAGCAGCGCAGCGAAGTCGGCCGGGAGCGGCGAGCGCCATTCCATCTCGGCATTCGTCACCGGGTGGACGAGCCCGAGCCGGCAGGCGTGCAGGGCCTGGCGGTGGAACGCGATCCCCCGGCGCGTGCCGTAGGCCGGATCGCCGACCAGCGGATGATGGAGCGAAGCGAGGTGAACGCGGATCTGGTGGGTGCGCCCGGTCTCGAGGCGGCAGGCGAGAAGCGTGCAGGCCGCGAAGCGTTCGCGCACCGCGTAGTGCGTGACGGCGCGCTTGCCCGAAGCGACGACCGCCATCGACGTGCGCTTGACCGGATGCCTGCCGATGGGCGCGTCGATGCTTCCCCCGCGCGGCACGGCGCCATGCACCAGCGCCAGATACGCGCGGCGCACGGTGCGCTCCTGCAATTGACGCACGAGCCCGGTCTGCGCGGTCGGCGTGCCGGCGATCACCAGCAGCCCGCTCGTGTCCTTGTCCAGCCGGTGCACGATACCGGCGCGAGGCAGGCGAGCGAGCTCGGGGCGATGGTGGAGAAGCGCATTCGCGAGCGTTCCGTCGCGGTGTCCGCTCCCGGGATGGACGACGAGCCCGGCGGGCTTGTCGACGACGATCAGCGCCTCGTCTTCGTACACGATTGCGAGCGGCAACGGCTGCGCGGCGAGCGTGTCCGGGCGCGCATCCTCGAGCGGCGAGACAACCACTCGCTCGCCGCCGAAGAGCTTGCGCTTGGCGGGAGAGGAAGCGCCGGCGATGGTCACACGCCCCGCGTCGATCCAGCCTCGGATGCGGCTTCGCGAATGCGCGGGCAGAAGTCGCGCGAGAGCCTGATCGAGGCGCAGACCCGCGTACTCCCGGGGAATCGTCAGCTCGCTCGTGGCAGAGGGTGCCGCGGCTGCTGGGTTATAATTCGCGCCTGCCACGAGAGTCGCAAGGATCGAGCAAGATGTCGCCGTGGATTCGAATCGCCGTCGCAGTCGCGTTTGCGGCGGGCATTACGGGCTGCGATCTGCTGCCCGAAGTCAAGGACGAGACGGCCAACTGGACCGCTGAGCACCTCTACAGCGAGGCGCACACGATGCTGGTGACGGCCAATTATACGCGGGCGATCAAGCTCTACGACACGCTGGAGGGCCGTTTTCCCTACGGCCGCTACGCGCAGCAGGCGATCCTCGAAGGCGCATACGCGAACTACCGCGCGGGGGAAACGGCGACCGCGATCGCCGCCTGCGACCGCTTCATCCGCACGTATCCCAACCATCCGAACGTCGACTACGCCTACTACCTCAAGGGGCTCGTGAATTTCCGCGAGGACCAGGGGCTGTTCGGCTACATCGTCGAGCAGGATCTCTCCGAGCACGATCCGAAGCTCACCAAGGAATCCTTCGGCGCGTTCAAGGAGCTGGTGACGCTGTTCCCCGACAGCAGGTATGCCGCCGACTCGCTGGTGCGGATGCGCTACCTCACCAACTCGCTGGGCGGCTACGAAGTGAAAACCGCCGAGTATTACTATCGGCGGGGCGCGTACGTCGCGGCGGTCAATCGCGCCCAGGCGGCGCTGCTCAACTACCCGCAGACGCCGTCGAACGAGGATGCGCTGATCGTGCTCGTGCGGAGCTACGATGCGCTCGGCATGACTCAGCTGCGCGACGATGCGCAGCGCGTGCTGAAGGACACCTTCCCGAACGGCAAGTATTTCGTGGTCAACACGAAGCCGTGGTGGAAGTTCTGGTCGAAGGAGGAGGCGCCTCTCCCGCCGGTGCCGGATCCGGCGAAAGACAAGCCCTGGTGGAAGTTCTGGTAGGGCCTCGCGCTACACCGGCGCAGGCGCGCGGAAGAACTCGACGGCGTCGTCCGGATCGCGCGTGCGGCGCATCGGGGGCAGCGCGCCCAAGATCCGGCGCCCGTAGGGCTTCTCCGCCAGTCGCGCGTCGCAGATCATCAGCACGCCCCGGTCGGTCTCCGACCGGATGAGGCGCCCCGCACCCTGCTTCAGGCTGATGACGGCTTCCGGGAGCTGATAGTCCAGGAACGGGTTCCCGCCGCTGCGCTCGATGTGCGCGAGTCGCGCGGCCAGCAGCGGGTCGTCCGGCGGGGCGAAGGGCAGCTTGTCGATCACGACCAGCGACAGCGCATCGCCCGGGACGTCCACGCCTTCCCAGAAACTCTGGCTGCCCAGCAGCACCGCATTGCCCAGCGAGCGGAAGCGCGCCAGCAATTCGCTCCTCGAGCCCTCGCCCTGGACCAGCAGCGGGTAGTCCAGTCCTTCCCGCGAGAGCGCCGCGGCGATCGCGACACGGGCCCGCTCGAGCGCACGCAGCGTCGTGAACAGCAGGAACGCACGGCCGCGGCTGGCGGCCAGCACGGGCAGCGCCGCGGCGACGACCGCATCGGTGTGCTCGAAGCTGTTCGGGGGCGGGAGGCCGCGCGGCACGTACAGCAGCGCCTGGCTCGCGTAATCGAACGGGCTGTCCCAGCAGCCGGTGGCGGCGTCGGCGAGGCCGAGTTCGCGGCGATAGAGAGCGAAGTCTCCGTTCACGGCGAGCGTGGCGGAGGTGAAGATCCACGAGCGGGCGCTGCCTTCGACCTGCCGCGAGAAGACGTCCGCGACCGACAGCGGCGAGGCGTGGAGCTGCCAGCCGTGCGGCGTGACGTCCAGCCAGCGGATCCATTCGGTGTCCTCGCCCGCGCGCCAGCGGTCGAGCCGCGCCGAGGCTTCGCTCGCGCGTTGCGCGCACTGCGCGAGCTCGTCGCTGCGCTCGGCCTGCTCGGCCAGCGCGGCCTCCAGCGCGGCGAGCGCCGCGGCGAGGCCGTCGATCGCCGCGACGAAGTCGGCACGCCGAAGGGCTTCCGGCTGCGTCTGCTTGCCGATGGCCTCGCCCGCCGCCAGTCGCAGCCTGCGCACGGACAGAGAGAGGGCGCGCGCGGCCTCGGGCAGCGGCGCGAAGTCGCGCGCGGCCCTCGCCCCCTCGACTTCCGCGTCGCGGGCGAGCTCGCCGAGCTGGCCCGCGGTGAGCTCCTCGCCGAAGAAAAGCGTTGCGGTCTCGGGAAGCTGGTGCGCCTCGTCGAGGATCACGGTGTTGCAGCGGGGCAGGAGATCCGCGAGGCCTTCGTCCTTGAGCACGACATCGGCGAGGAAGAGATGATGGTTGATCACGACGACGTCGGCCGCAAGCGCCTCCTTGCGCGCTTTCATCACGAAGCAGTCGGCGTAGCGCGGGCATTCGCTCCCGAGACAGTTCTCGCGCGTGGACGTGACCAGGCTCCAGATCCCGGCGCCTTCCGGCACGTCGGCGAGCTCGGCCTTGTCGCCGCTCGTCGAGCTGCGGGCGAACGACTCGATCCGGCTCAGATAGCGGGCGTCGGCGCGCGAGGCGAAGCTGTCCTGCTCGCGAGCGCGGGCGAGATGGTGATGGCAGACGTAGTTCGCGCGGCCCTTGAGCAGCGCCACGGTGACCGGAATCTTCAGCGCGTCGCGCACGAGCGGCAGGTCGCGGCCGAAGAGCTGGTCCTGGAGCGTCTTCGTCCCGGTCGACACGACGACCTTGCCGCCGGAGAGCAGCGCTGGAACGAGGTACGCGAAGGTCTTGCCCGTGCCGGTGCCCGCTTCCGCAACCAGCTGGCCGCCCTCGTCGATCGTGCGGGCGACGGCCTGCGCCATCGCAAGCTGCTGCGGACGCAGGCGGTAGGCAGGCAGCTCCCGGGCGAACGCACCCTCGGTGCCGAATATTCGCGCGAGATCGATCGCCACGAAGTCGCTTCTGCGCGCCACGCGCCGCTACGCCCGCAGCCCGTGCCGCGGATCGGCCGGCGAGGCTACTGTTGCTTGGGCGCTTTCGGCGCCTTCGCCGCCTTCGTGGCCTTGGACGCCTTCGGCGCCCGGGCCGGTACGGCGACCAGCGTGTGGATGGCCTCGATCTGCTCGTTGAACGCCGCGTAGGGACGCACGACCCGCTGCTTGTAGGCGTCGTCGGTTTCCCCTGCAGCGGGCACGAGCTTGGCGAGGCTGTCGAGCCAGAGGTCGTAGAGCTTGCGCAGATCCTCCACGATCTCCTTCTTGCGCGCGCCTTCCCGCAGTGCCGCCTGGTACGGCCGGACGATCAGGATCTTGTGCTTGTCGATGCAATACTCGGTCTTCGCTCCGTTGACCCCTTCCTGCGCACCGGTGAGCCCGAACTCGATGATCTCGATGCCCTTGATGTGGCGGCACATCGTATAGGTCTGGGGCACCGCCTCGAGGAAGCAGTCGATGCCGCTGTCCTGCGTGTGGGTCGGGCAGATGTAGGGATCGACCTTGTCCAGCGCGAGCGCGGCGGGCGAGGAGAATGCGGCGGCCGCGAGGACGGCGACGGCGAGCGCGTAACGGTGCATGGGGCGCCATGCTACCGTGCGCGGGAGGGCGGCTCAAGCCGCGCGAAGCACTAGATTGTGACGCCGCCGGAGACTTCGATCACCGCGCCGTTGATGTAGCTCGCCTCGTCGGAAGCGAGCCAGGCGTAGGTGTTGGCGATTTCCTCGGGCCGTCCGAGACGGCCCATCGGGACCTTGGCTTCGATCGACTTGAGGATCTTCTCGGGCATCGTCGCGAGGATCGGCGTCTCGATGAATCCCGGGCAGATCGCGTTCGCGCGGATGCCCTTCCCGCCGAGCTCGCGGGCCCAGGTCTTGACCATGCCGATCACGCCGAACTTGGTCGCGGCGTAGTTCGTCTGTCCGAAGTTGCCGTAGAGGCCGACGATGGACGAAGCATTGAGTATGCAGCCCGAGTTTTGCTGCAGCATGATGTCCACGACCGCCCGGGTGCAGTTGTAGACGCCCTTCAGGTTGACATCGATCACACGCTCGAACTGGTCGTCCGTCATCTTGGACAGCCGGGCGTCCTGCACGATGCCCGCGTTGTTGACCAGCGTGTCGATGCGCTGCCACGCGAGCATCACGCTTTCGACCATGCGCGCGATGCTCTCCTTGTCGGTCACGTCGACCTGGAAGCCGAGCGCCTCGCCGCCGAAGCCACGGATCTCGGCCAGAGTCTCGGCTACGGCGCTCATGTTGATGTCGCAGACCGCGACCCTGGCGCCTTCGGTTGCGAACTTGACGGCGGTCGCCCTGCCGATTCCCTGCCCGCCGCCGGTGATGATAGAAACCTTCCCGGACAGCCGCCGGGCTCCGTTTCCGTTGTGCGTCTGGCCGTTGCTGCCGTTGCCATTGAGCCCCATGTTCCCCTTCCAACCCCCCAGGCGGTTAGGGTTTTTCGTTGCGCCGCAGCGACTGTACCGGTTTTGATTGCGACGCACAATGTTACGGCGCGATGAAGCGGGGACACGATGGCGAGCGTGTTGCGTTTATGCAAAGTTATTGTCAATCAATATCTTACGTGTCTATACCGAGCGCGCAGCGGCGGTGCGTCACGTGCGAACGCGGCGGCGTCGGCGAACCGATGTGCTGGCGCAACGGCGCGCCGCCCGGCGCGTCGTCAGGCCGCCTGCCAGCCGTCGATGACGAGCTGCAGGGATTCGAGTGCCTGGAAACGATTGACCTCGGGCCGATAGGTGGCCGAGATCCGGTCGGGGAGCGGCCCGAGCTCGTCGAAGACAATCGCTTGGAGGCGCGCGGAGGAGCTGTCCACGGCGAGGCGCAGATGTTTCTCGCCGACGACGCGCTGCTCGACCACGCCGAAGTGCCCCTCGAAGAGCGGGGCGGGGAAGCCCTGGCCCCACACCTCTCCCGCGATCGCCCGGGCGAGCCCGAGCGTCAGCTCGGCGGAGGCGAGCTCGCCATCGGTCTCGATCGTGCGGTGCAGCGCGCCGGGCGTCAGGCGTTCACGGGCGACTCTCTCGAACTCCCTGGCGAAGCGCGGCAGCGCGTCCTCGGCGAGCGTCAGGCCCGCCGCGTACGCATGGCCGCCGAAGCGCCGGATCGCCCCCGGCGCCCGCTTGGCGACCAGGTCCAGCGCGTCGCGGAGATGAAAGCCGGGGATCGCGCGGCCCGAGCCGCGCAGCTCGCCGTCCGAGCCCGGCGCGAACACGATCGCGGGGCGATGGAAGCGATCCTTCAGTCGCGAAGCGACGATGCCGGCCACGCCTTGATGCCATTCCGGCCGGTAGGCGCAAACCGTGTACTGCTCGTCGCCGACCACGGCCTCGAGGCCGTCGAGCGCCTGGGCCTGCATCGCCGCCTCCACCTCCCGGCGCTCGCGGTTGAGCCGATCGAGCTCCGCTGCGAGAGGGGCGGCGCTCTGCTCATCGGGAGCCAGCAGGCAGGCAATGCCGACCGACATGTCGGCGAGCCGGCCGGCGGCGTTGAGCCGCGGGCCGAGCACGAAGCCCAGGTCGTACGCGCTCGCGCGCGACGGATCGCGACCGGCGGCCGCGAAAAGCGCGCGCAGGCCGGGCTGCATCCGGCCGGCCCGAATCCGGCGCAAGCCCTGCCCGACGAGAATCCGGTTGAGATGGTCCAGGATCACGACGTCGGCGACCGTGCCCAGCGCCACCAGGTCGAGCAGGGAGCCGAGCTTGGGCGCCGCGCCGTCCCGAAAGCGGCCTTGCTCCCGCAGCCGGGCGCGAAGCGCGAGCAGCACATAGAACATCACGCCGACGCCGGCGAGATGACGGCTGGGAAAGCCACAGCCCGGCTGGTTGGGGTTGACGATCAGCTCCGTGCCGGGGAGCTCCGCCCCAGGCAGATGGTGATCGGTGATCAGGACCTCGATCCCCAGCGCGCGCGCTGCAGCGACGCCTTCGACGCTGCCGATGCCGTTGTCGACGGTGATGATCAGATGCGGTCCGCGCTGCGCCGCGAGCGCGACGATCTCGGGCGTAAGGCCGTAGCCGAACTCGAACCGGTTGGGCACCAGGAAGTCCACGCTCGCGCCGAGTGCGCGCAAGCCCAGGACGCCGACCGCGCAGGCCGTCGCGCCGTCGGCGTCGTAGTCGGCGACGATCAGAAGCCGCTGGCGGCGCGCGATCGCGCTCGCGAGGCGCTCGGCCGCCGCGTCGATCCCCTTGAGCGACGTCCACGAAGGCAGCCGGTCGAGATCGAGCGCGAGCTCCTCGGGTGAGCGCACGCCGCGCGCAGCGTAGACACGCGCCAGCACCGGCGCGATGCCGGCCGCGGTCAGCGCCGCCACGCTCTCGGGGACCGAACGCCGGACGATCCGCACGGTTTTCAGCGCGCTGCGGCTTCGGACGCCGCGGCTGCAAGGACGTCCAGGCTGCACGGCGGCGACAGTCGGGCGCGCCAGCGCTCGACCAGCGAGGAGCGGCGCGGCTGGAAGCGAAGGGCCCGGTCGCGCCCTCCCGCGACGATCTCCGGCGAAGACAGCCGTCTCGCATCGAGCGCTCGCTCGACAGGCGCCATCCACGCCCGATCGATCGCCTCGAGCTTGTGCTCAGCGTCCGCGGTACCGATGGGATCCAGCCACACCGCGACCGCGGTGCGGTTCGGCACCGCGTCGAAGCCCGGTGGCGGAGGCGCCGCGTCGACCGCGCTGCCGCGCGCGAGATCGCGAATGCGCGACTCCCGCGCGAGCACCGAGACGTCCGCTTGCGCAATGGGCTGCGCCGCGCCGCCGCCCCAGAGCCAGACGCTGTTGACGGGCGCGGCGCCTTCACGCTCGCGCTGTCGGTTGACGGGATGGTCGAAGAGCAGCATCTGCATCTCGTTCTGCCAGCGACGCCACCGCGCCGAGTCCGGCCCGGAAGGCAGGAGCCCGAAGAGCGGTGCGCCGAGCGCTGCCTCCGGCGGCCGGGTCCGCAACCGCTGCGATTCCGAAGCGCGCAGGAACCAGCGCGCGGGCGAGGGCGCGACGAACACGATCCGGTCGGGAGCGAAATGCGCGTTCAACGCCGCGATCAGCGCCCGCGCATCCTCCGCCGGGAGATCGTCGACGATGGCGGAAAGCCGCACGTCGTCGGCACCCACCGCGAGCGTCGCTGGATCCGCACATAGCCAGTACGCATCCGCAGGATCGATGCCCGCCGCGCGCGCGAGCCGCGGCGCCACCGGCCAGTCGTCCTGCCTGGCGATCCCGCAGACACGGCATGCGGTCGCGAGGAGGCCGTCGACCTCCGTCGTTGCGGGGCTCCCGCGGCGGAGCAGGCGCGAGAGCGCCGGCGCGCGCGCATCGAGCGATGCGAGCGTAGCCGCAGGAAGGTCGAGCAGATCCGGAACAACCAGAGTCAACTGCATCGTAGAGCGCGCCCCAGCCCCGAGCGAGTGTAGCACGCGGCTGAAGCGTCCCTGTTTGTGGCACACTCGGGGCGGCCGCGCCTTTCCGCCCGCAGCTCGCTCCCTTTCCCGCAGCACCGAAACGTCCCGATGCTCTACGAACTGGCCGTCGGTTTGCGCTATACCCGCGCCAGGCGGCGCTCGGGGCGCAACGGCTTCGTATCGTTCATCGCCGCGGTGTCGATGCTCGGCATCGCCCTGGGCGTGGCAGCGCTCATCGTGGTGCTGTCGGTGATGAACGGATTCCAGGAGGAGCTTCGCACGCGCATCCTGTCCGTCGCCTCGCACATCGAGATCCGCGGCCTCGACGGCAGCCTCGCCGACTGGCAGGGCGTCGCGCGCGCCGTGCGGGCCAATCCGCACGTCAAGGCGGCGGCGCCCTACGTTTTCGGTCAGGCCATGCTCTCGGCCGGCGACGTGAGCCGCGGAACGCTGGTTCGCGGCGTCGATCCGGCGCTCGAGGAGACGGTGGCCGACTTCGGCGCGCACATGCGTCAGGGCACGCTGTCGGCGCTCAAGCCCGGCGAGTTCGGCATCGTGCTCGGCGCGGAGCTTGCTCGCGCGCTCGGCGTGCGCCTCGGCGACCCGGTCGTCGTCATCACGCCGCAGGGCACGGTGACCCCGGCGGGAACGCTTCCCCGCGTCAAGAGCTTCCACGTCGTCGGCATCTTCGAGATCGGCATGTTCGAGTTCGACAGTGGCCTCGCCCTCATCGACATCGCCGACGCTCAGAAGCTCTACCGGCTCGACGACAAGGTGAGCGGCGTCAGGCTCAAGCTCGACGATCTCTTCGCCGCGCCGAGCGTCGCCCGCGCCCTGCTGCCGCTGCTGCCGTTTGACGCCGAGGTGCGCGACTGGACGCTGTCGCACGCCAATTTCTTCCGCGCGGTGGCGATCGAGAAGCGGATGATGTTCCTCATCCTGACGCTGATCGTCGCGGTCGCAGCGTTCAACATCGTCTCGGCGCAGATGATGGTCGTGACCGACAAGCAGGCCGACATCGCCATCCTGCGAACGCAGGGAGCCTCGCCGGCGAGCATCCTCGCGATCTTCGTGATCCAGGGCGCGCTCGTCGGCACCCTGGGCACGCTGCTCGGCGTGGCCGGAGGGCTCGCGCTGGCGCTCAACGTCGAGACCGTCGTGCCCTTCGTCGAGCGCCTGTTCGGGGTGCAGTTCCTCGACAAGAGCGTCTACTACATCAGCGAGCTGCCTTCGCAGGTGCAGCGCGGGGACGTCATCCTCGTCTCGGCGATCGCACTCGTATTGACGCTCCTCGCCACGCTCTATCCGAGCTGGCGCGCCGCCCGCGTCAATCCCGCCGAGGCGCTGCGCTATGAATAACCGGGCGCCGGTCCTGGAGTGCCGCGGCCTGCGCAAGACCTACCGCGGCGGACCGCAGGACGTGCCGGTGCTGCTCGGCATCGATCTGGCGATCCGCGCCGGCGAGCGCGTCGCGGTCGTCGGCGCCTCGGGCTCGGGCAAGAGCACCCTGCTGCACCTGCTCGGCGGGCTCGATGCGCCGAGCGCCGGCGAGGTCCTGGTCCAGGGCAGGTCGTTCGCGTCCCTCGACGAGGCCGAACGCGGCCGAACGCGAAACCGCGCGCTGGGTTTCATCTACCAGTTCCACCACCTGCTGCCCGAGTTCTCCGCGCTCGACAACGTTGCGATGCCGCTGTTCATTCGCCGCGACGCGCCGCAGGAGGCGCGTGCGCGCGCCTCCGCATTGCTCGAGCGCGTCGGCCTGCGCGAGCGCAAGCTGCATCGACCGGGAGAGCTCTCGGGCGGCGAGCGTCAGCGCGTAGCGCTCGCCCGTGCGCTGGTCACGTCCCCGGCGGTCGTGCTGGCCGACGAACCGACCGGCAACCTCGACCGCCAGACGGCGGCGCAGGTGTTCGATCTCATGCTGGAGCTCAACCGCATCGCGGGAACGAGCCTGGTGATCGTCACTCACGACCCGGAGCTGGCCGGGCGCACCGACCGCATCCTGCATCTGGTCGACGGCGTGCTGTCGTAGCCGAGGCGCGGGGCGAGGCTAGACCTCCAGCGGCGGCTCGTCCATCGCGGCCACCTGCTCGCGCAGCTCGAGGATGCGGTCCTGCCAGTAGCGTTGGGTGTTGAACCACGGGAAGGCCGCCGGAAAAGCCGGATCGTCCCAGCGCCGCGCGAGCCACGCAGCGTAGTGGATGAGACGCAGCGTGCGCAGCGCCTCGATCAGCCCGAGCTCGCGGCGGTCGAGCGCGCGGAAGTCCTCGTAGCCGGTCAGGATCTCGGCGAGCTGGCGCTGCATGTCCGTGCGGTCGCCGGAGAGGAGCATCCAAAGGTCGTGGATCGCGGGCCCGCTCCGGCTGTCGTCGAAGTCGACGAAGTGCGGACCGGCGTCGGCCCCCTGCGCGATCCACAGCAGGTTGCCGGCGTGGCAATCGCCGTGCAGGCGCGCATCCCGCACGTCGCCGGCACGGGCATAGCTTCGCCGCACGCCGTCGAGTGCGAGCGCCACGATGCGCGCGTAGGCTTCGACCAGGTCGGCGGGAAGGAAGCCGTTCGCGAGGAGCCATGCGCTCGGCTCTTCGCCGAAGCTCGCGATGTCGAGCGCGGGCCGCTCGCGAAACGGCGCGCGCGCCCCGACGGCGTGAATGCGGCCGATGAAGCGTCCCAACCATTCGCGCGTCGACCGGTCGTCGAGCTCCGGCGCGCGCCCGCCGCAGTTCGGATAGAGCGCGAAGCGGTAGCCGCCGTAGGCGTGCAGCATTCGTCCGGCGATCGACAGCGGCGCGACAACCGGGATCTCGTACTCCGCGAGCTCCGAGACGAAGTCGTGCTCTTCGCGAATCTGAGCATCGGTCCAGCGCCCGGGGCGGTAGAACTTGGCCACCCGCCAGGTGCCGTCGGCCATCGCGACGCGGTAGACGCGATTCTCATAGCTCGCGAGCGCGAGCATACGGCCGTCGCCGACGGCGCCGACGCTCTCGAGGGCATCGAGCACGACGTCCGGCGTCAGTCCTGCGAAGGGCGGGGTGCTGCGAGCGTCAATATTCAACGGGAATCGGGTCGAGGCTGCGCCACAGGTACCACGTCGCCACGGAGCGCCACGGGCGCCACCGCTCGGCGAGGGCGGCCATCGCCTTGCGATCGAGCCGCTCGCCGTCGTTGTAGTGTTCGCCGAAGGCCCGCTGCAGGCCGAGGTCGTCGAGGGGCAGGACGTCGGGGCGCAGCTCGTGGAAGATGAGGAACATCTCCGCGGTCCACCGGCCGATGCCCTTCACGTCGACCAGCGCCGCGATCAGATCCTCGTCGCCGAGCTTCCTCCAGCGCTTCGGGTCGAGCCTGCCCGAAGAGAAATGATCCGCCAGATCGACGAGGTATTCGGCCTTGCGCCGCGAGAGACCGCAGCCGCGCAGGGATTCGACCGAGGAGGCCGCGACGCGCGAAGCCGCGAGGCGCGGGAAGCCGTGCGAAGGCAGGCGGCCGACGAGCGAGACGAACCGCCGCCAGATCGCATCTGCCGCCTTGACCGAAATCTGCTGGGCGACGATCGCCCGGGCGAGCGTCGTGAAAGGATCGGCACGACGCCGCAGGTGGAAGTCGGGATAGCGGCGGACCAGGCGCGCGAGCACGCGATCGCGGCGCGACAGCGCCTTCGTGGCCTCGTCCCAGTAGCGTGGTTTCATCGCGACTCGAGAGATTCGCTGCCGCCGCCGGCGAGCGAGCGGCCCGGAGAGGGCCGGCTCCGCCGCGGCGTCTGCAGAACCGGAAATGGTACATTAGCCCGAGTGCCGGTTTTTCCATCCTCGCCGCCTATTTCGCCGCGGGGCAGGCATCCCCGGAGGGAGCGCAAGTGAGCACAGCCGTAAGCGAGGATCGCCGGGTCGCGCAGTTGATCGACGCAGCGACGCAGGCCTTCGAGCGCGGCCAGACGCAGGATGGCGAGCGGCTCCTGCGGCAGGCGCAGACGGAAGCTCCCCAGCATCCTCTGGTCCTCAACGAGATCGCGCGGCACATGCTCGCCGCCGGCGATCCCGCGGGTGCGCGGCAGCTCCTCGAGCGCGCCCTGCAGAGCGCGCCATCCGTCACCTCGCTATGGCTCAACCTGGCGGCGGCGCTGCGCGGGCTCGGCCGCGCCGACGAGGAAATGGCGGCGGTCGAGAAGGCGCTCGCGCTCGAGCCGCGCAACCTGCGCGCACTGCTCCAGAAAGGCTCGCTGCAGGAGCTGCAGGGTCGCTCGCGAGCCGCCGCCGCTACCTATCGCATCGCTCTGCAGCTCATTCCGCCGGGTGCCGAGCCTCCGCCGGCGCTGCGTCCGGTGCTCAATCGCGCGAGGGATGCGGTCGAGGCCAACAATCGCTCGCTCGAGACCTTCCTCGACGAACGGCTGAAGGATGTGCGTGCGCGCCACGGCGGCGAGCGGCTGGATCGCTTCGATCGCTGCGTTGCGATGCTTCTGCAGAAAGAGCGCGTCTACCGGCAGCAGCCGAGCTTCATGTACTTCCCGCAGCTTCCGGCGATCGAGTTCTACCCGCGCGGTGACTTTCCCTGGCTCGACGCGATCGAAGCGGCCACCGACGACATCCGGGCGGAGCTCGTCAACGTGCTCGCCGACGGGCCGGCGACGCTGCAGCCCTACATCAACATCCGGGAAGGCTATCCGGTCGATCAGTGGCGCGAGCTCAACCACTCGCGGCGCTGGGGCGTCTATTTCCTCTGGCGCGAGGGCGTTCCGATCGCCGAGCACATCGACCGCTGTCCGCGGACCGCCGCCGCGCTTCGCGAGTGGCCGCGCTGGGAGGTGCCCGGCTACGGCCCGTCGGCCGTGTTCTCGATCCTCGACGCCAAGACGCGCATTCCGCCGCACACCGGCGTCCACAACACGCGGCTGACGGTGCACCTGCCGCTGATCATCCCGCCGGGTTGCGGCTTCCGCGTCGGCGGCGAGCGCCGCGAATGGATTCCGGGGAAGGCGTTCGTGTTCGACGATTCGATCGAGCACGAGGCGTGGAACGACAGCGACGTCCCGCGCGCCGTGCTGATCTTCGACATCTGGAGCCCGTTCCTGAGCGCCCCGGAGCGCGAGCTCGTGAGCAGGGTCACAGCGACGGTCGGCGAGTATTACGGCGCGCCGTCGTACACCGTGGCCTAACCTCTCGCGCGCGCCTGCCGGGGCGCTCCCCTCCATGGAGTGTGGTGCCGGCCCGAGCACCCGCGCGGAGTGGTACATTACGCCCCTTTCTTCGGGGGGCCGATGAGCGTTGCGAAGCGGTGTTGGCGGACGGCGGCGGGCGTGCTGCTGCTCGCTCTCCTGGCCTCCGCGCGCGCGCAAGCGGCGGCCGATCCCGCGAAGGTGCTGCGCGTCGCCTTCGACGTGGCCGAGACCGGCTTCGATCCGGTCAAAGTCACCGACAACTACTCCAGTCAGGTGCTGCGCTGCGTCTTCGAGCGCCTGCTCAGCTACGACTACCTCGCGCGCCCCGCCAAGCTCATTCCGGGAACCGCCGAAGCGATGCCGGAGGTGACCGACGGCGGCAAGACCTACACGTTCCGTCTGCGCAAGGGGATCTACTTCCAGACCGATCCCGCGTTCAAGGGCCAGCGCCGCGAGCTGACCGCCGCCGACTACGCGTACTCGATCGAGCGCTTCATGGACCCGGCCAATCGCTCGCCGTACCGCTTCCTGGTCGAAGGCAAGATCGTCGGCCTGGACGCGATGGCGAAGAAGGCGGCGCAGACCAGGCACTTCGACTACGACGCGAAAGTACCCGGTCTCGAGATCGTCGATCGGTACACGCTGCGCATCCACTTGAACGAAAGCGACTACAACTTCGCCTATATCATGGCGATGCCGTCGATCTCCGCCGTCGCGAGGGAAGTGATCGAGGCCTATGCGGACGACACCAACGCGCATCCCGTGGGCACCGGTCCGTACAGGCTCGTCTCGTGGACCCGCAAGGCCAAGATCGTCCTCGAGGCCAATCCGGACTATCGGGACGTGGTCTGGGACTTCGCCGGCTCGGACGATCCGCGCGACCGGGCCGCCGTGGCCGCGATGAAGGGCAAGCGAATCCCGCAGATCGGCCGCGTCGAGATCAGCATCATCGAGGAGGAGCAGTCGCGCTGGCTCGCCTTCCAGCGCGGCGAGATCGACTTCATCGACCGCTTCGGGTCGTTCGCGCCGATCGCGATCCCGGACAACAAGCTCGCGCCTTCCTTCGCGGCGCGCGGGATCACCTGGGACCGCAGCGTCGAGCCCGAGATCACCTACTACTTCTTCAACATGCAGGATCCGACGCTGGGCGGCTACACGAAGGAGCGGATCGCGCTGCGGCGCGCGCTCATGATGTCCTACAGCATCCAGGAGGAGATCGACGTCATCCGCAAGGGCCAGGCGATCGCCGACGAGAGCCCTGTCCCGCCGGGAGTGGTCGGCTACGACCCGAGCTACCGCAGCATCATCCGCTACGACCCGGTGCTCGCCAACCAGCTCCTCGACTACTTCGGCTACAAGAAGGGCGCGGACGGCTATCGCAACGATCCGTCGGGCAAGCCGTTCACGGTCGTGCTCACTTCCGAGCCGCAGGCGATCAGCCGCGACTACGACGACCTCTGGAAGAAGTCCCTCGACGCCATCGGCGTGCGCTTCGAGGCGAAGAAGGGGCCGTTCTCCGACAACATCAAGGCGGCCGAGGCCTGCCAGCTCGCGATGTGGGGCTCGGCCTGGGTCGCCGACTACCCCGACGGCGAGAACTTCATGCAGCTCTCGTACGGTCCGAACATCCACCAGAGCAACCACGCCTGCTACGAGTCTGCGGCCTACGATGCGCTGTACGTGAAGATGAAGAGCATGCCCGATTCGCCCGAGCGCAACCGCCTCTTCCTGCTCATGGCGCGGCAGATGGAGGTCGACAGCGTCTGGAAGCTGGGCGTCTCGCGCTACCGCAACGTGCTCGTCTCCCCGCAGCTCAAGGGCTATCGCTACCACCCGATCCTGGTCAACGCCTGGGAGTACATGGACCTCGATCCCAGCCTGCGCAAGCAGTGAATCGCCGGGACGAACGCGAAGCACCGCCTCGGATGCGCCGCGGGCTCCTCTTCGCTGCACTCCTCTGCGCGGCGTCCTCGGTCGCGCTCGCAGCCGACCCGGGCAAGGTCATCCGCTACGTTTTTCCCGCGGCCGAGACCGGCTTCGACCCGGCGGGTGGGCAGGACCTGTATTCGGGCACGATCGAGCAGGCGATCTTCGATCGGCTGCTCACCTACGACTATCTGGCGCGCCCGGCGAAGATCGTCCCCGGCGCCGCCGAAGCGCTGCCGCAGGTCAGCGACGACGGCAGGACCTATACCTTCAGGATCCGCAAGGGGATCTATTTCACGCCCGACCCGGCGTTCAACGGCAGGAGGCGCGAGCTCGTCGCCGAGGATTTCGTCTATTCGCTGAAGCGGTTGATCGATCCGAAGCTGCGCTCGCCCTGGGCCTGGCTGGTCGAAGGCAAGATCGTCGGGCTGGACGAGCTCGCCGCCGCCGCGGCGAAGAGCGGCAGATTCGACTACGACCGGAAGATTCCCGGCCTCGAGGCTGTCGACCGCTATACGCTGCGCATCCGGCTCAAGCAGACCGACTACAACCTGCCCTTCGTGCTCGCCCACGAGCCCACGTCGGCGGTCGCGCGGGAGGTGATCGAGAAGTACGCCGACGAATCGGGCCGCGCGATGTCCAATCCGGTCGGCACCGGACCCTACATGCTCAAGGACTGGGTTCGCGCCTCGAAGATCGTGCTCGAAGCCAACCCCGGCTACCGCGGCTTCGTCTGGGATTTCCAGCCGGGCAGCGATCCCGACGACGCGCGCATTGTGAAGGAGATGAAGGGCAAGAAGATGCCCCAGGTCGGGCGCGTGGAGATCAGCATCATCGAGGAGGACCAGGCGCGCCTGCTCGCCTTCGAGCGCGGCGAGATCGACATCATGAACATGGAGGCGCCGCTCGCGCCCAACGTGCTCGACGGCGACAAGCTCAAGCCCGAGTTCGTCAAGCGCGGCGTGAGGCTTTCGCGCTTCGTCGACCCGGAGATCACCTATCACTTCTGGAACATGCAGGACCCCGTGGTGGGAGGTCTGTCCAAGGAGAAGATCGCGCTGAGGCGTGCCATGGGGATGGCGTTCAGCCTCGACGACGAGATCCGGATCGTGCGCAACGGCCAGGCGATCGAGGCCCAGTACCCCATCCCTCCCGGGGTGGTCGGCCACGATCCGGGCTACCGGACCAGCATCAGGTACGACCCGGCCGCCGCCAACGCTCTGCTCGACCGCTTCGGCTACCTCAAGGGGGCCGACGGTTTCCGGACGCTTCCCGACGGCAAGCCGCTCGTCATCAAGTACACTTCACGCCCGGACACCCTGGGCCGGCAGCAGGACGAGCTCTGGGCGAAGGCCTTCGCGCTGCTCGGCATCCGCATGGAGGTCGTGAAGCTCAGGTTCCCGGATCAGATCAAGGCCGAGAAGGAGTGCAAGATCATGATGCGCAGCGCCGCATGGATCGCAGACTATCCTGACGGCGACAACTTCATGCAGCTCCTCTACAGCAAGAACATCCACCAGAACAACAACGCCTGCGCGACGATCCCCGAGTACGACCGGCTCTACGAGCGGAGCGCGCGCCTGCCGGCGTCCTCGCCCGAGCGCGACCGGCTGTATCACGAGATGACGAAGATCATCGAGGCGTACGCGCCGTGGCGGCTCGACATCAGCCGCTACCGCAACATGCTGACGCAGCCGCAGGTGCTCGGCTACAAGAAGCATCCCATCCTGCACGCGGAGTGGATGTACATCGACGTGAAATCGGGGAAGGGCGCGGGCGGCGGCGAAGGGAACGCGGGCGGGGGCGACTAGGCGTCCGACCCGGAACGGGGGCAGGCAACCGGGGCGCGGCACCGCGATCCCGGAGGAGGTGAAGCGATGTACGCATACATCATCCGGCGCGTGTTGCAGATGATCCCGACGATCCTCGGCGTCATCCTGCTCGTCTTCTTCCTGTTCAACTGGGTCGGCGGCGACCCGGCCTACGTCCTCGCCGGCAAGATCTCGAGCGCCGAGCAGATCGCCAACATCCGCAAGCAGCTCGGCGTCGACCAGCCTTACTACGTCCAGCTCTGGATCTTCGTGAAGCAGGTGCTGACCGCGGACTTCGGCGCGAGCTGGAGCACCAACGAAGCGGTATCCCACATCCTCGCGACGCGGCTCGGTCCTTCGCTGACCGTGTTGCTGCCCTGGCTCGCCATCTCGACCCTGATCTCGATCGGGCTCGCGCTCGCGGTCGCGTATGTCCGCGGCTCGCTCACCGACCGGGCCGTGATGATCGTGTGCACGGTCGGGCTGTCGATCTCGATCCTGGTCTACATCATCGTCTTCCAGTACGTATTCGCCTACAAGCTCGGTTGGTTCCCCGTCCAGGGCTGGGGCGACAGCCTTCGCGAGAACCTCTTCGTGTATTCGTCGCTGCCCATCCTCATCCTGCTGGTGGTGAGCATCGCGCCGGACCTGAGGCTCTTCCGCACCTTCGTGCTGGACGAGATCAACCAGGACTACGTGCGGACCGGCCGCGCCAAGGGCCTGTCCGAGAACCGGATCATGTGGCTGCATGTACTGCGCAACGCCTCGATTCCGATCATCACGCAGGTGATGGCGACGCTGCCAGGGCTGCTGATCGGCGCGTTTCTGGTCGAGCGCTTCTTCTCGATTCCCGGGATCGGCCGCGAGGTGATCCTCGCGGTGGAGCGCAGCGACTTCCCCGTGATCAAGGCGATCACCGTGTACGTCGCGGTCGCGACGATGGTGTTCAACCTCCTCGCCGACCTGATGTACAAGGCGGTGGACCCGCGCGTCCAGCTCAAATAGGAGCCCCGACATGCCCTTCGACGCGCCGCACGCGGTATCGCCGGGCCTGTGGGCGCTGGCGTGGAAGCGCCTGCGCTCCGACAAGGTGGCGATGGTGTCGCTCGCCATCGTCGCGCTGTTCCTGCTGCAGATGATGCTGTCGGCCGTCGGGCTGATCGCCGGGGACTGGGCGAAGGAGGTGGGCGTCAACTACGCGCCGCCGAGCTTCGTCGGCCCCGAGGAAGCTGCGCCCGCTGCGCCCGGTGCGGCCGCCAATCAGGCCGCGCCCGCCGTCTCCGACAAGCCGACCGAGCTGCCGATCAAGGATCCGCTCGCCGACGCGCTGGCGGCCATTCGCGGGCAGGCTGCGCCCGCGAGGAGCGAGGGCGCCGACACCTCGGCGGAGAGCAAGACCGTCGATCCGCTCGCCGATGTGATGGCGGAGATCAGGAGCAAGGAGGTCACGGCCGCCCCCGTGGAGCAGCGCCGCGCGACGCTGCCGCTCGGCGGCGACAAGTGGGGCCGGGACGTGCTCAAGAAGGTGATCAAGGGCTCGCAGACCTCGATCTTCGTCGGGCTGGCCGCGGCGGTCGTTGCCACGCTGCTGGGCACGGTCTTCGGCGCGGTGGCCGGCTATTACGGCAAGTGGCTCGACGACTTCTTCAACTGGTTCTACAGCGTGTTCACGTCCATCCCCTACCTGCTGCTTATCCTCGCGGTCGCCGCCGTGTTGCAGCAGAAAGGGATCATGACCATCGTGCTGATCCTGGGCCTGACCGGCTGGACCGGAACGTTCCGGCTGATCCGAGCGGAGTACCTCAAGCACAAAGGCCGGGAGTACGTGCAGGCGGCCGACGCGATCGGCGCGTCGAACGCCCGGCGCATGTTCATCCACATCTTCCCGAACGTGAGCCACATCGTCCTAGTGCAGCTCTCGATCTACACCGTGGCGTTCATCAAGTCCGAGGTGATCCTGTCGTTCCTCGGCTTCGGCGTTCCCGTCGACGTCGTATCCTGGGGATCGATGCTTAACGAGGCGCAGAACGAGCTGATCCTCGGCAAGTGGTGGCAGCTCGCCGCCGCCGGAACGTTCATGGCGGTACTGGTGACCGCGTTCAGCCTGTTCACCGACGCGCTGCGCGACGCGCTCGACCCGAAGCTCAAGTGACATGGAAACGCTGCTGTCGGTCCGCAACCTGCGGGTGAACTTCCGCCTGGACAAGGAGACGAGCTTCGAGGCCGTGAAGGGCGTGTCCTTCGACATCCCGCGCAACGCGACCGTGGCGCTGGTCGGCGAATCGGGCAGCGGGAAGTCCGTGACTTCGCTGTCGATTCTCGGCCTGCTGCCCAAGGAGAACGCCAGCATCCTCCCGGGCAGCGAGATCGTGTACGGGGGCCGCAACCTGGTCGGCCTCGATGCGCTCGGGCTCCGAAAGCTGCGCGGCGCCGACATCTCGATGATCTTTCAGGAGCCGATGACCTCGCTCAACCCGGTCTTCACGGTCGGCTTCCAGCTCTCCGAGGTCCTCCGGCTGCACATGGGCATGTCGCCGGGCGACGCCAGGAAGCGCGCCGTCGCGCTCCTCGAGGAAGTCGGCATTCCCGATCCGAAGTTCAAGGTCAATGCCTATCCCTCGCAGATGTCCGGCGGCCAGCAGCAGCGGGTGATGATCGCGATGGCTATCGCCTGCGAGCCCAAGCTCCTGATCGCCGACGAGCCCACGACGGCGCTCGACGTCACGATCCAGAAGCAGATCCTCGAGCTGATCGCGGCTCTGCAGCGGCGGCACGAGATGTCGGTGCTGTTCATCACCCACGACCTCGCGCTCGTCGGCGAGATCGCGGACTACGTCGTCGTCATGCGCAACGGGGAGATCCGGGAGCAGGGCCCCGCGGCGGCGGTTTTCGAGCGCCCGCAGGACGCCTACACCAAGGCGCTGCTCCAGTGCCGCCCGCGCCTCGACCGCCGCCCGGTTCGCCTGCCGGTCATCGAGGATTTCATGAATGGCGCCGGGCGCGGTGCGAACCTCGCCGAGCGCAGGCGCGGTGTGGGGGAGAGCGATCCGATCATCCTGGAGGTGCGCAACCTCGGGAAGGACTTCTACTCCCGCGACGGCTTGTTCGGCCGCCGGAAGTTCGAAGCGGTGAAGAGCGTTTCCTTCAAGCTGCCCAAGGGCAAGACGCTCGGGCTCGTGGGCGAGTCCGGATCCGGCAAGACGACGGTTGGCCTCACGCTCATGCGCCTGCACGAGGCATCGTCGGGCGAGGCGCTGTTCGAGGGCCGCGACATCCTGGCGATGACCCCGCGCGAGTTCATGAGCTACAAGCGGCGCATCCAGATCATCTTCCAGAATCCCTATGCGTCGCTGAACCCGCGCATGATCGTCGGCCAGATCCTCACCGAGCCGATGCTCATCCACGGAATCGGCGCCTCCGCCCAGGAGCGCACCGAGCTCGCATTCGAGATGCTGGGCAAGGTCGGCCTGCCCGAAGTGTCCTTCTACAAGTATCCGCACGAGTTCTCGGGCGGCCAGCGGCAGCGCATCGCGATCGCCCGCTGCCTGGCGCTCAAGCCCGACATCCTGATCTGCGACGAGTCGGTCTCGGCGCTCGACGTATCGGTGCAGGCGCAGGTGCTGAACCTGCTGCAGGATCTGCAGGACGAGTTCCGGCTCTCGTACATCTTCATCTCGCACGACCTCGCGGTCGTGAAGTACATCTCCGACCAGGTGATGGTGATGAACCAGGGTCAGATCATCGAGATCGCCGATTCGGACGAGATCTACCGGCATCCGCGCGAGCCCTACACGCAGAAGCTGCTTTCCGCGATTCCCAAGGGCTGGCACCACGGCCAGTGATCGCCGCGGCGTCCCGCGCGGCGAGGACGCTCGAAGCGAAGCTCGCGGTCGTGCCGCGCCGCCGCCGCGCTCCAGGCCAGGAGCCGCGCCGGCCCGAGCCAGCGCGATTCCGGGATTCGCCTGCCTCGTCGGGCCGACCGCTACAAGGTGAAGGCCATCTCGCGCACGACCGCGCCGGGGAGGCGCATGCTCGCGACGTCGCGCTGGTGGTAGGTATCGCTGCTGACCAGGAGCTCGCGTTCGGTCGTGAGGCCGGCAAGCTCGCTGCCGAGCAGCCGGAAGACAGTGTCGTCGAAGCGCATCACGTCCACCGGCGCGACGATCCGGCCGCTCTCGACCCAGAACGAGGCGAACCGCGTCATGCCGGTGAGACGGCAGGCGGGCCGGTCCGAGAAGTTGAGGTAATGGAGGTTGCCGATATAGAGGCCCGTATCGAGAAGGTCCAGCGCGTCGTCGGCGGCGAGCGTTCCTCCCTGCATCTCCAGCGACTCGGGCGTTTCCGAGGCGTTGGCGCCGTTGTGTGCCAGCGTGAACTCGCGGCCCGTCCGCGGGCTCACCAGCGAGCCCACCATCCGACCGTCGTCGACCAGCGGGACCTCGTTCGGTCGTGCGAAGCCGTCGTCCTGGAACGCGGGAGCAATGCCCTCCGAGGTCTTCTCGCTGAAGCTCACGGAAGGGTCGAGCCGGGCCGAGCCTTCGTTCAGGCGAAAGAGGCAGCTCTGCCGCGTCTGCAGCGCACGCCCGGAGAACCCGCCCCAGCACAGCATGCCGGCGATCTCCTCCATGGCGCTGGGTGCGAGATAGGCGCGATAACGGCCGGGCTCGAGGGCCTTAGACGGCCGGGCGAGGAGCCCGAGGCGCTCCCGCGCGCCCGCCATCTTCTCGGCCAGAACCGCGCCGTCCCAGTCGAATCCGCCGTACGCGCTCTTCACCGCCTTGTCCGCCCGGTGATAGAGGCTCCACTGCAGGCTGAAGCTCGCGACCTCGTGCCAGTTGCGCTGCCCCAGCGAGTTCGCGAAACCGCGGTATACCGGCCCGCCCGCGTAGATGCCGACCAGGTCCAGGCCGTGGGCGGCATCGAGGACGGCCTCCACGATGGCCTCGGCGGCCGGCAGCGAGCCGTGGCGAACCACGCGGCTGCTGCTCACGTCGGTCGCGTAGGCGAGGTGCGGGTCGTCGGGAAGCCCGGCAAGCGTTGCGCGCAAGCCGCGGAGCGCCGCGAAGACCGCCTCGCGATCGCTCGCGAGGTCGCCGGAGACGGTGAGCGACTGGTCGGCGTGCCGGTTGCCGTCGATCAGGCTCAGGCGCAGATAGCCCTGAGTGACCGATCCGGGCTGGCGGACCTTGCCGCGGTTGAAGCGCACGAAGTCCGAGCTCTCCGCGTCCAGCCGACAGGTGTAGCGTTCACCGCCACCGAGCGATCGGTCGAGGAGGGCGGCGAGGTCGCGGAAGTAGGTTTCGACGGGCGAGACGGCGTCCGTCATGCTTCGCCCCCGAAGACGTCGACCCCGGTGAAGACGCAGGCCGGAGCTGCGTGGCCCACCCGGATCACCTGGGAGGGTTCGCCCTTGCCGCAGAACGGCGTTCCGAGCACCTCCATGGTGGAGGCGTCGCCCACCCGGGCCAGGCTGCGCCAGAAGCTCGCCGAGATCCCGCGATAGTTCGGATTCTTCACGACGGTCGAGAGCTTGCCGTTCTCGATGAGCCGTCCCCACTCGCAGCCGAACTGGAACTTGTTGCGCGAATCGTCGATCGACCAGGAGCTGTTGGTGCTCATGAGCACGCCGCGCTCGATCCCGGCGATCAGCTCGCCGAGAGAGGCGTCGCCGGGCTCAAGATTGATGTTCGCCATGCGGTCGATCGGCGGCCGGTTCCAGTTGTCGGCCCTGGAGTTGGCGACGCCGGGAAGCCCGGCGCGGGCCTGCGAAAGGGCGCCTCCCAGCGGCCGCTCCAGGATGCCGTTGCGGATCAGATAGACCTTCGCGGCGGCTGTGCCGTCGTCATCGAAGGCGTAGCTCGCCAGCTCCTCGGGCAGCGTCGGGTCGAACGACACGTTGAGCAGCTCCGAGCCGTAGCGGTAGGTCCCGAACATGTCGAGCGTCACGAAGCTCGTGCCCGCGAAATTGCGCTCGTCGCCGAGGATGCGGTCGAGCTCGAGCGGATGCCCGATCGACTCGTGGATCTGCAGGATCACCTGATCGGGCATGAGCAGCACGTCGGTCGTGCCGCTGGGGCAATTGGGCGCGAACAGCAGCTCGAGCGCCTCCTCGGCGACGCGCCGGCCGCTGCCGGCGTAGGCGAAGCGCTCCAGCATCGACTCGCCGCCCTGCTGCGCCAGGCCGCGGTAGCCGTTGAGGGTGCGCATTTGCGTGTCCCCGTCGGCGTGCGCGGTGACCGCGATTCCCGGCATGACGAAGCGGTAGCGCTGGACGACGTCGCCTCCGGCGCTGGTGAGCAGGCGGTGCTCTCCGACCCGCGCCTCGACGGTCGCCTCCCAGTCGACGATGCGCGGGTCGAAGCCGGCCCCCCGGGATTCCTCGTTCAGGAGCTCGTACCACTCGCGCTGGGAGCGCCGGGAGCCCTCGACCTCGGGCGAGGCGTAGCTGCCCCGCGGCGCCGGGGTCGGCATCGCCCGGAAGTCGATCAGCGAGCGGCTCGCCGTGGCGCGCGCCCACGCCGTCGCGCGGTCGAGGGCGGCCTGGAGGCCGCGGGGGGAGAGGTCGCTGGTCGCGGCGTACCCGCAACCGCCGTCGGCGCGGGCGGTCAGCATCGCGCCGCGGTCGGAGACGAGCGCCGGCGGCTGGGGCACGTTCTTGCGCACTGCATAGCATTCGGCTTGCTCGTCGACCACGCGCAGCGACCAGAACTGGGCGTCGCTGTGGAGCTGCCGGAAGAGATCCGGGAAGGTTGGCATCGGGGCTTTCCGAAGGTTTGCGGCTCGCGGCGCAGCCGCGAAAAGCCGAGCATTATCGCTCGAACGTTCGCCGCGCGCACGCCGGCGGTGGCGCCCGAGGAACTAGGCGGCCGGGATCGCGCGGGCCGCAAGCCTCTCGAGGGCCGATCCCGTCACCCGGGTGATGCGCCAGTCCGGGAGGACGGAAGCGCCCAGGGATTCGTAGAAGCCGATCGCGGAGGCGTTCCAGTCGAGCACCGCCCATTCGAAGCGCCCGCAGCCGCGCTCGACCGCGATGCGGGCCAGGTGCACGAGGAGCGCCCTGCCGTAGCCTCGCCGACGGAACGCGGGCTGCACGAATAAATCCTCGAGATACAGGCCCTTCCGACCCAGAAAGGTCGAGAAATTATGGAAAAAAAGGGCAAAGGCGACCGGACGCTCGTCTTCCCAGCCGAGAAGCACTTCCGCCGCGGGTTTCGGACCGAAGAGCGCGGCGTCGAGGGCGACCTCGGTGGCCACGCACAGATGCCGCAGCTGCTCGTAGTCGGCCAGCGCCTCGATCATGCCGAGGACGTGGCGGACGTCGTCGCGCTTCGCCCGCAGGATGCGAAAGGCCACCGATCCTTCCTAAACACTCGCCGTCTGCGGTCCGCGATCGTTGGCGCATTGCAACATCGTGCGCCATTCCGATCGTCGCGTCGCGCGGCGCGTCGTCGCGTTGGCAGATTTGCAACAGAACTGTGAACCGATTGTATCGAAGCCGGGCAATTTGTTGCGGCCGGAATTCGCGCTGTTGTACCGTTGCAACTGTGCCCGACCGGGGGAATTCCCCACGATTCGGTTAGTTCTCTGGAGGTTCCATCGCAAATTCCCTGCAATTGAACCTTGAGCGGTCCAATGCCCGCTTGTCGGCGAAAGATTCGATACCAATGCGTTGGCGAATTTGAAGATTGTTGCAATTAGTCCTCAACTCCATGGGGGTTCACGATGAAAAGGATGCATAGAAAAAAGCTGTCGCTTGCGGTCACGCAGGCGGTCGGCGCCGGCATTCTCGTAGGCCTGGCGGCGCCGGCGGCCTACGGGCAGACGCCGGCCGGGTATCAGGAGAAGATCACGGTCACGGGCACGCGCATTCCGTCGCCCAACATTGAGAGCACGAGTCCGATCTCGATCATTTCGCCGGTCGACATCAAGATCGAGCACCCGGTCTCGATCGAAAACCTGCTGAACAACATGCCGCAGGTCTTCGCCGACCAGGGGAACATGCTCTCCAACGCCGCGACAGGCACGGCCGCGGTCGACCTGCGTGGTCTGGGCGCGTCCCGAACCCTGGTCCTGATCAACGGACGGCGTCTCCCGGCCGGTGACCCGACCATCTATGCGACCGACATCAACAGCATCCCCCTGCCGCTGATCCAGCGGGTCGACATCTATACCGGCGGCGCGTCCGCGGTGTACGGTTCGGACGCCATCTCCGGGGTCGTGAACTTCATCATGAACGACCGGTTCCAGGGCGTGCAGTTCGACTGGGGCCACAGTTTCTACAATCACCAGCAGAACAACGGGCTCGCCAGCGTCATCGCGGCGCGGGCGGTGACCAATCCCTCGCAGTTCAAGGTGCCGGGCGACGTCGATTCCGACGGCGAGGTCGAGAACTACAGCGTGGCGATGGGCAGCGACTTCGCCAACGGCAAGGGCAACGCCACCGTTTTCCTGGGCTATACGCGGCAGCATCCGGTGCTGCAGCGCGATCGTGACTACAGCGCGTGCGCGACGGGCCAGAGCGCGACCGGCTTCACCTGCGGCGGTTCGTCGACGGCCTACCCGGGTCGGTTCACGGACCTCAACACCGGCGCCAACTTCACCATCGCCGACTCCGCCGGCACCGTGCGGCCCTTCAACTCGGCCCTGGATCAGTTCAACTTCGCGCCGTACAACTTCTACCAGCGGCCCGACGAGCGCTACCTCGCCGACTTCTTCGCCCACTACGACATCCTTCCGTGGATGCGCACCTACACGGAATTCGAGTTCATGGATGACCGTACGCTGGCGCAGATCGCGCCGGGGGGGATCTTCTACGGCGGGCCGGGCAGCGAGAACCACCTGACCTTCGACAACCCGCTGCTGTCGGCCTCGTTCAAGGATGCGTTCGGCATCACGCCCGACACGCCCGGCGACGTGCTGATCGGCCGCCGGAATCTCGAGGGCGGCGGACGCCAGACCGACCTCCGCCATACGGATTACCGCGGCGTGCTCGGCTTCAAGGGCGAGCTTCCGTTCGCCCCGGGCTGGGACTACGACGCCTGGTACCAGATGGGCAAGAACGTCTTCCAGAGCACGTTCTTGAACGACTTCTCCGGTCAGCGCATCCTGAAAGCGCTGGATGTCGTTACCGACCCGGCCACCGGGCAGCCGGTTTGCCGCTCGGCGCTCGCGGGCACCGATCCGGCCTGCGTGCCGTACAACATCTTCCAGATCGGTGGCGTGACCCAGGCTGCGCTCGACTACCTCCAGGTGCCGGCCTTCCAGACGGGCTTCACCGAGCAGAGCGTGGTCGGTGCGACGCTGGCGGGCGACCTGGGGCAGTATGGGTGGCGGCTGCCGTGGGCCAAGGACGGCGTCGGCGTGGCGTTCGGCCTCGAGCGCCGGGTCGAGAAGCTCGAATTCCATCCCGACAACGAGTACGCGACGGGGGACCTGACCAGCTTCGCCGGGGCGACCTTGCCGATCGACGGCCGTTACACCGTGAAGGAAGCCTACACGGAAGTGAAGGTACCAATCATCCAGGACCGGCCGTGGGCCCAGCTCCTGAGCGTGAACGGCAGCTACCGCTACTCGGACTACAGCACCAACCACACGACCGACACCTACGGGATCGGCGCCGAGTGGGCTCCGATCAAGGAGCTGAGGTTCCGCGGCAGCTACCAGGAAGCCACCCGGGCGGCCAACATCATCGAGCTGTTCCTCGGCCAGGGTCTCAACCTGTTCAACATGGCGGCGGACCCCTGCGGAACGAGCGCGATCGGTGGGCCTCCCACCGCGACCCTCGCGCAGTGCTTGAAGACGGGCCTTCCTGCCAATCTGTACGGGTCGGTCAACCTCACCAACCAGGCGGGCCAGTACAACTACCTGCAGGGCGGCAACCCCAACCTGGATCCGGAAAAGTCCAAGAGCTACACGCTGGGCGTCGTGTGGTCTCCGACCCGCAACCTGAGCGCCTCGCTCGACTACTGGAAGATCAAGCTCGACAACGTGGTGAGCCGCGTTCCGCCCTCGCTGGCGGTCACGCAGTGCATCAACTCCGGCCAGTTCTGCGACCTGATCCACCGCGACCCGGTGCTCGGTACCCTGTGGGCCAATCAGGGGTTTGTGACCGGCACCAACATCAACCTGTCCAAGCGGAAGACGTCCGGCGTCGACGTGAACGCGAACTACCTCTACTCGCTCAATACCTGGGGTAGCCTCGCTTTCAACTTCGTCGGTACCTGGGTGAAGGAGTTCACGACCGAGCCGATCCCGGGTCTGGGCGACTACGACTGCGCGGGCCTTTACGGCGCGACCTGCGGCACGCCGACGCCGAAGTGGCGGCACAAGCTGCGCGGGACGTGGTCCACCCCCTGGAACGTCGACATCTCGGCGACCTGGCGCTACATCGACTCGGTCGACGTGGACCTCAGCAGCGGCAATCCTCTGCTGTCGGGAGACTTCTTCCCAGTGGTGAAGGAGCTCGGCGCGCGGAACTACATCGACCTCGCCGGATCGTGGGCTATCAACAAGACGTTCACGCTGTGGGGCGGGGTGAACAACCTGTTCGACAGGGACCCGCCGATCACCGACTCGAGCATCGCGGGCCCGGCGGCGGGCAACGGCAACACCTATCCGCAGGTCTACGACGCACTGGGCCGGCGGATCTTCATCAGCCTCACCGCCAAGTTCTGACCGGCGGCGCTCCAACGTGAAACGGCGAGCTTCGGCTCGCCGTTTTTTTTGGGAGGATCCGCGCTCGGGCGCGATCCCCGGACTCGAGTTATGGCTCGAAGCCGGCCACGTCGCCGGTGAACGCTTTCACCCCCGCCATCAGGGCCGTGATCATCGTGCGCTCGGGCGGGGTCAGGTGCGGGTGCCAGACGTCGAAGATGAGCACCACGCGCAGCTTGTCGCTGTCGTTCACGGCCTCGTGCTCGATCGTGTCGTCGAACACCCAGGCCTTGCCCGGAACCCACTCGCGCGTATCGTTGCCGACGCGGAAGCGGCAGCCCTCGGGGACGATGAGCGCGAGATGGGTGACCAGCCGCACGTTGGTTACGCCGGTGTGGGGGGGTATGCGGGTCTTGGGCTTGAGCAGCGAGAACATCGCCGAGGGCGTGCGTCCGGGCAGGTCGGGCTGCGGAACGCGGGAGATCACCGCCATGGTCCGCGGGCACTTGGCGGCATTGTCCTCGATGCGCTGGCCCAGCTTGTAGAGGTGGAACGC
>Ga0335077_10000661_pt1 | contig 39123 bp, 31 predicted proteins | sample Lox_Sample_31_FD_207151 | JGI IMG/M metagenome (GOLD analysis project Ga0335077, IMG submission 207151) | Soil microbial communities from Loxahatchee National Wildlife Refuge, Florida, United States - Lox_Sample_3.1 | ecosystem: Environmental > Terrestrial > Soil > Wetlands | place: USA... | reverse complement strand
ATCAGCACGTAGGCCGCGAGGTAGAAGAGAACGGCGGCGACGCCCGCGTCGGAGGATGCCGCGAACGCGACCAGGATATACCCCGCGTGCGCGATCGAGGAATACGCGAGCATGCGCTTCACGTTGGTCTGCACGATCGCCGCGAGATTGCCGATGAACATAGTCAGCACGGCCGAAACCCAGATCGCCCAGAACCACACGTTTCCCGCGGAGCCAAACGCGACGTAGAAAACGCGAACCATCAGAGCGAACGTGGCGGCCTTGGGCGCCGAGGCCAGCAGCGCGGTTACAGGAGTCGGCGCGCCTTCGTAAACGTCCGGTCCGTACACCTGGAAGGGCGCAACAACCACCTTAAAGCCCAGCCCGACGAAGATCAGGCCGAGTCCGAGAATCGCAAGCGCTGGCAAGCGTCCCTGGCTGGTGACGATCTGCTCGAGCGCGGATTGCACGGCGTCGATTCGGGTGGTGCACGTGACGCCGTACACCATGGCGATTCCGTAGAGGAAGAACGCCGTGGCGAACGAGCCGAGCAGGAAATACTTCATCGACGCTTCATTTGAAGCGAGCGCACGGCGGCGGAATCCCACGAGCACGTAGCTCGAAATCGAGCTCATCTCGAGGCCGATGAACGCCGTGACTAGCTCGTTCGCGCCCGCGAGAATTCCCATTCCGGCTACCGCAAATAAAACAAGCGCGTAATACTCGCCGCGCTGGATGCCTTCCTGATCGAGATAATCGAGCGAGCCTAGAATGGCGAGCACCGCGGCCACCAGCACGATCACGTGCACGAAAACGCTGAAAGAATCGGCGCGAATCAGATTGCTGTACGCCGAGCCGGGAGAGTGGACGAGAAAGTGGACCGACGCGAGCGCCAGAAGCGCTCCAACCAGCGCAATCCATCCGAAAACGCGTTTCCCGGACGCGCGGATGAACGGGTCCACGGCCATGATGATGATGCCGAAAAGGCAGAGCACGATCTCCGGAGCGAGCCGGTGGAAATTCATGACCTGCTCGGAGTGGAGAGCGATCAGCGCCGCCATCACGGCTCGACCTGCCTTTCCTGCGCGGTCGCGAGCGCCGAATTCGCCTGCGCCTGAACCTCGGCAGCTCGCTGCGCCGGGCTCAAGCGCGGCAGAGTCGCGGGGCGCGACGCTTCCTGAGGCGCTCCCAGCTGCACCTTCATCTGCTCGAGCATGGCGTTTGTCGAGACTTCCATGCGGCGCGTAAAGAGTGGGGAAGCGATGCCCATGAACAGGATGGCCAGCGCCACGGTCGCGAGAATCACGCGCTCGCGCGTCGAGGCGTCCGCGAGCGTCTTATTCTTTTCGACCGTCACTTCGCCGAGCGCCACCCGCTGATAGGCCCACAGCAGATAGATCGCGGAAAGCACCGCGCCGCTCGTGGCCCACGAGGCCCACGCATGATGGCCCTGGAATGTCCCGATCAGAATCAGGAACTCGCCGATGAATCCGTTGAGCGGCGGCAGCGCCAGCGACGACAGCGCGATGAACAAAAAGAACGACATCAGCACGGGCATCGGCGTGGCCAGGCCGCCGTATTCCTTGATTTCGTGCGTGTGCCTCCGGTCGTAGAGCATGCCGACGCCAAGGAAGAGCGCGCCAGTAGAGACGCCGTGATTGAGCATCTGGTAGATGGCGCCCTGAATCGAGATCGTGTTGAACGCGAAAATTCCCAGCACGACGAATCCGAGGTGGCTCACCGATGTGTAGGCCACGAGGCGCTTCAGGTCGTGCTGCACGGTGGCGACCAGCGCGCCATAGACGATGCCGATGATGGCGAGCACGGCGATCGTCGGCGCCGCCCGATGCGCGGACGCCGGAAAGAGGGGCAGGCAGAATCGCAGGATGCCGTAGGTGCCGAGTTTCAGCATCACGCCCGCCAGAATCACGGAGCCGGCCGTGGGCGCTTCGGTGTGCGCGTCGGGAAGCCAGGTGTGCAGCGGGAAGAGCGGCACCTTGATCGCGAACGCCAGGAAGAACGCCAGGAACATCAGCATTTCCGTCCGCGGCGAAAACGCAATCTGGCCCGATTGCAGCAAGCCCTGAATCTCCGGCAGGTCGAACGTGCCCGCCTTGCCGTAGAGCCACAGGATCGCCACGAGCATCAGAATCGAGCCGAACATCGTGTACAGAATAAATTTCACCGCCGCGTAGATCCGCCGCTCGTGGCCCCACATCCCGATCATGAAATACATCGGGATCAGCGTCAGCTCCCAGAAGACGAAAAAGAGGAAGAGGTCGAGCGAAACGAAAACTCCGATCATCGCCGTCTCGATCACGAGCAGCGCGATGAAGAATCCCTTCACGTTTTCGCGGATCGATTCCCACGAGCACAGAATCGCGAGCGGCGTAAGGAACGTGGTGAGCAGCACCAGAAACAGGCTGATGCCGTCCACGCCGAGGTGATAGTGGATCGCGTCGCTGATCCACCCGTGATACTCCTCGAATTGATACTTGGCGGTCGCGGCGCTGAATCCGGGCAGCAGAAGCAGTGAAACGGCGAATTCCGCGAGCGAGGCGGCGAGCGCGATCCGGCGAATCCACACGTGATCGTCCGAGCGGAGCAGCAGCAGCGCCGCGACGCTCAGCAGCGGCAGAAACGTGATCACCGTCAGCAGATGAGACTCTGTTCCCACGCTAGCGCATCCCCCCCAGCAGCACGAGCAGAAGCACTGTGAAACCCACCGCGCCAATCACGACCCACGTGGCGTAGCTGCGCTCGTTGCCCGATTGCAGCTGGCGCAACTCGCTGCCTGATTCGCGCGCCACGCGCGCCGTGCCGTTCACCACGCCGTCGATTGCGCCTTCGTCCACCACGTGCCAGAGCACGTTTGTCGAAATCCAGAGCAGCGGGCGGACGATCAGCGCGGCGTAGATTTCATCCACGTAGTATTTGTTGAGCAGAAGCAGGTAGAGGCCGCGCAGGCTCTGCGCCCATCGCTTCGGCGTGTCCGGACTCTTGATGTAGAGCCACCACGCCGCGAGCAGTCCGAGCACGGCGACGATCACCGGAACGCCCGTAAGCGCTTTCAGTAGCTCCATGCCTGCACTTGGCTCACTGTAGCCAGGAGGAACAGGAGGCAGCGCAGGGTTCACCACCCTGATCTCCTCCTGTGCCACTCGCGGCGCATACGCTGAGAATACTGGCGAGAGGAACTTCTCAAAGTGATCGATCCCGCCGATCAGCTTCGGCGCGGCAAACCAGCCGCCGAAGATCGAAAGGAACGCGAGAATCATCAGCGGCACGGTCATGTTCTTCGGCGATTCGTGTACGTGAGCTTTGTGCTCGTCGTAGCGCGGCTTGCCGAAAAACGTGAGGAACACAAGGCGAAACATGTAGAACGAAGTGAGCCCCGCGCCGACCACACCAAGCAGCCAAAGAATGAAGATTGTGCTATTCCCATGCGACGCGACGCGCGCGGCTTCGAGGATTGCATCCTTGCTGAAGAACCCGGCGAAGCCGGGAATTCCGGCGATCGCGAGCGTCGCGATCAGCATCGTCCAGTAGGTGACGGGAATTCTTTCGCGCAGGCCGCCCATCTTGAACATGTCCTGCTCGCCGCCCATCGCGTGGATCACGCTGCCAGCCGCGAGGAAGAGCAGCCCTTTGAAAAACGCGTGCGTCATCAGGTGGAAGATGCCCGCGGCATACGCTCCCACGCCGCACGCCAGAAACATGTAGCCGAGCTGCGAAACGGTCGAGTACGCGAGCACTTTCTTGATGTCGGTCTGCACGAGGCCGATCGTCGCGGAATAGAACGCCGTCACCGCGCCCACGATCGCGACCACCAGCATCGCGACCGGCGCGCGCGAAAACAGCGGGTTCATCCGCGCGACCATGTACACGCCCGCCGTCACCATGGTCGCCGCATGAATCAGCGCGCTGACGGGCGTGGGGCCTTCCATCGCGTCGGGCAGCCAGACGTAGAGCGGCAGTTGCGCCGACTTGCCGATCGCGCCGGTGAAGAGCAGGATGCAGATCGCAGTCAGCACCGCTTCCGAACGCGGGTTCTGCGACACGTCCCTGAAAATCGTGCCGAAATCGACGGACTGGAACACCGCGAACACCAGCAGGATTCCCACCGTGAATCCGAGATCGCCGATGCGCGTGACGATGAAGGCCTTCTTGCCCGCGTCCGCCGCGGACTTCTTCAGGAACCAGAACCCGATCAGCAGGTAGCTGCACAGGCCCACGCCTTCCCAACCCACGAACATCACGATCAGGTTCGCCGCCATCACCAGCGTGAGCATGAAAAACATGAAAAGGTTCAGGTAGCTGAAGAAGCGGTAATAGCCGCCCTCGTGGGCCATGTAACCGGTGGAATAAATGTGGATCAGCATGCCGACGAACGTCACCGTCAGGAGCATCACCACCGTGAGCTGGTCCACTTGCAGCGCGAAGTTCACGCGGAACGGCCCCGCCACCATCCACGTGAAGTAATTTCCGACGAAGGGAATCTGGTCCGGTGCGAGAGCGCAGAACTCGCGCACCGTCTCCGCGGCAGCGAGAAAGGCCAGCGACACCGAGCCGACCGCCACCGAATTCACGACGGACTGCGGCCAGCGCTTGCCGAATAGCCCGTTGATCGCGGCGCCGGCGAGCGGCAGCGCGAGAATGATCCAGAGATGGTCGAGTAGGAGCATCAGAGCTTGAGCAAATTCACGCGCTCGACGTTGAGCGATTCGCGGTGCTGCGCGAGCATGATCACGATGGCCAGTCCCACCGCCGCCTCCGCCGCCGCGACGACGATCACGAAAAACACGAACACCAGCCCGTCGAGCGCGTTGCGCGCTCGCGCGAAAGCGACGAACGCCAGATTCACGGCGTTGAGCATCAGCTCGATGGACATGAAAATCGTGATCACGTTGCGCTTGAACACGAACGCCACCACGCCCAGCCCGAAAAGGACCGCGCTCAGCACCAGATACCAGGAAATGGGGATCGCGCTCATTCGTCCTTCCTCGCCAGCACCAGCGCGCCCAGAATCGCGATCAGGATCAGGATCGAGGTCGCCTCGAACGGGAACAGATACTGCCGGAATAGCTGCACGGAAAGCTCGCGGGTGGAAGCCTGCTCTGCGGCCGCCCCCGCGCCCGTGGCGATTGCCGTGCCGATCGACGAACGCGCCAGGAAGTGCGCGATCAGGAGCAGCAGGAAAAAGCCGAGCGGCACGCCGGCCCATTTCGCGATCTTGCTGAAGTCCGTGCGCTCCTCGACGCCCGCATTGAGCAGCATGATGACGAACACGAACAGCACCATGATGGCCCCGGCGTATACGATGATCTGCACCGCGGCGACGAACGGTGCGCCCAGCAGAAGGTAGAGCACCGCCAGCGCCATCATCACCAGCACGAGAGCGAGCGCGCTGTGAATCGGCTCGCGCGCCAAAATCAGCAGCACCGCGCCTGCCACGGCGAGCAGCGCGCACACGAAAAACAGGATGATGGGTACGCTCATCCGTGCCTCAGCAGGGGCCAGATGATCACGAACGCCGTGATCACGAGATTGGCGAGCGAAACTGGCAGCAGCAGCTTCCAGCCGAACGACATCAACTGGTCGTAGCGGAAGCGCGGCAGCGTCCCGCGCATCCAGATGTAAAAGAAGAGAATCAGCAGGATCTTCGTCGTGAACCAGAACGGCCCCTGAATCACCGCCGCAGCGGGCGGATATAGCGAGATCAATCCGCCACCGCCGGCGAGCAGCGTCACGACGGCGAACTGAATCTGCGCGATGCCGCGCATATTCGCCACCGTGTCGTATGCGCAGTATGCAGCCAGCAGCAGCAGCCCCGCGCCGGGCAGATAGTTCTGCCACGTCCAGCTATCGGGGAAGGGCGAGAGCCAGCCTCCGAAGAAGAGAATCGTCGCCAGGCACGAGACCGTGATCATGTTCGCGTATTCGGCCATGAAGAACATCGCGAACTTGAAGCTCGAATATTCGGTGTGGAATCCGGCCACGAGCTCGGTTTCGGCCTCAGGCAGATCGAACGGGATGCGGTTCGTTTCCGCAATCGCGGCCGTGAGATAGCACAAAAAGCCGATGATCTGCGGGAACACGTGCCAGCGCGGAATGAAATGCAGCCAGTATCCGCGCTGGCCTTCGATGATGTCGTTGAAGCTCAGCGACCCGGCCAGCAGCAGCACGCCCACCACGGAAATCGTAAGCGATACTTCGTAGCTGATCATCTGCGCCGAGCTGCGCAGCCCGCCCAGCAGCGGGTACTTGCTGTTCGACGACCATCCCGCCAGCGCGACGCCGTACACGCCGATCGACGTGATCGAGAATAGGAACAGCAGCCCGATATCGACATTCGAAACGACGAAGAGCGGCTGTCCGAGCCACGTCACGTGCGGCGGCCCGAACGGAATCAGCGCGATCGCCGTCAGCGCCAGCGACAGCGCCAGAAACGGCGCGAGCAGATAGACGAGCCGGTCCGACGTGGGCGGCGTCATGTCCTCTTTGAAGAGAAACTTCAGCCCGTCCGCGAGCGGCTGGAGCAATCCGTGCGCCCCGACGTAATAGGGACCGATGCGCGACTGGATGTGCGCGACGACCTTGCGCTCGAGCCATGTGAGGTACGCCAGCGCCGTCATCACAATAAACAGCAGGACGGCAATCTTGACTAGCGATACCACCAGGACTGGGTGTTGGGTGATGAACCCCACGGCGTCTCTTTTGCCTCGTTGGTCGAAGTGAGCCTGGAACAGTAACGGCCCAGGGTGCCGCTCGTAAACAGATAATCCTGTGAAGAAAAGACGGCGCCCGCGGGCGCTTCATACGACGGCTCGGCCGCCTTGCACGACGCGGCCGCCACTTCGGAGCCGCCCGCCAGCAGATTCGCGTGCGAAAGATCATAGCCCGCCACGTTCTGGCGGATTTCATCGAACGCCGCTTCGGGCGTCCGCAGCCGGATCGCCGAGCCGAGGCCCAGCATCCCGAGCTGGTGCGAAAGAATGCGCAGCAGGTCGAAGTCGCTGCGCGGGCCCTGCGCGTCCACCGCGCGGTGCGTCAACTGAACTTCGCCGGCCGTATTCGTGAGCGTGCCGTCCTTTTCGTACGTGGACGCCGCCGGCAGCACCACGTCCGCGCGCTGCGCCGTCTCGGTGAGGAACATGTCGTGTACGACGAGCAACTCGAGCCCCGCGAACAGGTCGGGCTGCGCCACGCCGAAAGTCTTCAGCGGATTCGCGCCGACCACGTAGAGCGCTTTCAATTTTCCGCTGGCTGCGGCTTCCATCATCGCGCGCGCCGTCAGGCCGGGCGTGGAGGAAACTTCGCCGCCCCAGAGTTTGCCGAATCGCGCGCGCTCGGAAGCGTCCCCGAGATGCGCGTAGCCGGGTAGGCGGTCGGGCAGGATCCCCATGTCGGAAGCGCCGCGCGAATTCGCGTAATCGCCGAGCGCCATGAATTTCGTCTTGCCGCCGAATCGCGCGCCGAGCGAAACCAGATCGCGGATCGCCGCGCCTTGAATCTCCGCGCCAAAGAGAACGACGACGTCCTTCTCCGCCTCGAGCGCGGCCTTGAGCTGCACCAGCGCTTCGGTCGTCTTCGCGTCGAATTGGCCGTGCTCTGCCGCGAGCCAGCCCAGGGCCGCGTGTTCGCCGCCCTTGGCGACTTCAACCGCGATTTTCGCCTGGCGGTGAATCTTGCTCGGGCGCCCATTGATCGCGAAGAGCCGCAGGCCGTGATGGCGCACGCCGGCGCGAACCTGCCATGCGACCAGCGGATTCTGCTGCGTCACGTCGTTGCCGATCAGCAGGACCGCGGGAGCGTTGTACACGTCCGCCATGGTCGCAAGGGAATCCTTGGCGCGCGGTCCGAGCGCCGCGGCGAGCCCGGCGTAGTCGGCCGTGCGGTGATGATCGAGATTGTTCGTGCCCAGCGTGACGCGCGCGAAGCGATTCAGCAGATAGTTCTCTTCGTTCGTGGTGTGGTTTGAGCCGATCACGCCGATTGCAGGAGAGCTGTGCTTTTCGTGCACCTGCTTCAGCCGCCGCGCCACTTCTTCGAGCGCGTCTTCCCAGCTCGCCGGCTCGAGCTTCCCGTTGCGGCGAATGAGCGGCTGTCGGACGCGCTCCGCATGCGTGGTGAAATCGAATCCGAAGCGGCCCTTGGCGCACAAGAACTCGCCGTTCACTCCCGAATGATCGCGATTATTGGCGCGCAGGATTTCGTTGTTCCGGACACTCAGCGTCGTCTTGCAGCCGTTCGAGCAGTGCGCGCAGGGATTGCCGACGTAGGTCATTTCCCACGGGCGCGTTTGGTAGCGGTAGGTGCCGCTGGTGAGCGCGCCCACCGGACAGATGTCGATGCACATCCCGCACTCTTCGCAAGCCAGTTCGCCGGGCTCGTTCGGCAGGATCACGGAATTCACGCCGCGCGAGCCGACGCCCAGCGCCTTCACGTCCATGCCCTCGTCGCAAACGCGCACGCAGCGGAAGCAGAGAATGCAGCGCGGCGCGTCGTAATAGACCAGCGGCGACCACTTCTCTTCGGGGGAGTGCAGCTTCTCCTCGACGAAGCGCGTCTTGTCGAGCCCGTAGCGGAAGGTCATGTCCTGCAATTCGCACTCGCCGCCCTTGTCGCACACCGGGCAATCGAGCGGATGATTCGAAAGTAGGAACTCGATCATGTCCTTGCGCGCTTTGTGGACCTGATCGGTGCCCGTTTTCACCACCATGCCGTCCGTCGCCACCAGCGTGCACGCCGTCTGGAGCTTCGGCATCTTCTCGACTTCCACCAGGCACATGCGGCACGCAGCCTGTAGCGACAGGCCCGGGTAGTAGCAGAACGACGGGACCTCGATCCCCTGGCTCTTGGCCGCTTCGATCACGAGCGTGCCCGCCGAGGTGGTCACCTGCTTCCCGTCGATTGTGAATGCGATCTGTTTTTGTTCCGCCATGATTGCCCTAGCGCGCCCCGGCGATCATCTCGGCGGGCTTGTAGGCGCACTTGCCCGCGAGATGATCCTCGAATTCGTTCCGCCATTTCTTGACGATGCTGATCGTCGGCAGCGCCGCCGCGTCTCCGAGCGGGCAGAACGTGCGCCCCAGCATGTTTTTCGCGAGCTCGTCGATCAGCGGGATATCGTCCGCGCGTCCGCCACCTTCGTGGAACCGGTCGAGCATCTTTCGCAGCCACGCCGTGCCCTCGCGGCAGGGAATGCACCAGCCACACGACTCATGCGCGTAGAAGTGCATGATCCGCCGCGCGACGTCCACCATGCAGGTGCCCTCGTCCATCACCACCGTGCCGCCCGAGCCGAGCATCGAGCCAATCTTTGCGACCGAGTCGTAGTCCATCGCGACGTCGATTTCGTCGGCCGAAAGCAGCGGACACGAGCTGCCGCCGGGAATCACCGCCTTCAATTTCTTGCCGCCGGGAACCCCGCCCGCCACCTCTTCGATCAGGCGCCGCAGCGGAAATCCGAGCGGCAGTTCGTAAATCCCCGGCCGCTTGACGTGCCCGGAAATCGAATAGAGCCGTGTGCCGCCGTTTTTCGGCGTGCCGAGATTCGCGTACGCCTCGCCGCCCATCCGGATCACGGCGGGCACGGTGCTCAGCGTCTCCGCGTTGTTGATCACAGTCGGGCAGCCATAGAGGCCCACGACGGCGGGGAACGGAGGACGGATGCGCGGATAACCGCGCTTCCCCTCGAGCGATTCCATGAGCGCGGATTCCTCGCCGCACTCATACGCGCCCGCGCCCGTGTGCGTCACCATCTCGAAATCGAACCCGCTGCCGAGAATGTTCTTGCCGAGATACCCCTTCGCGTAGGCTTCGGCGATCGCCGCATCCATGATCTCGATGATGTAGCGGTATTCCCCGCGAATGTAGATGTAGCCCTGATGCGCCCCGACCGCGCGGCCCGCGATCACCATGCCTTCGATCAGCTGGTGCGGGTCCATTTCCATCAGCGGGCGGTCCTTGCAGGTGCCCGGCTCGCTTTCGTCCGCGTTCGCGAGAATGTACTTGGGCTTGGTCGTGTCCTTTGGAACGAAGCTCCACTTCATTCCGGCCGGGAATCCCGCGCCGCCGCGCCCGCGGAGGCTCGACTTCTTCACTTCGTCGATGATCTGCTCGGGCGTCATTTCCTTGAGCGCCTTTTCGAGCGCCCGGTAGCCGTCGTTCTTGCGGTACACGTCGATCTTGTGCGAGTTCGGTATGCCGAAGCGCTTGCTGATCACGGGCACTTCGGCGGGCAGGCGTTCGTGCAGCGCTCCGGCGGTCACAGGCGAAGGCGCCGGCTTCTTTCCCGCTTGCAGCTGTTCGAATATCGCGTCCACTTTTTCCGCGTCGAGATTTTCGTAGAAGTCGTAGTTCACCTGCATGGCGGGCGCGCCGGTGCATGCGCCGATGCATTCGACTTCCTCGAGCGAGAACGTGCCGCTCGGCGCGACTTCCTTGTGCCCGATGCCCAGCCGCTTCTGCACGTGCTGGTAGAGTTCGTTGCCGCCGCGGAGCATGCAGGAAATGTTCGTGCAGACTTGAACGTGGTAGCGCCCTGCGGGCTTGCGCCGCAGCATCGAGTAGTACGCGAGCGTTTCCTCCACCTGAATCATGTTCAAGTCGAGGCGCTTCGCGATTTCCTCGAGGATCTCGTCGCCCAGGGACCCGAACTGGTCCTGCGCGTACAGCATCATGGGAATCAGCGCCGAGCGCTTGACCGGATAGCGGCCGGCAAGTTCTTTGAATTTTGCTTCAAGCGGCGCTGGCAGTTGCATGATCCGGTTTTCGGCCACCCCGAGCGACTAGCGGTCCACTTCTCCAAGGACAATATCGGTTGTGCCGATGCACGCCACCACGTCTGCGATCAACCGCCCTTCGCAGAGCTTCGGCAGCGATTGCAAATTCACGAACGACGGCGTGCGGAATTTCACGCGGTACGGCTTGGCAGAGCCGTCGCTGGCCATGAAGACGCCCAGCTCGCCGCGCGGCGATTCAATCGCCTGATAGACTTCGCCCGGCGGTGCCGCGAATCCCTCGGTGAAAATCTTGAAGTGATAGATCAATCCCTCGATCGAGGTCTTCATCTCCTCGCGCGACGGCGGAATGATTCCCGGTAGCTCGGCGCGGAAAGGCCCTTCGGACGGAATTTTGTCCATCGCCTGGCGGATAATCCTGATGCTTTCGCGAATTTCGGCGATGCGCACCTGATACCGCGCGAAGCAATCGCCCGCCGTCTGCGTCTGCACCTTGAAATCGAATTCGTCGTAGCTCGAATACGGGAACATCTTGCGGACGTCGTACGCGACGCCGCTCGCGCGCAGCAGAGGACCCGAAACGCCCATGGCGATCGCGTCCTCGGGGCTCAGGTAACCGACGCCCTTGGTTCGCGCCATCCAGATGCGGTTCTGCGTGAGCAGGTCTTCGTATTCGTCGATATGAGCGGGCAGCGAATCGATCACGCGGCGCGCGCGGTCGAGCCAGTCCGGCGGCGGTTCGAGCGCGAGCCCGCCGATCCGGAAATAGCTGGTCATCATCCGCTGGCCGGAGACGTACTCGTAAATCTTCATGATCTCTTCGCGCTCGCGGAAGCTGTAGAGGAACACGGACATTGCGCCTAGATCGATCGCGTGCGTCCCGAGCCACACCAGGTGCGAGGTGATGCGCGTCAGCTCCGTGAGCAGCACGCGGATGTACTGCGCGCGCTTCGGCACCTCCACCCCGATCAGCCTTTCGGCGGCCAGGCAGAAGCCCAGATTGTTCGAAAGCGGCGCGAGGTAGTCGATGCGGTCGGTGAGCGTGATGCACTGCGAGTACGTCTTCGATTCGCAGGATTTCTCGATGCCCGTGTGCAGGTAGCCGATCACGGGCTTGGCCTTGAGCACGATTTCGCCGTCGAGCTCCAGGATGACGCGCAGCACCCCGTGCGTGGACGGGTGCTGCGGCCCCATGTTGAGGACCATCGGCTCGGCGGGGCCGCCGGCTGTCTCGATCGTGGTTGTCCTCGTGTTCATAGCTCAGCCGTCCTCATGCGAGCCTAGCGGAAGCCCTCGACGGGATAGTCCTTCCGCAGAGGATGCCCTTCCCACTCGTCCGGCATCAGGATGCGCGTCAGGTCGGGATGCCCCGTGAACCGTATGCCGAATAGATCGAAATTCTCGCGCTCGTGCCAGTTGGCCGTCGGCCACACAGCAGTCACCGTCGGCGCCGACGGGTCGCTTCCCGGCAGGCGCACTCGCAGGCGCAGCCGCTGCTGCCGCTCGAGCGAAAGCAGCTCGTAATTCAGCTCGAAGCGCGGCTCGATCGGGAATCGGTCAACGGTCGTGATGTCGGAGAGAAATGTGAAGCGCAGGGTGGGCTCGCCCACGAGAAATTCGGCCGCGCGCAGCAGATGAGTCTGAGGCACGACCACGGTCGTTTCGCCTCGGAACTCGATCACTTCGGCGACGGCCTTCGCGTCCCAGTCCTTGAGTTTCTGAACGACAGAATTCTTGCCGATTTCCTGTGATTCCACGATGGATCCGATTCCGGAGGGGCGGTTACCGGTCCCAGTCGAGCGCGCCCTTCTTCCAGAGGAAAATGTATCCAACCAGCAGGATCATAATGTAGAGCAACATCTCCACAAAGCCAAACACATTCAGTTGGTGGTAGACGAGCGCCCAGGGATACAGAAAGATGGCCTCGATATCGAACAGAATGAAGATCAGCGCCACCATGTAGAAGTGAACCGAAAATGGCTGCCGCGCGTCGCCCGTGGGGCGGATTCCGCACTCGTAGGGCTGATCTTTCTCGCGGGAATGCTTGTGCCGGCCCACCAGCGTGGACACCGTAATGAGCACTGCGGCCAGCCCGGCCGCTAGTATAAACATCAGCAAAAGCGGGCCGTAATTGTCGAGGTAGTTGCTGTTCATTTTCGATGCGCTGCTATAATAGCGTTCGATTCTGGATCGGTCAAATGAACTCCCCAAGATTTTATTCGTCGCGGCGTTCCTCGGAACGCCTCGGGAGGGAATCGGCTGTCGATGAGTTCCGGATTTAACACGGACGTCCAAGTCGGCGACCAGGTGTTCCACGTGCAGACGGAGGACCGAGGCCCGCATCATCCCGTCATCGACACAGCCGTGTACCAGCACGGTCGAATCCTGCACCGGCGGGCGTCCAACTACGAGCAATTTGCCGGCTCCACGGAATTCACCGCGGAGGCGCTGCGCGAACGCGTCTCAAGCCAGCATCGCGCGGTGATCGAAGACCTCCGCGCGGGCGCGCTGGCCGAGGAGATTGCCGCCGCGTCGCAGCAGGAAATTCGCGCCGCCGGGATTCAGGTGCAGCTCCTCAATCCCCAGTCATGGCTCGCGGGCGGCACCGTCTCGCTCGACGTGGAAATCGTCCGGCGAGTCGACCGGCAGCCGCAGGCGGGCGCTCAGGTGGAAGCCGCAATTGAAGGCGCAGCCGAAAATTCCCGCCACTCAGGCACGAGCGACGACCGAGGCCGCGTAAAAATCGAATTTCCGCTGCCGCCGCTCGGAAAGGGCGATCTCGCGCTGGTCATTCAGGCTCGAGCGGACGCGGCGAAGGACGAAATCCGCTTCGCGATGCGCTCCAAACACAAGTGACGATCCGTCGAGGATCGTCATCTCCGGTTTCGGGAGTCCGGTGGACTCCACCGGAGTCCAGACACCGGACCCGAGCGAGCAACGCGACTGAGGGACCTCTCTTCGTCTTTATTCAGCGCCACTAACAATGACGGTCACAATCAACGGCGAGCGCCGCGAAATCCCCGAAAACCTGAACGTTGTCGCGCTGCTCGATCATCTCGGCATGAAAAGCGACCGCGTGGCGATCGAGCGCAATCTGGACATTCTCCCTCGCGCCCGCTGGCAGGAAACTCGCGTTCAGCCGAACGACAGCTTCGAAATCGTCCAGTTCGTCGGCGGCGGCTAGCATCTGTCTCGGAATTGCTTTTTAGGGGGTCGGAGCTTCAGCTCCGACATCACAGGCCGTCGTGCGGGGGGCTTTAGCCCCTGAGGGAAAGTCGAGAAATCCGCCAGACCGTCGAGAGGAGTTCTATCTACGCTTCTTCCTCGCGAAATACTTCTTCCACGGCTTCCAGTAATACTTCGGCCAGCCCTTGCTCACGCCCTCATGGTCCTGATGCGGCACGTTCACATGGACGAGATCGATCCGCCCGCCGCCCGGAGCCTTGCTGAATTGCAGGATCAGGATCGAGTCAGGATCACCCGATTTGAAATTCACGCTGCGCCATGCCTGCACGATCATCCGTTTCGGCACGATCAGCAGATTGCGCCCGCGGAGCTGGCCGTTCCACGCCGTGAACGTACCGCCCGGCTTGCGGCTCATCCGCGCTCTTCCTCCCGTTGCCGCGGAATGCTTCTTCGAGTCCAGATAGGTGTCGAACAGCTCGTTCGGCGAAGCCGCAAGCCGCACCGATTGCTGAATGGCTTTGGTCATGGAAGCGTCTCCCCAGGTTTCGGTCCCTGTCTGAAATCTAAAGTCCCGCGAGGATGTGGCCGAGCTTGTTCTTCTTGGTGCGCAAGTAGGCGCGCGAATGATGGCTTGTGCGCGGGCGGCAGGGAATTCGCTCGACCACGCGAACGCCGCCGCGCTCCAGCTGGCTGATCTTGTCCGGATTGTTCGAGAGCAGCCGCACCTTCCGGACGCCCAGCGCTTTCAGCGCGGCCGCCGCGAAATCGTAATCGCGCGAGTCGGCCGCGAATCCCAGCCGGCGGTTCGCTTCCACCGTGTCGAGCCCGTCGTCCTGGAGCTCGTAGGCCTTAACCTTGTTGATGAGGCCGATGCCGCGTCCCTCCTGCGGCAGGTAGAGCACGATCCCGGCGGGCGCCTTCGCGATCTTGCGCAACGAAAGCTCGAGCTGCGCGCGGCAGTCGCACCGCTCGGACGTGAAGACGTCCCCGGTCAGGCACTGGGAATGAATTCGCACGATCGGCGCGCTGCCGGGCTTCAGCGTTCCGTGCTGGATCGCCACAGCCTCGTCTTCCGGACCGCGGCCCTTGATCCCCGCGATCGAGAAGTGCCCGAACCGTGTGGGCAAATCGGCCCGCGCCACCACCCGCGCTTTTCCGGGTTGCTTTTTGTGCTTCATCGGAGCCAAACAGTATAACAGGGCCGGGGGAGCCATCGGTCGGTCCTCCCGGGCGGGGTTGGCGAATTGCGATTGAGGTAGCAAGGCTTGTATCGTACGCTTCGGAGCTTAGGCTGCTTTCGGGGTGAGGCAAGTGACACAGGAACCGTCCCAATCCGGGAAGGCAAATCAGCCGCTGAGAGCCGGCGCGCGAGTGGGCGCGTACGAGATCCTCTCGCCGCTCGGCTCAGGCGGAATGGGTGTCGTCTACAAGGCCAGAGATACAAAACTCGGCCGCCTTGTCGCGCTAAAATTTCTTCGAGGCGCCGAACACGATGGCGACGCCGGGCGCGACCGGCTGCTGAGCGAAGCGAGAAACGCTTCCGCACTGAATCATCCTAATATCGCCACAATCTACGAAGTCGGCGAAAGCGACGGCCGGGCGTTCATTGCGATGGAGTTCGTCGAGGGACGCTCGCTCAGCGCGGCGATTGAGCGCGACTCGTTTGCCCCTGAAACCGCGGTCCGCTATGGCCTTGAAATCGCCTCCGCGCTGGCGCAAGCGCACGAACGCGGCATCATCCATCGCGACCTGAAACCCGCGAACATCATGATCACCGCTGCGGGATTCGTTAAGGTACTCGACTTCGGCCTCGCGAAGCGTATGCCCGGCGCCGATCTCTCGGCCGCGACCCTTTCGCAGCTGCCGGTCACGGAAGTCGGCGGCATGGCGGGCACCCTGCTTTACATGGCGCCGGAAACGCTGCGCGGCGAGCCCGCCGATGCGCGCACCGATTTGTGGGCGCTGGGCGCGGTGCTTTACGAGATGGTGGTCGGTCGCCCGCCGTTCATGGGACGCAGTGCGTACGAAACTTCATCGGCCATTTTGCGCGAGCCGCCCGCGTCTTTCCCGTCGAACGTCCCGCTGCGATTGCAGGCCGTGATCCAGCGCTGCCTCTCCAAGGAGCGTGAGCATCGTTATCAGCGAGCCAGCGAAGTGTACGCAGCCCTCGAGACGATTGCCGCGGACGTGCTCCCTTCGACCGCGCCACAACCCGGGCTGGGCCCCGTCGTAGCGCCACAGCCGGCTCGAAGCCGTCTGCTCAAGTCATTCGCAATCGCCGGTGCGGCCGTCATCTTGATCGGGGCCGCATGGGGCGGCTACCAACTGTTTCGGTCGAAGTCCGCGGCCGGCCCGTCGGCATCATCGGCCGCCTGGGTCCAGCTCACCGATTTTGCCGACTCCGCCGTCTCGCCTGCGCTTTCGCCGGACGGGAAGATGCTGACTTTCATTCGCGGGAACAGCACTTTCTTCGGCCAGGGGGAAATCGAAGCCAAAGTCCTGCCGAACGGCGACGCCGTTCAGCTCACGCATGACGGGCGCCTCAAGATGAGCCCTCAATTCTCGCCCGACGGCTCCACGATTGCCTATACCGTGTACTCGGCGGTGAGTGACTGGGACACCTGGACGGTTCCCGCTCTCGGCGGCGACGCTCGAAGGACGTTCGCCAACGCCGAAGGACTGACCTGGATCGATCCTGATCGCCTGCTCTTCTCCCAAATCATATCCGGCACCCACATGGCCGTCGTAACTGCCAACCAGAGCGGCGATCCTCGCCACGATGTTTACGTGCCACCGCGCGAGCGGGGCATGGCGCACCGCTCCGCCATTTCGCCGGATCACAAGTCGGTCTTGCTCGCGGAAATGGACAACGGGGGCTGGCTTCCATGCCGGCTCGTTCCGTCTGACGGCGGATCCGCTGGAAGAACCGTCGGACCAGCCGAAGCCGCGTGTACCTACGTCGCCTGGTCGCCGGACGGAAAATGGATGTACCTGAACTCGGAAGCCGGAGGCCGATTCCACGTATGGCGCCAGCGCTTCCCCGACGGCCAGCCCGAACAATTGACGTCGGGCGCTACCGAGGAAGAGGGAATCGCCGTCGCGCCCGATGGCAGCTCGTTCATCACGTCCGTCGGATTGCGCGAAAGCACAATTTGGATCCGGGATGGGAAGGGCGAGCATCGACTCTCTTCGCAGGGTTTCTCCACGAATCCCCAGTTTTCGCGCGACGGGAAGAAGCTCTACTATCTCGTCCGGCGCCACGGTCTCTCGGGACAGTTCGTCAGCGGCGAGTTGTGGGTCGCAGACCTGGCGAATGATCGCAGCGAACGCGCGCTGCCCGGTTTTGAAGTCTCCGGCTTCGACATCTCCCCGAACGGCAATGATGTCGTAATTGCGGTAACAGACAAGGACAACGTCCCACACCTTTGGCTCGCGTCGCTCGACTTGCAATTCCCCCCACGGCGATTTCCGTCACCGGTGGGTGAAGATCAGCCTTATTTTGACGCCGCAGGAAACATCTACTTCCGCGCGAGCGAAGGGAACCAGAATTTCGTCTACCGGATGAAGATGGACGGCAGTAATCGCGAGAAGGTCTTCGAGGATCCCATACTCGAGCTCCAAGCTGTGTCCCCGGACGGGAAATGGACTTCCGTTTGGGCCGCCGCGCAAGGCACGGAGGCACGAAACGTCGCGGTGCCTCTCTTGGGAGGGAACCCCGTGACGCTCTGCACCGGGTTTTGCGGGGGCCGATGGAGTGTCGACGGGAAGGCTTTCTTGATCACCGTTAACGGCATGGAGGGGGTGTACACCATGGTCGTTAGCGTTCCCCGGGGCGGTTTGCCCCCGCTGCCACCGGGCGGCGTGCGGACGCGTACCGACTTGGAAAGCGTAAAGGGCGGCAAGGTTCTCGAAGGCTTTGTGATGCCCGGCCCGCTGCCCGGATTGATCGCAGAGCAGCGCGAGGAAGTTCACCGCAACCTGTATCGCGTCCCGCTTCCGTAGGCGCTTCGCTTTCGTTTCGCGGAGCGGACGAGGAAGGCCGCGCTATCAACAGCAAATCTGATGCATCCCATCAATTCTTTCCGTGGAGCCGTGCCCGGCCCGTGTTGTTAAAGTTAAGCAATGGGAGCGGCGTCGGCGCACATGGTGAACCCGGGTCTGTTCGAGGGCTACGATACCGGGAGCTTTTACGACGAGATGTTCTCGGCGCCCGGAGAGCCGCGCGCCCCGTACGCCAAGCTGTTCCAGAAGCTCGCCGCCATGGCGCCCGGCCAATTCGAGGAGCGCCGCAAGCTGGCCGACCTTTCCTTCTTGATTCAGGGCATCACGTTCACTGTCTATAGCGACGGCCGGGGCACCGAGCGCCTGTTCCCGTTCGATCTCATTCCCCGCATCCTGCCCCAATCGGAATGGGAGCGCATCGACCGCGGCCTCTCCCAGCGCGTGGTGGCGTTGAATCTCTTCCTGCAAGACGTGTATGGAAGGCAGCTCATCTTCAAGGATCGCAGGATTCCGCGCTGGCTGGTTTACTCGTGCCCGAATTTCCGGCGCGAGGTGATCGGCGTCGAGGTTGCCCGCGGCATCTATACGCACATCTGCGGCATCGACCTCGTGCGCGATTCCAAGAGCGGTGATTTCTACGTGCTCGAAGACAACGTGCGCACGCCCAGCGGAATCTCCTACGTACTCGAAAACCGCCTGGTGATGACGCGGACGCTCCCCGACGCGTTTCAGGCCTGCGAAGTGCTTCCGGTAAATCATTATCCCGCCGAGCTCGCCCGGATTCTCCGGAGCCTCTCGCCGCGCAGCGAAGACGACGCGCAGATCGTGCTGCTGACGCCCGGCATCCACAACAGCGCCTATTTCGAGCACAGCTTTCTCGCCCAGCAGATGGGGATCCAATTGGTCGAGGGGCGCGATCTGATCGTGGATGGCGGAGTCGTCTACACGAAGACGATTCGCGGCTTGAAGCGCGTGGACGTCATCTATCGCCGCGTCGATGACGAGTTCCTCGATCCGTTGACGTTTCGAGCGGATTCGATTCTCGGAGTCCCCGGACTTATGGGCGCGTACCGCGCCGGCAATGTTGCGCTCGCTAACGCCGTCGGCAATGGCGTCGCCGACGACAAGGCCATCTACTCCTTCGTGCCCGAGTTCATCCGCTACTATCTCGGCGAAGAACCGATTCTCAACACAGTACCCACGTATCTCTGCGCAAATCCCGGCGATCTCTCCTACGTCCTCGAGCATCTCCCCGAGCTGGTTGTGAAGGCCGTGGGCGAATCCGGCGGCTACGGGATGCTGATGGGGCCGGCCGCCGAACGCGCGAAGATCGAGGAATTCCGGGAGCGCATTCGCGCGAACCCGCGCAATTATATCGCGCAGCACGTCGTGCCTCTTTCGCGCGTGCCTTCCTACGATTCCTTGACGGGAAGCGTCGCCGGGCGGCACGTCGATCTGCGGCCCTACTGCCTCTATGACGGCGAAAAAGTGACGATCGTCCCGGGCGGGCTCACGCGCGTGGCGCTTCAGCGCGATTCCCTGGTGGTGAATTCGTCCCAGGGCGGTGGCAGCAAAGACACGTGGGTTCTGCGGGGAGAAGGCTGACATGCTCTCGCGCATCGCGGAATCGCTCTTCTGGCTGGCGCGCTACATCGAGCGCGCCGAGGACACCGCGCGCATCCTCGACGTGAACTACCACATGATGCTAGAGCAGTCCCAGCAGTCCTATCGACTGCGCTGGGAGCCGCTCATCATCATGGCCGGTGAGGAAAGGCTCTTCCACAAGCAGTACAGCGAGGCGAACGCCGAAAACGTCTTCGAGTTCCTCGCGTTTCGCCAGGATAACCCGAGCTCGATCGTCCAGTGCATCTGCAAGGCGCGCGAAAACGCCCGCACGATTCGCGACCGCATCTCCCGCGAGATGTGGGAGGACATCAACGGCCTCTACTACACCGTGACGCGCTTTCGTCCCGAGGACGAGATCGCCGCGGGCCCGCATCGCTTCTGCGACCTGATCAAGTTCGGCGCCCACCGTTTCCACGGGGTAACGGACGCCACCATGCCGCACGATGAAGGCTGGGAGTTTCTTCGCGTCGGCTGGTCGCTCGAGCGCGCCGAAATGAGCGCGCGCCTCGTGGACGTGCAATACCACAATCTTCTCGACGAGCTTCCCTCGGTCGGCGCTCCGGATAACCACCAGTGGATGGCGGTCCTGCGTTCGGTCGGGGCCTACGAGGCTTATCATCGCCAGTATCATTCGCCGATCGAACCGGAAAAAGTGGCGGAGATGCTGATCCTCCACCCTCAGCACCCTCGCTCCATCCGCTTCAGTACTTCCGAGGTGCAGGCGGGCTTGCGGGCCGTCAGCGGCAGCCTGGCCGGATCGTACGGCAACGAAGCGGAAAGGTTGGCGGGCAGGGTTGTTGAAAGGCTGCGGTACGACCGGGTGGACGATATATTCAAGCAGGGGCTGCACGGCTATTTGAACGATCTGTTGCGGATGTGCGGGGCGATCGGAGACGACATCGCCCGAACCTACTTCCATTACGCGGTGGTGGCATGAATCGATATCGCCTTGTCCATACGACTGAATTTGTTTACGACGGCCCCGTTTCCGAAAGCTACAACGAGGTCCGCCTCCGCCCGCTCCACGACGAGAGGCAGAGCTGTCTCTCCTTCCGCCTCACCACGAACCCCGGCTCCCGCGGCACGGCCTATCGGGACGCTCACGGAAACTGGGTGCACCAGTTCAATGTGCTCGCCGAGCACCAGCACCTCAAGGTCGAGGCGGAGTCCGTCGTGCTCGCGCACGAAGCGTCAAACGCTCATCCGGATTCGACGACCCTCGCCGAATTCGATGCGCGCAGCCACCAGTTGGACGAGGAGCACTTCGACTTCATGGCTCCCACAGGATACGTGCCGCATCTCGCGTGCATCAGGGAGATCGTCGAAGTGTCGGAACGCGCCAGCGGGGGCACCGTCGCCGGATTCGCGCAGGCCGCCTCGGACCTTATCCATCAGCGCTTTCGCTACGTGAAGGGCGCCACGCACGTTCATTCCTCGATCGAGGACTCGCTCTCGATCGGCGCCGGCGTCTGCCAGGATTTCGCCCACCTGCTCCTCGGCGTGTTGAGAATGCGGGGAATTCCCGGACGCTACGTTTCCGGCTATCTGGTTCCCGGCCACACGGCCTCGGCGGATGCGAAGCTGGAAGACGTGATCGGCGGGCAGGCTTCGCATGCGTGGGCGGAAGTCCTGATGCCGAAGAACGGCTGGACGGGATTGGATCCGACGCTTGGAAAGCCGGTCAGCTTGCGCCACGTCCGCGTCGCCTACGGGCGGGATTACGGCGACGTCGCGCCGGTGCGAGGCGTTTACAAAGGCCACGCCGGGCAGAGCCTTTCGGTCGACGTGCGCGTCCGCCCCGCGATCGACGACGCAGGATGCGAGCATCTCAAAGAGATCACGGCCGGCAACGTGCCGCCGCCTTCGGTGCTCGAGCGGCCGCAGCAGCCCGCGCAACAGCAGCAACAACAGCAACAACAGTAGTAGCCGCGCTAAATCGGGGTTGCTTCGAGGATCGATACGTTCGAGTTCGTGGGTATTTCCCGCTCGAATCGCCAGCCTGCGCCGCTGAACAGGTCTGCATCTTCTCGCTGAGTTCGCTACCACCTGCTCTTTACATCCCACTCCGCATTGGCTACTTTAACGAAAGGTTCTCCTGACGGCAGCTTGCTGACGAAATGGGCACACTCCTAGAGGGCAGGGACCTCCTTTTCACGCTGGTCCTGAAAGTGGGCTGGGCGGCCGCGCTCGCGGCGCTGCTGGTCCGTTTCCGCTCGTTCCGCAAGCTCGTCTTCACCGAGAATCGCGACTCCGACCAGAAAGTGATGTTGCTGCTCTTTCTCACTCCTCCGCTGGCCACCGGAATCATCCTGCGCATTTTCGGCTACCCTTTCCTCGATCTGACGCTCGAAGGCTCCTTCCTGATGGGGTTGATCGGCGGGAGAATCGTGGGCCTTCTCGGCGGCTCGCTGATCAGCCTCCCCGCATTCGGGAATCATGAATGGCTTTCGAGTCCGCTGGCCGCGCTCGTCGGCTTGCTCGCGGGGATGATCCGCGACGTGATCCCCGAGAAGGAAGACGTCTGGCACTTCGGCCCGTTTCTCTTTCTGAATATCCCGCAGTGGCTGTGGAATCTGATCCGCTACCGCAAGGGCAATTGGGCCATGCTGCCGCTGTTCGGTTGCGCCGCCTTCGCCGTCGGCGTGATCGAGCTGGCCATGACGGTTCCCGCGCGGTGGATCTTCTCCATTCACACGACCAACCTGGGATATGCGGCGTTGGTCGTACTCTCCTCGGTGATGTGCGTGGCCATGGCCGTCAAGATCTGGAACAACACGCGCATCGAGATGAACCTCGAGGAAAATCAGCAGCACCTGCTGAAAGCGCGCATGGACGCTCTCACCAGCCAGATCAATCCCCATTTCCTGTTCAACACGCTCAACACCGTCTCGTCCCTGATTCGCTTCGACCCCGACATGGCCCGCGGCGTCGTGCTGAAGCTCTCGAACATCCTGCGGCGCCTGTTGCGCAAACACGAGACGTTCGTCCCTCTCCGTGAGGAGATCGAGTTCATTGACGACTACCTCGATATCGAGGTGATTCGCTTCGGGCGCGACAAGCTGCAAATCTTCAAGGACATCGACGAAGAGACGCTCGACGTTTTCGTTCCCAGCATGCTGCTCCAGCCCATCGTCGAGAACGCGATCAAGCACGGCCTCGCCCCGCGCCTCGCTGGCGGGCAGATTCATCTTCGGACGCGCCGCCGCGACGGCCGCCTCATGATCGAAATCGACGACAACGGCATGGGCATGTCGCCCGAGCGCCTCCTCGAGGTTTACGGCGGCGGCATCGGAATCAGCAACGTCCACCAGCGTTTGCGCCTCCTCTACGGCGACCAGTTCGTAATGGACATCCGCAGCCAGGAGGGCGAGGGCACGCAGATACGCATCGAGATCCCTGAGCTCGCCGCCGTGGAGACGGCGGCCCTCTGACCGCAATCTCGCCGGAGCTGTCGCGTGGAAACTCGTCGGCCTCTACGCTTCACTCGATGGCGAACAAGAGGTTCCAAAGTCTTCGGGAGAAATTTTGAAAGGCACCACAATCAGCTGGTCCGAAACGTGGAGCATGGCGATGGAGGCTCTTCGTGCCAATCGCCTGCGCGCTGCGCTGACGATGCTCGGCGTCGTGATCGGCAGCGCCTGCATCGTCCTGGTTGTGACGGTCGCGCTCACCGGCAGAAAATATGTCGCGGCGCAGATCGAGGCCGTGGGATCGAACATCGTATATGCCTCGCTCGAGCACTCCAGCACCACCCAGAACATCACTCTTGCCGATCAGATCTCCTTGAGCGACCTCGACGCCGTCCGCCACAGCATTCCGGAAATCGTGCAGGCCGCCGGCACCAACGATGTTCAGATGACCGTCGTCGCCGATGGCAAAGCGTGGCCGGTCGGCCTGGTCGGAGTGACGCCGGGATTTCAGGAGATCCGCAATCTCCTGATCCAGCGCGGCAGCTATTTCGATGACGGCGATTTTTCCACGGTCAGCAAGGTGTGCCTCCTTTCCGAGCATCTCGCGCAGACGGCGTTCCCGGGCGAGAATCCGGTGGGGCAGAGCATTCACGTCGGCGAACTGACCTTCTCCGTGATCGGTGTTTTCGCCGAGCGCGTCGGGACATTCGGCCAGTCGGAGATCAGGACCGATTCCGTCCTGGTGCCGTTTGCGCTGGTGAAGTACTACACCGGAGACGAGTTCATCGTGACGCTCTATGCGCAGGCCGACCGGCCTGAAAACGTCCCGCTCGCCACGCAGACCGTCGCGCAGATCTTGCGAAGCCGCCATCGCCCCTCGACCGAGTACGATATCGAAAACCTCTCGTCGATTCTCGACACGGCGCGCCGCATCTCGATGGCCATGACCATCGTCCTCCTTCTGGTTGCTCTGCTGGCTCTGCTCATCAGCGGAATCGGCATCATGAACATCATGCTCGTCAGCGTCACCGAGCGGACGCGCGAGATCGGCATCCGGAAAGCGATCGGCGCGCGCCGCAGCGAGATTCTCTACCAGTTCCTGCTGGAAGCGATCCTGATCAGCGGAACGGGCGCGGCGATCGGCGTCGGAATCGCGATCGTGATTCCTTTCTTCATCGAGACTCTCGTGCAGTTTCTGCCCGTGCCCGGAGGTCTGACGATCCCGATTTCGTGGCTTTCGGTCGTGTCGGCGTTTGTAGTATCCTGCGCAACCGGCGTGCTTTTCGGGTACCTGCCGGCCAAGACGGCCGCCCAGCTTCAGCCTGTCGAATCTCTGCGCTATGAATAGAATCGCCGGGACGGGTGTACGGGTTTCGTGTCCCTCGCAGTCAGGAGCGTCGCAATTTGTGCGGCATTGCCGGCTTCACGCATAAGAACTGGACTCCGACCCCCGATCGGATCGACGAGGCCGTTGCCACGTTGCTTCATCGCGGGCCGGACCAGCACGGCGTCTTCCGCTCGCCGGTCTGTTCGATTGGCGCTACGCGCCTGAAGATCATCGACCTCGCCACCGGCAATCAGCCCATCAAGTCGGACAACGGCGACGCAGTCATCGTCTTCAACGGCGAGATTTACAATCACATTGAGTTGAGGGCCGAGCTCGAAAAGCTCGGCCACCGGTTTCATACGCATTCGGACACGGAAACGGTTCTGCACGCCTTCCTCGAGTGGGATAAAGCCTGTTTTTCGCGGCTGCGCGGAATGTTCGGAGTGGCGCTCTGGACCGAATCGAGCCGGCGCCTCGTTCTGGCCCGCGACCGCATGGGCATCAAGCCGCTCTATTTCGCGCGCCGGAAAAGCGACCTCTTCTTCGGCTCCGAGCTGAAAGCCATTCTGGTCCATCCCGAAATCGAGCGCCGTCTGAGCATGGACGGGCTCGATTGCTACCTGTCCTTGAACTACGTTCCGTGCCCCTGGACGCTCGTGGATGGAATCGAAAAACTTCCGCCGGGCCATTGGCTCGAATGGCGCGATGGCGAGGTTTCGTCCGACGCCTACTGGCGCCTGCAGTACGGCCCCTCGCGCAATATCACTCTCGGCGCGGCCAAAGAGGAGCTCGATGGCCTGCTCGCGCGATCGGTGCGCGAGCACCTGCTTTCGGACGTTCCGCTGGGAGTCTGGCTGAGCGGTGGCATCGACTCTTCCACCGTCCTGCATTACGCCGCGCGCGCTTCGGGCTCGCGCCTGAAAACGCTTTCCATTTCCTTCCTCGGCAGGAGCTTCGACGAAACCGCCTACATCCGTGAAGTCGCCGCCCGCTACGGAACCGATCACGAGGAGTTCGATCTGAATCCGGGAGAAAACATTTCGAGCGCGATCGAGGAGTTCGCCTATTACAACGACGAGCCCGATGCGGACGCGGGCGCGCTCCCGCTCTGGTATCTCTCGAAAATGACGAAAACGAAAGTCACCGTCGCGCTCAGCGGCGAAGGTGGCGACGAATTGTTCGGCGGCTATCTCACGTATCGCGCGAACCGCCTTGCAGCTCTCGCTCGGCGGTTTCCATCCGCGGCGATACGTCTCGGCCTCGCGGCCGCGCGCCTCTGGCCCGTCTCGGACGACAAGATCAGCCTCGAGTACATGGCCAAGCGCTTTCTCGAGGGCTGCCTGTTGCCGCCCGAGCGCGCGCACGTGTATTGGAACGGCACTTTCTCCGACGCCTCCAAGGCCGATCTGGTCAACGCGCCGCTTCCGGACGCACTCGATCGCCTTCTCGCAGAACTGCGCCCGAGGCTCGCGGGCGGCGATGGCGTGTCCCCGTATCTCTGGTTCGATCAGAAATACTATCTGCCCGACGACATCCTGATGAAGGTGGACCGCATGAGCATGGCGCACGCCGTCGAGGCGCGGCCGCCTCTGCTCGATCATCGCATCGTCGAATTCATGGCGTCGCTGCCTGCTTCGTTCAAGATTCGAGGCTCGCGCCTGAAATTTCTGCTGAAAGAGCTGATGAGCGACAAACTCCCCGCGTCGGTTCTGCGCCGCAAGAAGACCGGGCTCGACATTCCCACTCACGAGTGGCTGCGCGGCCCGCTGAAGCCGCTGATGCTCGACGCGCTTCGCGGCGCCGCGCCCGAGCACGCGAGGCTTTTTCGGCCGGGCGCAATCGATCGATGCATCGACACCCATCTCGCGCGGCGTGCCAATCTCGGCTATCACCTGTGGGGCCTGATGATTCTGTTTTTATGGATGAGGAAATGGCGGATTCAAACGGAACCGGTTCCCGCGTCGCGTCAAACGGCGACGGAACGCGTTCTTACCTCTACATCATAGTTCTGCTGTTCGCGAGCGCCGTCTATCTCGGTTGCATCGTCTCTCCTCCATCTTTGATGGACGATGTCGATTCCGTGCAGGCGCAGATCGCGCGCAACATGCTCGTCTCCGGCGATTGGGTCACCGCTCGCCTCGATGGCGTCGCGTATCTCGAAAAAGCCCCTCTCATCTACTGGATGATGGCGGGTTCCTACAAAATTTTCGGTGTCCACGATTGGGCGGCGCGGATTCCCGTCGCTCTCTCGGCCGTCGCCCTTTGCCTTCTGACGGCGGCGTTCGGCGCGTGGGCGTTCGGCAGGCGCGCCGGATTCTACGCCGGCTTGTGCATGTCCACGTGCATCGGCCTCTTCCTATTTACGCGCATCCTCATTCCCGACGTGATGCTTACGTTCACCGTGGCCCTTGCCATGTGGTCGCTCCTGCGCGCGCTCGACGAGGAAGAGCCCCACCCTCGCCTCTGGTCGCTGCTGCTTGCCGCCAGTCTCGGGACGGGGCTGCTGCTGAAGAGCATGGTCGCCGTCGTTTTCCCGATCGCCGGAGGGCTGATCTATCTCTTCGTCACGCACCAGCTGTTTTCCGTGAGGACGTGGAAGCGGCTCCATCCCTTTTCCGGAGCATTGATGGTCCTGCTCATCGCCGCGCCCTGGCACGTGTTGGCGACGCTTCGAAACCCGCCCTATTTCGTGTGGACTTTCCACAGCGGGCCGGGGCAGTACCATGGCTTTCTCTGGTTCTTCTTCATCAACGAGCAGGTGCTCCGCTTCCTGAATCTTCGCTACCCGCGCGACTACAATACCGTCCCGCGCCTCTGGTTCTGGCTGCTGCACCTGGTCTGGCTGTTTCCTTGGAGCGTGTACCTCCCCGCTGTGGCGAAGCTGTCCTTCCGGCCCGTCGACCGCGCAGGACAGACGCGGCTGCTCGCCCTTTACTGGGCGGGATTCGTGTTCGTCTTTTTCACATTTTCGACGACGCAGGAATACTATTCGATGCCCGCTTACCCTGCGCTCGCGCTTCTGCTGGGCTCCACGATCGCGATCGGCGGCAGTTGGGTTCGGCGGGGAACCCGCGCGCTGACCGTGATTGCTGCCCTCGCGGCCGTGGCGGTGTTCGCCATTCTCATTCGCGTGCATGGCGTGCCCGTTTCGGGAGACATATCGACCGCGCTCAATCCGGCGCACAAGGTCTACACGCTCTCGCTCGGCCAGATGGCCGACCTAACCCTCGACTCGTTTGCGTACCTTCGGCTGCCGCTTGTCGTCGCCGGTATAGCCTTTCTCGTCGGCGTCGTGGGAACGCTGAAGGCCTCGAGTCGCCGCACGTTTCTGGCCGCCGCTCTGATGATGGTCCTGTTTTTCCACGCGGCGCGGCTGGCCATGGTCGTCTTCGATCCCTACTTTTCGTCGCGTCCGCTTGCGGACGTGCTGATGCGCTCCCCGGATGGAAAACTGATCACGCAGGGCCACTACTATCCGTTCGCGGCGGTCTTCTTTTACACGAACCGCACCGCGCTGCTTCTCACCAACCGCCGCGTCAACCTCGAATACGGCTCCTACGCCCCGGGAGCGCCGCAAGTCTTCATCGACAATTCGAAATTCAAGGAACTTTGGTCCGGGCCCGATCGCTATTACCTGTTCGCGCCCGCGTCCGCTCGATCGAGCTACGAAGCTCTGGTTGGGCCGGCGCTGATTCACACCGTCGCGGCCATCGGCGGCAAGATTCTTGTCACGAATCAGCCCCTGGACCGGTCCGCCTTGCCGGCCGTCCCTACCGGCGAGTCGGCGCCGCAGGCCGTTGCCGGGCGTGTTGACCCCTCGAGAAACCTGTCGCACAGTCTTGCGTCCGATTGATATACTTCCTCAGTCGATCCAATGACAACTGAACCCAATCCGCTGGCCTATTCCGTCGTCGTGCCTCTGTTCAACGAGCAGGAGAGCGTCACGCCCCTGTATGTCAAGATCATCGACGTCATGGACGCAGTCGGCGAGCCGTACGAGATCGTCTTTATCGACGACGGCAGCCGCGACGGCACCTTTCGCATCCTTTCGGAAATTTCGAATGACGACGCGCGCGTCACCGTGGTCCGGCTGCGCCGCAATTTCGGCCAGACCGCCGCGCTAAAGGCCGGCTTCGACCATTCCCGCGGCGAGATCATCATCTCCATGGACGGCGACCTCCAGCACGATCCAGCGGAAATTCCGGTCTTCATCGAGAAGATGAAGGAAGGCTACGACATCGTCAGCGGCTGGCGCGTCGAGCGCACCGACCACTGGCTCACGCGGCAGCTTCCCAGCCGCGTCGCCAATCGCATCATGGCCAAGCTTTCGCGCGTGGACCTTCACGATTTCGGCACCACGTTCAAGGCCTATCGCCGCGAAATTCTCTCGGAGATTCACCTGTACGGTGAGCTTCACCGCTTCATCCCTGCTCTCGCGAGCTGGGCGGGGGCATCGGTGGCCGAAGTGCCCATCAGCAACGTGCAGCGAAAAAGCGGCAAGTCGAACTACGGAATCTCGCGCACGATCCGCGTGCTGCTCGACCTTGTCAGCGTGAAATTCCTGCTCGACTATTCTACGAAGCCGCTGCAACTCTTCGGCCTCGCCGGTCTCGCGTGTCTGACCGGCGGATTCGGGATCGGCCTCTGGGTTTTCGCGCGCAAGGCGCTTCTCGACGAGGGACTGCTCGCGAACCACGGCCCGCTGATGATCCTTGGCATGGCGCTGGTGATGGGCGGCATCCAATTCATCGCCATCGGCCTGATCGGCGAATTGCTCGCGCGCACCTACTACGAGTCGCAAAATAAGCCCGTCTATAACGTTCGCGAGGTGCGCGGCCGGCGCGGCGCGGGCGCCGGGCGCACCGAGCCTCCCCGAACCGCCGGCGCCGCCGGACGCTGATTGATTCCATCAACAATCTCTTGTTTCCGCGCCATGGGTTCAGCCCGGCAAAAAGCCGCTTGCGTTCCGTCCGCGAGTGAAGGTACAAATTTAATACGGGCCGGGTTCCTGGGCGCATTTCGCCGAGCCGATCCTGCGCAACTCGGACGGAAAATACACATTCGATTTTGATCGCGTCTCGAACGGGCTTCGCGCCCGGGAGGAAACATGAAGATTGTCGTGCTGGGCGGAGATGGCTACTGCGGTTGGGCAACGTCCCTGTATCTGTCCCAAAAGGGTCACGATGTCGCCATCGTCGATAATTTCGCCCGGCGCCAGTGGGATTTCGAGCTGGGCGCGCAAACGTTGACGCCGATCCGCCCGCTCACGGACCGCCTGCGCGCGTGGCACCGGCACACCAGCAGGACCATCGATCCTTTCACTGGCGATGTGATGGATTACGACTTCCTCGCCTCCGTCATCAAGGAAATCGAGCCCGACGCCGTCGTCCACTTCGCCGAACAGCGCGCCGCTCCCTATTCCATGATCGACCGCAAGCACGCCGTTTTCACGCAGGTGAACAACGTCGTCGGCACGCTGAATCTGCTCTTCGCCCTGCGCGAATTCGCGCCCGATTGCCATCTCGTCAAGCTCGGCACGATGGGCGAATACGGCACCCCGAATATCGATATCGAAGAGGGCTACATCGAAATCGAGCACAACGGCCGCAAGGATGTGCTCCCGTATCCCAAGCAGCCCGGCTCCTTCTATCACCTCTCCAAGGTGCACGACAGCCACAACATTCTGTTCGCCTGCCGCATCTGGAAGCTGCGCGCCACCGATCTGAATCAGGGCGTCGTGTACGGCACGGTGACGGACGAGACCGCGCTCGATGAAGCGCTCATCAATCGCTTCGATTACGACGAAGTCTTCGGCACGGTTTTGAATCGCTACTGCGCGCAGGCTGCCGCCGGACATCCGCTCACCGTGTACGGCAAGGGCGGCCAGACCCGCGGCTTTCTCGACATCCGCGACACGGTTCGCTGCATCGAGATCGCCTGCTTGAACCCCGCCACTCCCGGCGAATGCCGCGTTTACAATCAATTTACCGAGCAGTTCTCGGTTCTCGAGCTGGCTCACATGGTGAAGACCGCCGGAAAGAAAATGGGCCTCAAGGTTGAAATCGACCATCTTCCCGATCCGCGCGTCGAAGCCGAATCGCACTACTACAACGCCAAGCACTCGAAGCTGATCGATCTCGGCTTGCAGCCGCACAATCTCTCCGACTCGCTCCTCGATTCGCTGATGAACATCGCCATCGAGTATCGCGACCGGATTGACCCCTCTCTCTTCATGCCTCAGGTGAACTGGCGCAACGCCACCAACGACCGCCGGCAGAAACTCGCCACGGCAGCGCGCGCGTCCGTCTCGCGGGATTAAGCGGGAACTAGCGGGGAGAAATCGGAGTTTGCGGCCTCCCGGGCGCCGCCTGGAAGCTTCCGCACTTTCAAAACGTTACTTCGCTGCCGCCGGGCTGCCCTTCGCCACGAACCACTGCCACGTTTTCTTCAGCCCTTCATCCAGCCGCGTCTTGGGGTCGTATCCCAGCATCCGGTTGGCTTTCGCGATGCTCGCGTAGTTGCGCAGGATTTCTCCGGCGCGCGCGGGCTCGTAACGTACATTGATCCTTGCCTCGGGGATCGCCGCCCTCATCGTCTCAAGTAGCGTCGCGAGCGACGTTTCCCGCCCCGATGCGATCTGGAACACCTCGCCGGGCGTATCCGTTTTGTCGGCGCGCAGGATCGCGTCCACGAGGTCTGTCACGAACAGAAAATCGCGCGTCTGTTTTCCGTCGCCGTATACCACCAGCGTCTCGTTCTCCATCAGGTTCTTGAAGAACTGCGCCACCACGCTGCCCTTGTGATACGAGTACGGTCCGTAGACGTTCGAGAATCGCAGCGCCACCGTGTTCAGCCCGTACGAGCCGTGAAACGCCGAACAGTACGCCTCGCCCACCAGCTTGCTCGCCCCGTAGGGCGACACCGGGCGCGGCACCATCCCTTCGTGCACCGGCGGCTCCTGCTCGCCGAGGATCGCGCCGCCCGTCGACGCAAAAATCATCTTCTTCACGCCCGCGTCCCGGCACGCCCGCAGCACGTTCATCGTCCCGATCGCGTTGATCTCGAAATTCAGCTCCGGGTTGGTCACCGATTCCACCACCCGCGTATGCGCCGCCAGGTGCACCACCACGTCCATCCCCTGGCACGCCTGCGCCACCGTCGCGTAGTCGCGAATGTCGCCCACTCGCAGCTCCACGCCCAGCGGATCGATATCCTCGCGCTTCCCGAGGCTCAGGTTGTCGAGCACGCGCACGCGGTCTCCCCGCGCCACGAGCGCCGACACCAGGTTCACGCCGATGAATCCGCAACCGCCCGTCACCAGAAACGATTTCATCTCAGTCTCCGATTCGTCATCTCGTTCGCGCGGTCATGCGCCGGCCGCGTTTCGCGTGTTCACCGGAGCGCTCGGCGCTCTGCCTGCCGCCGACACCAGTCTTCCCTCGCGCAGGAAGTAATCCACGCCACGCCACCGGATCGTCCGGCGCGTGAAGCTCGCCAGCCAGATTCCGAACGCCATCGCGTCCCACAGCGGGATCAGCGCCATGCGTTTCCAGATGCCGGTCTGCCTCATCGCTGCCACGCCGATCAGCCAGGTCATCGCCACACGCAGCGCCATGTATCCGCCCAGATACGCCGCCGCGATCGGCGCGGTCGGATGCGTCGCCACAGCCGTCAGCGCCCACGGCAGTCCCCACGTGAACACCAGCCCCGCATGTCCCCACGGCCGCATGCGGCGCATCACCGTCATCCACCGCACCCGCTTATAGAGCAAGTCGCGCAGCGAATGAAAATCCGCCACCGTCTGCACCACGTATCCCAGCAGCTTCGTCTCGTGCCCCTGTTCCGACGCGAACCTGCCGATGTAAAGATCGTCCGCCGGCCGGTCCTCCAGCACCGTATACCCGCCGAATCCTTCGATGTTCTGCCGCGTCGTCAGGATCGACTGCGAAAGAGTGAATTTCACGCCGTCCAGTTTCCACGCCACCAGGATTCCCGCGAAGAAATCCGAGGTCATCGAAATCGATTGCAGGTTTTCGAGGAACGTCCGTTCCTTCGTTGACATGTAGAGGCACGTCGCCGCGCCCAGCCGTGGATTTCGGAACGGCGACACCACCGTCCGCAGGTAGTCCGGTTTCACGCGCACATCGCCGTCGGTGATGACGAACATGTCGTACTTCGCTTCCCGCGTCAGCCGGACCAGCCGCGCCACCTTGTCGTTCACGGCCTCGCGCCCCGACCCAAACAGCAGCCGAATATCGCGCTCCGGAAAATCCCGTATCAGCTTTTCCAGCACAGGGAGCGCCGGGTCGTCCGGATCGACGCAGAAGACGATTTCGTATTTCGGGTAGTCCTGCCGGCAGAAGCTTGCGTAGTTCTCGTACGCCTCGATATCCAGCCCCTTGATCGGTTTCAGGCAGCTGACCGGAGGCGTGAAGTCGGTGTTCGGCGCGCTGTCCTTCTTCGACTCGCGCAGGAATCGCGCCGTGCTGTAGATGGCCAGCAGGTAATAAATGGCGGGAATAGCGACGACGGCGAGAAAAATGGTTTCGGCCAGCGAGAAAATCTTTGCACCCCTCGCGAAAGTGTAGCATGAAAGCGGCCCGGTTCCCCGGCCGCACACGGCCTTTTCGCGCGCGTTCCTTCGCGATCACGCCACGGTTGTTTCGCGCCGCGCGCAAAAGATTGTAGGATAGCGAGGATGATTCTTCGCGGGCTTGGGGCGCTCTCCCTTCTCATTCTTGGGTTCTCGATCACCGCGCGGGCCTGCACGTGTTCCCAGGCGTCGCCGGAAAAGTGCCGGGGCCTGCAAGACAGCGGCGTCGTTTTTCTCGGCGGCGTCATGGCTGTCGAGGACATCGCCCCAGGGCTTGCGCGCTACCACTTCCACGTCGATGAGCGCTTTGCGGGTGTGGACTCCGCTGAAATCGACGTCTTCTCCGGCGGAGACGACGCCGATTGCGCCTATCGCTTCAGGAAAGATGAGCAGTATCTCGTGTTCACGCACCCTGGAGCGGATGGCCGTCTCTTCGCCACGATCTGTAGCGGGACGCGTCCCGCCAAGGACGCTCGCGCGCTCCTGCCGCAATTGCGCGCCATGCGCCGCGGCCGCCAGGTGGCCTCCGTGTTTGGAGTTCTGCGCCGCGCCGACGCTCCGTTCCTCGCGCCCGCGGATGATCCGCAGCAGCCGCTGCCTAACGTGGCGCTGAATCTTCAGTCGCGCGACGATCGCTTCCGCACCTCCACCGACGAGGACGGCGCGTTTTCCTTTTACGACGTCCACGCCGGTGAGTACAGCCTCACGGCGAATCTCCCCGTGCCCATGATATTGACCCGGAAGAAAGTCGTCGGCCCCGCGCCGCCGTTCAAGATCCCCGACGGCGCGTGCTACGAATACGATGTCGATGCTTTGCCGACGGGCCACATTCAAGGCAGCGTGGTCGATCCCGGCGGCAAGCCGCTCCCGATCGCGTCCGTCGAGCTCTACCGCGCGGGGAGCTACGACGACTCCCGGCCGGGCCTGTGGGGATTTCAGGGAGCGAAGGGCGTCTTCGATTTCGACAACGTCGGCGCGGGCGAATACATCATCGTCTTCAATCGCCCGAACCGCCTCGATCCGAACTCTCCGTTTCGCCGCGCCTTCTTTCCCGGCGTCGCCGCCGTAACCGAGGCCAAGCTGGTCACGCTCAAAGACGGCCAGGAACTGCTGAACGTGAACATGCAGGTGAAAGACGCTTATCCGCATCGGACTCTGCGCGTGCGATTGAAGTGGCCGGGCCACACGCCTCCCGGCGACGTCACCGTTGTGGCCAAAGCGGAGCGCGGCGAAAATCCGATGGCCGAGCAAATCAGCGACGGACTCTACGAGTTCACACTTCTCGATTCGGACGAGTATTCCATTTCGGCGTGGGAAGATCTCGCGCCGCAGCCCGCCGTTCCGCACCGCCGCAAGCCGGCGTGCGAGGCGCCTTCGCGCATCGATGCCGCGCCGGTCGCAGTCTCCGGTTCCGATGCCTCCGGAAAAGAGATTACGCTCGTATTTCCCGCCGTCCGCTGCGCGGCCCCGTAGACTCCGTCAGAGCATCCGGTTTCGAAAGTCCACAACAACAAGCGCCTGAAAATCCCATTTGGCCGTGCTAGCCTGATCTCGTGATGATGATGATGACGGCGAACAGGACGACGGCAGGGGCGGCCACAGGGCGCGTGCGACGCTACTCCTTCGTCCGCGTGGCATCTTTCGCGGTAGCGCCGGGAGGTCGCCCAGGCTTTGCGCCATTCGATCGCGCGATCTCGCGCGGAGGAGCGGTTTTCCGGTCAACCTTACTCGACACACCCTGCCGGGTAAAAATCGAGCTAAGTCGTTCAAAACAAAGGTTCGGTGCACATCCAAAGTGTCACACTTTTTCGAGGGTGCGGTGCGCGTTCCGCGGAAGGATTTCGGGCTCATGACCACCCTTTCGCCGAGCCTCGCGAGGCCCTTCCCGCTGCGCCCCCACCCGCATCTCTACGAGATCAACACCTGGGTGTGGCTCGAAAAACTCTCCACGCGCGCGGGGCGCCTCTTCCGGCTTGCCGATGTTCTCGATGCGGAGTGGGACGCCATCGCGCGGCGCGGCTTCGACATCGTCTGGCTGATGGGTGTGTGGCGGCACAGCGACGAAGCGCGCCGCATCGAGCTTGCCGATCCGGCCAATAAGCCGCTGTTCGACAAAGTTCTTCCCGGATGGACAGCAGACGACGTGATCGGCTCGCCATATTCGATCACGCAGTACGCCCCCGATCCGCGCATCGGCACGTGGGATTCGCTCGATCGCGTCCGCGAAAAATTGCGCGCGCGGGGGATCGCGCTGTTTCTCGATTTCGTGGGAAATCACACGGCGCTCGACCATCCGTGGACCCGCGAGCACCCCGAATATTACGTGCAGGGCACGCAGGACGATCTTCAGAGGGATCCTGCGAGCTTCCGCCGCATCGAAACGCCCAAAGGTCCGGTGATCCTCGCGCTCGGCAAGGATCCGTACTTTCCTGCGTGGGACGACGTGGCGCAACTGAATCATTTCTCCTCGCAAATGCGCGCCGCGCTGCTCGGTGAGCTGCGAACCATCGCCGCTCATTGCGACGGCGTGCGCTGCGACATGGCCATGCTTCAGTTCAACGACATCTTCGAGCGCGTGTGGAATCATCGCCTGCGCGACGCGAATCCGCCCGAGACGGAATTCTGGGCCGACGCGCATGCGGCGGTGCCGGCTCTCATTCTTCTCGCCGAAGCCTACTGGGGCACGGAGCAGCGTTTGCTCGACCTCGGGTTCTCCTTCGTGTACGACAAGGGGTTGTACGACGCGGTCCGCTATCAGAATTTTCAGGAAGTGCACGCGCGGCTCTCCGAGGGCGCGGGATACCAGCGGCACCTCGCCCGGTTCCTCGAAAATCACGACGAGGATTGTTGCGCCACCGCTTTCGGTCCGGAGCGGCTCGAATCGGTGGGCACGCTGATGGGAACTCTACCCGGCATGCGTTTCTATCAAGAGGGGGAAATCGACGGATCCAAGACTCACCTTCCGATTGCGCTCCGCCGCATCGCGGCCGAGCCGCCCAACCCGGCCAGCGCTGCATTCTTCGAAAAGATTCTGAAAATCACGGGAGGAGACGTCTTCCACGCCGGCCGCTGGAGTGTGCTGCCCGTGAACGCGGAAGGAGACGGCACGTCTTCCCATCTTGTGGTTTACGAGTGGCGCTCGGAGAAATCATGGAAGATTGTTTCCGTGAATCTCGCGGGCGGCGCCTCGCAGGGGCGCGTCCAGTTCGGCGACCGTCCGCTGCCCGCCCGGGAATACGTTTTCCTCGACGAGCTGCACGATGTCCGCTATGTCCGGAGCGCCGACGAGCTTCGCGCTCCCGGCCTGTTCGTACGCCGCGAAGGCTACGAGGCTCATCTGTTCGACGTTACTCCCGTCTGAAAATCCCATGAAACCACCAACGTATCCCTCCGACGCGCGCTGCGCCATTTCTGATATTCTTTGCGCCGTGCGAACCATCCTCCTGCCCCGGCTTCTTTTCACGGCCGCGTGTGCGTGCTTGCTCTCATGTGTGTGTGCGGCGCCGGCATCCGCGCAGCAGGCTCCGCCGCCGGCCTACACTCCGCCCGTTGGCGTGATCGTCCTCGATCCAGCCCACGGCGGTACGGACACCGGGGCGCGGGGCGAGACGTCCGTTGAGAAGGACATCGTCCTCCAGATCGCGCGAACTGTTCGCACGGAGCTCGAGCGCGGGGGCTATCGCGTGGTGATGACTCGCAACGACGACTCGAGTGTTTCCTACGATGACCGCGCGGCGGTGGCCAACGCCCATCCCGACGCCATCTTCATCACTCTGCACGTTTCCTCCACCGGAACGGCCGGTACAGTGCGCGTTTACTACGACCAGTTTGCCGCGCCAGCCCCGCCTGCGGCGGCGCCCGGAAACGCGAAGCCGCAGCCTCCTCTGTCGCCCGGCTTAGCCGTGTGGGAGGAAGCGCAGCGGCCGTATCTGGATGCGAGCCATCGCCTCGCCGACCTCATTCAGAGCGGTCTGGCGCAGGTCTTTTCCGGGTCGCCCGTCACGGCGAGCGGAGCCGCCGTGCGCGGATTGCGCTCCGTCGCCGCGCCGGCCGTGGCCATTGAAATCTCGAGCGTTTCCGTCTCGAACGCGGACAGCTTGATTGCGACCGCCGGGCCGCTCGCGAGCGCCATCGAGCAGGCCGCTTCGGTGTTCCGGCAGGCGAGTTCCACGGGGGCGCGATGACTCCGCGCAATGTGAAAATCGCCCTCGCAGTGCTGGCCGTGGCGGTCGTGATCGGCTTGATCAGCTTGCGCGGCCTGCACCGGCGCATCCAGCACCTTTCGGAAACGCAGTCCGCCGACGAACAGGCGCGCCACGAGGTCCTCGCGCCGCCGATCTCCACGCCGACCGACGTCACCGTGAAGGCGAAAATCTTCTGGGCCGCGGGGCCGGACAGGATCGCGCCGGTCGAAATCGCGCTGCCGCTTTCCGCCGATGCGGCCGTGCGGTCTAAGCAGCTGCTCCACGCGCTCTCCGCAAATCCGCCCACGCCGGGCCAGCGCACGATTCCGGAGGACGCCGTGGTGCTCGGCTTTTACATTCTTCCCGACGGAACGGCGGTAGCGGATTTCTCCGATGCTCTCACCTCTGAAATGCCCTCGGGGATCCTGAGCGAGCAGATGGCCGTGAATTCCATCGCGCGAACGCTCGGCAGCAACGTGCCGGGCGTCCGCCGCCTGAAGATCCTGATCCACGGCCAGGAAGTGGACACGCTTGCTGGCAACGTGGACCTGACGGGATTTTTCGATGTGAATCCGAGCTCGGCGAAGCCGTCGCATTAGCCGGCCACTGGCTTTCGCGCCGCGCCGGGCGTGTTGACACTTCCCGGTGCAGTCGTCAAACTGATTCGCCGAACGAGATCGAGCAGCAGGGAAGGGAGACGCCTTTTGCGAGCAGACGGACGCGCGCCCGACGATTTGCGGCCGCTGAAAATCACGCCGGATTTCATCTCCAGCGCCGAGGGCAGCGTGCTGATCGAGATGGGCCGGACGCGCGTGATCGTGACGGCCACGGTGGACGACGGCGTGCCGTCGTTTCTCAAGGGCACCGGCAAGGGCTGGGTGACCGGCGAGTACGGCATGCTCCCGCGTTCCACCGAAGAGCGCACTCCGCGCGAGTCCGCGCGCGGCCGGCAGTCCGGGCGCACGCTCGAAATCCAGCGGATGATCGGGCGCACGCTCCGGGCCGCGACCGATCTGAAGGCGCTCGGCGAACGCACCGTGTGGCTCGATTGCGACGTGATTCAGGCCGATGGCGGAACGCGCACGGCTTCCATCACCGGGGCATTCGTGGCACTGGCGCTTGCATTCCAGCGCATGGTTGCCGCGGGAATGATCCGCACGGCGCCGCTCGTCGATTCCGTTGCCGCGACGAGCGTCGGGATCGTGGACGATAAGCTTCTTCTCGATCTCACGTACGAAGAGGACTCCCGCGCGCAGGTGGACATGAACGTGGTGATGACTGGCGGCGGCCACTTCGTCGAAGTGCAGGCGAGTGCCGAGGGGCGCCCTTACACGAATCAGGAGATGCAGGACCTGGTCGAACTCGCCGCCGGCGGCATTCGCCGCCTCACGAAGGCGCAGCAGGATTTGTTGCAACTGAACTTCCGTGGCCGGTCGCGGTAGGGTGAGCAAGAGCAGGCCGGCGCCGGTCCGGCTCCTGCTGGCATCGTCGAATCCCGGCAAGCTCCGCGAATATCGCGAGCTCGCCGCCGGCTCTCCGATTGAAATCGAGCTGATCCCGAATTTTCGCGAGTTTCCAGCGTTCGATGAGTCCACGCCGACCTTCGCCGAAAACGGCGCGGGCAAGGCGCTGCATTACAGCCGCTTCGTCGAGGACACTGTTCTCGCCGACGATTCGGGGCTGGTCGTGCCGGCCCTCGGCGGAGCCCCGGGCGTCCGTTCCGCGCGTTACGCTGGACCGAATGCGACGGACGCGGAGTGCGTCGCCAAATTGTTGCGCGAGATGAGCGGAAAAGCCGGGGACGAGCGGCGTGCGCGATTCGTTTGCGTGATTGCGATCGCGCGGCGGGGACGCGCGCTCGCGGTTGTCTCCGATTCCGCAGAAGGCACGATCTCGACAGCACCGCGCGGAGCGAACGGCTTCGGCTACGACCCGGTCTTCTGCTTTGGGGACGACGGCCGAACGTATGCTGAGGCTTCGCCGGATGAGAAGGATCGGCACAGCCACCGCGGCAAGGCGTTCCGCAAGGTCCGCGACCTCCTATTTTCCTCGAACTTTTCGACACCTTTTT
>Ga0335077_10000660_pt1 | contig 39141 bp, 42 predicted proteins | sample Lox_Sample_31_FD_207151 | JGI IMG/M metagenome (GOLD analysis project Ga0335077, IMG submission 207151) | Soil microbial communities from Loxahatchee National Wildlife Refuge, Florida, United States - Lox_Sample_3.1 | ecosystem: Environmental > Terrestrial > Soil > Wetlands | place: USA... | reverse complement strand
ACGCGGACGGCCCTCCAGCAGTGAGGCGACGTCTGCCGGACGAGCGACACAGCTTGACCCATCACTTCTCTGTGGGCGGGCAGGAAGGTTATGTCACAGTCGGTTTATACGAGGATGGTCTGCCGGGTGAACTGTTCATCAGGATGGCCAAGGAGGGCTCCACGGTTTCTGGTCTCATGGATTCTTTCGCAACAGCAGTATCCTTGGCGCTGCAGTATGGCGTCCCGCTGCGCGTCCTGTGCCACACGCGGTTTGAGCCAAGCGGGTGGTCGGGCAATCCGAAGATTGGCTATGCCAAGTCGCTGACCGATTATCTATTCCGCTGGCTCGAACTGCGCTTCCTTAAAGGCGAGCAGGGGCTTCTGTTTGAATTGCCCAAGCCGGCCCCACCACAGCGTGCGGTGACCAGCGTGGTCGAGGGCTTGGGGCAGGTCGTAGAGTTGGGAGACGCGCCTCCTTGCCAATTCTGCGGCTCACTCATGGTGAGGAACGGCTCCTGCTATCGGTGTATGACCTGTGGCAGCACGAGCGGTTGCTCCTAGATTGACGAACTGGAGTGCGACATCACGCTTAAGCGGTAGAAAACGTTACGTCCGAATCCGGCGGCCAAGTTTGACATCAAGATCCTAGGAATCGATGATGATCCGTTGTTGTCGGAGGATGCGATGGCAAGGGCAGTCATAACCAGTGATTTCGCTTCACCTGCCGAAACGGCGCAGGTTCTTGGCCTCTCGCGCGCCAACAGAGAGAAGCTGGTCCGCATGGCCAGACTCGCCATCTCACGAAGCGATAGCCGCAGAGGTAAGGACAGGAGCAATGGCGCACGGACCATTTCTAGAAGGACGCGCAAGCCCCGCTAGACAGAAATCGGTTTTTATAAATCTTCCTTACGATGCTCGTTTCCACAGTCTATTTCTTGCTATGTCGCCGGTACTTCGTCTGGAGCAGGAATCCGCCCTGGTACGGCTCGATTCCGGCGCGCCCTTCCAGCCAATTCTCCAACAGCGTCAACGGACACGGCCACGGAAGCACTTCGGTGAGGATTCCCCAAATAAGCGAAGCGATGTGCAGCCAGCGAAGAATCGGTCGGGAGCGCGTTAGAAGGGCACCGAAGATCACCCACAAAATGAACAGCGCATGCAAGAAGAGAACGGCGGTCGCGAGGGCAGAATAGGAACCGGAAGCAACAAAGGTCGAGGCCGCATGCATATCTTGAATTTACAGCGACGAGGAATAGCCATTTCGCGAAGGGAATGACTTTCGTCGTTTCTTCGCCTATCATTGCGGGGTATGACCGCTCCGAATCTAGGGCTGCCGACGGCCTGGGTCGTCAAGTGCAAAAAGTGCGGCTGCACCATCAATTGCCGCGCTATTGACCCTCAGATCGAACATTCTCAGCCAGACCATGCCGATCAGCCCCCTCATGACAGTGTCATCGTGACGTGTTCATGCTGCTGGGCGGCGTACCGTTACAGTCCGGCTGAAATATTCAAAGGCGCGCCGGGTCCGAGCAGCGATTGCTATGACCGTAGGAGGCCCAATAATCCCAATAATAAGGAAGAGAAAAAGCCCAATGCAGTCCTCCTGATTGCGGCATCCCTCATCGCCGCGGTGCGACTGAACCGGGAGGAGATCAAATCATCGCCAGTCGTGCACTCGAAGATCGCAGACAGTATCCGCCTGGCGGAGATGATCCAGGCACGGCTACGAGGGTGAGGAATTGGTGGAGACGATTTTAAGGAAGAACAAAGCAACAAACCCGACCTGCATCCACTGCTCCGGTGTCGGCTTCTTTCAACTTTTGGAGGACCTTATCCTTTGTGACCGACTCGGAAGGCTGCGCTCACGCAACACCGCTGAAAATCGCATCGACCCTCAATCCCCACGCCTCAAGTAGCCACTCCGGCACGTAGCAACGATTTCGGTTGTGAACACACCAGCGTCTGAGCTCTGCCGAAGCGCCGTACTCTGCCTTAGACAGTCCTAGCCTTTCAACCTGCATCTCAAACTCGGTTAGAAGCGCAGGAATGGGCAGGATCGGCTTACCCCAGTTCGGATTTCCGCGCCCACGTTTGGTACCTGGTACAGCGATTGGTCTGCTCATTGGAGTGAACTCGCAACGCTGGAAAATGCATTGTTCGCATTGCTTCCAACCAGGCGAATCGTACCAACCACCAAGACCAAAATAACGGCCAGCATTACAGCGTACTCGGCAATGTCTTGGGCATCGTCGTCCCGCCAGAGCTTGCGGAGAAGATGATTCATGTTCGCCTCCAGTCACACGGCCCAATTCTACGCGCATGCCACTCACCGACGAGTTTGATTTCCGTGAGGATTCCCAGACAAGAGAACTAATGTGCAGCCAGCGAAGAATCGGTCGGGAGCGCGTTAGAAGGGCACCGAAAATCACTCACAAAATGAACGGCGCACGCAGGAAGAGGACGGCGATCGTGAGTGCAGAATAGAAGTCAGAAGCAAGAAAGGCTGCATGAATCGAGAATGGCCAAGAGTGTTACCTGCGTGGGCGATTTCCCAGCCAATACAAACAGAGGACGTTTTCCTCGGCGTTGCGCAACCAGGTCGCAACTTCTCTCACCTGAAAAGGCTGATCTCCGGGGCCGAGGTCGCGATTGAGCAACTCTGTGATTTCTTCAGCCGTGGCCGGCTTCTTGATCTTGTTCAAGGCGCGCAGGATATGCTCGTCGAGACGGTGGTTCGCATTTGGAACCTGGCGCATTTGCAGTTCTCGGGTTTGAAGGCGGGCCTGCTGAAGGGTGCTCATTTCGCGTTCGGTCTGGTGCTGCAAAACAAGAGCAGTGGCTCAAGAGGAACGGGTCGGTACCAGCTGGAGAATCAGTCTACGAATTGCCTCAGGTTGATGCTCCCCGGCAGCACCCGCCAAAGTATACGTCCGTTCAAATCCGTTGAGCCCTTCCACTCGCAGTTCCCAATTCTCACTGGCTCGCGATCCGGCGATCGACACACGCCAGTCTCCGCGTTTGTCGCCGAGCGCGTGCTCGATACTCGCAGCGATTTCTCTGCTTAACTGAGCATCACCGAGATTTTGCAGCTCAATCGCCACTGGCATCGCATAGCAATTCTAGCCGAAGAGATCCCCGCCCATGAGTTGGTGCAAACCGGTCAAAGCCTTGCGGGAAGGGGTGTCGAGGCGATCTCCGGCGAGTTTATCCACAATTTGTGTTGAAAACTGCGAAGAGTGCGAGGGCAATGTCAGAGGGGTTCACGAAGGTTCTTTCCACCGAGAGCGAACAAACCTGAGGAAAGTCGCCAACCTGCATCCCGGAAATAGGAAAGGCTGCGACATTGGTTACGCTCCAGCCATCAGCTCCTGCGAGGGAGCTAACCGCGTGGATGCATGCACCATCGCAGCCCTTGATGCGATCACTGCTTTCGCAGATCCAAACCCCAACTGCTCCTCGCAGAACCAGTCGGTTTTTTCGGGTCTGGTTGCTCGTCAGGTCGCCCTGCCGAGCAGATCACTCAGCCTACTTCGGAGTGGCAAGGTTTATTTCGCCAATCCTTTCAGCCGTCGACGTCAGCCAAATTAAACAGTCGCTTCATCGATGTCAACGTAATTCTCAGCGTGAAAACGAAATATCTGTGAATGGAAGTGTGGAAAACGCGGCCCGATTCGGCTTACTTGCGGCGTCGTGCCGCCTTCCATTTCGCCCAACGTGCGCGCTGGGCTGCAGCGATTCGTCTGCGCGCTGCTGCTGACATGGTTCTGCGTTTCCGTCCGGCCTGTGCATGACCCTGTCTTTGAGCGGTTCCGCGTACTCCAGTGAATCCGGTTAGTGCTTTGAGAGCTTCGTCCAACTGTTCGATTCTGGTCTGTGCTTGATGCCGCTCTTTCCTTAACTGCTGGACCACATAAGCCAAGTTCGACATTGAGTCTCCTCGGGCAGGAATTGTAGCAGGCCGGCATGAGTTCGAATTCCTTGCACACGTCTTCACGACTTACTCCCAACTTCATTTGCCGCAACCTATCAATCTGGATCTCCACTGCCCTGGGTTCGGGCTGCGCCGCCGTCCTGCCCTTATGAAAAACGAGGCTCCTACAATCTGGCTAACCCCGATCGCATTGTATCCTCGTGCGTCACTTGTCCGAAGTGTGGAAACTGCGTGGGCATTCCGCCTTTGCTCGAAGGTAGGACTCGAAAATGGGCAGGGAAATCTATCGTGTCCGGCCGGGGAATGCGGCAAGGAATTCGAACTTGCGCGAGTGGAGACGCGTGCTTTCGAGTTGCTACCACCAATGTTCGAGCGGGGCCACTTCTACCGGTCGGAATTGAAACAAGCAGAAATATTGGCTGGCGTCGTGGGCTAGGCAGCTAATCGTTCCCCCGCAGGCTTGCGATCTCGCGCCAAAATCCGCTTCGAAGCGCGGCGACCGAAGCTCCGACCAATCGTGAAATTTCATTCCAGTCAAATCCCCCAGCCCGCAGCATTAAAATCTGTCCATTTCTTTCGCTCAGCCGGCGGACGAGGTTTTCCAGCTCTAAACGCGCGTTCAGTTGTCGAGTCCAGCCGTTATCGATGGCGCGTTCCGACAGTTCCGAGGACCCACCTATGAATTCGAGGCGGCGCAACTTAGCGGCATGGCGGCGAAGGGCACGAGAAAAGGCCACCATCAGGAGGCCGTGTTTATCCTGAGACGGAGGCGCACCCACGCGATCGAGGTATCGGGATATCTGTGCGACGGAACGCTCCATCAGGTCCGCTGCGAGCGCACGATCGGCAAGGACCGCATGGGTTCGGCGGCATGCTTCTTCCCAAACTTCGTGCGCGGCAATTCGGACGTCCTGGCGGATCGGCCTGCCTGAGGAATCGGCGTCACGATCCCACCAACAGCACGCTCTTGTCGGCCCTGGCATAATTCATCCTTCATCCTCAACGACAGGCGAAGGGGCGACGGGTAGCGACCGCACCATCGTGGTGCATTCGAGGCGCGGAGTGTCGTTTTTTCTCTCTCGCGGTCGGATTTCCGGACAAACGGCGAGTCAGGAGAAGACAAATGCAGGGAAATACTCGATGGGAGATAAGTTCTGAAGCAAACGCAGAGTACTGAGCGTGTCCGGTTCCGGGTCAGTTGTTGGGCCGGCTGTTCTCCAGCACGTCTTCCGAGACGGCGAGAACGCAGGTATGGCCATCAAACTGAACTTTGTCCGCGGAATAAACGGTGACCTTGATCTCCCCTGATTTCGTGCGCAGACGGGTGACCACGTTGCGAATGGGGCCGCGCTCAAGCTGCGCGATCATAAGCGTGCGGTCTTTCGGGTCTTCCCAGATTCGTAGTTCGTGGACAGTGTGACCGAGCACCTCTTTTCGAGAGTACCCGTAACGTTGTTCGAAGGCGGCGTTTACGTCCAGAAAGCGGCCCTCTGCCAGCGTCGTCACGGAAAACGGGATCGGGCTCGAGCGAAACACCTTCTGGAATCTTTCATCGGAGATGCGACGCGCTTCCTCCGATTGCAGCAGGGCAGCTTGGGTCTCGGAGAGGTCCTTGACCCGCCTTTCCAGTTCTTCGCCGTAGATGGCAGCGCGCTCATAGAGGCGCGAGTTTTGAATGGCTGCCGCTGCAGGAACGGCCAGCAGTTGCGCCCGCCGAAGATGATCCTCGGTGAAACGGCCAGGTTCGGTGTGGCCGACCGAGAGAAATCCCAGATACTGGCCCGAGGCCACCAGCGGTACGCTCAGCCAGGAGCGCAACTCGGCGTGACCTTCGAAGGTTGCCCAGGATTCTTCCCCGGCGGTGTCTCGGATCAGCACACTCTTTTGGTTCGCCAGGATGCTCTTCAAGAACACAGATCGGTCGGCGTTGAGAGTCAGGGGAGAGTCGTCGGGCGAGTCTGGATCCGCAGGAAATCGCTTTTCCCCCAGTGCCAGCACATGCGGACCGCCCTCCGGGATGAGGACGCGGGCGCAGGTGTACGGGATCAGGTCGGCCAAAGATTGCAGAAGAGCGTCGAGGACAAAATCCATGCGCAGGTCCTGGGTGAGGCCCAAGGTCGCTTTGTGCAAAGCGTCAGCCTCGGCCCAGGCGGATTTTGCCAGCGCCAGGTTTTCGGCAATACGCGCTTCGGCCTCTTTTTCTGCGGTGATCTCGAGCGCCGTTCCGACCAGGCGCATGATTCCGCCGTCGGCGTCCCTTACGGGAAAGCCGCGCACCCAGACCCAACGCACCTCGCCCTCCGGACGGACGATCCGGAACTTCTCGTCGAAGCGCCCATTGCGGGTGGCTTCGTCCAATTTGGCGAGGATATGGGCGCGGTCCTCGGGGTGAATCAGGTCCTTATAAGAAGATGCATTCTCCCGGAGTGACCGAAGCGATCGCCCCGTGATGGTCTCGTAAGCGTGGTTGGCGAAGATGGCGTTCTGACTCTTGGCATCGATGGTCCAGAAAATCTCCTGGATATTGTCGGCCATCTGCTGGAGTTCGTCCGCGGTCGTCTCGAGCACACTGGCGGTTTCACGCTGCTCGCGGCGCAACTGGCGCGAGAAACCGACGAGAAGAAACACCAGCGCAAAAATCGCGGCCGCAAACGCCACGGACAACAGCGTCACCACATACGATCTCTGGAAGTTGGCGAGCGGAACGGCGAGAAAGAGCAGGGCGGAGGTCACAGCCAGGACCGTGGAAGCGAGATGCCAGACGCGACGCGGAACACGCTGAAGGCGGGATTCCGCGCGATGTAGCCGGAGCCAATTCATGGGGAAGCGCCACGGCGGACAGAGTGAATGGCTTTTGCCGCTTAGTGTAATCCAAAACGCTCTCGCGGTTGGCCGTTGAACACACCTAGGCGCCCGATTGCCCGGGGATACGACTTTCCAGAAAAAGCCGATCGCCCCAAGATCCGCCAAATGAAATCGGGGCACGTGAGGCAGTCGCGCCCATGCGCGACCGTCGCCGAAACACTTCCCAGCTATATCTCTCAGTGCTCGGAACTGCCTGGATTGGTGAACGTCAGACCAATCACGACTGTGTTCCCGAGCGCGCGAAAGTCGGGAGCGAGGCTTCCGCGGAGTGCAGTAACCTGGAATTGGAGGTTTGCGGTCAGCGGCTCGATCAGAGTCCCGCGCAGGAACGAACGTCTGCCGGCCGCGAGCGTCTCGGTTTCGTTACTGGCCACGTCTGTCATGGGTTCGGCATAGGCGAGCCACCGCATCCGGTAGGAATACTCCAGAGTGATGGGGCTGCTTCCCAGGAAATTGTGGGTCAGATTAAACGGCCAGCGAAAGCTGCCGTCAACACCGGCCACTCCGCGGAGAACCGGATCGTTTTCGACCAGGTGGGTGTCGAAGTGAGATCCTCCCTCGATTCCGATCACCGGATACGCAGTAAACGCCGATGGCTGCTGGTGAAAGTTAAACACGAAGGGAAACTTTACCGTGCCCGCTTCCACCCAGTTCTTATCATGGGGAGTCGTGGGCGCAATCTCCGCTCCGCTCCGAACCTGGAACTGCGGCTTTCGGACAACGACATGGGGGAACTCCCGGAAGTTTGGATTGCGCAAGAATCGCAAATCGTAGGCCAATCCCACGAGCAGAGCATCCAGGTTGGAGCCTTGGGAGGTGCTCTTTTCGAAGATCAACGGGATGTTCAGCCACCCCAGGCCCAACTTATAAGCAGGGTCCGCTTGCACGTCAAAGCTTAACTGGCGTTGCCCGGTGCCGATCACAGGAGACAGCGATATGGTTCCCTGAGCCGAACCCGCCTGGCTGAAGTGCGTGTACACCCAGCCGGCCCTATAGATGGATTTCATCAAACCGGTTTCGCGGTCGCAGGGAAAGATCGTTTCGGGTACGTTGTTCCCCCAACAGTCCTTGAAAGCGGCCACATCCGCGGGTCCGGACCTCTGCGGATCCGGTTGTTGGGGAAATCCGCTTACGTCGGCCCACAGAACGCGCACTGGCAGGGCAATGACAAACTTGGAGCCGACGCAGACCCCGGCGCCAACATCGCTTGGATTGTAGATCAGTACATTCGGGGACTCCCGGGGCTGGGCAACGATCTTCCAATCGTAGCTTTTACAATTCGCCTCATTGGCTCCATCGGGCAAGTCGACGTCAAGGATACTTCCGGTAAACATTGCCTTCGAGGAGTTCACGGCGGTGATCCAACGCGCCGGGGTGGTGTCCGTTACTTGTCGTTTATCGAAGCTCCCGCTCGGGGCGTCCAGCCGGTTGAAATCCGTCACGACACACTTGGCACCGGCAATCTGATTCTCTTTGGTAAAACATCGCACCGAAACATAGGTCGCGACCACGATGATCTGCGCCGTCGCGCTTCGCGGCTGGTCGATAGTCGCGACTGCTTTCACCTCGATCTTCTTGGGAGGAACTGCGGTCTGCGGTGGAACGTAGGAGACGTCTGTTCCCGCGCCTTGGATGGTGCCGGTTGCCGGAGTTCCATTGTTCACTCCATTGACCAACCATTGGATCCCTGTCGCGGGGCTTGGCCAATGAGCAGACTTCAAAGACAGACGGACACCCGGTGTACCGACCTTAATCAAGCTTGTGGGAGGGTCGATTCTGAGGCAGGGCGTCCGGTTGCCGGCCGGGTCTGTAGGGGGGCACGAGGCCACATTGATCGTGACCGATACCGACATCGACTGAGTGTTGTCGATCGGAGATGTGGCGGTGATCTTGGGCGCATTATCGGGCATCGTAGCCGGGGCTGTATACTGTCCGTTGCCGGTAATCCATCCGCTGTCTTTTGTGCCTCCCGCCACACCATTGACGGTCCAGAGAACCTGGACACCAGGGTGCCCAACAACTTGCGCAGCGAACGGAATCGTCCCGCCAAGGACGACGGTCGGATCGACAGGGGTCACGATGACGCTGCCGACGGCAAGCACCGTGTGCGCATTTTTCGAGGGCATCTCTTGTGGTGTGGCGCGGATGGCTAAGCTAAGCATCAAGGCTGGGAGAACGGCGATCGTGACCGGGGGCTTAAGGCGAGATTTCATGATCCAAATTCCTCACTTTCAACGGGCGAGTTGTGCCGAGTCCCATTAAGAACGGTCCTGATGAGGGGAGACAGCGGGAGGCAGACTTGTGCCCAGGAAGGCTTGTCGCGCGGGCCTTCCCGAAGCATGCCAGATCTTTACCACTTCGAAGACGATGACCGTGGCGTAGGTGACGGCAATCCAAACGCAGACGGCCTCGATCGGGAGTCCCCACCAGGCCCCAATCGATAGACCCATCATTTGGCGCGACTGGTATCCCCACCAGCCGTAAGGAACGGCCAATGTCGCCTCCCAGAACAGACTCACCAGAACAATGATGAAAAGAGTCAGACTGAGTGCCCTCCAGTTAATGAAGCGCCGGGCCTCGGGAAAGAATGCTGCAGCAGGTATGAGGGCAGTCACCACCAAGAAGGTGAAATATCCAGGAAACCCGTCGGGTTCCGACGACAGCCATTTCTTGTAGGCGATGGCAGCCGCAATCAGCACGAGACCCACGACGAGAGACGTAGGATGGAATTTCAGCAAGCGGTCGACCTGCTTTGCCTCGAGGCTATAGTCCTTCACGTTGTAGGCGCTCAACCAAAACTCATCCAACCAAACGTAGATCAGCAGGACCGCCACGAAGCCGGTGAAGTAGAAGATGTACTCTTCGAGGGGAACCCAATTACCCAGGGCGGGCGCGGGAATTCGCAAGGTAGCGCCGGGATTCCGGAAGCAGAGAAACTTGTCCGCAAAAAAGAAATCGAGACCAAAACCGAGCGGGGCCAGAATCCAAATGGTCCGCCAAAAGGCCTTTTGTGGAATTTTCACGTCTTCGAGCGGCAGAAACCAGCCGCCGAGCACGAAAATCGGAATAATGAACAGCAGCAGGCTCCAGGTGTATCCATGCGGCGTGGGGTCGACACTATGAACCTGAAAAGTAGCCGGAGTGCGCACCGTGTGCAGCGCGATGCCAGCCGGTATGGCAAACATGGCAAACATCGCAAGCACAATCCAGCCGCTCAGGCGGGGACTCGGTGGGCGGATGATGCGAGCTTTTCGTTCTTTGTCGGTCATGGTTGAATACCTGTTCGTACAGCGTCGAAATCAGCGAAGCGCCGAGTGCTTCAGAGCGGATCACGTACCCGAGTCAGCGTCGGAGCAAAATCTAGTCTGGAGATAACACGAAGAGGCGAGTCGGGGCTCCTCCGTCGACTTGACAGAAATCCGCCACGACGCCGCTAAGCGCCAGACACAACGATGAACCGTGGGAAAGTCGGCGAGTAGAAGCCCCCTCGGATGCGCGACTCGTGCGAGTCCCGCTCTTCCGCTGCCGATGGACATACAAGCTATGCGCAGCCAGCGAGAAAGTCAACAGTATCTGAGTGATTAAGGGAGTGGGATGCTGACTAGAAGAGTATCAGGCGACTTAGTAAAACTTAGAAGCTAGCTTTTCACGCTAACCTTCAACCTAGGTTTGATTCACGGCACCATGACAACAGCGCTTGTCACTCATGGAGGCTAACCTATTCTCACTTTTCTTGTGTTCTTTTGCTAACAATGGAGCTACAATTACCGCCTTCCCCGGGAACGCCATTGCTGTGGAGTTGAACATGGCCGCAAAAACCGGTGTTACGCTCATTGCATCCAATTCCAAGAATCCAATCGGTAAGACCAAGCCAGGAACCAAACTCGAGGTGGTAAGTGTGACCTTGGCCACCGCTGCTTCGGGGAAGCGACCAAAGATCGGCGCGCGCCTGTGCGGCGGTACGAGCACTTGTCTCGCTGTTGTTGAGGTCTAGGCGGTAGCCGATGCGCTCATCTTAGTTCATCGGAAGGCGGAGCTATGTCTGCTAGCCAAGCGACTTTCTCGAGCTCGCGGTACAACTTTGTTGTTCCCATCGAAGAAGGTTGCCTGCTGTACAGTTCGTTCTCGGGCGCGGTCATCCAGCTAGGCGGAGCCGACGCCGCACTGGCCGGCAATTTGCTTGCTTCCCGGCCGCGGGAACTCGACTTAGAAGTCTTCCCCGACAATCTGTTGGCGGACCTGGTAGCGGGCAGTTTCATCATGCCCAGCGGCTTCGACGAACTGGATGCCATCCGTGACCGCTTCTGGCAGGCACGACGCGAGACAGCTTTAGCTCTGACTCTTACCACTACGCTCGATTGCAATCTGGGGTGTTACTACTGCTACGAAGACCGCTCGGAAGCACGTCTGGAGGCGGCGTCTGCTGCTGATGTCGTCACCTGGACGCGTGCGAGACTGATCGCGAGCGGAAAGAAAACGTTGCACGTCGACTGGTACGGCGGCGAACCACTCTTAAATCGGGCATTCATCGAGACCGCATCGGTTCTTCTGCAACAACTGTGTGTCGAGTTAGAAGTCGCGTACTCGGCCTCGATCATCTCAAACGGCACCTGTTGGCCGGAAGACGTCGGTGCGTTCGTTCAGCGGCATAAGATAAGGCAGGCGCAGATCTCATTCGATGGAATGCGCCGCAACCACGACCAACGCCGTCGCTTTCGCGACAAGAACCAACCTAACTCGCCTTTCGACCTAGCCGTGGCGTTGGTCGATCAACTCCTCGATTTCGTCCGAGTGGATGTTCGAATCAATATCGACCGCAAGAATCAAGCCGATGTACTTCCGTTTGTTGAGTTCGCCCAGTCTCGAGGCTGGTTCCAGCGAAAGTTTCCGGCGGTGATTCAGCCAGCGCGCCTGTCGGCCTATAGCGATGCCTCAGCGTTCATGCGGAAGAGCGAGCTGACCTTGAGCGAATATGACGAACTGCGCGCCGCCGTCCGCGACAAGGCGCGTGGGCATTTCTCGGTTGAGGAGTCGGAGGCGCCGGAAGGGTTCCCGGTTCCGCGATCCTCGGTATGCGCCGCTCTGGCTAACGACTCAGTCGTGGTGGGAGCCGATGACAAGCTCTATCGCTGTGGCCTGCAGGTGTCCGAACCCCATCGCGCGGTTGGCATGCTTCGCCCTGGGCCTGTCAACCTGTTCCCCATCCTGGGCCAGGACGCGGGGCAACAAAGTCAGCGAGTCTGGTGGGACGGCTTTGATCCCACCGAACTACCTTCTTGTTCGCGCTGCTCATTTCTGCCGATCTGCTGGGGAGGGTGCCCCAAGAAACATCTGGAAGGCGACCAGCATGCTCTTCGTGAACAGGGTGCATATTGGAGAAGGAATCTGGCCCGACTGGTCGCCGACGGCGTCGGCCGGAAACTCGATCGCCCGCTGGAACTGACCGAGTCGGATCAATTTCGCGATTGAACCGCCGTCACCGCCGGCGACTGCCAGTTGTGATTTGCGTCTTGGGTTCGGGGATAGTTTGAGATATCGAACGTCGTGAATAGCAACCGCCTGGCTACACTTCGCTTTTGATCCATGGCTTGCGTGGCTCAGGATAAGGTTTCGAACAACCAGCGGGAAGGTTGTGCAGGAGCTTCGAAACCTACCACGGTTGGCGTGATCGTGTGGCGACAGTAAAGTCATGATACAGTGAGAGTTGACAGCGTACTGAGTCGGTAACAATTTAGCTCTTCCCCACGAAAGGCGGGTCACCAGCCGCCTGCCAAGGTGCTCAGGTCCATTCATGGAATCAGGAATTGCAAGGCCTATAAAACTTGGCCCATACACCTCTGTTAAGGCCGCATCAACATGGCTGACGAGCGAAACCCCGTCGGGAGCGTTCTCGGTGGTGAAGGATTTCGGCTTCAGTCTGTTCGCCGAGGGCGTCGCGCTCGGGATTCTCCGAGGCTACGCTTCTGCGAATCGACCATACGAACTGAGTCTGAGTTTCCCATTCACTTCCGCGGCTCCAGACTCTGTCATGGACGAAACACCGCTGGGGTCGTTGTTCGGCCTTTCCGCAGCCTATGGAGCACATAGGGTGATCGATTCTCGGGGCGTCGAGGTTCAAACACAACTCTTAGAGGCGTTGTGGTCGTCGGTTCAAAGAGGGGGCGGAGAGGTCGGCGACGGAAAGCGTCGGTACTTGGTCTTTCGAGATCCCGACTATTCGGTTCCTCATTGCCTAAGACACAGCTCGGCAAAGTCTTTTCCTATTCCTTCTGAGTTCGAGTTGCTTATCCGCCAAATGTGCCTGAAGCTCACAGGTCAAGGGACCGCTGGATTACCTTCTTCAGAAAGCAGCGTCATTACATTTTTGTACGAGGCCGTGCGCAATTCGCACGAGCATGGGAGATATGACAAGAATGGTCAACTGATTCCCGGAATTCGCGGCGTTATTGCGGAAAAATACATTTTTGAATCTGCGGGATCGATGATGAAACGCAAGGATCTCCCAGACGCGATCAAAGGCTACCTAGCGAGACTATGGCAGGCGAAGCCGGGATCTTCGTCCGGGGAACACCGCAAGAGGATGTTTTTCAGCTTCACCGTTTCCGATTTTGGTCAAGGCATACAGAACACCCTGCCGGCGGTGGTAAACGAGAGTTCGTGGGTTCGTTTAAACAGGGCGTTCTCTCCCGGTGAGAGTAGGAAACCCCACGGGGACGATCTTAATCGGGGCTTGGGACTCGCAAAAGTATGGCGCGCCGCCGCCAGACTGAAGGCTTTCCTGTTTGTGAGTTCTGCCGACCTGATGGGTTATAAGGATTTCAGCGGCGAAACTGCCGTCACCGGTCCTTTACTTGAAAAAGCGGGTAGCACACCAGGCAGACTCGGCACCTCGATAACACTGTTGTGGCCAGTCTTGCCCAAATGAACCAAGAAGGGCAAAGTGCTGACCAGCCGCTGGTTCTAGCCGTCTCCGCTCACGGCTCGCCCGAAGATCTAGAATCACTGCTGAACACGACAGATCCCGATTCACTTCGCTCTGCCACATCCATCATTTTCAGGGTTGGCAATCGCCTTTACGAAAGGTTGCGACGTCCGAGTTCAATCGAGGCATTAATCTCGCTGGCGAACCGGGTCGCCCCAAAGCCTACCTTTCTAGTGCATTATTCGAAGCGGAACAAAGCTCATGCCCTCGCACTGGTCGGTAGCGACGGCATCACGGAAACAGCCCGGCCTGAGCTGATTGCAGCTGCATGCCAGGGCGATTTGCTTTCGGTACTTCATTCCGCGAGGGAATTCTGCTATCTGAGAGCAACCAAGTCCCACCATTTCATTAGTCCGTCAGGAAGACACTGTTCTCTGTTCCTGCGAGTCGGAGACGCGATTCGGTCGGTGGACGCGTTAGAGCGACTGGCGTTCTGGCTATTGCCGCAGATAGCGAACGCGGATGCGGTGATTATTGACAGCTGGACCATCTGTTCTGTGGTGCTGCGGTGCCTCAGTCTTCTCAATTCAAGGATCGCCTTCGATTGTCTCGCTGCTCATCCACGCTTCGAAAGTAGCAGTGCTGCGGCTGCAATCGATCGACTGGTTTCTCCTCTGCCTCCGAATCCTAAAGTGGCCTGCATCGTCAGTGTAACCAGCAGTGGCAGCTTCGAGGATTTCATCGAACGCATTGTTCTGGCGGTGAATCGTCCTCTGGAGCTCAAAATCACCAATATTTATGGGTTTGCTGGGAGGCCCTCGAAAACGTCCACCGTCCTTTGCAGACTTCCGGAACAAGTTGAAAATTACAGCGCGATCGGAGAGTGCAAATTTTGTCAGGATGGGAGCGAAGCAATCCAGATTGATCCCAGGCTCTACTATTTCCGCGATCGCAAGGAGATAGAGAAGCCGCTCAAACCGGCGCATTTTAGCGAGAGCCGGCAGTCCTGTCTTGACCTCGCAGATTTGTCCGGAGCGCTGCGCGTCCATCGAGGCGATAACAGCGGAGGGAGCACGAAGCATCACGCTTTCAATATCGACGTGCCTACGGTTTTAGAAAAGGAGCAGTTCCGTAATCAGTGCGTAGAGGTTTTCCGTTCCCTTGCTCCCCACCCGTCCGTGATAGTGGCGCCTGATCACGACGCGGGAAAACTGATCGCGGCAATCGCTAGAGAGGTTTTGCGGGCACAGGTAGTCGTCCACAATACCTTGCGTCCAACGCTGGGAATGGCTGCGCAAGATCGTGGCATGCTCGAACAGGCGAAATCTGTGCTGGTGGTAGATGACGTACTGAACAGTGGCAAGCGGCTGCGTGACTATAATCGTTCTCTGCGGGAACATTTCGGCCATATCGAGTCCGTCGCATACTTTGTTGTAGTTGCCAGGCCCGAATCGAACGATGAATTGAAAAGAACAGAGAATGCTCTTCGCGTCGGCCATCGCTGGAAGAGCTCTTTTCAATATTTACAAAGACTTTTTTTGCCCCGCTGGGGTGTCGATCAGTGCCCCTGGTGCCAGGAATATCAATTTCTCTCCCTCGTCTCAGAGCGCCTATCAGTTCCGCCAAAGTGGCTTTCCGAAAGACTCTCGCGTCTTTCAGAGGGAGATTTGGGCATCACCGGCGAGCCCCTGTTCCTGCTTCCTGGTGTGAGCAGTCGCTCTCTGGCATCCCAGTCCAAGGTTGCGCCTTCGGGCACATCTTGCATGGCTGTCCTATTCGCGTTCGCAGCGGCCCTGCAGGAAATGCGCTGCGACCCAGATGAAGAGGCGCGCCTGGCTCAGCATGCAGCATATGCTAACGTCTTTGCGTTGAGGAATCTGACACACAACTACGACGAAGCGTTGCTTCAAGCGATCCTTTTGCGGCTCGTGAAGCGCAGCGAATGGAGTGAACAGAACCGCAAGACAGCACAAGCAGACTTTCGAAGACTGGCCTCGGAGCCGGACAGAGATATCCTGCTTGGCGAACTTCTCTTGGCATTGGCACGAGATTGCGTTCCGCGATTTGGACAGAAGGAATTCCTGGAATTGTTCACTCCGAGGTTGGTACCCCACGCAGGTCTGTTCTGGGAGACCCTCAACCGATTCTGAGGCAGGTTCTCTGACTGGTGTCGGCCTGTTCCTCTTCACGGTCTTCCCGCGATTGTTCTCGACATGATCTCGATCGTAGCCTTTCCGCCGGTCCACTTCCACACGGTTCGTTTGAGAAGTCGAGCAAGATTGTCGGCTTTAGTGCGAAAGCTCTGTGCGAAGGAAAGGCAACAGTGGGGACCAGACTGTAGCCGATCCTTGAATCAGCTGTTGCTCGCCGCTCAGGAAACGGAGTATCTCGCTCCAGAGAAATGCCGATGCGACAAGCCCTAACGACGGAGCCGACGCGGTTGTCCCTTGATAAGTCAGCAAGCCGCATCCTCCCGGAGTGTCTCGAAGCCGGTCAATAAACGGTGTCGTCGGCAGTGCCGGCTGCACCATAGTGGTCTCCGCTTCAGGGAATAGCCGCTTCGCGATCCCGTTGTCGGCACGGACCGAGTGCCAGGAAATACGAGGCCGGAGAAACGAATCTCCGACGCCTGCATCGAAAACCCAGCTATACCCGCCATTGATTGCCATTCGGCGAACGTCGAATTTATCCAAACCGAGGACCGCAAACTTGGAGTGCGTTTCAGAGTGGCGCCAGCCCCATGAGATTTCAGTCTTGTCGGATTTTGCATCCCAGCCCCAGGTCTCGACTCTCTGTCTCAAGTACTCGGCCTTGGCCTCTCCCTTCCAAGATGTCTGAGTGTCGATCAGAATCTGGGTCGACCAGTTTGGCGTTTCGAAAAAGTCTTTGTCGAGCAACTGAACTCGCGGAGCAGTCGGGGCGCCAATCGCCAGAAAGAAAAATAGCGCAAGATACGCTTGCCCCAAGTGCCCCAAACCCACGACTTCCAGTCCGTCGTCCGGCAATTCTGGTAGTGCGAGGTATTGGAACGGAAGTTCAATCTGATTTGTGGCAAATTCCTCGCGATAACCTGGTAGCCGCGCCGCCAACGCCAGCGAGGCAAAGCCGAGGTACCCCGCAAGAGCAAAACAGCCCGATGGAGAGGCGCGCTCCGCCGAGTCGATCAGAGAACCATAGCGAATCGTCCCTTTCCTGGTGTCGCCCCAGAGGGCAACATCGGGCTTCGACGGCTGGCAACCGAGATAGATCCGTGTCGCATTGTCCGAGCGCTGCCTGGGTTCGAAGTGACATCGCGGCCCGAGCGTAGCCGGCTGACGCAGTGGGCGTTCAAGGCCGGCGGTGATTACGATATGTCCGGAGAACTGGCGCTCGAGAACGGCTGCTAGAGCCCAAAGAGCGGGCCATAAATCGTCTTCGGTTGCCCGCGCAGGTTCTGCAATGATTTCAAAGTCCCGCGCAAGCAAATCGACAGCCCGTTCCGGATCGTCGACCGCTTCGGCCTTGAGCAATCCGTTGATTATTCGGTTCTCATAGGCTTCCATGAGAATTACTCCGTGAGCTTCACATGGGCTGTGACCTGCTCGGCAGAGAGGCGTGCCCATCCCTCCGACGTGCGGATGTGTACCCCCATAGTCTCGAGGACCCAAGGCTCGCGCCCATACCAGGGAACCACAATGGACCAGAATCCCCGTTTGGAGCAGAGTTGGTTCTTCTGGTCGATCCAACTGAGATCAACCCAGTCTTCCGGATGCGTGTGAATTGCAGCGATTAAGCGGAGTTGATCGCGGTTCAGTTCCTCGTAGAGCCGAAATTTTGCCTCTTCTGTCAGTTGCATGGACCGTGGCCTTCCGCGGTCATCACAAAGACGATGATGGAAGTGGACTCGATCGGCCGTCCATTGGCGCCCGACAACGTGGCCACAGAAGATCGCAGCGCTCTCCCGCCATGCAGCGCTGCGTTCCTTGAGTTCTGCCAAAGTCTCGTAAAGCAATTTCTGGGGAACTAGAAGCTGGGTTTCGAGGCTGGCAGCCGGTCGTAGCCCCTGACCGGCAGATGCAGCAGTTCGCGAAGGAAATTCAGGTAGGCAACGATCTGGTTTGTCGCTTTCATCCATGCTTTACGTTCCCTCCACTCCGGATGGTGTGTGAGGCCGCCGGCATCCTGCTCCCAGCATATGAAAAGGTGGGGATGCTTGAACTTGATCCACCGCTCAAATATGTCGTTTCCGCGCGGCCAGGCAGCTTCGATACATTGACGCGTCTCGGAATCGACAAACTTGCAATCAATCGGCTCTGCTCCATACTTCGTGCAGGTAAATCGCGCCAGATAGGACCGATCATCGGGTGCAAACAGCCGGATGTATACGATGTCGCCGATCCTCTCGATGAGTTTCCAGAACTGCTGGTCCACTCCGTGCGTGAACTCAGCCGAAATCAGGTCGGCCCCCAGCTTATCGATTTCGGCTGCCATACGGTTCCGGTCCAGGCTTCACAAGCCACACTGTCATGCATCCCTTGTGATGCCCGATATGGGAACGGTCGTTCAGCACAGGTCCTGTCGGACTGCCCTCATGGAGTTCGAGATTTGCGCAGGCATCACGCGGCACTTCGAAGTGCCCGCAGCCCCAATGATGGACACGCGCCCAGGTGGCGCGAGCAGGGAAGAGGTGTTTGGCATCCTCCGACTCGAAGTGGAGGTCGATACAGACTCGCCGATGGCGCCACTTGTTCCCATGGCGCAGACATTCGCTCACCTTGGATTGCGGAGAGAACTGGATGTCTCCAACGCCGAGGTCCAGCAGCAATTCCTCAACGGGAATTCCGGCGCTCAGTGCAGCAGGTTGCAGAAATGTGGCCAAGTCCGAATCCTGGCTGGAAACCTCGACCTCAATGGGCCGAAGCTGTTGCTGGTCCTGTTCAATTTCGACGATGACAACCATCACGACCTCCAATTGCGAGTGGACCTCGACTCCCCGCCAGTATTTGAGATCGCCGCCGCTGGCCCCCGGTTGCCCGAACTGCACCAAAAGCGTCTATTGCGGCACTCGAACACTGTTGCTAGAATCATACGAGCTTAGAATGGGCGTTGCAAGAGTCGAAATGCGTTGCGAATCAGCAACATGGAGAACAATGGCGGAAAAGCAAATCGATCTGGAAGCGCTGGTCGCCGCGGTGGACGCACAAAGGAAGTCGAAGGGCTTGTCGTGGCGGCAAGTTGCAAAAGAAGCTGAAGTGAGTCCCTCTACACTTACGCGGATGCAGCAAGGAAAGCTGCCGGACGTCAACACCTTCAGCGCGCTTGTGCAGTGGCTGCACATTCCCGCGGAGCGGTTTATGGTGCAAGGCCATCCCGTGCAGCGGAAATCCCCGAATCCGATGGCTGTGGCGTCGACCTTGCTCCGCGGAAAACGGGAAGTCTCGCCGCGGGCGGCGAAGGCCCTCGAGGACCTGGTCCAGGCGGCGTTCAAATTGGCCAAGGAGCTGAAATAGATGACCTTGCGGCGCGGGTTCAAATCCGAGGCGGAACGGATAGCATCCGAACTCCGTGCCGAATTGGACCTCGCTCCGTTGGACAAACTCGAACCTGCACAGCTGGCGGAGCATCTCGGCATCCCAGTATTTGGGCTCTCCGAACTCGGGCGTTTTGACGGGGCGCGAGGCGGTTTTATCCACGTGTTGCAAAACGCGGAGCGCGATACATTTTCAGCGATAACCGTGTTCGTCGGCGAGCGCCGCCTGATCATTCATAATGACAGCCATGCACCTACGCGGCAGGCGAGCAACGTAACCCATGAATTGTCCCACTGTGTTCTCGAACATCCACCCAGCCCGGTTCTGAGTCCGGAAGGATGCCGCAACTGGAACTCGCAATTCGAGGAAGAGGCAGACTGGCTAGCAGGCGCACTCTTGATTCCCCGGGAAGGAGCACTGACCTTGACCAAGCGAAACTGGACCCTGGAACGCGTGGCTGCCCAGTATGGTGTCAGCGAGCAACTGTGCCGCCGACGGATCAACGAGACCGGTGTAGCCATTCAGGCGCGGCGTTGGGCCGCAGGCTGGTAGTCGCGTCGGCTGCCTTCATTCTGTTCGACCCAATCAAGCCTCGAATTCGGAATCTGAATTCGATTCCTCTTCGGATTTTTCCCCGAGATTCAGCCTCTGCTGCGGCCTTATGGATTAAGTTCGCAGTCTCATATTTTCGTCCAGTAGTTATTCATAGGGACCGACCGGCGGATCCAGAATGGTTCCGCTGGCCAACGATTTCTCCCCGTCGTGTACACGGCGTTTCTCAGTTTTACATACTGTGCAATGGTTGCGACTCCCTCGATCGAGGCTGCACGCCAAACTGAGGAGTTTCCTTCCTGTGCGTTGAGGATGGTTCCTGCGGCATCGCGCGCGGAGCGAAGGGCACATGCCAAACCTTCACCTGAAAGGGGATCACGAGCAAGCATGGCATCCCCGATTGCGATCCAGCCCTCTCCGGCGCACGCTTTCAAGGCTGAGCTAACCACTCCCACTGAGAAGGTGGCTGGCAAGTCCAAAAACCTCGCCCGAGTGAGAGGAGCATGCTGCAAGGCGGTCGACAAAATCTCGCCACCACCTTTATTCACGATGGCAGTTGAATCAGTGATCCACGCGGTAAACATCCGGCCATTTGCTGCCGGAGCGGAATACCACCAACCATTAGGTACTGCTTCTACAAGGAGAGAGTCATCCGCATTCGGCGCCGATTTCGCGAAGCCACCGATCAAACAAAGCGCGTCGATCCGCTCACGAACACCCAGGTTCGCGGCGAAACCACAGCGTCCAGTGGCGATTACGAGAAAATCACTCGTCGCGGCATAGGCTGCGGCGTCCGCTTGGCGTGCATGGAACTTCCAATAACCGTCGGTACGTCGAATACTGGTTACAGTCCCAGATTGCAGAGAGGCACCGGCCGCTTCCGCTTCCGACACGAGCCACGTGTCAAATCGTCCGCGATCCACATGCCAGGCGCAACCGTAGGGGTTGGTGATAAAGGAACTCCATGTTGCCTCGGCCCGCTGCCAAGCGGTGACAACTGCGGGACAAGGTGCAACCACACCGGCCGGAATCCGATCCCAAAGCCCTGCGAGAGTAAGTTCGCGCCGCCCCTCAGGCGATAGGGTCTCCGCAATACGGGGGCGCTGCTGCAAATCGCGGGCGAAGATTTGGACGTTAAATCCGGAGCGTGCGAGATGCAACGCGGCCATGGCTCCAGCAGGTCCTGCTCCCACTATCGCCACACTCGGCCGTGTCGTACTCACGACCGCTCCGTCTCAAGCCACCTTTTTCCACTTGGATCTTGCCGAGCCACGAATCCCAGCTTCGACCAACTGGCTACCATCTCTTTGTATCGTTGAGGATCATCATCTGACGCTTGGAACTCGGGATCTCGCGCCCATGGGACCTGTTCGTCTGGGGTGGCTTCTGGAAAGACATCGTCGGGGCGCTGCCCCGTCCACCACATCGCAAAAGTGCGTGCCCCAGTCGCCGTATTGGTAAGCGGCTCTTTCTTACAATCACGAAAATCCGCTTGCCATGGAAGAGCCATCTGTTGGGTGAGGAAGCCCGGGCGAACGGTTACATCTGGAATTCCGACAGAAGTGTCTCCCGAGGCGATCTTTTTGCTTAGCTGAAAGCGAAATGGCTCAGCATAGATCGTCGGATTTCGAATCATCCAACTGACTTCGATACCGGGGAAGAATGGTCCCCCGACGCAGTCCTCCAAAGCAGAGCGATCCAGGCCTTCCGGGGTGATTGCCGCAGGTGCCTTTGGGATAGACGGCGGTGAACTGCCGTCAGGGACGAAATTGCCAGCCGCCCACTGCGCGAACATCGCATACTGCGTGCGCGTCAAAGAAAAGAACCGTTTAGGGTTGGCCCGCTCGGCAGAACCGGCCAGGTGCTCGTCTTCGTCGCAGTACTGATCGCCGAGACCCCTTGGCATCTGTCGTGAATCGGCTGGATCAGTCGAGTTTGGATCTCTGAGACGTTTGAAAATTTCTTTCCTGAGAGAGTCTTTCAGCGTGTCGGGATCGCCAAGGTCGGAACAAACCTGAGGTGCCAATGGGTTGTGGAACGGACCTTTTACGTCGCCCGGGTCGTGCACATAGGTTGCACTGAAGGCACGCTGCAGCACATCGGCGATGTCATTGACGAAGGAAGGCTTGTAAGTCCTGAACCGGTTCGCTGCTGGGTCCCAATCATCGCGCTGTTGGCGGAGTCGTGACAGCACACCCCCAGGTCGGTATATCGCTAGATCTGGAATTGGTATCGTTGGATTGCGCACGACGACGTCCCAGATGGTTTCATAGAGCGACACGACGTTCCCAATGGCTGGCGCGAAGTCAGGTGGGGCGACGGAAACCCAAGACCCCACTGCCTCCACTCTGCTGCCGTCTTTCAGGACTATGGTCGCAGAAACCGGTCCGTCGCCAACGTCGTCAAACCATCCGTCGTTGTTGACATAATCCTGAATGTCAGGGGCCTTGGGAAGTTGGAGTGTCGTGCCGTGTCCTCCGAAGAAGATCAGGCGTCCGGCATCGTCAGTACTGATGTCGCCTAAGTCCTTAATAGTTTGATTAGTTGCGGGACTTGGGTTCGTCAAAATAACAGGTCCTGCAGATACACCCGAAATGGACTTCGGGCCGGGATCGATCTCCAGTTGTGCTCTCGCATCGTTTCCGACAACTGTTTCGTTCCGTGCACCGTTCTTGCTGAAGTCGCCATCCTCTCCGTTATGGCCGTCAAATTGGAAGAAGGATGCTTTGCGGTTCGCAACGTGGACCGTCCACTCGACGGCCGAGATAACGCCCTGGCCGGGCAGAGCCTCTCCGATCAAAGATCCGTCGGTGGCGAATTCGAATACGCGGAAGCGAACTCCTTGTCGCTTGACCCGGCCACCAACTTTAAAGTTATCAAAAGCGCCAGTCGCGAAGTTCCAATTTGCGGGCACATCGGGCTGTTCGGGACCGATGAACCCGGGCCCCTCGGCGTCACCGACGCGTGCTATGCCGAACGCAGGATGAATTCTGAAAATGGATGACATCAGTTGCTCTCCTTGTTGGACTGCTTCAACTTCAGGATCAGATCGCGCAAATGCTTGAGATCATCAGGAGGAAGGGTTCTATCTGGCGGCATCGCGGCTCGTGGATCGGGAACCTGGTCCCTCGGATACAATGCCGCATTCAACTTTGAGGTAAGCGCAAGCACCATCTCCTTGTCCATCACATCGAATTTCACCGAACCATGGCACCGGAAGCAGGAGCGATTCAGCTTGGGAAGTAGTTCGGCATCGATCGGGTCGCTTGCGTTCCAGCGGCGAGAGTTAGGTAAGGCTTCGAGGGCGCGATCGAACAAGGCCTCAGGTTTTTCGCCCTGCTCCAGATGCCAGGTCAGCCAGTGGTCCGCTGCCCTTCGCAAAACGCTGTCCGGCTGCGCTGCCACGTTCTGTTTTTGGATTTCTTGGTTAATGAGCAAAATGACGCCAAATGTACCCGGATCGAAGAGTACAGGAGCCTTCAGTGCCTCGAAGTCATCTCCTTTGCCTGTACGGTCCTGCCAATGATCCGTATCGAGGTAGTCCAAAAGCGGTGCGTGAAAATGGTTGTCCGGAGCGGGTGGCGTAATCGTAAAATCCAACCGCAATCCGCCATGGCATGAGATGCAAGAGCAGGGCACGAAATACGCTGCCTTCCCGCCGTTTTGCGTTGACAGCGAGGTTGGGATATGACCCGCATCGAAAAATGCATCGAGTTCATGGCTCAACTTCGCTCCGTCGCTCGTCTTACCGAAATCCACCCAGTAGAGTTGTTTGCCGGCGTCGTTTCCAACGAGAATTGTTTGCGTGTTGACCGAGTCATTTCCGCTGAATGGATCACTTTGGTCGATTGGGGCAAAGAAGTTGAACAAGATAATTCCATATTCGATGCCATGTGTCGCAGCCGCAGAATTAGGCTGCGCTCGCAGTCGAACCAGCTTGCGCCAGCCGGCCTCGGTTACCGACGATTGGCTTACATCTGAAATCTTCGGAGCGAAGAATCGGGCGACCAATACGTCGCCCACAGAGAGGGGGACACCTCCGAGACGCTTTCCTAGTGCGATAGGGTCCATTAATTCTGCCGGCGATGAATCTTGAAAATCCTTCGCAGTGAGCGGCGGCACGGGTGGTTTGGCGCTAAAACCTAAATAAGCGGCCACATCCACAAGGGTAGTCGTAGGTCCGGGCTGGCCTGGCGACGGATCCTGAATTTGGAAACCGATTTTCGCCCTAAGATCTTGATAGTACTTGCGTGCTTCTGCCTCGCTTCCAGATGGAACCGCGGTTTTCACGTTCGTCTTGCAATATGTGCTAGCGAAATCTGATTCCTCATCGGCAGGCCCAGATGCTACATTCGCGGCCTCGACATGGCCACTCGTAGCGCCCGAATAGGCCAAAAGCGCAGCGAGAATGCAAAGGAGCACAAGAGTCATGAACAAACGAATCCTACGATCTAGCGAACGGCTGGGCATATTGGTCGTACCTCCTCGCTATACCGCTGCGATTATTTGATCCTGGCATTCCAGGGAAAACTGATCTAGCTCTCTTCATCACAGTGCGGCGCGGCCCAGCACTGGTTCTCGATAGGCCACATGTCGCGAAGCGCTTGTCGGATGAACAGACAGCAACACCGCCTCGCCGTCGCGAGCGTGATGGGTGACGCACGATTGGTTTCCAAAGGGAAATCGGCGAGCAGAAGCCCCCTCGGACGAGAAGCCAGCAAATCGCTTCGTCCTTCGCTGCGCCGAGCCGCGACAAAGATATGCGCTGAAACGATGAATGTCAATTTCACGAGCACCAATCTCCGTCTGCATTGAAAACACCAGCGCTCCCGTTCGCCCATCAAGCTGGCCGGCGCGGAGAGTCCCTTACCCCTGATTGCTATGGTCGAACGATGTTGCTAGGATGGTACAGGGTTGCGACGCGTGTTGCAAGCGTAGAAGCGCGTTGCATATCAGCAACATGGAAGCAAATGGCGGAAAAGGCGGCAGCCTCGTAGGCGAGTCAGCTGCCTTCGTCCGGTTCGACGAGGAAGAGGAATCCAGAGCCTGCGGGCTTCAAGTCCTGTCAGTTCCACACATTTGCGGCTTAGAGAGCCGCTCTCGCCTTGGCCCATCCGGTTTGGCTGGCTCTGGTTTTTCTGCGTTTTCTTTGGCTCAAGCTTTTTTTCGCCCAGCGGGGCGCGTTGGGCCGCAGCAATCTTCTTCCTGGCCGCGGCAGACATCGTTCTCCGCTTTGTACTCGATTTCCGACCTCTACCTGCTGTCCGTAATCCGTTAAGCCCCAAGTGCAGCCAAGGCCCGGTCCGCTTGGTCGACTTTTTTCTGGGCTTCCTGCCTTTGCTGGCGCAGCTGCGCCACGACCTTCGCCAAGTTCGACATGAGTTCCCTCGGGCTGGAATCGTAACAGCCCGGCTCGTCCCAGCTTTCCGGCTCGAGTACTTCTCTTCGACTCAACACTTCAACTTAACCATTCCGTTGTTCTGCCAGCCCGGTCGATATCCACCAGGAGAAAAGTCATGCGACTGCGTACCAATGAGTTTTGCCCAATTCATCGATCTGTTTCCTGTTGCGGACGGGAATCGATTCCCAAGCCAAGGCAGATCCGATTGGGAGTCCAACGGGTCGAAGACCCGCGCCATCCGCGCGGATACCGGGAACTGCGATCGCCCGCCGAGATGCGGAAGTTGCTGAACCGGAAGGTTCGGCAACAGGGCGGCATATGCGCGATCTGCCATCTCGAATTCACGGACTACAACGATATCGTTCCCGATCACAAAAATCCCAAAGGCATGGGAGGAGCATGGAGAGACGATCACCCGGACAATATCCAGGCAACACATTGGCGGTGTAACGAAGAGAAAGGATCAACAAGAATGGACGACTGACGGCCCATTAGCCGCCTTTCTTCTGATGAGTTGACAATCCCATCAGCTCCGGGCCTACCATTGTGAGAGCGGTGACGGCTCGAGTCATTGGCTTGAGGTCTTGGATTTCAGATTCTCCGCAGCATCTTTGGATGTGTAAGCGTCCAAGTATTTTCGTAGCTTTTCTCGCAGATCTTCTTCCGTTTTCCACTGGATAAATCGATAGCCTGCGAGATCAAAGTGTATGTTCTCTCCGTGACGAACGCAAAATACCATCGTTTTTCCCAGAGCGTGAGCAAATCCCGCTTCGTAGTAACAATTGGGCCGTTCACCGGAGAGTTCGGCAAGAATGATTTCGCTTCTTGAGATGTTATCGAGAACTTGATGTGCAATCTGGCCAGCGTCCTGAATCTCATCCACTCTTAGGACCTTGAAATCGAATTCTTTCTCCGCCACAGCCTTAATAGCGCCTTTGTATGCAGAGTCGAGAACTGCATCGCCGAACTTCATGATGACAAATATCTGCTTGAGAGGCTTGATCAGAGACTGTTGAATAAGGGAGCGACTCTCAGGGCTTGCCGACAATATTCGCAACTCATCCATAAACTCTTCGGTAGCATCGTGGTCGCGGAGGAATTTCTTATCTTTGAATTCAGGAGGGGTCTTGCCTTCCGAAGGGCGCTTCAATTTTGATTCACTCTTAAGGATGGTCATGTAAGAGACAGCGCCAAAATTGAAGAGTGCCTTTTTACCTCGACGGCTTACTGCCTTCACCTGCTTGCCGATCAAGGGCAAGACAAGCTCTTCGATGAGGTTTTCCCTAGACCGGTTCCACCAGTAGCGGGTGTCCTCACCAAAGTCGGTAATTGCGTGATACCACATAGCTACGTCCTTAATTCATCTCTATCCAAAGATGCCGAAGTTCAATATTAGTCAGTCCCTTTTTCCTTTCGTGATTTGAGCGCAAGACGGTCAAGCGAAGTTTTGAATCCGCGGATTCCGAAGAGAGCAAGTCCTTCAGGGTCCAGCCTGCTTGAGCACCCGCCAACCCGCTAATCCAGCCAGCAATACGCTCATCCCAGACGCTCGGGGACTCCTCCTGCACGTATCCGATCATGCCGCCAAACGCGTGGACGGCCCCGTGGTTTCCTTCCTTGAATCTCTGGATACCGCCGGTCGAACTATATTTGCTGAAGACATATTCGCGCTCGTCACGATCCTTTTCCTTCGGCGTCGGTAAGCGTTTGCATTCTATCGGCATAATGAGTTCAAAGTCCGTAAACCTGCGTCCTTCGATGGAAATGGCGGTCCCGCAGGGAAGAGGAACCAAATCGATCTTTCGGCCTTTATTCTGTTCGTCGGCTTCTTCAACTTTAAACTGGAGAATGTCCCAGCCTGGGGAGTGCCGAGAGACGCTATTGAGGTGGGAGCACAGTTGCGATGTCAGGATAGTCTCAGACGATTCTCGCGGACGCTCCGCCCTATCTCGCCAGCGTGGTAGCTCTGCAGCGATGAAATTAAGCAATTCATGACGGAATGTCGCTGGTTTCTGTACCTCTCTGCCGAGAGTACCGAAGTGCGCTTGGGTATCGTTGTCGTTTGCAAGCATACAAATTACGTCAGAACCCCTGTGCCCGAAGATCCGACAACGTTTCATCGGAATCGCGCAAAGCCGCGGAGCGCAGCCAATAGCGCAAGCGATCCGGCTTTAAGAGGAAAATGAAATTCCCGGCATAGAGGCGCGCGATACGAGTGACCTGCATCGTACTGCCGCGCTGTTCATGAAGGAGGCTATTGAGCTTATTGTTCAACTCGGCAGCTCCACTCCAATCGACCTTTCCATTTCCGAATGCAAACGGTTGGCAGATGACGCCAGGCCATTCCTGCGGTTCAAGCGCACGCAAGGGATTCTTCTTGTAAATCGCATTGATCTGCCGCGTGAAAACCGCAACAAAATCAGTAAGTGCCGGCTGGCCCTGCTCTTTCATCGCGGCGGAGTCTTCACCAAGGCGGATAAGATCACGCTGGTACTTCACAACGTCGTCTGCCAGGATCGCTTCGTTAGGACTCGTGTCAAGATCACCAGTCTCCGGATATGGAAGGGCGAGGATGTCAGCACCCGATAGTGTTGTTGCCTTCTGGGTGAAGAGTCTCACACTGACTGCAGCGGCAAAGGCTCTCAGAATGCGCGCCTGCTTCGTCAACCACCTATCCGTAGCACAAAGCCGGTCGTAGTGTTCCTTAGGGGCCGCGAAGCCAACGATCTTATTCTTGTATGTTAGGTAGTGTTTCGCCCAGACCGCGTGAGGAAGGTCCATTTGTTCACGTATGAGCAGCATTGGCGGAGAAAATCTCTTCTCGGACCGAGGTCCTTCGATTGGTTTGTTTGGTGCTTTCGTGATTGCACTAGCGTCTATTCCGTCTAAAGTTAGGGCTTCTGAGGGAAGAAGAGACTTGCCGATGATATGAGTAGCCGGTCGCGAGACATCTCGTCTGCCTTCGATAAATCCTTCGCCGAAGTCCCACCCCTGCTTCTCGGCATACTGGCCCAATGTGCGGAAATCCTTAAGGCGGTCTACAAATCCTAGAACGCGACCTCCACCAAGTAGGTCGGAACGCCAGATAGCGTCATTACCAAGTGCAAGGCTGAGCGGAATCCAGTGCAGGTCATAGTAGTCGATATCGAAACCCTGTTCTGCATCGACGCGACCGCTGCGACGGAATGTGGCGTGGAGGATCTTGCGATCCGATGGCGCAGTCTTGGCTTCCGCCAAGACGACTACGACTTTAGTGTCGGCGCCGCCTTTGTGAAAGAGTCCGCGAACGGAAACAAAATCGAGCACTTCGCGCACGTCCCACCGACGGATGAATTCCTGTCGGAAACAAAGGGACTGCTGATTGTAGAGGAAATTGTATTGCTGCAGCATGCTGAGTACGCCACCCTCAGCAACCATTTGCATTGATTCGTGGAGGAAGAGATATGCCAGCTGCTTGTCCGGTAGCGACCCATGCTCGGTCTCATATCGCTGATAACTTGCATCGGCCCCTGGGGTCCCGAGGCTAGATGTGAACGGCGGATTCCCAGTAACGACGCCGATGGACTCTTTAATCAAGCGCTGCTCTTTGGCAGCGAAGAAGCATGAGTGGTGCAGAGTTTTTCCTGCAAGAAGAGGGAACAGCTTTATGGTGGAACGAATTGTTTCCGGCTCGAGCGCATCGCAGAGAGCCAGGCACAAACTGAAGGCCGCAAGCTCCACCGCGCCCGCCTCCAAATCTATACCGTGTACTCTCTTCAAGAGTCCCTTCAGCACTGTGACAGTGGGCCGTTTCCAGTCATTGCGGCTCCGCCAGTGCAGGACAAGTCGCTTGTATGCTTCGACCAAAAAAATGCCGGAGCCGCAGCACGGATCAAGAATGACCTCGTTCTTTTCCTGCAGCCGATCCAGCCTTTCCCAGCTGAGTGCTTCGTCGAGCATCAGCCGCACGAGGAAAGGCGGAGTGTAAACGGACGTGTCCGTGTTATCGACGAATAGCTGATAGATGTGGCTAATCAGCTCTACCGGAAGATCCCTGAACGAATAGAGTTGCCAGAGTGTTAACTGTCCATTCAGCTCTTCGCGCCCTTCGACCAGTTTGGCAAAACGGGTTAATTGGCCATTGCCTTTGAGCGAGTCGCGGTCCTCGTCGCTGAGAGTGAAAACATTTCCATTGAACCGTTCCTCCAGCGCCGACAGCAGCTTCGTAAGAGCGGCACCATGTGCCAGCACCTCAAAGAACTTAGTGGCGCCCTTGTGAAACCGCCTGAAATAATCCGGCAAGAGAACGCCGCGCTCCTCCAGGTACGCAATCAGCAATGAGAGGATAAGCAGCTTCCGCCGAAGATGCTTCTTGAGGACGCCCTCATTGTTCAAGTCGTCATTGAGTCCTTTTACAGCATCAATGAGGCGTTTGTGTGCGGCCTTTCCCTTCGACAACATCGCTTTGCAGACGGTAGGGTCGTCCCACAAGGTTCCGTTGCGAAGACGAGCTGCATTCCACCACGGGTCTTTGGCGATCAAGGTGGCGGTGCTGAGCGTTTTGTACGGCTTGCAGACCTCCTGGCCGCTCGGCGAGATGAAGTCAGGTTTGTGTGCGCACCTGAATAGCTGCACAAGTCCAGGAGTCTTCCGATACAGAAGCGGAACCCCGCCCCACGACCACAAACGCTTGTGCAGAGTGGCAAATTGGGAGTCTTCGGCCGGCCCGTTTGAAACGAAAATGAACGCTTGCGCTACGGGCGGCTTGCCGTTGCGCTCTGCCTCGAAAAATACGGCATGCGCTCCGTAGGCCCTCGCCTTCTCCATCATGGCTATTTCTTCCGGCGTACGCCCCTGGTGCTGGTAGCCGGCAACGGGGATCAGGCCGTCCACGTGCTGTGTAGCCGTAGACGCGCCGAGTTCAAAAAGCCACTTTGCCCCGTCGTTCATCCCCGTTTCGCCCTGCAAAGACACCCCTGACACGAGATTGTATCGCGATGGAGAAGAAAAGGCGAATATCCAGTTGGGCGGTCCAGCCGCGACGAGCGCCAACTCATACAGGTGCTCCTGCCATCACCGAAGCTCGCATCTTCTCCAGAGGCGCGCTCTTTCTGAACATCTTCTTGGTAAGCGTGATTTGTGTGCGTAACCTGGGTGAGAACTCCTCACCTTTGCCTAGTTTCTCGGACTTCAGGAAAGCGTTCAGGTCGCGAATTTTCTGAAACTCCGGTTCGGTGAAAAGAGAGTCCTCATTCCCGTCGGTCAGGTAGTCGTCAATCAACTGGAGAGCTGCGTCCCCTATTTCTTTGAGGAACCCTGCGTCCGCAAGCTTGATTATCGCTGAGGAAATGGAACTGTGGCTGTAGTCAAGGCCGCTATTCAGTAGGAAATCTTTAACGAGATCAACCGCAACCATAATAAAGAGGTAGCGCGTCTGGCCCCGTGTAGGCAGTTTCGCGCCCCGCCCAAATCCGTAGCCGCTCGCCATTTTCTGCATCTGGTACGCGGCAAACAAGGAATCTACGCCGAATCCCGGATCATTGACTATCTTGCCGAACAACGAGCCGCCCGGCGCAAAGGGAGGGTTTTTTCCATAAGCAATGCCCGGCTCAGAAAGCCAGCCTGCCGCATAGGCCTTGAGAAGCTCGAAAGCGTTGGCCGTCTCTGAGTACTGGGGCGTGGCCGTCGGATGCTGCTTCTGGTAGGCACGACGCGCTTCCCATGCCCCGCGTTGGATTTCCAGGAAGACTCCATATCTTTCGTTAAAAAGCGGAGCCCAATTTCGGAAGTCTTTCTCAAGGGCGATGAAGTCCTTTTCGCCTACAGCGTTCTGGGAGTTGGTATAGCGCGTGGTCTCGGTCAGCAACTCCTCCCCTTCGGTGCCGACGACGACGATCTTGGTAACAACGACGCCACGGTCGAGCAAAGCCTCCCATTGCGCTTGGGCAGGGGTCGGCGCACTGCCTCCGGAATTCAGCTTGCGCTGCAGTACGGCCCAGATGGAGCGGGTCGTCTGGCATCCATTGACGACGAATGGGTTGGTCAGCGTGAGTTCATTTGAACCCGACTTCCTCACGTCCTCCGCAACGATGGTTATGCCGTTGTTGTAAAGGCCAAACCGATCGGGATGCTGTTCTATAGTCTGCTCAATGCCCTTATTCACCTTTCGTTTGTTTCCGAGAAACTTGCGGACATTCTTCTCGTACAGCAAATCCAGGTCTCCTGTTTGCGCCTTATATTCCTGCATGAAGTTGAAGATATTAACGAGCTTCGTCGCTCCGATGAGCAGTGTTTCCTCCGAGCCCGTCACTGTCGTTTGGAGCTTGAAGGAGAGTTTGGCGGGTCCGAAGGCATCCTCTTCGGCAAGCTTGTTATACAGGGTCTCGATGGATACGGAATCCACGTCGAAGCACTCCCCGAATTTTGAGCGCCCCAAGGTTTTGATGTTGGATAGATATTCCTGTTCCTCGTCGGTAGGCCTTCTGCTGGTGGCGAGCACGTATTCGAGGCGGTCTTTAGGGCCAACATTTTTCAGGAAATTACGAAGGCGCTCAACCAGCTCCGTGGACAACGAAGAGAGCTTGGCCCTCTTTCCCTCCAGGGTCGCAAACAACTTCTGAGCTTCCGCTGCAATTGTGTCCGCACCTGCATAGGCTGCTCCATACTTGCTTTGAATCAGCATCCATGAGTCGCCTTCGATCCCCTCCTGAGGGTCAGCCTTAACGAACACGGCCGCATCAATTCCGCCGTCGCCCGCCCCGTCACAGAGAATGATCTCGGCGGTTGCGGAATCGATCTCATGCCAGTCACGCAGGATTTTCTCGGCGAAGCGATGCCCAAGCTGAGTCGTGCTGGGATTTCCGGCAACAATATCCTCCAGCCACTGTCGTTCAAAATCTTCGAATGAAATCATGCTAACGTCACCTGCGGTGTACGTGTGTAGGTCTGCTTTACGACTGCACGATAATTTTCGTCAAGTCTTGGGTTCATGAGCATCAGAGTTGCAATGCGCCGCGCGGTTTCCGTGACGTACCGGGCGTCCTCGACGCTTAGGCTTCTGCCAAGCAACGCCTTTTCCCGGTAACTCAACCATTTTTTGATAACCGCGTAACCGCTGATTGTATAGTCCCAGACATTTAGCGGTACATTGCGCCAGTAGACTTTTTCGTTCAGGTACACATCGACGGTACGCTCGCCCCAAAGAGCAGTCTGCCCGGAGAGTGTCTTCGCTTCCTGGGTGGTGTAGTCACGCTCAAGGGCCTTCCCCCTGCCCGGCATTGTAGTTCCACCCTTTCCGGCATGTCCCCACCCCGCCGTGAGTTCGAGATCGCCTTCATCGGGATTAAGCGGTTTCTTGTCGGCGCGCTCGATGACGGCGATGGTCTGGAGCTCTTTTCGGACCGGGGTATCGGAGACACCTTTAATTTTCAGTTCGACATCCAGCAGGCCGACGATTTCTCTGCCAAGTTGTGCGGAAGCGTTCAAAAGATCACTTGTGGCGGGTAAAGGAATTCTGGGCCAGTTTTGTCGAAGTGCCCCTTGATGTTCCGCCCTGAAGACAGGGGAATGAAGCACGGCGACAATGTGAAAGAACAGATCCTCGGCTGGCACACCTAGGCTTGAGAGATACTGCCTGGCCAGGTCTGAGAGGTTAGGGTGCGAACCAGCTTCATCGAGAAGATCGCCGAGGCGATAAATCCGCAACGGGAAGAAGTTGGAGAAGCCGTTCCCGAAGTTGTCCGCGAGAATGTCCGTCACGTAGCCACGGTCGAAATCCGCCATCGGCTGTTTCTGTCTCGCCTCGATGCAGGGATTACCCTTGTGGACGTTTCCGTAATAATCGGGTGATCTCCTGCCGAGAAGTCCATGTTCCTGTTCCCAATATATCCACCGGATATCGAAAGGCCGATAACAATAGCGGACAAAATACTCCGGCCTCAGCCCTCGCTTTATGAGGGCTGCGCGTGTCGCGGGAGCATTGAATTGCTGAGTATTTTCCATGGTCTGCGGACAGATGCGTCGCATTTCATCGTCGGAAACGGATGGGTTGAAATAGTCTTCGATTCGTTTCACAAGAGCGTCTCGGTCGATATCCACGACGATGTCGTCGCGTTTTGATTGCACGCCGGGAAACGATACTGGAATCAAATCTGTCAGTAACGGCCATTTCAGATAGTCGCCGCCTACTTTTGTTTCATAGAAGGGCAGCCCCAGCTCCACCTCCGGATGGATTTCGTCATATAGCGACACGCCGTCATTGTCTGCCGAAGACAACAGATCGGCGCGCTTAGACTTGCCCCAGAGATCGCGAAAGCGCACGGTGTCCGTGCCTTGAGAGCCGCTGCGACGAACCATGAGGGCGACTGCGGTTCCGACTTGAATGCCTTCCCGGTTGAACTCCGTGGAGAAAACGCTGGGATCGGGCTGACCGTCAGGAGTGACTTTTCCCGTCTTATATTTGTCGCCATTCAGACAATCGATCCAGACCTTATCGAATGCTTCGAGATACCGTTCGCGCATGCCTGTGTAGGAGAGGCCGTCGAGCCAGGAGTAATTAGAAATGAAACAGACGATGCCCTGGCCGGTCTTCTCAACGATTCGGCGCTCTGCCATGCGATAGAAACGAACGTAAACTTCATTGAGCCCCTGCCCTTGCGGGGCCGGGGCACGTTTCGTCGTCTTGTAAGCGAGAGAAAGATCCCTCTCCTCTTCGACGCGGGCAATTCCGGCAAAGCCGTTATAAGGCGGGTTGCCCAGAATCACGAGAATGGGCGTCTGCCGTTTGACGTGGTCGGCAGCGTCACGCTCCTCTTCCAGCTCGACGAAAGGCAGCTTCTTGGGATGTTTCGGGGGCTCCCATCCGGTGAGCGCGTTCGTGAGGTAGACCCCCGCCCTCTCCTTTTTCTTGTCGGAGAGCGGAGCACCGTGGTGCTGCAGCATCAGGCCTATCTGCAGGTGCGAAACCACGAACGGCGCCGGAAGTAGTTCAAACCCGAATACCCGTTCGGTCGCCGCCTTCTTAAGGTCGGTGGCCATGAGAGCATCCCCTGCGGTTTCTTTGAGTGTTTCCGCGATTTTGTTCAGGGCTTCGACGAGAAAGGCCCCCGTTCCGCAGCAAGGGTCGAGTACGTAGACTTGAGGATCAGCAAGTCCTGCAGGGCGATTGAGTTCCTCACGCAAAACCCGATCCACACGCTCGACCATGTAGCGGACCACTTCACGCGGCGTGTACCAGACCCCGAGCTCTTTACGTAACTCCGGGTCGAACGCTTCCAGAAAGGGTTCGTAGAAATACTGCACCGCCGCTCCTTCATCGAAGGAGGCGAAGAAGGAAGCACGGTCAACGCGATTGAGCACGGAGCAAGCCCAGTCGAGCACTTCGGGAAGATTGAGAGGCTCCAACTGGCCTGGGTCAGCTACTTCGCGGAAAAGCTTGCGCAGAATCGGGACCCGCAAATAGTAATCCGCCAAACGCCAGTCGAAGCGTGCTTTTTTGTCAGTGGCCGGATGCGTCTTGCTCCACAATACCCAAGCCGAAAACATTCCGTAAAAGAGTGTTTGGATGAGCGTCGAACGGAAGAAATGCTCGCCGCGCTGCGTGTCGAACTTCATTCCGAGGGCTTCTTCCAGAGCCGTGCGGATGATGGCGAGCGCGGGAAGATGCCCTTCGTCTGTCCGGAACTTCGCTTCACGCGCATAGGAAGCGAGAAACCATGCAACGTCCTGGGGGTTGGCCAGCGTCGCCGTGTTAAGCAAAACGCGCTTCAGGAATTCTTCAAAACTCGGGGCGAGCTTGTCGGCGGTTTTCTTGGCCGACCCTGCGGCTTTCCAGAACTGCGCTTCCGACGCTGCAACCCGAAATGTTTCCAGCTTCGTGGGTTTGCCCTCGATGTCCTGGCCGACCAGGACGAAATCCCTGTAGTTGGTAACGAGGACCTGGCGGTACTTACCCCAATAGCGTGTGACCTGTTGTCCGTCCGCAACTACCCAGGCGTCCTCGCCGGTTGGCTTAACCTCGATCACACCACGAGTCGGGATTGTGCCTTCCGGTACTTCTCCTCTGGCGCTGCGCTGAAACTGGTCAGGAGTAAACAGCCCTCCGTCCGGAATTCCGGCGCCACGATTCTTGATGTTGATGACGCAACGAACCTTGGGCTTTAGCGTTTTTCCGATTCCGTTGAACAGGTTCGATATGGCTGGGTAGTAGGACGTTTCCTTGACTGCATTCCCCGATGAGCGGATTTCATGCAATTCATTGAGGTATTCCTGGAGCAAATTCATGCGTCGGCAGCTCTAATGGGATTCGCCTTCACTATACAGCCGCGGAGCTTACTCGCCTGCTAAATTACTGATAACAGACTGCGATCCGTTAACAGCCCCTGCCGTCTGCCTGCCTCGTGCTGCGGCTGCCGTCGATTACGACTTACGGCAAATCAGTCGAAAACCGCTATTTCAATTGGGGTCTCGGGGACGTCCAGTGCGCCGGTTGTGTGCCAGATTTGGATCTCATTTGGCCTGCCGCCGCGCCTGTTGCACCATTTCCACTAGCACTTTCCGAGTTTCAGCCGGATTGCTTACCTGCCGCAAGAATGCAATGCGAGCACCGCGCATACCATCGGGCGTTTTCAATCGGACATGAAACCCCAAGCGATCGACAGTTGTCATCGTTGCGTCCGTTGAATCGATGTGAGCGAACTTCCGGGCGAGCAAGACTAGCGCATCCTTGTGATCGGCGTTCATGTGCTGAATGATTTCGGACATGGAGTCTGCCAGAGGGTCGGGTCGGCTGCGGTCATAATCGGCTGCAGATACCCAGCCCATCACCCCGAAGCCGCCCACGTAATAAACATCCACGACATCCATGCGGTAGAAGAAAAAGTCTTCAAAATCTACCCAATACTTGCTGTTGGCATGACGCTCCAGGTACAGCTTGCGCACCTCAGCGAGCTCGGCGTTCGGTACCGGGAGAACATTTCCTACCAGCGTGACCCTCGATGCGCCGAGTGGTTCGCCGTCGGTGCTTTCCTGCGTGACAAGCAGGCTGGCGCGGGCGTCGGCCTGTAAGTTCTGCGTATGCATCGCCATGGTGCTGATCAGGAAGAGAGGACGACCGTGATCGTCCAACCCGTAAGGCATTACAGACCCGAATGGGAATCCTGGCTGTTTACGCGACAGGGTAGAGAGAGCGCCCAGGCGGCCCAGATAGACTAATGTGCGGGCACGCTGAGCGAATGTGGGCTCGGGGACTGGAGGCTGGTCACTCGCAGGTCCAGTCCCCGCATGTTTTCGGCCCGATGAGGTTGTCATTCGTGGTTAGCTCTCCTAGGTGTCTTCGTCCGGTGGACCTGCCGCTCCTGCCAGATCCTGCGGCTTGATCTTCTCGACGTTGAATCTTGCCGCGCGCTCTCGCATGGTCTTGAGCACATCTTCAAGTGGAGGTGGCTCGCCCTTAATCCAACGCAGCGGGTTGATCCGCGCTACCACGAACGAACGCAGGTACGGGCTGACGAGCCCGCGTTCTTTCAGCTTCCTGACCGCTGCCGCAACTTTCTCCTCCAGATCCAGCACCATCGTGGCCCGTTTCTCGTGATCCTTAATGGCGGAGCGGAGTGGTTCATCGGTAAAGATCTCCAGTCGTCGGAGGATTGAATGGTAAGCACCGCCGCCGAAGCGAGGGAAGCGTTCATAGCAGACACCCAGAGTGACCAGGGCAGGTTCGTCGAGGTAGAACGCGAATTGTGACTCGGGTCGCGTGGCATCTTCGTCCACTAGACCCCGGTAGATGCGGATGACCTCCAGGGAGCGCTCCTTGAGATTGTGAGCCTTCTCGGTATTCAGCGCGAGGATCTGCCAGGCTACCTCGCGGTCAGCCACAACGAGCGCAGTAATGGATTTCGCCCCTAGCCGGCGCATGGCTTCGAGGCGATGCCGGCCATTCGGAGTCCAGAAGCCTCCCTTCGGGGCCACGACAGCGATAATCGGGTCGAGAAAACGCCCTGTCTTATTAATGACGTCAGCTAGCCGTTTGTGGTGTGCATCGGAGAGATCTCGCTGGAAAGGGGTGGGCTCGACGGCATCGATCGGCAGGACGCACAGCAATACTGGATGACCAGCGAGCGGCTCCTTGTACGATCCCACAACGTAGCCGCCGGATTTCTCGATCGCCTCCGCCACCTCCGCGGCAGCGCCCGTAGGCTGATCCAGCCGGCATTCAGCCGGGCCCAAACCCTTCGTGCCGGGTTTGGCTTTGCGAGGACGCCGCCGGGCTGGTGCACGCTTGACCATGGCAGAGACTCTATTCTACTTGCGGGTGGAATGTCTCTCGTTACCGATCACGGTCACCATGGTGGTGTGCTCGCGCCCACGAACGTCGCATTCGAGATGGAAGATTGCTGCCACGCACCTAGGACAAGTCTGCCGTCAGAATTGGGTACGGTGAGCGATGGCCCGAGTCGTATCGCCTGTAAGTCCGAACGCCCCGTTGCCTTCATGCCACGCCTGCTCACGACCGTAGTTCCGGCTGGGCGGAACTGATCATCGAGTTCCATGGAATATCCTAACGTCGGAGCTGCACTCAAGCCTATCCGACCATCTACCACACGCCCTCCCGATCGACTACTTTAGCTTCGCATAAGCTTTGCTTTCAGACTCGCTGTGAACGCCTGTTTCAATGCCGATGCTTTACGATCTCTCACGACCTCGATCTAGCCGAGGTAGCGTTCGTGAAGAAGTGGGTTGATCTCCTTCAAGACGTTATCAAGCGCGTCAAGCTTGATCCGGCTTTCTACCAAGAGGTCGACGACCTCTCCGAGTGCGCTCGTTGAGGGCTGACCGGTTGCTCTGCTCATCGTGACTTCCCTTCAATTGTGATATTCAATGTCCCAAAACTGTTTCTCGCAGCTCCTTTGGTATGCTTCCCAATCAACACGGGCCCACCGCTGATCGAAACATCCATCGGTTGAATGCCGGCCTCAACTGACTGCCCGTTCTTCATGCGCCCAGAATCGCTCACGCAGCGTTCTTTTTATCTGCGACCGCGAACCACATCCGCTTCCACTAGCATCCACGGACCGTGGCGAATCGCCGCCACCGGTTTGCCTGCGTCGAAGAAATGCTTTACGAAACGAACCGCGCCGGGATTCATCCGAAGCTGATCGGGATTCATCACTCCACCAGGCAACAACAGCACTCTTCTGGACAGACGATGTGTAAAACTGGGTATTAGGGGGCCTGCTTCGGAATCGTCACATTCTGTTGCAGAGTGAAATCCAGCAGAGTCTCACTCGGGATCTTCACTTGATCGCCTTTGGTGATGATCTCCGAACCAGCACCCACTCCGGCGCCCGTTCCAGCTCCGATTGCCGCCCCCTTGCCACCGCCAGCAATTGCACCGATGATGGTTCCAAGTGCAGCTCCGCCAACGGTTCTTTTGGCCGTGCTTGCTCCCTTAGACTTGCCGGTTAGTTCGTAGTCAGCGGTTACGAGGGGCACAGTTCTGCCATCGATCACAATTCCGGTAAGCGCCAATTTCAGTTCAGACCTTCCAGTGAAGGTTCCGGTCTCCCTGGACTCTTCCAGCCTTCCATAGACCTCTGTGCGCTTCGGGGCCACCACTTTGTCGTCTACGATCAGCGGTTCTTCGAGCGAAGCCTCGAAGCGATCTCCGACGTGATTCTCCCTAGAGTCAATGGCATCGATGGTGCGCACCGATATTATTGTTCCTGCGGGGATGGTCACATAGGAGGAAGTCTTTGCAGTTTCTGTTGCCGAGACTGACGATGAGTACGGCTGCTCCGCCGATGAGATATCTGCGCCTCCCGGCTCGGGATCGAACTGGAGCGCACGGACATCGCCAACGTTATAGGTCTGCAATGACGACCCAACCTGGAAGTTGATGCTGTTCTGGTCGCCTCCCATGAACCTGCCTTTCAGGAGACTTCCATTTTTCAGCTCCAAAGAATCTGCCACCGCAGCGGGCACGACCACACACATCACAAAAA
>Ga0335077_10000658_pt1 | contig 39188 bp, 29 predicted proteins | sample Lox_Sample_31_FD_207151 | JGI IMG/M metagenome (GOLD analysis project Ga0335077, IMG submission 207151) | Soil microbial communities from Loxahatchee National Wildlife Refuge, Florida, United States - Lox_Sample_3.1 | ecosystem: Environmental > Terrestrial > Soil > Wetlands | place: USA... | reverse complement strand
ACCCCGCCGGGCAGGGACGCTGAACAGCACAAACACAAAGTCACCGTAGCCACGCGGGGCACATGACACCCGTAAAGGTCAAAGAATCAGGTCAGTTGACAAACGCCTCTTACGATGGTTCTTGTGGCTGGCGTTCGCGGTGCTGACTGTGGTGGCGTTCTTCGCCATCGTGGTCACCGGCAGGTACCCGCGGGCCATCTTCGAGAAGACGTGGGAGTGCTGCGCTGGACGTGGCGGGTGCAGTACTACGCGATCGGCGGTTTCGGCACCGACAAGTACCCGCCGTTCACGCTCGCCGGTGACCCCGGCTACCCTGCGCACCTGGAGATCGACTACCCCAGGCACTTGTCGCGCGGACTGGTACTGGTGAAGTGGTGGCTGCTGGCGATTCCGCAGTACATCATCATCGGCCTGTTCACCGGCTCGGGCGCCTGGTTCGCCTGGCACTACGGCAGCAGCAACGCCAACTGGGCCGGGACCGGGCTGATCGGGATCCTGGCCCTGATCGCCGCAGTCATCCTGCTGTTCACCGGCGAATACCCGCGGCAGATCTTCGACTTCGTGGCCGGCCCGAACCGGTGGGTGCTGCGGGTCGCGGCCTACGCAGGGCTGATGACCGACTCCTATCCGCCGTTCCGCCTGGACATGGGCGGCCACGATCCAGCCAGCACGCTGACCGTGCCGCCAGCGAGCACGCCGCCGGGCCAAGACGGCGCAGCGGGGCAACCGGCCGCGCCAGGTGAGCCTGGGCGAACGGGAGCGGGGCCGTCGGGCCAAGGGCCGGCCGCCGCCGGGCCTTCAGGGTGGACTGCCGGACGAATCATCGCCGTGGTCATCGGCGCGGTGCCGGTGGCCTGCTCGCTGGGGCTGCTCGCCGGTGGCGGCGGCGCGGTGTGGGCCACAACCGCGCACCGCCACGGCGGATACGTCGACCTCGGCACCCAGACCTACCACACCAGCGGCCACGCCCTGGCCAGCCGCCAGATCGGCCTCTACACCACGACCGAAGGCTGGGACGTAACGCGGTCGTTGTTCGGCACGGTCCGGCTGCGGGTCACCGCCATGCCAGGCGGGACGCCGGTCTTCACGGGGATCGCCCCGGCAGGGGCGGCAGGCCGCTACCTGACCGGCGTGGCGTATGCGACCATCACCGGAAGCCCTGGAGGTCATCCGTCCTATGCCGGGCACGCCGGCGGCGCCCCAGCCGTTCCGCCCGCGCAGGCCGGCATCTGGGCCGTGACGGCGGCCGGGCCGGGCACCCAAACACTCGTCTGGCCGGTGACCAGCGGCCACTGGACTGTGGTCGCCATGAACGCTGACGGATCCGCACCAGTGAGCGTCCAGGTGAACGTGGCTGCCACGCTGCCCGCGCTGCCCTGGGTCACCACCGGCCTGCTGATCGCCGGAGCGATCTTCCTGGTGGCCGGTGCGCTACTCATAGCACTCCCGGCCCGGGGGGCGTCTCGGCAGCGGGCCATCCCGGCCAGTGGCTGACCTCACCCGCACGGCAAGCCACGTCACGGTGCGAGCCGCCTGGCGCGGCCAAGCTCTCTCCCCCCACCAGCCCCGCCGCCGCGCTGACCTGGCTCCTAACCGGCCCAGGAGCACCATCTCGCTGGTGATCGTCAGACCCGGCTTTACAACTGCGTGGACTCCGCCAGATACGGCCAGCTGCGAACCATGGTGTTCACCACCTGAGGCCGCGTGACCTTAGCCCCTACCTGCCCCACCTACTACCTACTCTGCTAGAAGCTCACCCCAGAGCTGGAGAACATCATGACCAGGATTGACGGCGAGATCGTCATCGGACGGCCGGTGGATGTGGTGTTCGACTACGTCGCCGACCAGAGCAACGAGCCGAACTACAACCCCCAGATGGTCCAGGCGGAAAAGATCACCCCCGGGCCGGTGAGGAAGGGAACACAGTTCCGCTCGGCGGTGGCCTCCCAGGGACGCACCGCCAAGATGCTAATCGAATGCACCGATTACAAACGGCCGACGCTGTTCGCCACCACCACCACGATGACCCAGGCCGACATCAGCTACACGCTCAGCTTCGAACCCTTGGCCGCAGGCACCCGGATGCGCTGGTCGGGACAGGTGCGGCCCAAAGGCGCCTTCCGGCTACTCGGCCCGCTGATCACCTGGCTGGGCACCCGCCAGGAGCAGCGGATCTGGACGGCCCTGAAACAGCACCTGGAAGCCACGCCCGCGTTCCCGCCGACGACAGGCCCCGCCCCCGCAGCACCGCACACGCAGTGAGCGCACCGGGGGTGCAGCACCAGCACGGCGCCAGCAGTCACGGGCTGCTGGCGGTGGCGGCGAACCCGTCGCGCTACCACCGTGAGCACCATAGGTACTACTCCGAGGCACCGCTGGCCGACGCCATCGCGCTCCAGCGTACCGCGCACCCTCATCGCCTTGGCCAATCTGCGTACCGCTGATAACTCCGCCGCCAAGCTAAGGACAGGCGCCAGATTGGCGTCAGGCGTGCATGAATATGCGCAGCCAGGCAAGGTCACCCGGCAGATCAACGCACTACTCGGCTACTGAGCGGGTAATCGGTGGCTCGCAACGGCACATGCTTGACGGTCTGTTCCGGCCGGCACCAGCTCAAGCCGGTGATTACCCGGGGTGCCGAGACCATGAACGCCATCTTCAAGCAGCACCAAGCCGACTTGGCGTGAGGCAGTGGCCCCCGGTTTGGCCCCCAGCGTCTTTCTGCAAGATCGCTAAGGGACTTGTTTTACCTGGTCGGGGTGGCCGGATTTGAACCGGCGGCCTCTTCGTCCCGAAGCAATCTCCGCAGATATGTCCCGACCTGGGCAAAGCCGAACCGGGGGTCTCTCATGCTCACCGGCTCAAACGCTCTGAGTGGGTCGCGCTGGGTCAGGCCAGGCCTGAGTACGTTGGCCCCCGATTTGGCCCCCGTGGCCCGCTTGGGGCGAGAGGCTGGCTTTCGACGCGACGCTCAGCCCGCCGGGGTTGTTCCAGCAGCCCCATATCTAGTCGTGGCGCACCTGGGCGCATCAGTGGCGCGAGACATGCGGCATGTGAGTGCGTTCACGCCCAGCGCTGGCTACGCATGAAGATACGGCCCCGGCCGCTGCGTGCTTGGCAGTGCTGAGGACCGCCAACGGTGAGGGGAGCTCTTTCATACTCGCGCTGAGCCGCCGATATGGACGCAACGGTCACTTGGCGGGCGGGAGGATCGGGCCCGCCCGAACAGACAATCTGAACGGCCGGCGTTCCGGGCCGTCGAGGGGAGTCTCGGGATGGCTGCGGGAGTCTTATCGCGTGCCCGGCGGGAGCGGGCGGTCGTCTGGGTTCTCGTCCTGTTCAATGTGGTGCAGGTGATCTGGCTGGGTCTGCCAGCCGGGCGGAAGGTCGGCCGTCAGGGCAAAGCGAACAAATCGCGCTACGGCCCGGGTGCGCGTCCGGCTCGGGTTCCACTGCAGGGTGAACGGCACGAGCTGGCGGGGCGCTACCGGGCAGATCACGGTCTGGGTGTGGGCAGCGGCCAGGGACGGGATCAGCAGGACCCAGTCGATGCCGGGCTGCTCGGCCCAGCGGATGGCGGCCAGGTCAGTGTCGGCGAGCTCGATGACCGGCGGGGCGATGCCGGCGGCGGCGAGGGCCTGGTGCTGGGTCAGGGCCCAGGCGGGGAACAGGGCCTCCGGGGCGGTGCCGAGGACCTCGTGGGCGAGCTCCGATAGCGCGATCGTGCCGCGGCCGGCCAGGCGATGCCCTGGTCGCAGGCCGACCACCAGCGGCTCGGCGCAGAACACCTCGGTGGCGATCCCGGCCGGTTCCGGGAGCGGGCCGCAGGTGAGGGCCACATCGATGCCGCCAGTAGCGACAGCGTCCAGGAGCCGGGGCAGCCACATCCGTTGCAGGTCGACGGTCACGTAGGGGGCCTGGGATGCGAACAGATTGATCAGGTGCGGGGCGAGCACGAGCGCGGCGGGCGGCGTGACGCCCAGCCGCACGGTGCCCGCCTCCCCCCCCGGCGACGCGGTGCACCGCGGCCTGCGCCGCGGCGACTTCGTCGAGGATGACCTTCGAGCGGCTGAGCAGTTCGGCGCCGGCCCTGGTGAGGGCCACCCGGCGGGTAGTGCGGGTAAGCAGCGGCGTGCCTAGCTCACGCTCGAGGCGCCGGATCAGTTCACTGAGCGTCGGTGCGGCGATGTGCAGCCGGTCGGCGGCCCGCCCGAAATGCAGTTCGGTGGCGACGGCCACGAACGCTTCGAGCTGACGCAGCTCCACAAGGTGAAGGTACCCGGCTTTGATCTTCTCCGCGATGGCCCGCGTGCCCCGAGAACGGAGATCGCCGGTGGAACGATCATTGTTCGGCCGGGCCGAAGAGTGCGTTCATGAGCTGCGTCTTTTTCCGCCGCGGATACGGTGTCATGCTCGCAGCATGGTGACCGCACAGCGTCTGCCGTTAAACCGGGGAGGAAATCATGTCTGTGCCTTCTGACCACCGCTTCCTCGAGGGGGCGTTCGCCCCGGTGACCGAGGAGATCAGCGTGTTCGACCTTCCGGTCACCGGGCAGATACCCGCCGGGCTGTCCGGCCGGTATCTGCGCAACGGGCCGAACCCGCTGGGCCTGGACGACCCCGACTATCACTGGTTCCTGGGCTCGGGCATGGTGCACGGGGTGCGGCTTTCCGGCGGCAAGGCCGAGTGGTACCGCAACCGGTGGGTCCGCTCCAAGGCCGTCGCCGCGGCGCACCACGAACAGTGGCCGGCCGGCCCGGTGCACGAGAACATGGACTTCGCCGCCAACACCTGCATCATCTCGCACGCCGGCCGCACCCTGGCCACGGTCGAGGCCGGGCCGCTGCCGTATGAGATGACCAAGGAACTGGACACCGTCGGCCCGTGCAACTTTGGCGGGACGCTGCCCGGTGGGTTCGCCGCGCACACCAAGCTCGACCACGCCACCGGCGAACTGCACGCCATCGCCTACTTCTGGGCCTGGGACCACGTCCAGCACGTGGTCGTCGACCCGGCGGGCAGGGTCACCCGCACCACCGACATCCCGGTCCCCGACGGCCCGATGATGCACGACTTCGCGCTGACCGAGAAGTACGTGGTGCTGCTTGACCTGCCGGTCACGTTCAGCCTGAACGCGGCCACGCACGGCAAGGAACTGCCCTACATGTGGAACGACGCCCACCCGGCCCGGGTCGGCCTGCTGCCCCGCGACGGCAGCTCGCCCATCCGCTGGATCGGCATCGAGCCGTGCTGGGTGTTCCACTGCCTCAACGCCTACGACGATGACCAGGGCAAGGTCGTTGTCGACCTGTGCCAGTACAACCGGGGCTTCGATGTTTCTACGCTGTGGTCCACCCATGGGCCGGTGACCCTGGACCGGTGGACCATCGACCCGGCCGCCGGGAAGATCACCCAGCAGCGCCTGGACGACCGCGGGCAGGAGTTCCCCCGGGTCGATGACCGGATCATCTCCCGGCCGCACCGTTACGGCTATAGCGTGGTCATCGGCGAGGTCACCCGGGCCATCACGGCCACCGGCGACTTCGGCGACGACGCGTTCACCAACGGGATACTCAAGCATGACCTGAAGGCCGGCACCGTCGAGGCGCACGAGTTCGGCAAGGACGCCACCGCGGGCGAGGCCGTGTTCGCGCCGGCCGCGGCGGACTCCGGCGAGGACGACGGCTACGTCATGGCCTTCGTGCACAACCCCGACCGCGGTGCGGCCGACCTGGTCATCCTGGCCGCCCAGGACTTTACCGCCGACCCAGTCGCGCGCGTCCACCTGCCGGCCCGGATCCCGCTGGGCTTCCACGGCAGCTGGCTCCCCGACCGCTGAGCACGATAAACCCGGCCTGGCCTGGCCTGGCCAAGGCCTGTCGTAAGGAGTGCCCGTTGCGAGCTGATGTCCTGGCGTTGGCGCTAATCAGCGTGGCCGGGAGCCTGGTCTACGTCGGCGTAGTGCTGGCGCTGCACTTCCTGCCCACCGGCTACGACCTCGTCCATAACGCGGTCAGCGACTACGGCGTCGGCCAGTACGCGCCGTTGTTCCGGGTCAGCCTCTGGGCGGGCTCGATCGCCGTGCTGGCCCTGGCCATCGGCCCTGACGCTGGAACCGGGCGCCCCGCCCCTGCTGACCCGCGGCCTGGTGTTTCTGGGCCTGGTGTCCGCCTGCCGCATCGGGGAGTCACTGTTCCCCACCACCGTCGAAGGGCAGAAGCTGACCCGGACCGGGGCGATGCACTACCTGTTCGCGATCCTCACGTTCGGGTTCACCTACGCGGCGATCTCGGACCTGACCCCCGACCTGGTCAAGCTCTACCCGTGGCACTCGCACAGGGGGGCACTCGACTGGCTGTCCGGCGCGATACTCGTCGGGCTGATCCTGGTTCTGGGCGCGTTGCTGCCGCGGCTCCGGCATGTCTTCGGGCTGCCCGAGCGGTTCTTCCTGGGCGTCACCTACATATGGCTGGTGGTGGTGGCCTGGCTGCTCGCCGTAAAAGCGCACTAGCGCACGCCGGAGGCCTTGTGCTGCAGCAACGCCGGCTCAGCAAAGCCGGGGCTGTAGGGGCGCGAACGGGCCGGGCTCCCGTGACCGAGCCACGCCCGATCCGTGTCTCCCCAGAGGGCAGCCAGGCGCACTTCGTGATCAGTCCCCCGGGCGGTGCAGCACTGCCTGGATCCGCGCGGCAAGCTCACGCCAGGTGAACGGCTTAAGTCACGTAGTCGTCGGCGCCCAGCTCGAGCCCGACCGCCTTGTCAACCTCGGTGTCCTTGGCGCTCAGCATGATCACCGGCACGTCCGAGCGCTCGCGCAAGCTCCGGCACACCTCGGTGCCTGGCGGTCCAGGGAGCACGAGATCGAGCAGCACCAGGTCCGCCCCGCCGCGGTCGAACGCCGCCAGCGCATCCGGCCCGGTCGGGCAGACGGCGACCTCGAAGCCTTCCTTGCGCAGCATGTAGGAAAGGGCGTCGCTGAACGACTCCTCGTCCTCTACCACGAGCACCAGCGCCATGCGGCTGCCTTCCGCGCCGACTCCTTTCCCACCATACCGATCTGGTTCTCCTGTGCCAGGTCTACGGCCCGCCAGGGGCGGAGGGGGAGACGGGAATCGAACTCGCACTATCAGCTTGGGAAGTCTCTGGCGCTGTAACGCCGCCACATGCCTGTGCTGCCACGCGACGGTGGGCTTTTTGGCCGCCCAAACGGCTGCATGCAGAGTCGGGGTAATCTGCGTGGGTTCGGGCAGTGAGTGACACGTCACCCCCGAGCGCCGAGTCAGCAGTCCGCGCGAAATCGGGTCAAGAGCCGGGTGACACTCGCTGACCAGCGCTCGGTTGGCGCCAGGGCGTGCGTAGCCGCCTGTCGCTGATCTTAAGGCGGCGAGGTTTACCGTCGCTACCGCACCGAAGGATCGATCTGTGTATTAGAGAGGATTTTGGCTGCGATCGAGCACCTGGTGGTGCGCGGACCGTCGGTTGAAGTCCGTGAGCACCGCCTGTGCCGGGAATGGCGCATGTTCCCTTCTGTGTCGCCGGCGCCCAGATCGCATGCTTCGTGCGACGACACCTCGCCCTTTCCGGCGTGATGCTCGCTGGACCAGCCCGGTTGGCGACAGGATCGATGCAGGCCTGCCACGAAGCCATCAACGACGGTGAGGGTCTGGTGCATCAATGGCGGTGACCCAGCTCACCCGTCTGGGGAGCTGGCGCAGGCCGAGGCCGATCGCGGCGACTGGCATCAGACCGCCGGGCTGGTCCAGCACAGCGTTTTGCGCGGGTGGTGTGGTGGCTGGCCGTCGATTGTCGCCGGGTCAGCCCGGACGCGCTGGGGCAGGTCCTCGTGCGTGGCGGTCAGCACGCCCGCGTCCGGTACCGGGCCATGTTGGCGGGCGTGGTGCGATGATGGGGAACGTGTCATGTAGGCGCTTCACGGGCGACCATACCTGGCCGTCACCCTGGCTCCCGCCGAGTCCCAACAGCAAGCACCGTATCGGTACCGCGAGAAAGATGGTGCCCTGGTGACTATCCCTGCCGGCATAGACGGCAACGCGCTTCCCACACCAGCAACAGGAGATTAATATGAGCAAGGACCCTTCTTTTAGCGTCCAGGAAGCCACCTACGAACTCCTGAGGCGACTTGGCCTGACCACGATATTCGGGAACCTTGGCTCGACCGAGTTGCCCTTCCTCAAGAATTTTCCGTCAGATTTTCAATATATATTGGCCTTGCAAGAAGCTTCGGCTGTCGCGATGGCTGACGGACATGCCCAGGAAACGGGGAAGCCGGCCCTGGTGAATCTGCATACCTTTGCCGGTACTGGCAATGGTATGGGTAACATCAGCAATGCTTACATGAACAAGACCCCGCTCATCATCCTGGGTGGTAACCAGACCCGGGAAATGCTGGTGGGCGATGTATACCTGACCAACGTGAAAGAAACCGTCCTCCCCGAACCCTGGGTAAAGTGGTCCTATCAGCCCGTGCGAGCCGAGGACGTGCCGGCCGCTATCATGAGAGCCTACGCGGTAGCGCTTCAGCCCCCGGCGGGCCCCGTATTTCTTTCGGTTCCGCTGGACGATTGGGACAAGCCTGCGCTGGGCAGCGCCGTCGTGAGGACTGTCAGCACCCGAGTCGCCCCGGATCCCGAGCGAGTAAAGGCATTCGCCGACAAGATCAGCAGTGCTCGCAATCCAGTACTGATATACGGACCAGGCCTCGAAAAGGCGGGTGGGTGGGACGTTGGCGTAAGATTTGCCGAGAAACTTCAGGCCCCCGTGCTGTCCTCGCCATATGCTGAAAGCCTCTCCTTTCCGGTTACGCACCCGCAGTTTCAAGGAGCGCTTCCGCCAGCGATCGGCCCACTGTGCGAGCGTCTGCGCGGATTCGACCTGGCGATAGTCGTCGGCGCGCAGGTCTTCCGTTATTACCCCTACGTGGCCGGATCGTATCTTCCAGATGGAACCGAGTTGCTTCAGATCACCTCGGATCCGAACGAAGCAGGAACGGCATTTGTAGGCGACAGCATGCTCGGCGATCCGCAACTGGCTCTCGAGGCGCTGATCGATCTGGCTCCGGAGAACTCCAAGCGTGAATGGCCTAGTGTGCGCCTTCCCCCTGTTAAGCTTTCTGGCGATGGAGACCCTTTGTATGCAGATGAAGTCTTCTCCGCCCTTGCTGAATCTCGGCCGGCCGACACGATTCTTGTGACCGAGACAACATCCAATGTGACCGAGCTGCTCACCACCTGGGCGATTACCGCGCCGGGGTCATACTATTCGTTCGCCGGCGGCGGCCTGGGCTGGGGAGCTCCCGCTGCCGTGGGTGTCGCCTTGGCTGTCAAGGCGCAAGGAGTCAAACGGCCGGTGGTCGCTGTAATCGGCGACGGCGCGTTCCAGTATTCGATCCAGTGCCTCTACACCGCCGCACAACACAAGCTGCCGGTGGTATTCGTCGTTGTCCGCAACGGCGAGTACGGAGTCTTGAAGGACTTCGCTGTCCTCGAAAAGGCGCCGAACGCACCAGGCCTCGACCTTCCCGGTCTTGATATTCCAACCATCGCCAAAGGTTTCGGTTGCCAGGCAGTCGTGGCGAAATCAAAGGCAGAAGTCAGGGAGGCTTTTGCGGCAGCATTGAGAGCCGACTCGCCGACGGTGATTACAGTTCCGGTTGAACCCGAGATCCGTCCTTTGGCCTAACAGTCACCACGAGCACGACGGATGCAGGTCTGGCCCTGCCGGGGGACACCGCCGACGCCGCAAGCACGGCAACCTGATCTGCGGCCGCTGGCGCCTCCAAGGCCCAGTACGCCGGCGGAATGCCGACCGCAACTGCCGCCCCGGGCAGCCAGGTCGACTTCACCGGGACCGACATACTCCGCATCGACAACGGACTGCTCGCCGAGTACTGGCTCAACTCCGACGTCCATGTCATGGCCGCACAACTCGGCATGACCACCTGACGCGGATAGGCAGCTTAAAGCAGGCGACGCCCAGTGCTTGCTGTTCTCTACCCCGCTTTCGACTTCAAACTGCCATAGGCAAACCGTTGCAAAAATCGGCGTTCCGCGCAGCGTCAGACTTGGAATCGTGTCACAGTTCGTATAAGCGCTGGTTGGCGCTAGCGCGCGCTGAGCCGCCGTTCTGGTCGGCTCATGATCGCGACTTTCCCAGTATCGTGGCGGCGCATGATCGGCAGGTTTGCCCTGATAACGGAATGACGTGGTCGAACCGACGATCATCGCGGCCGTCGAACTCCGATGAAATATGCCATGCAACGCATAAGCATGCGCTTGGGTAACGCGCGCTATTCGGAGCCATGAGCGGGCAATCGGTGGCTCGCAACGGCACATGCTTGACGGTCTGTTCCGGCCGGCACCAGCTCAAGCCGGTGATTACCCGGGGTGCGGGGACCATGAATGCCATCTTCAAGCAGCATCAAGCCGACTCGGCGTGAGGCAGTGGCCCCCGGTTTGGCCCCCAGGCGTCTTTCTGCAAGATCGCTAAGGGACACGTTCTAGCTGGTCGGGAGGGCCGGATCTGAGTCGGCGGCCTCTTCGTCTTTGGCCCCCGGGGTCTTCCTACAAGATCGCTTAGGGACATGTTTTACCTGGTCGGGGTGGCCGGATTTGAACCGGCGGCCTCTTCGTCCCGAAGCCAAGTACAGACGCGGACTGCCAGCTCCGCAGCATCCCTGTCCTGGGACAGACCGTCCGTAGGTGTCCGCTGGCGTCCACCGGTGTCCGTGGCGATTGTCACTCACTTTGTCACTCGGCCGTTCGCGAGCCGGTCGTGAGCGACTGCTCCCCCCACACGCTTTCCAAGTCTGTGGAGCTCGGTTCAGCATAGGTCAACGGGGTCCGTGAACTGGGTCGCCTGTCGTTTGGGTGATGCGCGCTGAACCTCTCAGGACGTAGATGAATGAGACTACGAATGAGACTGAGACTGAGCCTGTACGCGCCTTCGATTTCCTTGTTTCGACGGTCGGATCGCCCTGGTTAGGACGGCCCTGCCGGAGTAAGTTCGGATGTCGTAGCAGCTGTGGGGCGCCTCGGAGGGGGAAGCCGGATTGGTTCAGGCAGGTGGGCCGGGAGCGAAAAACTGCAGGCCCGGACCCTACGCCGATCTGTCGGAGTGTAACTTCGCCTATGCTGACCTCCCGCCCGAGCTCACCTTCAGTAGCGGCGGGAAGCTCACGGCTACCCACACCCAGGCCAGCAGCTACGAGTTCACCGTGGAGGCCGTAAACGACGTGGGGATAGCCGATGACACCGGCACGGTCACCATCTGGCCGCCAAGAGGCTCAGGAGGTGTCGGCAGCGGGCCGGGCACCGGCCAGCGCCAGCCAGCCGACCCCGATGAGAGGTCAGGGTTAGGTATGGCAGGTGGCCTCCTTTTCGCTCCGGAAATGACCCAGTGGGAATGCGGGAGGCAGTAATGGCAGAGACACCAGCCAGTCAGGATCCACAGCGCGAGCCGTCCAGCGACAGGTCGCCAGGCGGACTTCTTAGAGCCACTCCTGGTGCCACACAGCAACTGCCCTTCTGGGGCGCCGCGGCAGGCTGGGACCAGCCGGAGTACTACGAGACGTTCCAGGCGGGACACCGGCGCAACGGACACACCCATCCACCGTCCCTGACACAAAACTCAGTCTTTTTCAACGATGGTCGGGATGCCTTGCTGATTCGTGGACCGGGCGGCCTGCTCACAAATCGTTTTGATCCTGTCGCGGGACAGTGGATTGCGGTCCCCGGCGCGCCACTCTTGTCCGATGCGGCCAAGTGGAACCAGCCTAAATATTACACGACTATTCTGAGCGCGGATATCGACGGTGATCAGCAGGCGGAACTGCTGGCGCGCGATGCCAACGGGATCGCAGTCTGGAAATATGACAATACTGCCAAGCAGTGGAACCAGTTGCCCGCTGGACCGGCGCTCTCGGACGTCGCCGGCTGGGGCGTCCCGCAGTACTACGGGACGCTTCAGTGCGAAGATGTGGCTGGTGTCAACAGAGCGGAACTGATCGGCCGCGGCGGCGACGCTCTGTACGTCTGGGATTATGATCCCAACGCCCAAACCTGGTCTCAGATCGCCGCCTTGCCCGATCTGTCGAATGCGAACGGGTGGGACCAGCCCCAGTACTACAGCACCATTCTCACCGTGGCGGGAATGGGCGACTATGGCGGGGCGGTGATCCTCGGGCGCGGACCGAATGGAATCCGAGCGTGGCAATACAGTACAGACTCGGGAAAATTTGTCGCCCTGCCCGACGGGCCTGCATGGTCGGATGCGGCCGGGTGGGACCAGCCCAAGTACTACACCACCATCCAGATCGGCTGGCTTGGTGGACAGGGGAATCCCGCGCTCCTAGGTCGCGGCCCGAATGGCCTGGAAGCCTGGGAATACAGTAACAACAGCTGGCTCCAGCTCCCGGCCAACCAGATCCTTCTGGATGCCGACGGCTGGGATCAGCCAGAATACTACGCGACCATTCAGTTCGCCGATCTAGACGATGATGGCGCGACCGAGTTGATCGCCCGTGGGCCACAGGGACTCCACGCATGGAAATACAGCTTGCCCAACGGAGGTACGGGAGGCTGGAATCCGCTGCCCGACGGCCCAGCCTGGTCGGACGTCAGCGGATGGAACCAGGTCCAGTACTACTCCACCATCCAGGCCTGCTATCCCCTGGAACCGGGCGATCCCGGCTACAGCGGTGGAGAAGGAGGCCGAGGGCAAGCGGTCGTGCTGGCAAGCGGTAGCCGGTTCGCGGAAACGTGGATGTATAACCCGACGACCCAGACGTGGGGCCAGACCTCCAACCGGGGCTTTCCCGCCTTCACCGCCGCACAACAGGTCGCGTACGACTACCTGACGAGCTACTGGAATGTCTTGGGGACCAAAGGCGGTGGTGTGCGCTATCGCTACAATGACGAGGCCGGCGTGCTGTCTCAGTGGCTTTTCGACTTGAAGGGTAATCTGGTACCACCGCCGTCCAACGTCTCCGCAGACGACTGGAACGCTGTCAGAACCCAGCTCCTTAACGAACTGACCTGGGTAGTAAACGTCCAGAACTGGTACGGAGACTTGGTCTACAACCAGATATTGGGGCAGTTCCTGGGCGAGCAACTGACCCTCAACACCGTCGGCCAGTACCTCAGCTACTCCCAAACCGACGACACGCAACTCACCCTGTCCATCCTGTCGATCGTTGGGGGCGCGCTGGCGGCCGCCCTCGGCTTTCCGGAGTTTGAGTTGGGCGCACTGGCCTCCATCGTAGGGGTCGTGAGCGCAGCCTTTTCGGCGGCGGCAGAGGCGCTTCCTGGACAGGGGGGCTCTTATCAAACCCAGTACGATCAGCTTGAGAGCCAGTTGCTCAGTAGCTTCACCGAGGCACAGACAGGGCTCGGCAGGAACCTGTTCGGCATAACCGGTGGGCTAACCGGCAACGGCTACGTTGCTGGCGACTATGGCCTGCTGTCAGCCATTGGGCAGATGATCGAAACCACGGTCTGGAACTGGCCCGATGACTCGACGACGCTGCTGGCAGAAATGCAACGAGGCTACGCCACCGAGGTCTGGAAAGTACTCTTCAACGCCTATCAGACCTTCGGAAACCCCTGGTACTCCGTTATCGACATCGGCGCGGGCGCGCCTTACGACTATGGCTCAAAGTACGCCACCTGGACCGGCCCCTACAAAACCCCCGCAGGGACACTCTATCTCCCTCACTGGTTGGGCCAGAAGACAAGCAGCATTCATCTTGATGCTGCTCCCGCGTCCGCGCTCAGCCATCAGTTCAATCCTCCGGTGCCCGGCCAGGTGTTCCCCCTCGGAGTTCCTGCGGCAGAGTTCTTCCAGGGCGAGAACGGCTGGCCCATCCTGACCGTCTGGTTCGTACCCGTCAGTATCGCACCTCAGGTCGATTCCCTCACGCCTCCAGTGGATCCACCGCCTTCACTGCCATCCCTTGACGTAGACCTGCACACCTCGGTCAATCTCAGCCGCAACAACGACGACACCATTGAAGTCGGCGTCGCCATCACCAACCGCGGACTGACCGGGGCCTCCAACGTCGAAGTAACCGAGGCTCGGCTCGACGTCCATATGCCCCAGTCCGGACTGCCCGCTAAGAGAATTCATCTTAAACCAGGCAAGAAGACCATACAGACCGTCACCTTTCCCGACCTCCCCGGCGACAGCCGCAGCATCCTTAGCGTGTCCGGCCGCTATCTCGGAGGATCCTTCGGAGGCAGTTTCCGCATCACGTTGCCTTAGATTCAGGGCAGCAATCGGTTGTGGGTGACATTCGCCGCAGGCGCCTCGCCCCCCAGTCGGGACCGCGCCCGGTCCCTCGCCACTCTCCGTCCTGGCCTCGCGGGCCAGCCGGAGGGTGGCGGCGCCTTCATTGTTTATCGCTGGGCTGCGCCCGGTCCAGAGATAAACAATGGATAGCTACATCTTGCTTTCTCTAGCGCCAATTTCATCTGATGAAGAACTGGCGCTCCTTGGCATACGTTAGCCCGGAACCCTGTGATGGTGCCGGATGAGCAGCATGAATAGCGCCCGGTGCCATTCTGTGCTGTCATCCCCTGGCGGTGGTGCCGGGTTCGGGGATGTGGCGCTGACCAGCGGGGTTGCGGATCACCTTCATCTGATGAAGGAATCCTTCATCAGATGTAGTGAGCACAGCGTCACCGGCTCTGCCATGACAGGGCCGTCCCGGGGCTGTCCCGGGCCTAGAGCAGCCGGCTTCTGCCAGCAGCAGATACCCGAGCCAGACCCCAGACCTGGGGGCTACCGTCGCGGGCATGGACGTCGCCGAACTGGTCCCCGGCCTGTACTTCCTGCGCTTCCCCGTCGGGCACGCCTACCTGTGCGCCGACTCCGGCGGCCTGACCCTCATCGACACCAGCCTCCCCGGCTCCGCGCCACAGATCGCTGCTGCCATCCGCCAGGCCGGGCACCACCCGGCCCAGTTGCGGCAGATCGTGCTCACCCACTTCCACGCCGACCACGCCGGCGCCGCGGCCCAGATCGCCGCCTGGTCCGGCGCCGAAGTCGCCGCTCACCACGCCGACGCGCCGTTCCTGCGCGGCGACGCACCTGGGCCAGACCCACAGCTGGCCGACTGGGAACGCCCCCTCTACGAGAAGGTCACCAGCCAGCTCCCGGCCACGCCCGTCCCGCCAGTGCGGGTCAGCCGCGAACTGCACGACGGCGACGAACTGGACTTCGGCGGCGGGGCCATCACCATCGCCGTGCCCGGCCACACCCCCGGCAGCGCCGCCATCTACCTCCCCGCCCCGCGCGTCCTGATCGCCGGTGACACACTCGCCCGCCGGCCCGACGGCCAGGTCATGCCCGGCGTCTTTAACACCGACCCGGCCCAGGCGAGCGCGTCACTCCAGCGGCTCGCCGACCTGGAACCCGAGATCATCTGCTGCGGCCACGCCGAACCGGTCACCCGCAACGCCGCGGCCAGGCTGCGCACCGCAGTCGCTCACCCCGGCCACGCACAGTAACGCCCAGCAGAGCAGCGGAAGAACTCGCACTCCCCGAATACGCGAGCCCGCCAGTCCTGCCGGTCGCTGGTCTCGCCCGATGACGACTTTCATCAGAACGGAAATACTTCTGTCAGTATCGGCGAGGTATGTCCAGTAACTTTGGCTGTCATTTAATGATGCTGATTCTCGTCGCGCGCCGCAGGAAGTGATTCCTGATCTAGGCGACGGCGGGCGGCCAGAGGGTAGCTTCGTGGCAGCCGCTGCCCGTAGGCGGCCGGTAGGTTTCGGCGCGGAGGCCTGATCCGCCTGGAGGTGGAGCGTGGGTGGCGAGCAGGGGACGGGAAGTGGGATGCGGCTGCGGCTGGCCAGGCAAGCCCGTGGGTTTTCGCAACTGCAACTGGCTGGCATGGCTGGGGTGACCCGGCAGGCCGTCTCGGCGGTGGAATCTGGCCAGTCCGACCCTTCTCTGCGGGTCGCGCTGGCCCTCGCCCATGCGCTGGGCATGACGGTGGAAGAAATGTTCGGCCCAGCCACGCCTGCTCTGCAGATCGCGGCCCGGCCGGTCGCGCCGGTCGGCGGTGAAGGCGCCCGGGTTACCCTCGCGGCGGTCGGGGATGGTTTCGTTGCGCTGCCGCTGCGCGGGGCTACGGCGAGCCGGGCTGGGTTCCTCCCGGCTGGCGGCCTGGCCGACGGCACGGAAGGCACCGAAACGAGGATCGACCCGCTGGGCCCGCCGCAGCCGACTCTCGTGGTCGCGGGGTGTGACCCGGCGTTGCCGCTACTGGAACGCCCGCTCGGCTTGCTCGATCCGCCGGTCGCGTTTAGTTGGTGGTCGTGCCCGAGCATGCAGGCGCTTGGCCTGGCCGCCGATGGGCTCGTGCACGTCGCCGGAGCGCACTTGCGCGGGGCAGACGGCGAGTACAACACCGGGCCAGCTGCGGAACTGCTGCGCGACGGTGGCGAGGTGATCGGGTTCTGTGCCTGGCGCGAAGGCCTCGCGGTGCGGGCGGAGTTGGCGGATGTCAGCGGCATCGCCGATGTGGCCCGGCATGGGCTGCGGCTGGTGAACCGGGGGCCAGGTGCCGAGGCGCGCAGCCTGCTCGACCGGGAGCTGGGAGAGCTGGGGATCGAGGGCCGAGGACTGCCTGGCTACGGTTCTGAGGCTACGGGACACCTGGAGGTGGCCGCGGCGGTCGCGGCGGGACTGGCCGACGTGGGGGTCGCGAGCGAGCCTGCGGCCCTCGCGTACGGCTTGGGCTTCGTCCCGCTAGCTGTTGAGCGTTTCGACTTTGTCATCCCAGCCAGCCAGACTGGCTCGCGGGAGGTACAGGCACTGCTGAAGGTCTTGTCATCGCGGTGGCTGCTTGATCAGATGGCCAGCTTGCCCGGGTACGACTCGGCCCGGTGTGGTGAGCACATCGCAACACTGGCGCCGGCCAGCCCGCAGCGGCCATAACCTGCCTCTACGTCGCCGGTCCAGCTGCAGTCAGGCCAGGTATTCCACGGCGCCGGTGCGGGAAGTGTCATAGCCGCCGAGTGCGCGGACAGATGACTGCACGTCCGCGTTCCTCAAGATGGCGATCAGCGGTTCGGCTGCTGGCAAGGCGTCGCTGCTGAGCACGATGTCGAACTCCTCCCAGATGAGTGGAACGAAGCCGAGGCCGAGCGCGGTTGCGGCGGAGCGCACGCCGAGCCCGGTGTCGGCCTGTCCGGAGGCGACTGACATGGCCACCTCCAGATGGGACGCAGCCTCCGGCCCGGTCACTGACGTGGGTGCGATGCCAGCTTCGGCTAGGAGGTGGTCGAGCAGGACGCGGGTGCCGGCGCCGAACTGGCGGCGGGCGATCCGCAGGCCGCGCAGATCCCCTACTGCGGTGATGTGGTCCGGGTTGCCTTCAGGTGTGAGCAGGCCCTGCTCCCGGCGCCACAGGTGGATGACCGCGGGGCGGCGGCCCTCGAGCAGCGCCCGGGCGAATGGACTGTTGTGGCCACCGGAGCGGTGGGGCAGATGGATGGCCGCGGCGTCGGCGGTGCCCCGCCAGATGCTGGTCAGGCCGTGAAAGCTACCACGTGTCCCCACCGTGACCACCGAGGTGCCGACGTGGCGCAGCACGACGTCCAGGCCCGGGTCATCGCTGCCGGCCAGGCGCAGCGCCGGGCGGCCGCCACGCAGCCGGGCGGCCGCCGCGTACCCACGAGCGGCGACTCGGGCCCGGCGGCGATCCGCGATCTCGATCACTCCTGCGTCAGCCAGATGGCGGTAGGCGCGGCCGATGGTTGACGCCGTTGTGCCGTATCGGCGCGCTGCGTCCCGGAGGCTGGGCAATTCGTCCCCTGGGCCCAAGGTCCCAGCTTCGACGTCACTGACGATTCTGATGCTGACCTGCAAATATCTGGCCACGAAACCGGACTCTACCGGCGCAGGCTGCCTTTCAGAGGGCACGGTGTGCCGGGCGCAGTTGTAGGCCTCCCAATCGGCCGGTGGGCCGAGTAGGCTCTGCGCCATTCTGTAGTAATACAGAAGGAGGCAGATGTGGATCGCAGACTTCGCCTGGCCGGGCTGGCCATGGCTGCGTGCCTGGTCCCGGTGGTGGCTGCCGCGTGTAGCAGCAGCGGAAGCTCATCTGGCAGCGCGAGCCCGTCTGCGTCGGGGGCGCACGGCACGCTGATCGTGTTCGGCGCTGGGACCCTGGCTACCCCGTGGACGGCAGAGATCGCGGCGTTCAAGAAGGCCAATCCGGGCGTGACCATCCACTCGCAGTTCGGCGCCAGCGGCGACATGGTCAAAGACGTCACCCAGCTGCACCAGCCCGACGACGTGCTCGGGGTAGCGGATTACTCCCTGATCCCCCAGCTGATGGTTCCTGGCCATGCGACCTGGTATCTGGGGTTTGTCTCCAACCAGATCACCTTCGCCTACACCAGTCACAGCAAGGGCGCCGGCCAGCTCACCGCGGCCAACTGGTACAAGATCCTCGCTGAGCCCGGTGTGCACATCGGCCGGTCCAACCCCGCCGCCGACCCCTCCGGGTATCAGATCCTGCAGATGCTGCAACTGGCCAACAGCTACTACCACGACCCCAAGCTGTCCACGTCGGTGCTGAAGAACTCCCCCGACTCCAGCGTCGCGGAGACCGAGACCTCACTGCTAGGTGCGCTGCAATCGGGGCAGATCGACTACCTGGCCATCTACAAGTCCAGCGCGCTGGAAAACCACCTCAAATACATCGCGCTGCCGCCGCAGATCAACTTGTCCGATCCGGCCATGGCCGCCGCCTACGGCAAAGTCTCCATCCATGCTGGGTCACTGGGCACGCTGACCGCCAAGCCGATCATTTACGGGATGACCATCCCCACCAGCGCCCCCAATTCAGCCCTGGGCAAGAAGTTCGTCAGCTTCGTGCTCAGCCCTGCGGGGCAGGCGATCATGCGCAGCGACGGGTTCGTGGTCATCTCGCCCGCCCTGGCCAACCCCCAAGACAAGGTCCCCGCATCCATCAAGCCACGCACCACCCAATGGCCATCATCGGGCGCGTAACATCCCGGCGGGCGAGCCCGGCGGCACAATGACCACGTGACATCGACGCAAGCGGCCCGGCCCACCCGCAACTGGCCATCCGGATGGTTCGGGGTGGTCACCTGGCTGCTGAGCGGCCTGCTGCTGGCGTTCATTGTGCTGCCGATCATCCGGCTGGTCACCACCTCATCGGTGTCCAGCCTGCACGCCGCAGCAGACACTGCAGCGATACGGGACGCCACACTGCTCAGCCTGCAGGCGGCGGCGATCACGGCCGGGATTGCGACCCTGCTCGGAGTGCCGCTGGCCTACCTGCTCGCCCGTGGCAGGTTCAAAGGCCGCGGTGCGATCCAGGCCGTGGTGGACCTGCCGCTGGTCGTACCGCACACCGTCGCCGGTATCGCGCTGCTGTTCTTGCTCGGCCGCACCGGGTGGGTCGGCGCCCCCGCCAGCCACCTAGGGATCTCGTTCTACGCGTCCCAATGGGGGATCGTGGCCGCGATGCTGTTCGTCAGCGTCCCGTTCGCGGTCAACAGCGCCCGGATCGGATTCGAGGCCATCGACCCCAAGCTGGAACGCGCAGCCCGCAGCCTGGGCGCCACCCCGTGGCACACTTTCCGGCGCATCACCCTGCCGCTTGGGCTGCGCGGGGTGCTGACCGGTGCGGTGCTGGTGTATGCCCGGTCGATCAGCGAGTTCGGCGCCGTGGTCATCCTCGCCTACTACCCCGCCACCGCGCCGGTGGAGATCTACAACCTGTTCCTGCAATCCGGGCTCACCCAAGCCGCATCCGCAGCCGTCATACTCCTCATCGTCGCCCTCGCCACCTTCCTGGTCTTGCGGACCCTAGCCTCCGGACGTCTGCTGGCCCGGGTAAATCGTGTCTACAGCTGACCGCGGCCTCAGCGTCAGCGGGCTGAGCGCCCAGACCGGGTCCTTCACCCTCAGCCCCGTCAACCTCCACATCCCGCCCGACCGGGTCCTGGTCATACTCGGACCATCCGGTGCCGGGAAGACTGTCCTGCTGGAAACCATCGCCGGACTCCGCCCCGCAAACGACGGCCGGATCAATCTCGCGGGCGCGGACATCACAGGCCTGCCGCCCGAGCGACGGCGCATCGGATTGGTCTTCCAAGACGCCGCGCTCTTCCCCCACATGACCGTCAGGGAAAACGTCAGATTCGGGCCACGCGCCAGCGGCAAGACTGCCCCCAATACTCATGACAACCTGCTGCAACAGCTCGGCATCAGCCACCTTGCGGACCGGTCACCGCGTTCACTCAGCGGCGGCGAACGCCAACGGGTCGCCCTCGCACGGGCACTGGCCATCCAGCCCGCCCTGCTCCTGCTGGACGAGCCGCTTTCGGCCCTTGACCAGCCGACCCGCGAAGACATGCGCTCCCTGCTACGGCGGCTCCTCGCCGAACTGGAAATCCCGGCCGCTCACGTCACCCATGACCGGGACGAAGCACTGAGCATTGGTGATGACCTGGCGGTGATCGTCGGCGGGAGACTGCGGCAGGCTGGGCCAGCTGGCCGGGTTGCCGCTGAGCCAGCCGACCCGGACGTCGCCCGGTTGCTCGGCTGGTCGGATCTGGGGCTCGGCTCTGCGGCCGACGGCACGGTCCGGATCGGGCAACTCTCGTTCCGCGACACACTCGCCCCAGGCTTGCACGGGCCCGTGCATGCCTTCTACCGCCCCGAAGACGTCCACCTCGGCCTGGTGCCCCCGGATGTCCAGACCGGTCCCAGGCTTACCGCGCAGGTTGAGCAGATCGTTCGCACCCGCCCACTCGCCCGCATCAGCCTGGGCTCAGACCCGCCAATGATGGCGCTAGCCCTGCACCGAGACGTCGACCGCCTGGGGATCGCGGTCGGCGAGGTCATAGCGGTCACCATCCCTACTGGGAGCTTCCGTGTCTTTCAGGTCGGCTGAGTTACGGCCGCCTGGTCTCACGCCTGCGGCCACCCAAGCGCGATGAGGCGGCCTGCGGCGGTGGGCTGGCGTTGCTGCCTGGGTGGCAGCGGGAGGTTGCGTGGCGCAATTAGGCGGGCATTGTCTAGTCCGAAGTTACGTCTGCCGAGGTGCGTGAACCCCCTGTCTTGCAGGGGGTTCGGGGTTGGTGTGGTTTTGCTGGTGTCTACTCCAGGGTGATGCGGATGGGTGCGCCGAGCAGGTCGAAGGCTTGCCCGGGTGGGGGTGGTGATCTTCTCGATCTGGTGATCGGTGATGGTGATGGCCTGGCGGGTGAGGGTGGCTAGGTGGTCGAGCAGGCCGCGGAAGCTGCGGGCGGGCTCGTTGCTGGTGGTGAGGCGCCGGGAGGCCTTGGTGGCGGCGGCCGGTGAGCGGCGGGCGGGGGCGACGGGGTTGGGGCGCTGGGTGGGTGCTCGTCGGTGTAGGTCAGTGGTGCCCAGGCTTGGCGCAGGTGCCAGGCCAGGTGGCAGGCGAGCATGCAGATCAGCACGTGGGCGCGGACACGGTCTTCGAGCCGGTGCCAGATGGGCCGCAGGTCCAGGTCGTCCTTGCAGATGCGGAAGTCCTGCTCCACGTGGGACAGGTCCTTGTAGGCGGCCACGGCGGCGGGGGCATCCAGGCTGTCTGCGGGGACGGGGGTGCGCAGGACGTAGATCCCGTCGAGCGCGGCCTCGGCAGCGATGGCTTGCTGGTCGCGGGCCCAGGTGAAGGACGCCTGGCCGATGCTGGTGGTGAAGTGCCTGGCGACTTTGCGCTTGTTGATGACCTTGCCCACGCGGATGCCGATTTTCGCGGGATCGGCCAGCCGCCCCGCGGTGACCATGCTCTCGATCTGGGTGAGCTCGGCCTCGGTGGCGGCCAGCAGCCGCTCGCGGTGGGCGGCGCGCCCGGCCGCCAGGAATGGGTTGTGGCAGGCGATCAGCCGCTCGCCGGGGTAGCCGGGTGAGCCGATCTCGGCCAGGTCCTGGCTATCGAACAGGCTCATCTGCAGCGGCCCGCCGTCTTCGGCCAGCTTCTTGATGGCGGGCGCGCGCAGGCAGGTCAGCCAGGCCATGCCCGGGATCTGTTTCAGGGCCCTGATCCGGGCGCTGGTGATCATCCCCCGGTCCCCGGTCATGACCACGTGGCTGATCCCGAGCTTGTCCCGGACCAGCTCCACGGCCTGGACGAACGCGGCCGGGTCACCGGTGTTGCCGGCGAATGCCCGGACCGCCACCGGGCAGCCGTCCTGACTGGTGAGCAGCCCGTATTCGATCTGCTGCTTGCCGCGCTTGCCGTCACGGGAATGACTGAACGCGGCCAGCTCACAATGGCGGCCCTCCACCCAGGAGGACGACAGGCCGAACAGCGCCATCCCGCCGTCGTGCAGGTGGCGGCGGGCGAGGGCGGCCTCGATGTCATCCTGGCGCCCGGCCAGCCAGTCCATCGCGTCATAGACCTCATCGGTGGACGCGCCGGCCACCCCCAGATCGGGGCCGAGCGTGACATCGTCCCACCAGCCCACGGTGGACAGCTTCGAGGCGGGCCGGGCCACCCGGGAGATGATCAGCGCATAGGCCAGGTCCCGCGCCCGTCCCGGCGGCCCCAGCAGCGCCGGGAACCCCACCTTGCGGGCCATCGCCGCGACCGCAGCCACGTGCCCGTGCGGCAGTGACCGGGTCACCTCCAGGCCCTATCCGCGTCGATCACGGTCCGCCCGGCCAGCGCGAGCCGGACCGCCTCCCCGTTAACCGGCCCTCGGCCCGGTGACACGCCTGGGGTGCCTGACGTCCCACACCTGAGAGTCGGCGGCGTCACACTGAGATCAGGTGTCCCAGGGGAGGGTCGATGGGGCAGCGTGTGGTGCTGGTCAGTGAGGGTCACCGGGTCGAGGGGTGCGGGGCGGACGGTGAGCTGGTCAACGGTTCCTCTCGCATCTGGGGTCGCGGGCGTTCACACCGGCCACGGTCCGGGCTTACGCCTATGACCTGCTGAACTTCCTGCGTTTCCTGGCCGGGCGGAATGCCCGGCTGGCCGACGTGGTGGCGACAGACTTGTTCGACTACCTGGACTGGCAGCAGCGCCCGGCCGGCACCGAGGACCGGACGGTGGTCGCGCTGGGCGCCGGGCGCGGCGCGATGCCGGCCACGATGAACCGGCGGATCGCCGCGGTTCGCGGCCTGTTCGAGTTCGCTGTGATGAGCGGAGCGCGGGCGGAGAACCCGGTGCCGGCGGCCCGGCGGTCCACCGGCCTGCGGCCCAGCCGCCGTGGCCTGCTGGGGCACACCGGCCCGGGCCGGCCGCGCAGCGGCGGCCGGCTGGTGCGCCAGCCGCGGCGGCTGCCCGAGGCGCTGGAACCGGAGGATGTCGCGGCGTTCGTGGCCGGCCTGCGGACCTTCCGGGACCGGGCGATCACCTTGTTGATGCTGCTGGGCGGGCTGCGCGCCGCGGAGGTCCGGTCGCTGCGGCTGGCCGATGTGGACATGGGGCTGCGCCGGGTGCGGGTGATGGGCAAGGGCGGCAAGGAGCGTGTCGTCCCGGTGGACGCCGCGTTCTTCGCCGAACTGGCCGCCTACCTGCGCGAGGAACGGCCCGCGTGGTGCCGGACGGCGGAGTGCTTCGTGGTGCTGCGCGGCCCGACCGCCGGGCAGCCGCTGACCGAGGCTGGGCTGCGGCGGATCTTCCGCACCCACCGGCTGGCCCCGGGGGCACTGCGGGTGCGGCCGCACCGGCTCAGACATACCTATGGGACCGAGTTCGCCTCCGCTGGCATCGACCTGCTGGCGCTGCGAGAACTGATGGGCCACGCCAACCCGGAGACCACGGCCGCCTACGTGCACCTGTCACCGGAGACGCTGGCCGCGGAGTACGCTCGGGCCAGGGCGGCGGCCCGGTGAGCGCCCCGGCCGCCGATACGTTGCGCCGCCAGGGGGCGCCGGACCTGCTGGTCGCCTACGCCCATGCGGTCGCTGCGCTGCCGATCGGCCCGGACGGCCGGCGGATACGGCGCAACGCCGCCGGACGGCTGCTGGCCGCCCATCCGCAGCTGGCGGCGTGGATGAGGCGGCCGACCCCGGCGCGGCTGGCCGACCTGAAGCGAACCGGCGCATGGCCGTTTCGGAGCTGGTGTTTCGCCGAAGGCCACCTCATGCCCGACCTTGATCTGCTGCTCGCCAAGACTCCCGGTGACCTTTACCGGCAGTGGGCTGGCCGGCATCCCGGCGACGTGCAGCAGATCACCGAAGTGGCGCAGCAGTTCGGATGGAGCGCGAACTGGACCCGGGACGTCTCCCGCGGCGGGCTCGCCCTGATCTGCCTGACCGCGGGCAAGGCCCTCAGCCAGCTCGGCGACGGCGACTTCGCCGCGTTCGCCCAGGCGCTGGCGTAGGCGCCCAGCGCGGGCCACCACACCTGGGTGCATAACTCCTCCCGCGCGTTCAGCCTGCACCAGGCCTGCTATGAGCTGCGGATCTGCCAGCACCCGCCGCGGCAGGCCACGCCCGGCCAGGCAACCATCGCCCAGCGGGTGCAGGAGATCAGCCAGCCCGCCATCCGCGCGGCCGCGCTGCGCTACCTGACCACCGTGGCTGCCACACTGCGGCCCAATACCGTCGGCCTGCGCGCCGACAGCCTGATCGTGTTCTCCGAGTACCTGACCGCCGCCCGCCCGCAGGTCCACAGCCTGACCCAGCTCACCCGCGAGCACATCGAGGACTTCCTCGCCTATAACCACAAGCGGCCCTGGTGCGGCCGGGTCGCCCGCGACCAGCCCGTCTCACCCGTGGTCAGCAAGCGCACCGTCATCGACCTGCGCTGCTTCTTCGACGACCTGGCCCTATGGGGCTGGGCCGAACGGCCACCGCGGCGGCTGCTATTCCCCACCGACATCCCCCGCCTCGACAGGCCGCTGCCCCGCGCGCTGGCACCCGGCACCGACCGGGACCTCATGGCCGCCATCGCCCAGCTCGCCGACCCGTTCGCCCGCACCGGCCTAACCCTGTTGCGCGGCACCGGCATCCGCCTCGGCGAGCTGCTCGACCTCGAACTGGACTGCGTCTGGGACTCACCCAGCCACGGCAGCTGGCTGAAAGTCCCGCTCGGCAAGCTCGCCACCGAACGGACCGTGCCGCTCGACGAGCCCAGCCTGACCGCCCTGGATGAATGGATGACCCGGCGCGGCCCGCAGCGCGCGCTGCCGCATCCCCGGCTGAACCGGCCCGCCGACTTCCTGTTCACCGAGCGCGGCCGCCGCCCGGGCGCCTTCCGGCTGCGCCACGGGCTCGATGACGCCGTCGCGGCCGCCGGCCGGCGCGGCCGCGACGGGCAGCCCCTGCGCGTCACACCGCACCAGCTCAGACACACATATGCGACAACCCTGATCAACTCCGGCATGTCCCTGCAGGCGCTGATGGCCCTGCTCTGCACGTCTCCACCGAGATGACCTTGCGCTACGCCGCACTGGCCGCCCCCGCAGTCCGCACCGCCTACGAAGAGGCCATGAGCAAGGCCCGCGCCCGGCTGACCCTGCCGATCGCCCCAGCCGGCCAGCCCATCATTCCCAGCCGGGTCGAATGGCTACGCGGCGAGATGCTGAAAACCAGGGTCGCGCACGGCTACTGCTCCCGCCAGCTCGCCGCCGAAGCCTGCTCCTACGTCAACATCTGCGAGCAATGCGGCAACTACGTCACCGCCCTCGAGTTCATCCCCCAGCTCCAGGCCCAGCTCGCCGACATCACCGCGCTGCGCGACGACGCCGCCGCACGCGGCTGGTGCACCGAAGTCGCCCGGCACTCACGCGTCATCGCCAGCATCCAGAACCACCTGCAGCGCCTGGAACGAACCGCCGGAACGGGACACAACGTCTGATTCCACCCCCGAGAGCCGGTTAATGGAGGCCCAGTTCACCGCGCTGCGCTACTTCGCGCTGGACGGGACCGACCACGCCAGCCATAAGGAGCAGGCCAGCATGATCCGCCGGTACATCATCTGGCGCAACAACCACGCCTACGACGAACGACTCCGCCGCGTCATCGAGCGGGCGAATGTTGCCTGATGCGGCACTAGTCGTGGCGCACCTGGGCGCATCAGTGGCGCGAGACATGCGGCAGATTCGGATGTTCGCTCGAAGCGCGCCGATACATAAACATACGGTCTGTCCGCTGTCCACAGCGCTGACTCTTCGTGACTACCACACAGCGCAAGGGGCCTTGATAACTGCGCTCCTACCCGCCGATCTGCACGGTCGGCTGACTGTTAGGCCTGCCGCCCCGTCCGGCGCCGAACTGGGCGATCTGCGTAGGCCGGGCTGGCCGACTGCCTGGACCGGATCGCCGGTCACTGAGACCCCTCGGCTAGGCTGTCTGGCTGTCCTGCCCCAGCTGGGCCAGCGCGGCGGGCACCTCGCGGCGGGAGCCGATGCCGAGCTTGGTGAATATCTTGTGCAGGTGCCACTCGATCGTGCGCGCGGACAGGAACAGCCGGGCGCCGATCTCCGGATTGGTCAGGCCGTCGCGCGCCAGCCGGGCGATGTAGGCCTCCTGCGCGGTCAGAGTGGTGACGGTCTCGGCGCGTTTGCGCACCGTCTCGCCGGTGGCGGTCAGCTCCCTGCGCGCGCGCTCGGCGAACGCCTGCATGCCGATCGCGGTGAGCATGTCGTAGGCCGTACGCAACTGCGCGCGGGCGCCCACCCGGCGGTTCTCCCGTCGCAGCCATTCACCGTAGAGCAGGTGGGCGCGGGCGAGCTCCGGACGCACCCGCGTCCGGCTCAGGCGGTCGACCGCCTCACGATACAGCTCGTCGGCGACCGCCGCGTCGCTCAGCAGCGCCCGGCAACGGGCCTCGATGCCGGCCGCGACATCGTTGCCGCAGGGCTGCGTGGTCTCCGCCAGCTGCGCGAGGGCGTCGTGTGCAAGTTCGGTGTCTCCTGCGCGCGCGGCGGCCTCGACGAGCTCGGGCAGCGCAAAGATGGAGACATGCGGCTCAAAGGGGTTCGAGGTGGCTTGCCGGGCCGCCGATAGTGCCTCCTCGTAGCAGGCGAGGCCGTTGTACAGGACCGCAGCCGCCCAGTGCGCCGAGATCGCCGCGATCTCTTGCGTACCGGTCGCGGCAAGCTCGATGGCGTGTGCTATCAGTGCGGAGGCCTCGGTTTCCTTTCCTTGCAGTGACCGCAGCCTCAGCTCGGTGAAGGGGGCGATGGGGCTGCCGATCGCCGCCGCCACGCTGTCGGCCTCCGCGATGAGCGAGGCCGCGCTTGCGAAGTCGCCGATCCACGCGGTTGCTATGCCCGACGCGTTGAGGAATATCGGTAGCTGCGCAAGCGCGCCGGCGCCGCGGGCGAGCTGGACCTGTCGCGCGGAGATCGCGTGCATGCCCTCGACATCCCACAGGAGGGCGCAGGCCGCCACGGAGAACAAGCCCCACCGCAGGACGTCCTCCATGCGCATGTCGGTGTGCGCCTTTGCTGCTCGCTTCAGGGTCGGGATCGCGGCGGCGCGGCCGTCGGTGCCCAGCAGTGCGAGGCCGTCGAGCAGCAGGTCGAGGGGACGCGGAGTGCCCGGCAGCGAAGGGAGGGCCCGGACGGCGCGGCAGATCTCCGGGAGCACGTCCTCACCGGCGAAAGGCCCGCGGTTCATTGCGGCGTTGAAGGCGGTCATGTAGGTTTCGCGCGCGAGCTCCAGGTCGAACGGCTCAAGCCGCCTAGCGGCCTGAAGCAGCAACGGGGGCGCATCGCTGCTAAAACCCGAGGCGAAGGCGACGCTGCCGCGCACGAGGTCGACCCGGGCGCGCTGGAACTCATCCAGGCACCCGGCCTCCGCGACCGCGACCAAGTCTAGGGTCTTGCCGAACGCGCCGGCCTGCATACTGGTCTGCGCCGCGGCCAGGATGCGTTCGGCGTGCCGCGCCGGATCGGCGGTCAGCGCCACCGCCCGCTCCAGGAACGCCGCGGCCGCGGCCAGCCCGCCGCGGGCTCGTGCCCGCCCGGCCGAACACTCCAGCTCCGCGGCGACCTCCTCATCCGGCCCTGCCGTGGCCTGGGCCCGGTGCCAGGCCCGCCGGTCCGGCTCAGCCTGCGGGTCGGTGACCTCCGCCAGCGCCGCGTGCATCTGCTCCCGGTCAGGCAACGGCGCCGACCGGTAGGCCGCCGAGCGCGCCAGCGGATGCCGAAACCGCACCCGGCCGCCGAACTCGACCAGGCCCGCCTCCACCGCCGGTGCCGCCGCCTGGACCGGGAGGCTCAGCCGCTCGGCCGCCCGCCACACCAGCGACTGGTCACCGGACGGGTCGGCCGCCGCCAGTTGCACCAGCCGCCGTGTCTGCTCCGGCAGGGCGGCCATCTGGCGGGCGAAGCTGTCCTCGATCCGGCCGGTCAGCAGCGCCGCGCCAGGCAGGCCGAACCCGCCTGCCAGCTGGGCGGGGCTTAGCCCGCGCGGCAGCTCCAGTAGCGCCAGCGGGTTGCCGTGCGTCTCGGCGATGATCAGGTCACGGATCCGTGCGTCCAGCGGCCCGGCCAGCGCTGAATCCAGCAGCGCCCGCGCGTCATCGTCGGCCAGCCCGCCGACTGCCAGCTCGGGCAGCCCAGCCAGCTCCGCACCCGGCTCGCGGGCCGCAAACACCACCCCGACCGGGTCGGCCGCCAGCCGCCGGGCCACGAATCCCAGGGTCTGCGCCGACGCCCGGTCCAGCCACTGCCCGTCGTCGACCAGGCAGATCAGCGGGCGTTCTCCGGCCATTCCCGACAGCAGGCTGAGCACGGCCAGGCCGACCAGGAACCGGTCCGGCGACGGCCCGGCGGCGAGGCCGAACGCGGTCCGCAACGCGTCCCGCTGCGGTACCGGCAGGCGCCCCGCGCGAGTTAGCAGCGGCGCGCACAGCTGATGCAGTCCGGCGAACGCCAGCTCCATCTCCGATTGCACCCCGGTGGCGCGGGCCACGCGGCACCCCGAGCCCGACGCCTGCCCGGCCAGGTAGTCCAGCAGCACGGTCTTGCCCACGCCCGGCTCACCGCGCACCACCAGCGCCCGGCTCTCACCCGCCTGGACCGCCCCGACCAGCCGGTCCAGGGCATCGCGTTCGCTACGCCGGTCCATCAGCCCTGCCGCGCGGCCCCGCCGCCCGGAATCCGCGGCCATCGGCGCTACCCCGCGTCCCGGTCGCCTGGTGGGGCCTGAACGCTCACCTCGGCCTCCCAGCTGCTCAGACCGATCGGCCCGGCCAGGCCAAGAGCGGCTGCCTTCAGCACCTCAAGACCCACCCACGGCGGCTGCGCTCAAGACCTCCCCAAGGCACGTGGTTATAGCCACCCAGCCCCAGCCTCGGGAGCCGCGCCGTTACCTGGGGCGGAGCGTAACCTGCCAGGAAGGGATCGGGCAAGCCCCGGTTTTGGCATCCGGATTGTGACTTGGCGCGCATGGTCAACCGTTAGGCACTCCGGGTCAGCGAGGCGGTGGGCTAAACGAGCAACCCCGTATGGGTCGCGCACCGCCGCTCTGGTCACTGGTCCGGTTGGTGTCGGCAGAATGACGCGCCGGGCCGGGCCGCCACAGCGATGCCGTCACGCGACCCCCTCGGCGGCGCTGACCGATCGGGAGCCGATGTTCACCGCCGGGCCGACGCCGCCATGAGCTGTTATCTGTTAGGAATGCCGAGCATGACGGTGGCGCCGCCCGGCGGGCGGCGCCACCGTTGGGTCACTTTAGGTGCGACCGGGGTTTCTTAGTTCGCGGGGCCGAATCCTGTGTTCCACAACTGGTTGTCGGGCACGTCCGCCGGGTTCCCGTGCATGTGCTGGAGGGTGACCTGCGGGAACGGCTTGTCGGCCGGGTTACCGTGGATGGTCATCGTGAACGGGTGGGCGAAGTCCGTGGCCGAGGCGTTGACAATCGGGAAGTAGGGCCTGGCCGTGGGCGCGTCGGCGAAATCGATGATGAACACGGTTGTGCCCGGGGTGCTGCACGGCTGCAAGCTGAGTCCCTCATTCTGGTAGGCGGTGGTGGCCACGGCCGCGCACAGGCCGGTGGCCTGGCCATACGGCGCGTACTCGACCTGCACCGCGGGCTCGCTGCCGTAGTGAGCGTTCACCGCCGCGGACACCATCCCCTGCGCGTAGAAGTCAGATACCAGCAACGGGTGGCCGAGGGGGTTGATGAAGTCTCCGGTGGGGTCGGAGTCGCCGGCGCTGTGCAAGATCGTCGGCTGGCCGGCTGCCGGGATCCCCTGGATTGCGCTCTCGACGAAGCCGGGGGCCGAACATCTTGCTGAAGATCTGGCTGAAGATCTGGACGCAGGCAGTACCGCACTACGTGGTGGACGCGGTCGCGGGCGGCGTCTGCCGTGCTGAGGCCGCCGGCCACGGTCAGCGCCGCCGCGGTGGCAAAAGCACTTTGGCAGGCACGGCCCGCGCCCGGGCAGGCTCCCATCTCACCCTTGTCTTCGGGCCGGAGTGTCCGCAGGGCTGGGCGCAGATGTACCCTCAGCCGACCATCCCCAGGCCTGAGCTAGACCCGGCAGCTGGCCGCCCGGGGTTGCCCGCCGCGGCCGGCCCGTCGCGGTAGGGGGCCAAGAACGCGGTCAGCGCGGTCAGCGTTGCCTCGGGAGTCTCCTCAGCGGGGTGATGGCCGCAGCCGGGAATGGCCAAGGCCTGCACGTCGTCGGCAGCGAGCTTCATCGTGGCCGCGACCTGGTCCCCGAGGCTTTCCGCTCCGCCAATCGCCAGCACCGGCATCCTCAGCCGCCGGGTCTTGCGCTGCTGGTTCTGCGCGATGGTGATGTCTAGTGCGCGGTAGATCGCGAAGCTGCCGTGCAGGGCGTCGGGGTCGGCGGCCAGGGTGTCCACGTAGTGGCGGACGGCGTACCCGGGCAGTTCCTTCGCGGTCTTGGAAGCGAACTGCCAGCCGAAGTAGACCTCTTCCCGGCCGGTGACGAGCTGCTCGTTCAGCTCGGCGAGCCGGTTGAACGCGAAGTGCCACAGCCGGTCATTCACGTGCGCGCTAGCAAACAGCGGCGGGGAGGGGGACACCCCGGGCGGGGGGGTCTCTGCGACGGTGAGGCGGGCGACCCTGCCGGGGTGGTCGGCGGCCAGGGCGTAGCCGATCCACATTCCGGTGTCGTGGCCCGCCACGGCGAACCGCTGGTGGCCCAGCGCGTCCATCAGCGCGGCCAGATCGGCGGCCAGGGTGCCGGTGTCGTACCCGCCCGGCGGTTTGCCGGACAGCCCAGTGCCGCGCTGGTCGGGCGCGATGACGGTGAAGTCGCGAGCCAGGGCGGGCATCATCAGGCGCCAGGCGTACCAGGTCTGGGGCCAGCCGTGCACCAGCAGCAGCGGCGGCCCGTCGCCGCCGGTGACCACGTGCTGGCGCAGGTCGCCGGTGTCGATGTACCGGCTGGTGAACGTGGCGGTGAACCCTTCCGGGAGGTGCGGCGCCCCCGCGGCCGAGCCGGGGCCTTCCGGGATGGCAGATGAGTTCATGAGGGTCTCCTTTAACAAGTGGTACCGCCTCACGGGTTGCGCATCTCGCGGGCGCCGCGCCGGTCACGTCCCCTGGCCGAAGAGGAAGGTGGCGATCACTGATGCGAGATCTGAGTCGCTGCGGAAGCCTGGGCGTGGTGCTGGCCTGCGGCCGCGCAGCTTTCGGCTGCGCGGCCCGCCACTCAGCGCATCGCGGCCAGAAGTCAGCTGGTGGCCCGGGCGGCTTGGATGATGACGCTGGCCACCACGCCGGGGTCGGTGATCATGGACAGGTGGGGTGCCTTGACCTCGGTGACGCTGGCGCCGGCGTTCTGGGCCATGGCCAGTTGCTCGGCCGGCGGGAGCACGTTGTCGGCGGTGCCGACGATGTCCCAGGATGGGATTGTCTTCCAGGCCGGGGGGCCGGACGGCTCGGTAAGTGCGCTGTAGGGCAGCGGCCGCTGGGTGGCGGCCAGCACCGCTCCCTCGGCGGAGGGCAGACCGTTGGCGAAGCAGCCGGGGAACACGCTGGCCTTGACGTACAGGTCAAAGTCGCCGGCCGGAGCTCCCGGGTAGGGCACTTTGTTGAAAGAGCTGGCGGGGTTCAGGCAGGAACCGGGCTTGGCCGACGTGAGGCTCAGCAGCGTGTCGCCCTGGGCCGGGATGTAGGCGTCGTCGTAGACGAGGGCCTTGACGTTCGGGTTGCCAGTGGCGGCGTTGGTGATGACAAACCCGCCGTAGGAGTGCCCGACCAAGACGATCGGCCCGGAGATGGTGGACAGGAAGTCCGCCAGGTAGGCGGAGTGGTAGGTGACGCCGCGCAGCGGGTTGGGCGGGGCGTCGACGGTGTATCCGGCCGCCTGCAGGCGCGAGATGACGCCGTTCCAGCTGCCCGAATCGGCCCATGCGCCGTGCACCAGCACGATGGTGGGCTTGGGCCCGCTGATCCGGGACGCAGCGCTGGCCTGTGCCGGGCGGCCGGCGGCCGCATGGGCAGGCCCGGTCTGGCCTGCGACCGCGAGAAGCAGCGCAGCGATGGCCAGGACAGCAGCCAGGATCATGAGCCGGGGCCTGGTCAGCCGGGCGGCGAAGGGGTGGGGCATGGTGGGATGTCTTTCGGCGACGGTGCTCTGATCAGCGCTGGGTCAGGAAGTCGAGCAGGGCGCGGTTGACCTGGTCGGCATGAGTCCAGGCGATGGCATGCGGGCCGCCGTCAATGACGACCAGGTGCATGTCTTTGATCAGGCCGGGCAGGCGCTTGCCCGTGTTGGGGTAGGGCAAGATCCGGTCGGCGTCGCCCTGCACGACCAGCACCGGCACGTCGATCTTGGGCAGGTCATCGCGGAAGTCGGTCTGCCAGGTGGTGATGCAGGCCACCGCCGCGGTGGCCGACGCAGCGGCTGCGATGTTCCAGCTGGACTGGAAGGCCTGGTCGCTGACCAGGGTGCCGCCGAACTTGTCTATGTTGTAGAAGTTGTCCAGGAACCCCTTCATCCACGCCGGAGTGTCGGCGGTGGCGGCTTGGACAAACCCGTCGAACAGGCTGGCAGGCAGCCCCTCGGGGTTGTTGTCGGTTTGCAGCAGAAACGGCGGGATCGGGGACACCAGCACACCCTTGGCGACCCGCCCGGAGCCGTAGGTGCCCAGGTAGCGGGTGACCTCGCCGGTGCCCATCGAGTGCCCGACGAGGGCGGCGTCGCGCAGGTCCAGCGTGTCCAGCAGGGCGTTGAGATCCGCGGCGAAGGTGTCGTAGTCGTAGCCGGTCGTGGGCTGGCTGGAGTTCCCGAACCCGCGCCGGTCGTAGGTGATCACCCGGTGGCCGGCTGCCAGCAGGCCCGGGACCTGCCTGTCCCAGGCGCGGGCGCTGAGTGGGTAGCCGTGGATCAAGACGACTGGCATTCCCGTCCCGTGATCTTCATAGTGCAGCTCGATGGCACCGGAGTTCTCGGTGCCGGCACCGATATACGGCATTGGGCCCTCCCGTTTCAGCTGGATGTGCGGGACCCCCTCAGGGTCGCGCGTCCGGCGGGCGCATTGCGCCGGTCATATCCCCCGGCCGTTTACCCTGGCCGGTTACCCTGGCCGTACCCTGGTCTGCGGTAGGGCGCAGATAGAGGGCGCGGCGCGTCAAGCTCACAGCGTTACCCAGCCGGGCGGGATCGCACCGACGAGAGCAAGCCGACGCCCTAATCGCCGCTGCGATACGAGGCCGGCGCCGTGTCCGGGCAAGCACGTGAGGGCCATGCTGGACCGCTGCAGGGCGCGGCGGGTTGCCGGCCCGGCAGCGGCAGCCTAAGGGTTTCGGTGGGGCACAGGCCAGCGCGGCGTCGCCCACTCGCACCAGCGCGCAACGCCCGGCGCTGATCCGGCCAGACCCAGCTCCCGAACCGGTCGCGCAGGGTATTTGGTCGTGGTCCGCGGCACTGCGTGCCGGTGAGCTTGCCGACAGCGGCCTCGGCATGTTCGCGGCTGTCGACTGGTGCAGCGCCGCCAAGAAGAACGCGAGCCGTCTGCCTGTACGATCCCGGTCGATCGAGTCGATGACCTGGAACAGAGACTCCCCGGCACACGCCTGGTGATCAGCAGCGGGGGTCGGGTGCTGCTGGCGACGACCCGGGGCAGCAACGGTAGCCGCGGTACGCGCACGAGCGCGGTGAGGACGCCGATCTCACGCGCCAGCGGGAGCGCGGCGGGACGCGATCACGAGAATCTCGCGACGAACCGCTCACTCATGACCGCGCTGGACGAGTGCTACAGCGGTAGCCCTTGCCCACACTTCAGTTCTTCCAGGCGCTCCCCACCTGGTCCTATCGCCGACGCGAAGTCAGCTGCCACGACCCGTCCGCGAGCGGCCGACCCCACATGCGGTAATTCCCTACCACAGGGACGTGCCTACGGGGGGGAGTAGCGCCCAGGTCAGGCCACTCTGCGCTGCTTGCGGCGATGATCAAGCCATCCTGGAGGAAGCACCGAGTCGGCGTTCTGGGACGCATTCCTGATCACCTCCCCAAGCTCAAGCGTGCGCCGGGTCGATCTGGTGTGCCAGACGAGTCGCCGCAAGCCTGGGCAGACGCGCCAGGTGTCTCGATGTCTCCCCCGTCTATTTGAGGCCAAGACGGTTGACCTGCGGCCGGCATTCCTTGCCATCTCGCGAAGGATCCATCTGGCTAAGCGCGAGATCGCGTGGCGTTAGAGGCCACCGGGGCGAGGAAGCGGGCGATCGCGGCGCGTATCGCGGGCTGCCGGACGCCGGCGTCGAGCTCGATCAGGGCCGCTTCGACAACAAGCCCGATCCACAAGAGCGCGCTCTCATAAGGATAAGGTACGTCCATGGCCTGGAAATCGGCTTTGAAGAACTCCGCGGTGGCCTTGTTTCTCGCCCGGATCTCATCGACGATCTTCCTTTCGGCGCGTGCCTCCAAGAGCAAGGCTCGCACCCCGCGGTCGCGGATACAGGCGTCGAGATAGGTGTGAGATGCGGTGAGCAGACGCTCAGCTCCCGCGACCATGCCGTCCACAGCGTCGAGTAGCTCGGCGAATATCCGGTCGTGGAATTCGCGGTGCAGGGCAAGAAGATAGGCCGAACGTTCCCCGAAATGGTGGAAAAACGAACCCTTGGCGACTCCGGCCTCCTCGACCAGCAGGTTGATGCTGAGCTCGGCGAGGCTAGTCGTCTCAGCGAGCCGCAGGCCGGTCTCGATGAGGATCTCACGCGTGCGGATCGCCGACGCCTGACGTCTCGTCATCCCCTGCGTGGGTGCCGCCGCGCCTGCTGGGCCGCTTCGGGGGGCAGGCATCGACAGCCCTGCGGTCGTCCGGTCCCGGGCGGTTTCGCCTGCCCGCGGAGCCTCCGGAGCCGGAATCTTCATCGGCCCTCCTTGCCTAGATCGGCGTCCTCACGATATCGTTGACCGACCGGTCGGTCAATCAAACTGGGCTGCCGGAGGAATGCGATGACTCGAGTGCAGACCCGCTGTGGCGGGATCGCATTCACCGAGCATGGAACGGGCTTGCCGCTGGTCCTGCTGCACGCGAGCCTGTGCGACCGGCACGACTTCGACCCGATCATCCCGGCCCTCGCCGGGCGCTATCGCGTGATCGCGGTGGACTGGCCCTGGCATGGGGAATCAGACTCTCCGCCGCCTCCCCTGAAGGCAGGGGCGGGACTTTTCGCCGGCGTCCTGGAGGATTTCACGCAGGCACTAGCGCTTGGGCCCGCGGCGTTCATCGGGAACTCGGTCGGGGGTTTTGCCGCGGCGCGGCTCGCCATCACCCACCCCGAGCGCGTAGCCGGGCTGGTTCTGGTCAACAGCGGCGGCTTCATCCCGATGAACCTGCTCACCGGCGCCTTCTGCACGCTGATGGGCACCCCCGTGCTGACGCGTGTCCTGCTGCCCCCCTATATGCGGCTGACGATGAGCCCCATGACCGGCGACGACCGCGAGGTCGTCAGGCGGGTCGCCGCTCGGGCACGCACCGCCGAGGGCATGCGAACCGGGGCAGCGCTGTGGCGAAGCTTCGCCCGGCCCGAGCACGACCTGCGCTCCCGTGCCGCACAGCTACGCGCGCCGACGCTGATCGTCTGGGGCACCAAGGACATCGGCCTGCCACCACGCGCCGGGCGCGCCACGCACGCCGCGATCGCAGGTTCCCGCCTAGAGGTCCTGGACACCGGCCACATGCCGTTCTCGTCGGATCCCCAGGCCTTCCTGTCGCTGGTAATACCCTTCGTTGATTTAGCGAGCCGACATGAGACATGACGCGGACACCAATGTGCCGGGCAATCGGGCCGTCGGGCCCCAGGCACGCGGGTGGGCCCTGCATCACCCGCGTCGCGCGGCCAGCGGGACTCGTTCCGCTCGTGTGATGGCCGGGGGCCGCAGGCCGGCCCGTGCCTGGGTTATCGCGCTGGCCGTCTTCACGGCAGCGGCGGGGCTGACCTCGGGGTGCGCGGGGAACAGCACGGCCAGCACGCTTCAGGCCCATCTGCTGTCCGCTTCCGACCTGCCAGCCGGCTGGTCGCCGGCGCCGGTCAACCCGGCGAGCGTGCAGACGAACGCCCCCTGCCTGTCCGGCCTGCCCGCGAACTCCGCCGGATTCACCTACGCGGCCGCGGGCTTCGTGCAGGGAACCGCGATCCCCACCCTCGGCGAGGTCCTGGCCACCGGCCCGCAGGCCAGACCAAGGTGGCGCAGCCTCAGCCGGGCACTGGTGCACTGCCACACGGCCACGATCACCATCGCAGGCAAGAAGGCCCCGGTCACCATCACGCCGCTGTCCTTCCCACGCTCCGCCGCCACGACCGCCGCCTACGCATGGACCTTCACCACCACCGGAGTCCATATCGGCGCCGACCTCGTCTTGTTCCAGACCGGCAAGGACACGGGCTACCTCACCTACTCCGACTTGGGCACGCCGCCGCTCGCGACGGTACAGGCATTCCTGGCTGCGGCGGTGGCGAAAGCCCAGACGGGAACCACGGCCCGGATCCCGGGGGAGGTCTCGATCGCGTCTGTGCCCGTGCGCAGCGCCCACACGAAGCTGGGGACGGTCGCTTACCGTGCCATCGGAAGCGGGCCGCCCCTGGTCCTGATCACCGGCTACGGCGGCACTATGGAAAGCTGGGACCGGCGCTTCGTCGATGCACTCGCCCAGCGCTACCATGTCGTGATCTTCGACAACGCCGGCGTCGGTCAGACACAGGCGCTGGCCGCGCCCCTCACTATCGACGCAATGGCTAACCAGACCAGCGCGCTCATCAGCGCGCTCGGCCTGCAGCGGCCCGACCTCCTCGGCTGGTCGATGGGCAGCATGATCGCCCAGGCCCTCGCCGTGCTGCATCCCCACCAGGTGCGGCGCCTGGTCCTGTGTGCCAGCTACCCGGGCAACGGCACGGCGATACGGCCATCCCAGGCAGCAATAGACGCCCTCAACAGCGGGAACTCACACAAGACGATGTCCGTCCTGTTCCCCCCAGGCCAGGCCGCCGCGCAGAACACCTACCTGGCCTCCACCTCGAGCTATCCCGCCGCCCCCGCGGCCCCGGCCGGCACCGTGACCGCCCAGGGACACGCAGTCGACCAGTGGTGGGCCGGCACTGACCCGGCCGGCCAGCAGGCCGCCACCATCACCGCCCCAACACTCATCGCCGATGGCACCGCTGACCGGCTCGACCCGCTCAGCAACAGCCACACCCTCGCCGGCCTGATCCAAGGAGCCAAGCTCACCCTCTACCCCGGCGCCAGTCACGCCTTCCTGTTCCAGGACCAGGCAGCCTTCATCCCCCTGATCGAGTCGTTCCTCAGCTGACAGCCCGCACTGCGGCACACCCGAGCCGAGCCAGGAGAACTCAACATCCAAGCGATCGCCAGGCACACGGCGGACACCGCGCAGCCCGGCCACCGCTGGCCGTCCACGCAGTTGCGCATACATGGGTGATCTGCACGCTGCGCAACCCAGCTACAAGACCAGGCCCGGAGAACAAAGAATCGGCAGGGAGGATGTGGGTAGTGCTTCTGGCCCTGCTTCTCCGCTTGCGGCCCTGCCTGCGCGGTTTGGGGCTGTTACGGGCGTAGTGTCCGGAGCACTGGGTCCCGGCCTGACCTCCGAATCGGCCGACGCCGCTCGGGCTGTCCTGCTAACGATTTGCCGGCCGGGCCCCAGCTTTTTCAGGCACCCACCGGCGCTGCCGGTCTGATCTGCCTGGCCTGGGCAAGAGGCCGGGGTTCACAGGTCTGGGCGGCCAGCGGGTGCGTGCCATCCCTCAACCTCAGAAAGGGATGACAGTGACCATCGTAGAGACATGCGCCATCACTGGCGGTGTGGACACCCACGCTGATGCCCATGTCGCGGCCGCGCTTGATCCGATCGGCGGGCTGCTGGGGGTCCAGGAGTTCCCGGCCACGGCGGCCGGCTATTGCCTGCTCCTGGACTGGCTGGGCGGGTTCGGGAGGGTATGCCTGGCCGGTATCGAGGGGACTGGCAGCTACGGCGCCGGACTGGCCCGCCACATCACCGCGGCCGGGGTCCGGGTGGTGGAGGTGGACCGCGCCGACCGCCAGGACCGGCGCCGGGCGGGCAAGTCCGGCCCCCTCGATGCCGTCAGCGCGGCGCGGGCCGCGCAGCCCGGCCGGGCCCGTGGCGCGCCGAAGGGCCGCGACGGCACGGTGGAGGCGATCCGGGTGCTGATGGTCGCCAAGCGCAGCGCCCGCGCCGAGCGGACCCAGACGATCAACCAGGCCCGGGCGCTGATCTTGACCGGGCCCGATGACCTGCGGGGCCGGTTCTCCCAGCATGACCCGGCGGACCTGGTCGCAGAACTGGCCGCGCTGCGGCCCCGCCCCGGCGGCGTCGTCGGCTACGCCACCCGGGTCGCAGTGCGCGAACTGGGCCGGCGCGCCGAGTTCCTCGATGGCCAGCCCGGGCGCCTGGACGAGCTGATCGTCCCCCTCGTCACTGCCCGCGCCCCCGGCCTGCTTGCCCTCTACGGCGCCGGCCCGGACACCGCCGCGCTGCTCCTGGCCGCCGCCGGGGATCACCCCGAACGGCTCCACTCCGAAGCCGCCTGGGCGCACTTGTGCGCCGCCGCCCCGATCCCGGCCTCCTCCGGAAAGGTCACCCGGCACCGGCTCAACCCCGGCGGCGACCGGCAGGCCAGCCACGCCCTGTGGCGGATCGTCATCACCCGGATGAGCTCCCACCCGGCGACCCGGGCCTACGTCGACCGGCGTACCGCCCAGGGCCTGTCCAAGAAAGAGATCATGCGC
>Ga0335077_10000657_pt1 | contig 39193 bp, 36 predicted proteins | sample Lox_Sample_31_FD_207151 | JGI IMG/M metagenome (GOLD analysis project Ga0335077, IMG submission 207151) | Soil microbial communities from Loxahatchee National Wildlife Refuge, Florida, United States - Lox_Sample_3.1 | ecosystem: Environmental > Terrestrial > Soil > Wetlands | place: USA... | reverse complement strand
TATGCCATCGGCGGGTTGTCGGTGGGCGAGCCCAAGGCCGACATGCTGCGTGTCGTGCGCCGCGCCGCCCAGCAGCTGCCCGAGACCCGTCCCCGCTATCTGATGGGCGTGGGGACGCCGGAGGATATCGCCGACGCGGTGGAGGCGGGCATCGATCTGTTCGACTGCGTTCTGCCGACGCGCAACGCGCGTAACGGCTGGTTGTTCACGCGCCACGGCGTCGTCAAGCTGCGCAACAGCCGCTATCGCACCGATCTGACGCCGCCTGATGAGTCGTGCGCCTGCTACACCTGCCGCCATTTCACGCGCGCCTATCTGCACTACCTCCAGCGCGTCAACGAGGCCCTCGGTGCGCGCCTCAATACTCTGCACAATCTGCACTACTTTCAGGAGCTGATGGCGCAGCTGCGCGAGGCGATCGCTGCGGCGCGCCTGCGGGACTTCTGCCAAAGCGTGCGCGGTGTCGCGTCTTGACCCGGTGCAATGGTGCTAGAATCCGCGTCTTTCCTGCGGGCCGGCGGCTGCTCCAGTCAGCCGTAGCGGCTTGCGCAATACCTGACGTGCGCAGTCGTGGAGGAGACACATGCTGATCAGCCAAGCTTTTGCCCAGGCGGCCCCGAGCGGTCCGGGCGGCATGGACATCATGAGCCTGCTGCCGCTCATCGCGATGTTCGTGCTGCTCTACTTCCTGCTGCTGCGGCCGCAGATGAAGCGCGCGAAAGAGCAGAAGCAGATGATCGCGTCCCTGCAGAAAGGCGACGAAGTGATCACCTCTGGCGGCACTCTCGGGCGCGTGACCAAAGTCAGCGACAACTACATCAGCCTCGAGATCGCCAACAACGTCGAGGTCACGGTGCAAAAGTCGGCGGTCCAGACCTTGCTGCCGAAGGGTACGCTGAAGAGCGTAACGTGACTCTGCGTGCAGCCCGCCGAGCAGTGCGCCCCCTAGTCTCGGCTGCAATCCCATGAACCGCTATCCGCTCTGGCTGAACCTCATCATCGCCGTCGTGCTGCTGGTGGGCCTGCTCTACGCGCTTCCCAACTTTTACGGCGAGTCGCCGGCGGTACAAGTGTCATCCGCCAAGCCTACGTTGAAGGTGGACGATGCGATGCTCAAGCGCGCGCAAGAGGCCCTGAAGAGCGCCGGCATCCCTTATGACGAAGCATTTCTGGATGCGACTGGCATCAAGATCCGCTTCAAGGACACCGACACGCAGCTCAAAGCCAAAGATGTGCTGCAGAAGGACCTCGGGGACAGTTATGTCGTCGCGTTGAATCTGCTCTCCAATTCGCCGCGCTGGCTGTCGGCCATCGGCGCCAAGCCGATGTACCTGGGTCTCGACCTGCGCGGCGGCGTGCATTTCCTGCTGCAGGTGGACATGAAGGGCGCGGCAACCAAAGCGCTCGACGGAATACAGGGGGGTATCCGCACGACGCTGCGCGGCGAAGAGCAAGCCCGTTCCAGCGGAATCAGCCGCGAAGGCAGCACCCTCCTGATTCGGTTCCGCGATGCAGACCATCGCGACAAGGCGCAGCAGATCATCGAGCGCAACTATCCGGAGCTGCAGCTCGTCAGGCAAGAGCAGGGCAGCGAGTACCTGCTGGTTGGTTCTCTCAAGCCCGATGCGCAGAAGCGCATTCAGGACCTTGCCGTCGAGCAAAACCTGACCACGCTGCGCAACCGGGTGAACGAGCTGGGGGTGGCAGAGCCGGTCGTGCAGCAGGCAGGAGCAGACCGTATTGTGGTTCAGCTTCCCGGCGTGCAAGACACAGCCAAGGCCAAGGACATTATTGGCCGGACCGCCACGCTGGAGCTGCGCATGGTCGAAGCCCATGCGGGCGATCCTTCCGGGCGTGATTACGATCCCCAGAAAATACAGGCGGCCCAGGCCGGGATTATTCCACCCGGCACGGAGTTGCTGTTCAGCAGCAAGGGCGATCGGGAGGAACCCCTATTGGTCAGCAAGCAGGTCGTCGTGAGCGGCGACAGGCTCACGCAGGCCCGTGCATCGGTCGACCCGCAAACGGGGCAGCCCATCGTAACCGTTGACCTCGATGGACAAGGCGCGCGGATGATGCAGGCTACGACCCGCGAAGGCGTGAAACGCCGGATGGCCATTCTGCTGATCGAGAAGGGGAAGCCCGAGGTTCTGACTGCGCCGGTGATTCAGTCCGAGTTCGGAGGCCACTTCCAGATTTCAGGAAGCATGTCGAGCTCTGAAGCCAACGACCTTGCACTGCTGCTGCGCGCTGGCGCGCTGGCGGCGCCAATGGACATCGTGGAGGAGCGCACGGTCGGGCCGAGCCTGGGCGCCGACAACATCCGCAAGGGCTTTCACGCCGTGTGGGTCGGTTTCGCCCTTATCGCGGCATTCATGATCGTGTACTACATGGTGTTCGGCGTCGTGTCGGTGCTGTCGCTGGCCATCAATCTGCTGCTGCTGGTGGCGCTGCTGTCCATGCTGCAGGCGACGCTGACCCTGCCCGGCATCGCGGCCATCGCCTTGACGCTGGGGATGGCCATCGATGCCAACGTGCTCATCAACGAGCGTATTCGGGAAGAATTGCGCAACGGCACCACGCCGCAGGCCGCCATCAAGGAGGGCTACCACCGCGCCTGGGCCACCATCCTGGACTCGAACATCACCAGTCTGTGCGCGGGGGTGGCGTTGTTCCTGCTCGGGTCCGGCCCCGTGCGCGGCTTCGCTGTGGTGCACTGCCTGGGCATCCTGACGTCGATGTTCAGCGCGGTCGCCGTGTCGCGCTCGATCGTGAACTTCGTGTTCGGTGCGCGCCGCAAGCTGGAGGGGTTGCCGATCGGGAACGTCGACTGGCACAAGCGGGCCGCGAAGGCCGTCTGACGCACCCGCCATCGAGGAAACGCGACATGGAATTCTTCCGCATCCAGAAAGACATCCCCTTCATGCGGCACGCGTTGGTGTTCAACGTGATTTCGGGGATTACCTTTCTGCTGGCGGTGTTCTTTCTCGCCACGCGCGGTCTGCATCTGGGCGTCGAGTTCACCGGCGGGATGGTCATGGAGTTGCGCTATGCGCATGCCGCAGACCTGGACAAGCTGCGAGCCACCCTCACCCGCATCGGACTTCCAGATGCGACCGTACAGACCTTCGGCAGCTCGGAGTCGGCCTTGATCCGCTTGCCGACGCGCCCGGACGTATCGGGCTCCGAGCTGAGCGAGAAGGTGTTCGGCGCGCTCAAGCAGGACGATCCCACGGTCGAGCGACAGCGGGTTGAGTTCGTCGGCTCTCAGGTCGGCAAAGAGCTGGTGAACAACGGTGCGCTGGCCCTGATGCTGGTGTCTGCCTTGATCGTGGTCTATCTGTGGGTGCGCTTCGAGTGGAAGTTCGGCGTCGCCGCCATCATCGCCAACCTGCACGACGTGGTGATCATCCTGGGGTTCTTCGCCTTCTTCCAGTGGGAGTTCTCGCTGCCGGTGCTGGCCGCCGTGCTGGCCGTGCTGGGCTACTCGGTGAACGAGTCGGTCGTGGTGTTCGATCGAATCCGGGAGAACTTCCGCAAGCTGCGCAAGGCGACCGTGCCCCAGATCATCAACAACGCCATCACGCGCACCATGTCGCGCACGATCATCACGCACGGCTGCACCCAGCTGATGGTGACGTCGATCCTCTTGTTCGGCGGCGACACGCTGTTCTATTTCGCGTTGGCGCTCACCATCGGGATCCTGTTCGGGATCTATTCCTCGGTGCTGGTGGCGAGCCCGATCGTGATGTGGCTCGGCGTCTCGCGCGAGGATCTGGTCAAACCCGAAAAGCCCAAGCAGGAAGCGGTGGTTTGAAGTAATGGTCGCGGCGCGCTAGCGCATGGGTTTGCTCGCGAGCTTTTTCGACCTGCTGGTCCATCTGGACCAGCATCTGCTGGCCCTTGCCCGCGACTACGGCGGCTGGATCTATCTGATCCTGTTCCTGATCATCTTCTGCGAGACCGGCCTGGTCGTGACGCCCTTCCTGCCCGGAGACTCGCTGCTGTTCGTGGTCGGCACCGTAGCGGCTGCGCAGGCCATAGACGTGCATGTGGCGGTCGTGCTTCTCACGCTGGCGGCGGTTCTCGGCAACTCCGTCAACTATGCCGTAGGGCGCTGGCTCGGCGCGCGCGTGTTCCAGAGCGAAGATTCGTGGTTCTTCAAGAAGGCGTATCTCGAGCGTACCCGCCGCTATTTCGAGCGCTTCGGGGGACGCACCATCATCATCACGCGCTTTGTGCCGATCGTGCGCACCTATGCTCCCTTCGTGGCGGGCATCGGCGCAATGAACTATGCACGGTTCCTGCTGTTCAACGTGATCGGAGCGGTGTTGTGGGTGGCGCTTCTGGTTTACGCCGGATACCTGTTCGGCAGCGTTCCCGTGGTAAAGAACAACCTGACTCTGGTGATCTTTGCGATCATCCTGTTGTCTATCTCGCCTGCCGTTTTCGAGGTCTTGCGCCAGAGGCTGAAACGCGCCTGAGGAATGGGCGGCCGATTCTCAAATTGTCAGTGCAGCGCTGAAGCCAGCAATCTACGGTAGCGGCTGACGAGCTCTGTCTGCTGGCCCTGCAGCAGATCGAAGATCGCCAGCATCGTCTTGCGTCCGGCGTCATCGCCGTAGCTGCGGTCGCGTCTCGTGATCTCGAGCAGCTGCCGGAGGGCCGGCTCGTACCGCTGTTGCGCTGCGTGCAGCTTGGCGAGCCGCAGGCGGGCGTCCAGATCGTCTGGATTCGCCTGCACGCGCTTCTCGAGTGCGTCCACGTTGGCATCGGCGCCCGCATCGTCGACAAGCTGGAGCCGCGCCAGCGCGCGGGCGACAGCCGGACTGCGCGCCGCCAGCGGGCCGAGTCGGGAAGCGACCGCGCGAGCGTCAGCAACGCGCGCGAGGTCGAGCAGGAGCTCGATCCGATCAACCTGCACGGCGTCGTTGTTCGGCTCTCTTTCGGCGGCGCCGGCAAGGAGCGCGAGAGCGTCCTCGGGAGCGCCGGCCGCGGTGCGGGCAGCCGCCTCCCGCCGCATCAACTCGCCCGGCGTAGGCATGAGGCGATCGATGAACTCACGCACGGCCGACTCCGGCAGGGCGCCGAGGAATTCATCCGCCAGCTGCCCGTCCACGAATGCTTTGACGTTGGGAATGCTGCGAATGCTGAACTCGCGAGCCAGATCCTGATTTTCGTCGGAGTTGACCTTGGCCAGAACGAATCTGCCCTCGTATTCCTGCGCCAGCCGCTCGAGCACGGGCGTCAATGCCCGGCACGGCCCGCACCAGGGTGCCCAGAAGTCCACCAGGACCGGTTGCTGTTTCGATCCCTGGATGACGATCTGATCGAAATCAGCGCTGGTGATGTCGCGTGCGAAGGCTGACATGATAGTTTGTTGCTAGGTGGAGCCCGTGCCGACACAAATCAAGACCGGCAGCGGCCTCCCTAGAGGTCGCGAGCGAGGCGAGCCGCGAGGCCGATGTACGCGGACGGCGTGAGCTCCAGCAGGCGTTGTCTGTCGTTGTCCGGGATGTCGAGCGCCCGGATGAACGCGTGCAGGGTCTCTCGCGTGATACCGTCCTTACCCCGCGTGAGCGCCTTGAGCTGTTCGTAGGCCTCTTCGCTGCCGTTGCGCCGCATTACGGTCTGAATCGGCTCGGCCAGCACCTCCCACGCGCGCTCGAGATCTTCGCGGATACGCTCGGGGCTGGCCTCGATCTTTGCGAGGCCGGCGAGGCAGGCGTCGAATGCGAGCAGTGTGTGGCCCAGGGCGACGCCCACGTTGCGCAGCACGGTGGAGTCCGACAGATCCCGCTGCCAGCGCGAAACCGGGAGCTTGTCCGACAGATGACGCAGCAGCGCATTGGCGAGGCCTAAATTGCCCTCGGAATTCTCGAAGTCGATCGGATTGACTTTGTGCGGCATGGTGGAGGAGCCCACCTCACCGGCCTTGACGCGCTGTCGGAAGTAGCCGAGCGAGATATACCCCCACAAGTCGCGATTGAGGCCGATCAGCACAGTGTTTGCCGCGGCATAAGCGTCGAACAGCTCGGCCAGGCTGTCATGGGGCTCGATCTGTGTCGTGTAGGCGTTGAACTCGAGGCCGAACGCCTGCACGAAACCGCGTGCGAGCCGGTCCCAGTCGATGTCTGGATAGGCGGCGAGGTGGGCGTTGTAATTTCCCACGGCGCCGTTGAACTTGCCGGTGACGCGCACCCCCGCAATGCGCGTGCGACTGCGCCGCAGCCGCACCGCGAAGTTGGCCAGCTCCTTGCCCAGTGTCGTCGGCGTCGCGGGCTGGCCGTGGGTGCGGGCCAGCATCGGCACGTCGGCCAGCTCGTGTGCCATCACAGCCACCTTGTCCACGATGCGCGTGAGCGCCGGCAGCATGATCTGCGCGCGCGATTCGAGCGCCAGCAGCGCATAGGACAGATTGTTGATGTCCTCGGACGTGCAGGCGAAGTGGATGAAGTGCGCCGCGCGTTGCAGCTCCGCGTTGTCCGACAGCCGCTGCCTGAGCCAATACTCGATGGCTTTCACGTCGTGGTTGATGCGCGCTTCGATATCCTTGATGGCCTGTGCATCCGCTTCGGAGAAGCTCGCCACGACGCCTTCGAGCTGTGCCAGCGTGCCCGCGGAAAAAGCCGGAACATCGGGGATCGAGGCAGCGGACAGCGCCTTGAGCCACTCGACCTCCACCCGCACGCGCAGGCGGATCAGGCCAAGCTCGCTGAACGCATGGCCCAGCGACGAGACTTTGGCGTGGTAGCGGCCGTCCAGCGGGGAGAGCGCGTTGAGAGGCGTAAGGGGCATGCCGTCAGCGCATTGCGCGCGTTGTGTGCCGTTACTCAAAACAATTCTAACATGGCGCTGCGCTGCACCCCGACGGGAGCGCTGCACGCGGATGGTACAATTGAAACTTCCAAGGCAGCGCAACTATCGACATGAAGCCGTCAACGTGAAGCTGATCGGCTCCCACGCCAGTCCCTTCGTGCGCAAAGCGCGCATCGTGCTCGCCGAGAAGCGCATCGAGTATGACTTCGTCGTGGACAACCCGAACGACCCCGCTTCGCGCGTGCCGGACTTCAATCCGCTCGGCAAGGTGCCGGTCCTGGTGACCGACGACGGCGCCGCCATCTACGACTCCAGCGTGATCGTAGAGTACCTCGACACCGTATCTCCGGTCGGCAGGCTGATCCCGGAACCCGGGCGCCAGCGCATCCAGGTCAAGCGCTGGGAGGCCCTGGCGGACGGCGTGATGGACGCCGCGGTGCTGTGTGTCCAGGAGAGCCGGCGCCCGGCCAAGGAGCAGAGCCGCGCTTGGATGGAGCGGCAGGCGACCAAGGTAAGTCAGGGATTACGGGCGGCGTCGCATGAGCTCGGAGAGAGGGGCTGGTGTGCCGGGGACAGCTACTCGCTCGCCGACATTGCGCTCGGCTGTGCGCTGGGCTATCTGAGTTTTCGCTTCGCCGATCTTGATTGGCGCGCGCAGTACCCGAACCTCAAGCGCCACGCGGCGAAATTGTTCAAGCGGCCGCCGTTCGAAGCCACGGAGCCGAGAGATCCGCCCGCGGCCTAGCGGTGCTGCCTCAGCAGATGATGGCACCCCCGAGGCACACGTTACCCTCGTAGAGCACCGCGGACTGCCCCGGCGTGATGGCGCGCTGAGGCTCGACGAACGCGATTTCGCACTCGTCGCCGGCCGTTGTCAGAGTGCATGGCGCATCGGACTGGCGATAGCGCGTCTTGGCCGCGTATTTCCGGCCGACGGCTGGGCCCATCCCGGAGATCCACGAGGCCGACGTTGCCCGCAACCTGTCTTTGAACAATGCCGGGTGGTCATGGCCTTGCACGACCACCAGGCCGTTGTGCTCGAGGTCCTTGCCCACCACGTACCAGGGCTCGCCCGGCCCGCCTACACCGAGGCCGTGCCGCTGGCCAATCGTGTAATACATCAATCCCTGGTGGGTGCCCACCTGGCGCCCCTCCGGCGTGCGCATCGGGCCGGGTGAGGGCGGGAGGTAGCGCATCAGGAACTCGCGGAATGGACGCTCCCCGATGAAGCAGATGCCCGTGCTGTCGGGCTTGGCATGGTTAGGCAGCCCGAGCTCGAGCGCCCGCCGTCGAACGTCGCGTTTGACCCAGTCACCCAGGGGAAACAGCGTCCTCGCGAGCTGCGTCTGATTCAGGCGGTACAGGAAATAGCTCTGATCTTTGCTGAGATCCGCTGCTTTCAGGAGCTCGCAGGTTCCAGGCCGGCCGCCGTCGTTTCCTGCGCGTCGTATGCGCGCGTAATGGCCGGTCGCGATCCAGTCAGCCCCCATGCCGAGGGCATGGTCCAGGAAGGCCTTGAATTTGATCTCGGCATTGCACAGCACGTCTGGGTTCGGAGTCCGGCCTGTACGGTATTCCGTGAGGAAATTCTGAAACACGCGCTCGCGGTATTCGGCGGAGAAGTTCACCGCCTCGATGTCGATGCCGATGCAGTCCGCGGCCGACACGGCGTCGACCAGGTCCTCGCGGGAGGTGCAATACTCGTCGCTGTCGTCGTCCTCCCAGTTTTTCATGAACAGGCCGACGACCTCGAAGCCCTGGTCTTTCAGCAGCCAGGCGGCGACGGACGAATCGACACCGCCCGACATGCCGACGATCACCCTCTGGCGTGTCATCAATCGTAGTGAACCAGGATATCGAGCGGGTAACATCGTCCCGCGAGGTGGTCTTCCACGCAGCGCAGCACCAGCGGACTGCGGTGCGCAGAGCGGCAAGCGCGCAGCTCGTCCGGCGTAAGCCAGAGCGTACGCAGGATGCCCCGGTCGAGCTCGCGCCCGGCCTCCCGCGCCCCTAGCTCCCCGCAGAATGCGAACCGAACATAGCTCAGGTGACCCGCCGGGTGGCTCCATCGATAGATGCCCACCAGGCCTGCCGGCGAGAAGGCGTGCGCGGTCTCCTCCAGGGCTTCGCGCACGGCACCTGCCACAATCGACTCGTCAGGCTCCAGGTGGCCGGCTGGCTGGTTGATCCGGATCCCATCGTCGGTCTCCTCCTCCACCAGCAGATAGCGCCCTTGCTGTTCGACTACTGCGGCCACAGTCACGCTCGGTCGTGCCATCGTCATCTCCGCTCGCGCCGTCCCGGCCCGCGCAAAAGGGCGCACAGGATAAGGCCGCCTCCTGGCATGGTCAATTGGGCGGCACGGATCGAGCTTTGGAGCGTTTGAACCCGTTCCGCCATCCGCTGTCGATAGTACGCCATGACGGCTTCGCAGCAAGGACTGCCCCGCGCATGTCCTGGTTCAGTATGATTGGAGCCGTCTCGATGAGCGCCAGGAGGTCGGAAGCGATGAAAAGTTGGCTGCGGGTTGGGCTGCTCTACGTGCTGCTCGGCTGTGCCGCAGCGGCGCAAGCGATGAAAGCGAGCGAAGTGGCGCCCTGCCGCCCGAACATGCCGGAGCGCATGGTGTCGCTCCCCGGTCTGCTCACCGTGCATGTCGTGTGCGATCACGTCCTGTTCGAGATCCCGCTCCAGATGCTGGAGCGCGACATGCTGCTCAATACCGAGTTCGCAGCGCTTTCGACCGGCAGCGACTACGTGGCGCCGGGCTCGACGGTGGACAGCCGCGTGGTGCGCTGGGTCAGACGCGGCAACAAGGTGTATCTCGAGAACGTGCGCTACGAGATGTGGGCGCCCAACATGGCCAACCTGCAGCGCGGGGTGGAGGATGCGTCCCTGCGCACTGTGATCAGGGCCTTCGACGCAGTCGCCGAAGGCAACGACGGCAGCCCCATCGTCGACGTCACCGGGCTGTTCGCGACCGATGTCCCCGACGGGTTCGGGCGGGAATACAAGCAGCACTTCCGCATGACCGCGGTGGATCCCAAGCGTTCGTACATCCAGAGCGTCAAGGCATTTCCACGCAACATCGAGATTCGCTTCTATCAGACCTGGGTTCCCGATTCCAAGGAACTGCTCAAGTCGACTGAGGACGACCCTGTTCCGTCGCAGCTCGGGTTCATTTTCCACACCAGCATGCTGCTGTTGCCGGACAAGCCGATGCGCGGGCGCTACGAAGACGAGCGCGTCGGCTTTTTTTCTACGCCATTCGATGACTACGGCACCAACGAGCACGGCAAGGTCAGGCGGGCGTTCATCAACCGCTATCGTCTCGAGAAAAAGGACCCGAGCGCCGCGCTATCGGACCCCGTGCAGCCGATCGTGTTCTATCTGAGCCATGAGGTACCGGACAAGTGGCGGCCTTATCTCAAGCGGGCGGTCGAGGACTGGGGAGCCGTGTTCGAAAAAGCCGGATTCAGCAACGCCATCGTCGCGCGCGATGCGCCGAGCGAACAGGAGGATCCCGACTGGGACCCGGAAGACGTCCGCTACTCTGTCATCCGATGGACTCCGAGCGGGCGGCAGAACGCCATGGGTCCTGCGGTGGTCGACCCGCGCAGCGGCGAAGTCATCTCTTCGCACGCCATCTTCTGGCACGACGTGCTCAGACTGACCGAGACCTGGTATTTCACGCAGGTCGGTCCGCTCGATCCGCGCGCAGCCAAGCTGCCGCTACCCGACGATGTGGTGGGTGAGCTGCTGCGCTACGTCGCCTCGCACGAAGTCGGGCACGCGCTCGGCCTGCGGCATAACTTCAAGGCCCATTCTGCGTATTCGATCGAGCAGCTGCGCGACCCGGAATGGACGAAGAAATGGGGGACGTCGTCGTCGATCATGTCCTACGCCCGCTTCAACTATGTCGCGCAGCCGGGCGATGGCGCTTATCTGATCCCGAAGTTCGGACCCTACGACTACTTCGCGATCGAATGGGGTTACCGGCAATTCGACAACACCATGACGCCGGACAGTGAGTGGCCCGTGCTGGACCGCATGGCAGCCCGCCAGATCGAGGATCCGGCGCTGCGTTTCGGCGGCGAAGACGCCGTCGCGCCGCTCGATCCAACCGTGAACACGCAGGTACTCGGATCGGATCCTATGAAGGCGGCCGAGCTCGGGCTCAAGAATATCGACCGCGTCATGGCCATGCTGATCCCGGCGACGACCGAGCTGGGCAAAGACTACACGCGGCTCGCCGACATGTACCAGGCCCTGCTCGTAAAGCGCAACAACGAGCTGACAGCCGTCGCCAAGGTGGTGGGCGGAGTGGAGGAGATGCGTTATCAGGGCGGACGCGGCGCGACGCCGTACTCTCCCGTGCCGCCGGAGAGGCAGCGCCAGGCTGTGAAGTTCCTGCTGGACAATGCATTCGTCCGTCCCACCGCGCTGCTGGATCCGGAAGTGCTGCTGCGCATCGCGCCCACGGGCGGCGCCGATCCGCTGCAGGGGTCCAACGTGAAGGTGCTATCTCAGCTCCTGCGGCCGAGCGTCTTCCTGCGCATGGCGGAAGCGAAGGCGCTCAACCCGGCCAGACCCGGCTACACCGGAATCGATATGCTCAAGGATCTGAACGAAGGGTTGTTCGTGGAGCTGAAGGATGGCCGTCCCGCGATCGATTTTTATCGCCGCACACTCCAGCGCAATTACGTCACTCTCCTGCTGGTGGGTTCCGGAGCGGTCGAAGATCCCGCGAGCGCGTCGGCGAGCCTCGACGACAGCCAGGCAGACCGGGGCAGCACGCGCGCCAAGACCAGCGCGTCGCGCGATCTAGCTTATCTGGCATCGCCACTGGCCGAGACTGGCCAGCAGTACAAGTCCGCGAAGGGCAGGCCCAGCGAATTCCGCGCGGCCCTGCGCCGCGGTGTGAGTGACCTGGCCGCGCGCATCGATGCCGCTATGGCCAAGGTGCGCGACGCCGATACCGCCGCCCACCTGAAGGACCTTCGTGCCGAGCTCGATCGGGCGCTGTAGAGAATCCGAGCGAGCGAGACACCCGGAAAAAAGAAAAGGCAGGGTTGACCCCTGCCTTTTCCATGACCAGCGTTGCAGCCGTTTTACGACTGGTTCTGCTTTTTGCTCTTCTTGCTCTTCTTGCTCTTCTTGCTCGGCGCGGGAGTGGCGGGCTGCTCGTCGGCAGCGCGGCCGGGCTTGGCCGACGGGCCACCTTGCTTCACCGTGCCGTCATCGATCGCGCGGCCGGCGGGCTTGTCCATCGGGCCGGACTTGACCGGCTTGTCGTCCGCAAACGCGGCGTACGTCGCCAGCGCGAAAAGGCCGGCCACCAGGGCAGCAAGTAACTTCTTCATCAGGCATCTCCGTTCAGGGTTGACCAATATGCCGGGACACTCGACAGGTTCTGACGTCCCGGCCTCCGTTAACGCCCCGTCCCCGAGGCGGTTGACAGTGGCTGTCCGCTAACCCTGCGGTTCGGCTGGAAGGCCCAGGGGGGAGCCCCGCCGCACCAGGACGGTGCCTGCCTGGCCGGGGATCAGCGATGCTCGTGGCTGATGAGATGGTCATAGGCGGGCAGCGTAAGGAAGTCGGCGAAGTTGTCGTCCAGGGTAAGCTCCTCGAACATCCGCGCTGCTTCTTCGTACTGGCCCGCCGCATATTGCTGCTCGCCCAGGTGCTCACGCACTTTGGCGAGCTCCTGCGGAAGCAGGGCCCGAAACAAGTCGCGTGTGACCTTCCGTCCGTCGTCGAGCACCCCGTGGGAGCTCCGGATCCAGTGCCAGATCTGGGCGCGGGAGATCTCCGCCGTCGCAGCATCCTCCATCAGGTTGAAGATCGGCACGCAGCCCGTACCCGCGAGCCACGCACCCAGGTACTGGATGCCGATGTTGATGTTGATGCGCAGCCCGCTTTCGGTGATGGGCTGACGCGGCTGGAAGTCGAGCAGGTCGGCGCCCTTCGTTTTTACGTCGGGCCGCTGACGCTGAATCTGGTTCGGCCCCTTCATCACCTTGTCGAACGCTTCCCTCGCCACGCTCACCAGGCCCGGGTGCGCCACCCAGGTTCCGTCGTGCCCATCGTTCGCCTCACGCTCCTTATCGGCTCTGACCTTGGCGAGCGCCTCGTCGTTAGCTTTGGCATCGTTCTTGATCGGGATCTGCGCCGCCATGCCCCCCATCGCGAAGGCGCCGCGCCGATGGCAGGTCTTGATCAAGAGCAGAGAGTAGGCGCGCATGAACGGCGCAGTCATGGTGACTTGGGCGCGATCCGCCAGCACGAACCCTGGACGGCTGCGAAATTTCTTGATGCAGCTGAAGATGTAGTCCCATCGACCACAGTTCAGTCCAGCCGAGTGCGCGCGCAGCTCGTACAGGATCTCGTCCATCTCGAACGCAGCCGGGATGGTCTCGATCAGCACCGTGGCCTTGACCGTGCCCTGCGGCACACCGATCTCCTGCTGGGAAAACACGAAAACATCGTTCCACAAGCGCGCTTCGAGGTGTGACTCCATCTTGGGCAGGTAGAAATACGTTCCCGACCCCTTCGCGAGTCTGGCCTTGGCGTTGTGGAAGAAGTACAGAGCAAAGTCGAACAGCGAGCCCGACATGGGCTCGCCGTCGACGAGCAGGTGTCTTTCGGACAGATGCCAGCCACGTGGGCGGACAAGGAGGGTGGCAGGCTTGTCGTTGAGCTTGTAATGCTTGCCCTCCGGGCTGGTGTACTGGATATCGCCGCGCACGGCGTCGCGTATGTTGATCTGCCCTTGCAACTGATTGTCCCAGGTCGGCGTGGTCGAGTCCTCGAAGTCCGCCATGAACATGTTGGCGCCCGAGTTGAGCGCGTTGATCACCATCTTCCGGTCTGTGGGACCGGTGATTTCGACGCGGCGGTCCAGCAGGTCCGCCGGCACCGGTGCCACACTCCAGGCCGCCTCGCGGATGTGTCGAGTCTGCGGTAGGAAATCGAGCAGCCGGCCTGCGTCGAGCTCCTGCTGGCGTGCGTTGCGGCGCTCGAGCAGCTCGCGACGGCGCGCCTCGAAGCGTCGATGCAGCTTGGCGAGAAAGTCGAGCGCATCGAAGGTCAATATCTGCGCGTATTCGGATGTCATGCGGCCCGCCAGCTGCACGCCCCTGGGTACTCCTTGCTCGCGTTTCATCGTTGTCCTTTTTTGGCTCTGTCGCTGCCCGCCGGGGCGGGAGATTGTCGCATAAAAGGCATGCGTGCCGAGCCGCGAAATTGCCTCGGCCGGCATCGACGCGGCCTCGTGCGGCGCTGCAGAAACTGCAGCGACGGGAAGCTGTCAGGTTTCCCAGGAATGGTAAGATTGGTGCCTATCCGGCTGAGCGGAGAGCGGTCTGTTGCGGCGCAGCCAAGATAGGCTTTGCGGGCGTCGTGCCCATCCCGCACATGCAGCGGCAGCGGCGGTCGCGACGCCACCGCCCTTGATGTAACATTCGCGTTTTTCAAGACGATAACCGACGCCATCGCAGAGGACTCATGTACCAGCACATCAAGCTGCCGACCCAGGGTGAAAAGATTGCGGTCAATTCGGACTTTTCGCTCCGCGTGCCGGATCGGCCCATCGTTCCTTTCATCGAGGGGGACGGGACGGGAGTCGACATCACGCCTGTGATGAAGCGCGTGGTGGATGCCGCCATAAGCAAGGCCTACGGCGAGCGTCGCCGCATACAGTGGATGGAAATGTATGCCGGCGAAAAGGCCTGCAAGGTGTACGGCGAAAATGTCTGGTTGCCCGACGAAACGCTGCAGGCGGCGCGGGAGTTCGTGGTTTCCATCAAGGGACCGCTGACCACTCCGGTCGGCGGGGGCATCCGCTCAATCAACGTGGCGCTGCGGCAGGAGCTTGATCTGTACGTGTGTTTGCGGCCGGTGCGTTATTTCCAAGGGGTGCCCAGCCCGCTCAAGCAGCCCGAGAAAACCGACATGGTGATCTTCCGCGAGAACTCCGAAGACATCTACGCCGGCATCGAGTGGCAAGCGCAGAGCGAGGGAGCGAAGAAGGTGATCAAGTTCCTCGTCGAGGACATGGGAGTGAAGAAGATTCGCTTTCCCCAGACCTCGGGGATCGGCGTCAAACCGGTATCGCGGGAAGGAACCGAGCGCCTGGTGCGCAAAGCCATCCAGTACGCTATCGCCAACCATCGGCGATCGGTCACCCTGGTGCACAAAGGTAACATCATGAAGTTCACCGAGGGCGCGTTCCGCGATTGGGGTTACGCGCTGGCACAGCGTGAATTCGGCGGCCAGCTGCTCGACGGCGGCCCGTGGCTGAAGCTGCCCAGCGGGATTGTCATCAAGGATGTGATCGCCGACGCCTTCCTGCAGCAGATCTTGTTGCGCCCCGATGAGTACGATGTCATCGCCACGTTGAACCTCAACGGCGACTATGTCTCGGATGCCTTGGCGGCGCAGGTGGGTGGTATCGGGATCGCGCCCGGCGCCAACGCGAGCGACTCGGTGGCCATGTTCGAGGCGACGCACGGTACGGCACCCAAGTACGCGGGCAAGGACTACGTGAACCCCGGTTCCCTCATTCTGTCCGCCGAGATGATGTTGCGTCACATGGGTTGGGTAGAGGCCGCCGACCTGATCATCTTATCGACGGAGAAAACTATTCAGGACCGGGTGGTCACCTATGACTTCGCCCGGCTGATGCAAGGCGCGACGCAGGTGTCGTGCTCCGGCTTCGGCGCCGCCATGATCGAGAGGATGACCAAGCAGTGACGTGCGACTGCGGGGATAAAACAAAAACCCGCCTTTTGGGCGGGTTCGGACTATTCTTATTGAGCGCGGCGGATTCACGCGGCGCCGACGAATCCTAATTCAAGCTTTTTCCTCTGTACCCCCGGACTGACAACTCTTGGTGGAAGACGCAATCGGTCGGGATGGTATGCTCAAGCGGCCTGGATGTTCGAAGCTTGCTTGCCCTTCGGGCCTTGCGTCACTTCAAACGAAACCTTCTGACCTTCTTTGAGAGTCTTGAAGCCGCTCATGTTGATGGCAGAAAAATGGGCAAACAGGTCCTCGCCTCCGTCATCGGGAGTGATGAAGCCATAGCCCTTTGAGTCGTTGAACCACTTTACCGTACCAGTCGCCATACACCCTTTCCTCGTAAAAGACACGGGCTCGAATACCCGCCGACTGTTTGCGTTTCAAGACGTTCCCCGCCTGGGAGCAGCGCGACTGCTGGAAGCTGAAAAGCGGCTTGAAAACAAACGCCGATCCTCTTTTTAGGCTATTGTGATGCCGAAGTCAAGGAGTTGGAAGCAAGGTGCATTCGGTACGCAAAATGCTTGCCTATGTACTTGTAAATTTCCCGGTTATGCGCAAAATTAGCAGTACGGGAGCCTTCGGTCCGGCACGTTTCGAAAGTGTCCATGGCTAGTGGAAACCGCGACGGTGCTCTGCTCGAGACACAGAAGAGCAAGCTAAAGCCGCCGCCCATGTACCAGGTAGTGCTGCTGAACGACGATTACACCCCGATGGATTTCGTCGTATCGGTGCTGCAGACCATCTTCACGATGAGCCGCGAACAGGCGACGCAGATCATGCTCAAAGTGCACAAGGAGGGGATGGGCGTGTGCGGCGTGTACCCGAAGGACATCGCGGCGACCAAAGTGGAGCAGGTCATCTCGTTTTCGCGCAGGCACGAGCATCCGCTCCAATGCGTGATGGAAGAGACTTGAGTCGCCCGGCACCGTACAATGCAGTAGCGCCGTACAATGTAGATTAGTCTGGACCGGTAAGAGGAATCGTATGATCGCGCAGGAGCTCGAAGTCAGCCTGCACATGGCCTTCATGGACGCCCGGCAGAAGCGCCACGAGTTCATCACAGTGGAGCATCTGCTGCTCGCGTTGCTGGACAACCCGTCCGCGTCCGAGGTCCTGCGCGCATGCGCCGCGAACATCGAGGAGCTGCGCAAGCTGCTCACCGAGTTCATCAACGAGCACACCCCGATCGTCACGGGCGACGACGTCGACACGCAGCCCACCCTCGGCTTCCAGCGCGTGATCCAGCGCGCCATCCTGCACGTACAGTCTTCCGGCAAGAAAGAGGTCACCGGCGCCAATGTGCTGGTGGCGATTTTCGGCGAGAAGGACTCGCACGCGGTGTACTTCCTGCACCAGAAGGGCGTGACCCGCCTCGACGTGGTGAACTACATCTCGCACGGGATCAGCAAGGTTCCGCAGACCGGCCCCTCCAAGCAGCAGGAGAGCGAGGGCGAGGGCGATCAGGAGCAGGCCCAGGGCGGCGCGCTCGAGACCTACACCATGAACCTGAACGCGCTGGCGCTTTCAGGCAAGATCGACCCGCTGATCGGGCGCGAGCGCGAGCTCGAGCGGGTGGTTCAGACGCTGTGCCGGCGCCGCAAGAACAACCCGTTGCTGGTTGGTGAAGCCGGCGTGGGCAAGACCGCCATCGCCGAGGGCCTGGCGCGCCGCATCATCGAGGGCAGCGTGCCCGAGATCCTGGCTCGCTGCCAGGTCTACGCGCTGGACATGGGTGCGCTGCTCGCCGGGACCAAGTACCGTGGCGACTTCGAGCAGCGTCTGAAGGCCGTGCTCAAGCAACTGCTCGACAATCCTAACGCGATCCTGTTCATCGACGAGATCCACACCCTGATCGGCGCGGGCGCAGCCTCCGGCGGTACGCTCGACGCCTCCAATCTGCTCAAGCCGGCGCTGTCCACCGGGCAGCTCAAGTGCATCGGGGCGACCACGTACACAGAGTATCGCGGCATCTTCGAGAAGGATCACGCGCTCTCGCGCCGCTTCCAGAAGATCGACGTGGTGGAGCCGAGCGTCCAGGAGACCGTCGAGATCCTGCGCGGATTGAAGAGCCGGTTCGAGGCCCATCATGGCGTGCGCTATACGACCGGGGCGCTCACCTCGGCGGCCGAGCTGTCGGCCCGCTACATCAACGATCGGCATCTGCCGGACAAGGCCATCGATGTGATCGACGAAGCCGGCGCGGCACAGCGCATCCTGCCCAAATCCCGGCAGCGGCGAGTCATCACGAAGCACGAGATCGAGGAGATCATCGCCAAGATCGCGCGCATACCGCCGCACAACGTGTCGTCCAACGACCGCAGCAAGCTCAAGAACCTCGATCGCGATTTGAAGTCGGTCGTGTTCGGGCAAGACAAGGCAATCGACGCGCTCTCGGCGTCCATCAAGATGGCGCGCAGCGGCCTGGGCAATCCGCAAAAGCCGATCGGCTGTTTCTTGTTTTCGGGCCCCACCGGTGTCGGCAAGACCGAGGTCGCGCGTCAGCTCGCGTACATCATGGGCGTGGAGCTGATCCGCTTCGACATGTCCGAGTATATGGAGCGGCACGCGGTGTCGCGACTGATCGGGGCGCCCCCCGGCTACGTCGGGTTCGACCAGGGCGGCTTGCTGACCGAAGCCATCACGAAGCACCCGTATTCGGTCCTGCTGCTCGACGAAATCGAGAAGGCGCATCCCGATATCTTCAACATCCTGCTGCAGGTGATGGACCACGGCACGCTGACGGACAACAACGGGCGCAAGGCCGATTTCCGCAACGTGGTCCTGATCATGACGACCAACGCGGGCGCCGAGTCCCTGAGCAAAACCTCCATGGGCTTCGCACCGTCAAAAGTGGTCGGCGACGAGCTGCAGGACATCAAGCGTATGTTCACGCCGGAATTCCGCAATCGGCTGGATGCCACCATCTCCTTCGCGCCGCTCAGCCACGAAGTCATCTTGCGCGTGGTGGACAAGTTCCTCATGCAGTTGGAGGACCAGCTGCACGAGAAGAAAGTCGAGGTGACGTTCACGCAGGCGCTCAAGGATTATCTGGCCAAGCGCGGGTTCGACCCCCTCATGGGGGCGCGTCCGATGTCGCGCCTGATTCAAGACACGGTGCGCAGCGCGCTGGCGGACGAGCTTCTATTCGGCAAGCTTGCGGCTGGCGGGAAAATCACTGTCGACATCGACGCCGACGGCAAAGTCCACCTGGAGTTTGGCCCGCTCGAAGAAACGCCGGAGGTAAGCGTCGCCTCCTGAGTTGAGCTGCATCGCCGATCCCGTGAACGGGCAGAGCACTGCCCGTTTTTTTTTGCCTGCGGTTGCGGCCTAGCGCGCCGCGGTGAGCCAGCCGGGCGGTGCTGGCGGCCATCGCAACCAGGTGAGCACGGTCACGAGCGCCAGAACGAGATAGGCGAGCGTGAAGACCCAGAGCGGAAAATCCCAGAACAACAGCCACCGCACCCAGCGGACGATGAAACCTTCATCTGACTGCGTCGCGCGCAGCCAATCCTCGAGCGCGGTGAGGGGGCATACGACTCCGAGCAGCGCCTCGACGGCGACCAGACTGACTGCCGCCAGGTGCACGACACGAAACCAGAAGCTGCGCACCCAGCGCCAGCTGCGCCGGATACCCAGCCAGATCAGCAGAAGGCCTCCGACCACGAACAGGACGTAGCCCGCGTGCAGGGCCAGGATCAGGTCGGCCAGGTGTTCCACGGCCGAGCTGCGAAATCAGTCCCGGGCGATCGGGCGCGAGGGATCCGAGATCCACTCGCTCCAGGACCCTGGGTACAGGCGCGAGCCGTGCAGGCGGGCGATCTCCATCGCGAGCAGGTTGGTGCAGGCGCTCACCCCCGAGCCGCACTGGTGGACGACCTGGTCTGGCTTTGCACCGGCCAGAAGCTGGCTAAACGCCTGTCTGAGCTCCTCGGGTGCCCTGAAGCGTCCATCCGGCCCGAGGTTGTCTTTGAACAGCCGGTTGCGCGCTCCTGGGATATGGCCCGCCACCGGGTCGATGGGCTCGGTGAGCCCCTTGAACCGCTCGGGGGCGCGGGCATCGAGCAGCACCATGGACGGGTCGTCCAGGTGCGATTGCACGAACCTCACGTCGACCCAGGTCGAGCGCGGCTCTCCCACGAAGGTTGCTTCCTGCACTTTCGGCAGTTCTTGGGTCAAAGGCAGGCCAGCCTTGACCCACGCCTCCCACCCCCCATCCAGGACTGCGACGCGCTGGTGACCGACCCAGCGCAACAGCCACCACAGGCGTGCTGAAGCGGAGCCCGCAGCGAAATCATACGCAACTACCTGTTTGCTGCCGTCCACGCCGTTGCGTCCGAGCCACGCCATGAACACCCGCGGCTCCGGAAGCGGGTGGCGGCCATTGCGGCCAGTCTTGTGGCCGGCGAGGTCGCTCTCGCTGTGGGCGTACCGAGCGCCGGGCAGATGCGACTGCGCGTAGGCGCGCGCACCCGCCTCGGGATTCATGAGCTCGTGGCGGCAGTCGAAGATTACGAGAGCCGGATCGTTCAAGCTGCTATCCAGGTCCGCTACGGAGATGAGCGTGCGATAGTCCATGGCGAAAGTCGATTAGGTCAGGCTGCCGGCGCCTCGAGCCACTCCCGGGCGAGGGCCTCGTCGTCGAAAACGCGGATCTCCGCGTCGATGAACAGCTGTGACAGCCAAGCGCTCCACGCCACCCACTGAGCGTCGCTCAGCACCGCGATGCGGCCGACGTCGTGGCTGTGGCTGCGCGCGAACTTGATGTCCTCCCACACCACGTCCACGGTGTAGCCCAGCATATCGCGCAGATCGATGAGCAGGTCGAAGCGTCCCGCTTGGTTGAGTTGCTCGATCACCTCCCGCTCGAAGCGCTGGTAGTCGCCCAGGGTCAGCTCGCCGAACACGCCGACCACGATGAGACGGCCTTCGCGCTGTACGGAGATCATGTCTCGCGACCCGTGTCAGAAGTATTGCAAGCGCTGCATGGACGGGCTAGCGCACCGCCTCGAGCTCCGGCGCGACGTGACGCCGCACGAACTCGTGGAAGTGAACCATCCCGTCCTCCGAGGGCGACTGATAAGGGCCGTGTGCTTCGGTCCCGTCCCGATACAGTACGCGCCGGCCGTCGTGCATCAGCTGGCAGATCTCGCCGTCCTCTCCCGCGCTCTCCGCGTAAGCCTCCTGGTGCAATCGGACCAGCTCGCGCTCGAACAGTGCCACCTCTTCCGGATAGTAATACTCCACGACGTTGATGCACTTCTCCGGTCCGCGGGCGTGGACAGTGCTGATGACGAGCGAGGATGGGTACCACTCGAGCATGATGTTCGGGTAGTAGCAGGACCACACTGTCCCGTACTTGGGAATCTCGCCGCGCTGGTAGCGCAGCAGCGCTTCGATGTAGCGCCCATATGCCGGAGAGCCCGCCCTGGTGAGATTCTGGTACACCCCCAGTTCCTGACTGCTCCAGCGCTCACCAAAGCTCCAGCGGTACACGGCCGGGTCGACGAACTTGGCGAGCCCAGGATGGAACGGGCCGACGTGGTACAGCTCGAGGTAGACCTCCATGAAAGCTTTCCAGTTGTAGCTGTACTCGGTCACTTCCACGCGATCCAGCACGTAGCCGGTGAAATCGTAGTCAGGGGCGAGACCGAAGGAGGAGAGATCCTTCTGCGGATCGCGCGGCCCGGCGAACAGCAGCCCGTTCCATGTTTTCAGGCCGGTCCCGGCGAGATCGAGGCACGGGTTGTCCGGAAAATCCGGCGCGCCCAGCAGCTTGCCCTGCAGATCGTAGGTCCAACGGTGAACCGGGCAGACGATGTTGTGGGCATTGCCGCGGCCCTTGAGCAGGATCGACTGACGGTGACGGCATACGTTGGAGAGCAAACGAATTCCCGCATCTCCGTGTACCAGGACCCGGCCGTTGTCGAGCCAGTCGAGCACGTGGTAGTCGCCGGCGTTGGGCACCATCAGCTCGTGCCCCACATACCCCGGTGCTTGCGCGAACAGCGTCCGCTGCTCGATTTCGGCGATGCCCGGATCGAAGTACCAGCTCACCGGAAGCTGCACCGGGGTTCGGGCGAGCGCTGACAAGTTGGCGAGGTTGGTCATAGGGCTTTCAATCGCAGGGCAGCAAGAACACGCAGAACCCAGGAACCGCTCGTGCAGCGAAGTGGGGCGTACGCCCCTGAGCTCGATTTCCCCGGTGGTGGTGGCGGCCCCGGCCCGATTCTACATCAACCAACAGTCTCGATTGACCCATTCGCGCTCCATGCGCTATGGTGAAATTGTGCTCATTTGCCATCCGCACACTCCATGCCCAAACAGCAGTCGCCCGACCTCGACCCGGCCATCTCACCAGCTTTAGACAGCTCGGGTGAGGGCGCGGCTGATGGTCCTGTGGCGGTCAGTTTCGAGCAGGCGCTGGCCGAATTGGAGGCCATCGTGGCCCGCATGGAGACTGGCGAGCTCTCGCTCGAGCAATCGCTCGCTGCTTACAAGCGGGGCGCCGCATTGCTGCAGTATTGCCAGACCGCACTCAAGGACGCTCAGCAGCAGGTGAAGGTGCTCGAATCCGGCGTCCTGCAGGAGTTCCGCGCGTTGGACAGCGACGGTGAATAGATCATGACGGCCTCGAGAGGCGGCGCCGCGACGAGGCGGGCGCTCCCGCATTCGGGAGACCGCGCCTGCACATTGTCTCGCCGTGTCGAGTGACGCGCCCGACTTCGTGGCGTGGATGCGCGCGCACCAGCTGCGCGTGGAGGAGGTGCTCGAACGGCTTCTGCCTTCACCCTCGATCGCTCCAACTCGTTTGCACGAAGCCATGCGCTACGCGGCGCTCGGCGGTGGGAAGCGCGTACGCCCCCTGCTGGCGTTTGCCGCCGGTGAGGTCGCGGGCGCACAGCCCGACACTGTTGCAATGGCGGCTGCCGCCGTCGAGTTGATTCACGCGTACTCGCTCGCCCATGATGACCTGCCCTGCATGGACGACGCGCTCCTGCGGCGCGGGAGGCCCACGTGTCACATCGCCTTCGATGTGGCTACGGCGCTGCTCGTTGGCGATAGTCTGCAGAGCCTGGCGTTTCAGGTTCTTGCCGGCGGGGCGTTGGCTGCCGATCCGGGCCTCCAGCTGGAAATGGTGAATACGCTGGCCATTGCCGCGGGTTCCCGCGGGATGGCTGGAGGCCAGGCCATCGATCTGGCCAGCACAGGGATCGAGCTCACCGTGCCCGAGCTCGAGTTCATGCACATCCACAAGACCGGCGCCTTGATCCGCGCCGCTGTGCTCATCGGCGCCGCCTGCGGCAGCGCACTGGATGCGAGCGCCCGCGCCTGTCTGGATCGGTTCGCCAAGTATTCCGGGCTCGCGTTTCAGGTGGTGGACGATCTGCTGGATGCGCATGCGGATACCGCAACGCTGGGCAAGACCGCGGGAAAAGACGCAGCGCAGAACAAGCCAACGTACGTGAGCGTCCTCGGCGCAGCGCGCTCCCGCGAGCTGGTTGGGGAGCTGCATCGCACCGCGCTGGCTGCCATCGACCCGCTCGGGCCGCGTGCTCGGCGTTTGCGCGAGCTCACCGATTTCATCGTCCAGCGCGAGCGTTAGAAAATGTTTTGAGGTCAGTAACGCTTGGTCAGAGTAAGGTCGGTGCCCTCGCGCCTCATCTCCACGCGATTCAGGAAGCTCATGCCGAGCAGAACGAACGGCATATCGGCTTCGTGCACCAGCGCGTCGACATTGTTGAGCGTAATGTCTCCAACTTTGACCACGTCGACCTTGACTCGATAGACGCGCACCAGCCCGTTGGCGGTGTGGGTTGCGCCGGGCTGCCCCTGCAGATAGTTGATCCCGATGCGGCGGGCATCGCCCATACCCATCGAAATCATGGTGGCTCCCGTGTCGACCAGGAACTGGACCATCGCGCCGTTGATGCTGCCGGTCGTGAGGAAGTGGCCGCGCGCGTCGGCAACCAGGGTTACGCTGCTCGACGCATTCAAGCTCGACCGCGCGCTCGACAGCTGGCTGCTCCCGAGCGGCAGGCTGCGCCGCTGCCCATTGATCTCGAACAGCGCCATTTCGGGCGTCGCCTTGAGGAGTTTCACTCCGGTTCTAAGCGTCTCGCCGTCGTGCAGCACCCGGGGCTTCGCGGAGCCGCCCAGGACGACCACCGCTTTGCCGCTGGACAGACCGACCACGTTGATCTCGTCTTCGCCCGCCTCCGCGCCGGCCACGGCGGGCAGCAGCAGTACAAATCCCAGCAGGATTGACCTAAGCTTGCGCGACACCGCCATCATCGAGCTCCACGCATGAAACCTGTCGCCATCTTTCGTCACTTCGTCACTGAGGGTCCGGGCTATTTCTCCACCTACCTGGAGCGGCGCGCTGTGCCGTGGAAGCTCGTCAAGGTGGATGAGGGCGAGCCGATCCCGCGCAGCGCCGGCGCTTTCGGCGGCCTCGCCTTCATGGGCGGGCCCATGAGCGTAAACGACGACCTGCCGTGGATCCCGCCCGTACTGGCGCTCATCCGCGAGGCAGTGGCAAAGGACGTGCCAGTGCTGGGTCACTGCCTGGGTGGGCAGCTCATGGCTAAAGCGCTCGATGCGCATGTCACCAAGGCGCCGGTCAAGGAGATCGGCTGGGGCGAAGTCCGGCTCGACTCGGAACGCGAAGCCGCCGCGTGGTTTGGCGACCGCGAGCGCTTCCTCTCGTTCCACTGGCACGGCGAAACCTTCGCCATCCCGCGCGGTGCGAAGCGCCTGCTATCGAGCCCGTGGTGCGAGAACCAGGCTTTTGCCTTCGGTCCGCACCTGGCCTTGCAATGCCACATCGAGATGACAGAGGAACTGGTGCGCGCCTGGTGCAAATCCGGCGCACGCGAGATCGAGCGCAGCGCCGGTCCGGCCGTGCAGGAGGTGGACGAAATACTGAGCGACCTTACGCCTCGCCTCGCTGCTCTTCAACGGATCGCTGACCAGGTGTACGACCGCTGGACCGAGGCGCTGCTTCCTTAATCGCGGAAGTTGATGAACTGCAGCGGGAAATCGGTCACGAGCTTGCGCACGAGCTGGATCGCCTCCTGCAGGGTGTCTCTCTTGGGCCCCGTGATGCGCACCATGTCACCCTGCACGCTGGCCTGTACCTTCAGCCTGCTCTCCTTGAGCGACTTCACCACCTTGCGCGCCAGGTCCTGATCCACGCCTGTGCGCACGGTGAGCGACTGCTTGACCTTGTCGCCGCCGATCTTCTCGCTATCGCCTCTATCCAGGGCGCGCACGTCAACCCCGCGCTTCGCCAGCCTCGCGATGAGGACGTCATGCACCTGGTTGAGCTTAAACTCGTCGTCGGCGTACAGCGTCAGCACATGCTCGGCTTGCTCGATCCGCGCATCCGAGCCCTTGAAGTCGAAACGATTATGGATCTCCTTGTTGGCCTGCTCCACGGCGTTGCGCAATTCCACCTCGTTGACCTGCGAGACGATGTCGAAGCTCGGCATGTGTGACTCAGGGATTGACCAGCTGGACGGAGTAGGCAGTGACCGGGAGCCCGGTCCCGTCGTCGAACTCGGCCGCCGCTTCGATCCCGTGGCGGGCGATCTGCTCGGCGCCGAGCTGCGGATCGGCGTAGGCCGAGTACATGGCGCCCAGCGCGTAGTCGCTCCCGCTGCCGTACGCGTAGAACTTGGAGAACTGCTGCACCGTGCGGTGTGCGGCCACCCCGAAGATGCCGTGCGGATTGGCGATCAGGCAATCCATGCGCGACGACTCCAGGGCGTCCTCCTTATCTTCCTCCGGCAGGAGAAAGTAGCGCTCCTTGAGAATGCCGTGCAGCCGGTTCCAGGCGCGGAAGATCTGGCTCGGGCTGTCGAGCCGCACCTCCTCGCTGGAGTGGTCGAAGTAATCGCGCAGGATGGCGGTAAAGGTTGCTGTTCCCGTGACGCCCACCAGACTCTCGCCCACCCGCAGGATCTTGTCGTGGTTGGCAATGTACGTGGCGCTCTCCTTCGCGCTGCCCCATTTGATCAGCGTGTCGGCGGCGATGGCGGCCACACCGGCCTTTCTCACGACCGTTACGGTGGTCACTTGTGTCGCAGCTTGGCGGCGATGCGCATGCGAAGAGCGTTGAGGCGGATGAAGCCTTCCGCGTCCTTCTGGTTGTACGCTCCGCCGTCGTCCTCGAATGTGGCGATGGTCGTGTCGAACAACGAGTCGGTCTTCGAGTCGCGCCCGACCACCGTCACGTTGCCCTTGTACAGTTTGACCCTGACCCAGCCGTTCACCTGCGCCTGGGAGGCGTCGATCATCTGCTGCAGCATGCCCCGCTCCGGGCTCCACCAGTAGCCGTTGTAGATCAGCGACGCGTAGCGCGGCATCAGCTCGTCCTTGAGGTGCGCCACCTCGCGGTCGAGCGTGATGGATTCGATGGCGCGATGCGCCTTGAGCATGATGGTACCGCCGGGTGTCTCGTAGCAGCCGCGCGATTTCATCCCGACGTAGCGGTTCTCGACCAGGTCGAGCCGGCCGATGCCGTGACGGCTGCCCAGCTCGTTTAGACGCGCGAGGACCTGGGCGGGCGTCATCGCGCGCGCATTCAGCGCAACGATGTCGCCGGCCTTGTATTCGATGTCGAGATATTCCGGTGCGTCCGGGGCGGCCTCGGGCGACACCGTCCAGCGCCACATGCCCTCTTCGGGTTCTGCCGCCGGGTTCTCCAGGGCGCGGCCTTCGTACGAGACGTGCAGCAGATTGGCGTCCATGCTGTAGGGACTGCCGCCGCCGCGGTGCTGCATCTCGATCGGAATGCCGTGCTGTTCGGCGTACGCCAGCAGCTTCTCGCGCGAACCCAGGTCCCATTCCCGCCAGGGTGCAATGACGCGGATGTCGGGCTGGAGCGCGTAGTACGCCAGCTCGAAGCGCACCTGATCATTGCCTTTGCCCGTAGCCCCGTGGGCGACGGCGCCGGCCCGCGTGGCCTGTGCGATCTCGATCTGACGCTTCGCGATCAGCGGCCGCGCGATGCTCGTGCCGAGCAGATACTCTCCTTCGTAGATGGCGTTGGCGCGGAACATCGGGTACACGAAGTCGCGCACGAACTCCTCGCGCAGGTCGTCGACGAAGATTTCCTTGACTCCGAACCTGCGCGCCTTTTCTCGCGCCGGCTCGAGCTCTTCGCCCTGGCCGATGTCGGCGGTGAAGGTCACCACCTCGCAACGATAGGCGTCCTGCAGCCACTTCAGGATCACCGACGTATCGAGCCCGCCCGAATAAGCGAGCACCACCTTGGTGTTTGCGCTCATCGCCGGGGCCCGCAGCCGGGCGGCTTCGGGCGACACTGCCCCAGTTCCTTACACCTTGTTGGGCTCGGCCTCATCGTCCTGCTCCTGATCGTCCGGCTGGTCCGACTGGTATACCCCGTCCACCCATTCGCCGACGAAAGCCCTGCCGTCCGCGCTGTGATATTCGCCCTGGCCGTTCGGCATGCCGTTCTTCCATTGCCCCTCGTACCAGCTGCCATCGGGAGCGTCGTAGCGGCCGACGCCCTCCTGCATGCTGTGCTTCCAGGCCCCGGCGTACTTGCTGCCGTCGACCTTGGCCAGGACGCCCTGACCCTCTGCCCAGCCCTTCTGCAGGCGACCCTCGAAGCGATCGTCCACGTCCCCGTTCAGGAACCACTGCAGCACGCCATCGCCGTCGGCGTAACCGTCGTTGCAAGAGCCGCTCCAGGTGATGGTTTCGCCCGGACGGGGGAAGGTGTTGGCGACCTTGCAGCCGTGGCTGTCGGCGATCCAGGTGACTTCGTCGTCGGCCGCGAGCGTCGCGGACCCGGCGGCAGCGAGCAGCAGTGCAGCAGCGGATAAGTGAGTTCGGATAGCGTTCATAGGGACAGCCCTCTCGAAGGACCCGGCACTTGCGCAGCGCCGGACGTCGTTGCCCGTAGTTACTGTTCGACCCTTCCCAGCAGCAGGTATTCCAACAGGGCCTTCTGGGTGTGCATCCGATTCTCGGCTTCCTCCCAGACTACGCTCTGCGGGCCGTCGATCACGGCCGACTCGACCTCTTCGCCGCGGTGCGCGGGCAGGCAATGCATGAACAAGGCGTCGGGCTTGGCGAGCCGCATCATGCTCTGGTTCACCTGAAATCCGGCGAACTGCCTCTTGCGCTCTTCGGCCTCGTCCTCGAACCCCATGCTCGTCCACACGTCCGTGGTGACCACATCGGCGCCGCGCACCGCCTCGAGCGGCTGACTGAAACGCGTCAGATGCCCGGCCTCACGCCCCGCCCCGAGCGCTGGCTCCAGCTCGTAGCCTGGAGGTGAAGCGACATGGAAGTGGAAATCGAAGATCTCGGTCGCCTGCAGCCAGGTGTTGCACACGTTGTTGGGATCGCCGATCCAGGCCACCGTCTTGCCGCGGATCGGGCCGCGCTGCTCGACGAAGGTGAAGATGTCGGCCAGCACCTGGCAGGGATGGTAGCGGTCAGTGAGCCCATTGATCACGGGGACGCGTGAGTGACTCGCGAAGCGCTGCACGATGTCGTGCTCGAAGGTGCGGATCATGACCACGTCCACCATGCGCGAGATCACTTCGGCCACGTCCTCGATCGGTTCGCCGCGCCCAAGCTGAGTGTCGCGGGAGGACAGGAACAGCGCTGCGCCGCCGAGCTGCGCCATGCCCGCCTCGAACGAAACCCGGGTGCGGGTCGAGTTCTTCTCGAAGATCATGGCCAGGGTCTTGCCCTTGAGCGGCTGGTACAGCGCCGCGCTGCGCTGGCGCGACTTGAGCACCCGGGTGCGCGCCATCAGGTAGTCGAGCTCAGCCCGGCTGAAATCCTTCAGCTCCAGGAAATGTCTGGTGGCCGGCATGAGGGCGTCACGTCACCCCTGGGTGGCGACGCTCACCGGCTGCGCCAGGAACTGCTTGATCAGACTGGCGACCCCGTCGACGAGTTGCGTAGCCTCGCCCTGGCGCATGATGAGAGGGGGCAGCAGCCGGACGACTGTGTCCACGGTGACGTTGATGAGCAGTCCGCGCTCCAGCGCCGCCAGGACCAGCTCGCTGCACGGCCGCTCGAGTTCGATGCCCACCATCAGCCCCTGGCCGCGGATTTCCTTGATCCCCGCCGCTCCGTTGAGCTGCTTGGTGAGACCGCTGCGGATCACCTTCCCGATTTGGGCGGCGTTCTCCAACAGCCCTTCCTCGGCGATGATGCGCAGCGTGGTGTAGGCCGCCGTGGTCGCCAGGGGATTGCCGCCGAAGGTGGCGCCGTGGTTGCCAGGGTGAAACACGTGCGCGGCGGCTCCTCGCGCCAGGCACGCGCCGATCGGTACGCCGTTGGCAAGTCCCTTGGCCAGCGTCATCACATCCGGCTTTGCGTTTGTCCACTGGTGGGCGAACCAGCGGCCGGTGCGGCCGATACCGCTCTGGACTTCGTCCAGCATGAGCAGCCAGCCCTGGCTGTCGCAGACTCCGCGCAGGTGGGCGACATAGCCATCGTCGGGAACATTGATCCCGCCTTCGCCCTGGATAGGCTCGACCAGCATCGCCACCACGTTCTTGTTGTTCGCCGCGACCTGCTCCAGCGCCTGCAGATCGTTGTAGGGCACTCGCGCAAACCCCGACAGAAGGGGCTCGAACCCAGCCTGGACTTTTCTGTTGCCAGTGGCCGAAAGGGTGGCCATGGTGCGGCCATGAAATGACTTTTCCATTACCACGATGGTGGGCTGCTCGATGCCTTTTTGGTGCCCGTAGAGCCGGGCGAGCTTGATCGCGGCCTCGTTGGCTTCGCACCCGGAGTTGCAGAAGAACACGTTGTCCATGCCCGACAGCTCGCACAGCAGGTCCGCCAGCCGCTCCTGCTCCGGGATTCGATACCAGTTCGAGGCGTGGATGATCCTGCCGGCTTGCTCGGCTATGGCGCGAATCAGGCGCGGGTGGGCGTGCCCTAGACCGGTCACCGCGATCCCCGAGAAGCCATCGAGATAGCGCTTGCCTGCGATGTCCCAGACCCAGACGCCTTCACCTCGCGCAAAGGCGACCGGCAGCCGGCCGTAAGTATCCATCAGGTGCGAGGTCACTGTATCCTGCGGGGCGGAGTTCTCTGTCATGGGTTGGCTTGTTGCGGTAAAAGGGCACACCCCTGCCAAAATGCGCACGGCGGCCTGGGCCGCCGTGCGTGTTGCCGTCAAACGTCAGCGGAAGTTAGTTGTATCCGAATCGGCCTCTGCGCGCAAGCCGGCTGGGGGTCAGGTTTTGAGCTTCTTCAGGCCCTTCTCGTCGCTCGGCGTGAGCACCCGCACGCACGGGATATAGCCGTCGTAAACGATGCCATGCAGCTCGACGCGCTTGTGGCTGCGCAGCAGCGCGGCCAGGTAGTGGATGACATCGGTGGTGATGACCTGTCCGGGCACCAGGACAGGGATTCCGGGCGGGTAAGGCGTGACCTGGTCGGCAGCGACCTTGCCGTTCAGGCCGGCGTTGATGCGGTCGTTCTCGTCCAGGACGGCGGCGATCTTGCCGCCGCAGTAGAAGGCGTCGCGCGGCAGATATTTCAGCTGCGTGAACCCCGGGATGTCAGGCGTACGATACAGGCGGCGGGCGGAGCGCCCTTCGCGGGCGATGCGCATCAAGGCGTCGTACAGGCGCGAGACCTTGCTGCGCGTCGTGCCGATCGTGAGCAGCAGCGACAGGGTGTTGAAAGTCGACTTCTCCACCTGGATGTTGTAGCGCTCGAACAGCTCGTGCTGCAGCTCGTCCACCGTGTAGCCGCATTCGGAGATGTCCACGGTGACTTTGGTGGGGTCGAGCTGGAGATTATCGTTGCGCACCTCGTCGGGCAGCAGGTCGTCGAGCTCGAGCGCGCGGAACACGCCCGTGGAGTCGATCTGGTGGCGCAGCTCGGTGGACAGCGACAGGGTGCGCGCCAGCAGCTTGTAGCCCTCCATGACCGCTTGCTTGCGGGCCACGTCCAAGCTCGCAATCATGCTGTATTGCGGGCTGGTGGAGGTGTGCATGTTGAAGTTCTCGCGAAAGATGTGCTCGTTGAAGTCAGGATCGTTCACGTGGATCATGCTGGCCTGCGAGAAGGCCGACAGGACCTTGTGCGTGCTCTGCGTCGCGTAGTCCGCGCCCGACTCGAGGGCGGTGGGGCGGAACGCCGGGTGGAAGCGCGCAAAGCCATACCAGGCTTCGTCCACGACCACCCTGATGCCTTTGGCATGGGCGGCCTCGATGATCGGCGCCAGGTCGTAGCGCAGGCCGTCGTAGGTGCAGGACGTAAGCACCAGGGCCTCCGCGTCCGAGTGTTCTTCGAAGGCGCGCAGGATGGACTTCTTGGGGATGGGCCCGTAGATGCCGTACTTGCGGTTGACCGAGGAGTCGAGATAGACCGGATGCGCGCCGGACAGCACGACACCGTGGTGCACGGACTTGTGGCAATTGCGATCGAGCAGCAGCTTCTCGCCTGGGGCGATGAGGGTCTGGAAGATGACCTTGTTGCCGGTCGAAGTGCCGTTGGTAGCGAAGAACGTGCGGCGCGCGCCAAACGCCTTGGCGGCGAGCTTCTGCGCCTCGAGGATCACGCCGCTCGGCTCCATGAGCGAGTCGAGGGGTTGGACCGACACCGACAGATCGGCGTCAAACACATGCTCACCCATGAACTCGTGGAAGTCGCTCACCCACGGGCTGTCGCGCAGGCTGTCGCCGGATGAATGGCCCGGGGTGTGCCAGGCATCCTTGGCCATCAGGACATAGCTCTTGAGCGCGTCGTAGAACGGCGTATCCGCTTTTTCCTGCAGCTGCGCGTTGAGGATCCGATAGATGCCGCGGAAGTCGCGCTCTTCGCGGTAGAAGTAGCCGTCCACCGCCTCGGAGAACAGGGCGTCCACCACCTCGTCCTCCTGCTCCTGCGCGATCAGGATGTAGACGTCCAGCTCGGGGCGGAAACGGGTGATCTTCTGAACCAGCTCCAACGCCGACATCTGGAGCACGCGCGAGTTGCCGCCGTCGCTCTTGAGAGTGTACAGCGTGTCGTCGACGATCACGGCCTGAATGTCGCCGTCTTCCTCGATCGCCTTGAGCGCGTCGCGCGCCGTGGTGATGCCGGTGAAGATGATGCCGTGCGGGTTGTCCAGGCTCTTCGCGGCCGCATTCAAGCTCTTGACGAACTCGCGCAGGACAAGCTGCTCGTCGTTGATAACCAGGATGCGGCTTACCGGCTCACGCATGCGCTACGGGTCGGTCCGGCATCAACCGCGGGAACCGGGAGGGGGCGCGACGATCCGCCGCCCCGGCGGCGGTCACTGCACGGGATTGGAGAGGATCGGCTTAGCGTAAGAGACGCCTGAGCGCGGCGGGCGCCCTCAGGCCATTGCCTTGATCGCTGCAGCGAGCCGGCTCTTGTAGCGCGCCGCCGCGTTCTTGTGAAAGATCTTCTTGTCTGCGATGGCGTCGATGACGCCCTGCGACTCCCGCAGCTGAGCCTGCGCCACGGCCTTGTCGCCCGAAGCAATCGCTTTTCGCACCTTCTTGAGCGCGGTGCGCAATTCCGAGCGCTGGGCTGCATTGTGGGCGTTGCGCTTGAGGGACTGCCGGGCGCGCTTGCGGGCCTGCGCGGTGTTCGCCATGAGGTTCCTTGCCCTTCCGGGGACTCGCGAAAAAAGGCGCTAAGGATACTGTCTGATCCGGCAGAATGCAAGCTGCGCCAAGCAGTTGCCGCTGTCAGAATGCCAGCGGCCGATTCGGGGTACCCCTCGCTCACGCCCTCCTCCAAGTGGCTGTGGGGTCTATATCGGCGTATTGGGCACAGATGGACCTCTACCGCACAGGAGGAAACCCGATGTTAGAGTCCGCGGCCAATCTTAAAGTGAAGCACACGCTCGCATGAACCTGTTGAGGGCCCTGTTCACCGTCAGCGCGATGACGCTCGTGTCCCGCGTGTTCGGCTTCGTCCGCGACGCGGTCATCGCGCGCGCGTTCGGAGCGGGGCTCTACACCGACGCGTTCTTCGTAGCGTTCCGGCTTCCCAATCTGCTGCGCCGGGTGTTCGCGGAAGGCGCGTTCTCGCAGGCGTTCGTGCCGATCCTGGCCGAGTACAAGACGCGGCGCGGAGAGGCGGAGACGCGCGATCTGGTGGACCACGTCACCTCGCTGCTGGCGCTGGCGCTTCTGATCGTGACCGCGCTCGGGATCCTCTGTGCTCCGTTGATCATCTATGTCAGCGCGCCCGGCTTTGCGGCGGTGCCGAGCAAGTTCGACCTGACGGTCCAGCTGCTGCGCATCACCTTCCCCTACATCCTGTTCATCTCGCTGACCTCCCTCGCGGGCGCCGTACTCAACACCTATGGGCGCTTCGCGATTCCCGCGTTCACGCCCACGCTGCTCAATCTCTCGTTCATCGCATTCGCGCTGTGGGCGGCGCCCTGGTTCGACCCCCCGGTGCTGGCGCTGGCGTGGGCCGTGGCGGCGGGCGGCGTGCTGCAGCTCGCTTTTCAGCTGCCGTATCTGGCGCGCCTCGGGCTACTGCCTCGTCCGCGGCTGAATCTCCATGATCCCGGCGTGTGGCGCATTCTGCGGCTGATGGGGCCGGCGATCTTCGGCGTGTCGATCGGACAGATCAGCCTGCTGATCAACACCATCTTCGCGTCTTTCCTGGTCACCGGGAGCGTGTCCTGGCTCTACTACGCGGACCGTCTCATGGAGTTCCCTACCGGCGTTCTGGGGGTGGCGCTGGGGACCATCCTGCTGCCCAGTCTGTCGAGGAGCTTCGTGCAGCAGAGCGGCGAAGAATACTCACGCCTGCTCGATTGGGGCCTGCGGCTCACTCTGCTGCTCGCGTTGCCGTCCGCGCTGGCCCTGGCGATCCTCGCCGTGCCGCTCATTTCCACCCTGTTCCACCACGGCGCCTTCGACCGCAATGACGTGGCCATGACCGGGCAGGCGCTGGTCGCGTACAGCGTCGGGCTGGTCGGCTTGATCCTGGTCAAGGTGCTGGCCCCCGGCTTCTACGCGCGCCAGAACATCCGCACGCCCGTCAAGATCGGGATCTTCACGCTGCTGGCGACCCAGCTGATGAATCTTGCGTTCATCTATCCCCTGCGCCATGCAGGCCTGGCGCTCGCCATCGGGCTGGGTGCCTGCGTCAATGCGGGTCTTTTGTACTTCAAGCTCCGCCAGCATCGGGTGTTCGAGCCGCAGCCCGGATGGGTGAAGTTCGCGGCTCAGCTCGCAATCGGACTGTTGGCCATGGGTGTCGCGCTGTGGTTTGCGGCCGGGAGCACAGAGAGTTGGTTCGGCGGATCGGCCTGGTCGCGGGCGGGGCGATTGAGCGCGTTGGTTGCGATGGGCGCCGCCACCTACTTCGCCGTCCTGTGGCTGGTCGGGTTGCGTCCGGCACAGTTCGTGAAGCGCGCGGTGTGAAGGTCCGCGGCCTCCGGCGCGCTACGCGTGGACCAGCTGCATCCCAGGCCGTTACAATATCCGTTTGGCGCGGATCGCCACCCGGCCGTTAGACGCCCGGCAGACGTCGACAGACGCTGTTCCGAGCCTTCCCCATAACGCACACCAGCAGTTCATGCGAATCCTGCGTCACCTTCCGGCGCGCCCCGCGGTGCCGGCCGCGCTGACGATCGGCAACTTCGACGGCGTCCATTTGGGCCACCGCGCGATGGTCGGCCTGCTGACTGACGCGGCCAGGCAAAGAGGGCTCGCGTCGTGCGTGATGACATTCGAGCCGCACCCGCGCGAGTTCTTCGCACCGGACCGGGCGCCGACGCGGCTCACGTCGCTGCGCGAGAAGCTGGAGCTGCTCTGCGGGCTGGGTGTGGACCAGGTGCATGTGCGCCGTTTCGACTACGACTTCGCGCGCATGGGCGCCGAAGAATTTATCGAGCAGATCCTGCTTTCCGGTCTGGGTGCGCGCTGGGTGCTGGTTGGCGACGATTTCCGCTTCGGCGCGCGGCGACAGGGGGATGTCGGGATGCTGCGCGACGTCTTGGTTCCGAACGGCGTTGAAGTGGTGCAGATGCAGACCGTCTCGTTCGATGGCACGCGTGTCTCCAGTACCGCGGTACGCGAGCGCCTCACCAGCGGAGACTTGCGCGGCGCGGCGCAGCTGCTGGGGCGGCCTTACAGTATCAGCGGGCGGGTGGTCGGGGGCGAGAGGCTCGGCAAGCGCCTGGGTTTTCCCACTGCGAACGTTCAGATGAAGCACAACCGGTCGCCACTCGCCGGCATCTTCGTGGTGGAGGTATCCGGGCTGGACGAGCGACTGCTGCAGGGCGTGGCCAGCCTGGGCGTACGTCCGACTATCACCGAAGGCGGTGCGCCAGTCCTGGAGGTGCACCTGCTCGATTTCGAGCGCGACATCTACGGCCGTCATCTGCAGGTGCGCTTCCTGCACAAGCTGCGCGACGAGCAGAAGTTCGCAGATCTGGAGACGCTTAAGCGGCATATCGCACGCGACGTCGAAGACGCGCGCCAGTTCTTCCGCCGCGGACGCGCCCGGGATCGACGCGAGAACATCCACCGATGACCGATTACAAGACCACGCTCAATCTCCCCGACACCGCATTTCCGATGAAGGGCGACCTCGCCCGCCGCGAACCCCAGTGGGTGCAGCGGTGGCAGGAGGAGAAACTCTACGAGCGCATGCGCCGCGCGTTCGCCGGCAGGCCCAAGTTCGTGCTGCACGATGGCCCGCCGTACGCCAACGGCGACATCCACATCGGCCACGTCATCAACAAGGTGCTCAAGGACATTGTCGTCAAGACCAGGACGCTGGCCGGCTTCGATGCGCCTTACGTGCCGGGCTGGGACTGCCACGGCCTGCCGATCGAGCACCAGGTGGAGAAGATGCACGGGAGAAACCTGCCGCCGGCGGAATTTCGCAGACTGTGCCGGGAGTTCGCGCGGGAGCAGGTCGAGAGACAGCGCCGAGACTTCATTCGCTTGGGCATTCTGGGCGACTGGGATCACCCCTACCTCACGATGGAATTCGCGACCGAAGCGGACACCATTCGGGCGCTCGGCCGCGTCCAGGGGGGCGGATTCCTGTATCAGGGCGCCAAGCCGGTTCTGTGGTGCATGGACTGCCGCTCCGCGCTGGCGGAAGCCGAGGTGGAATACGAGGATCGCGCATCGCCCGCCATCGACGTCGCATTCGCCTTCGTGGATCTGAAGGCGGTCGCTCGCCCCTTCGGCCTCACGCATGTCTCCGAGCCTGCGTTCGCGGTGATCTGGACCACCACGCCATGGACGCTGCCCGCCGATCAGGCTGTGGCCGTCAACCCCGACTTGCACTACAACCTCGTGCGCACGCCCAAGGGGCTGTTAGTCCTGGCAGAAGGCCTGCGGGAGGCGACCCTGGCGCGCTACGCCATAGCTGGCGAAGTGGTTGCCACAGCCGCGGGCCATGCGCTGGAGGGGCTGGAACTCGCGCATCCCTTCTACAGGCGCAACGTGCCGATCGTCCTGGGCGAGCACGTGACTCTGGATGCCGGCACGGGCCTCGTCCACACCGCGCCGGCCCACGGCCTCGAGGACTATCAGGTCGGTCAGAAGTACAACCTGCCGCTCGATAATCCGGTGGATGACGACGGGCGCTTTCTAGATGGCGTGGAGCTGGTGGGTGGACTGTCCGTGTGGCAGGCAAACCAGGTCATCATCGACGCGCTGGCCAAAGAAGGGCGGTTGCTGCACAACGAGAAGATACAGCACAGCTATCCGCACTGTTGGCGCCACAAGACACCCGTTATTTATCGGGCCACACGCCAGTGGTTCATCGCGATGGACTCGAACCACCATCCGGGCGGCGGCCCACTGTTGCGCGAAGTGGCCGAGAAGGCCGTGCAGCAAACGGAATTCTTTCCGGGATGGGGGCGGGCGCGGCTGGAGGCCATGATCCACAACCGGCCCGACTGGTGCGTCTCGCGCCAGCGCAGCTGGGGCACACCACTCGCTCTGTTTGTTCACGCCAAGACCGGCGACCTGCATCCGCGCACGCTCGAGTTGATCGAGCTGGTCGCGCAGCGCGTTGAACGGCAGGGTATCGAAGGCTGGTTCAGCCTGAGTGCGCAGGAATTGCTGGGTACCGATGCCGAGCACTACCGGAAAGTGCCCGACACCATGGATGTGTGGTTCGACTCCGGCACCACCCACTTCAGCGTGCTGGCGCGGCGCGCGGATCTCGCCAAGCCGGCCGATCTGTACCTGGAGGGGACGGATCAGCATCGCGGCTGGTTCCAGTCATCGCTCCTGACGGGCTGTGCCATCGATGGGCGAGCGCCCTACAAGCAGCTGCTCACGCACGGTTTCGCGGTGGACGCGGAAGGGCGCAAGATGAGCAAGTCGATGGGCAACGTCATTGCCCCTCAGGAGGTGTCCGAGCGTCTCGGGGCAGAGATCTTGCGCCTGTGGGTCGCGAGCACAGACTATTCCGGTGAGCTGTCGCTGTCGGAGGAGATCCTCAAGCGCGTGGTGGAGATGTACCGCCGCATCCGCAACACGCTGCGCTTTCTCCTCGCTAACGTCTCCGACTTCGACGCCAGCCGCGATGCGTTGCCCGTCGACCGCTGGATCGAGCTGGACCAATACGCGGTCGTCGTCGCGCAGGAGCTGCAGGGCACAGTCATGCATGACTACAGCCGCTACGAATTCCACTTCGCGGTGCAGAAGCTGCACAATTTCTGCTCCGAGTTCCTCGGGGCGTTCTATCTCGATATTCTCAAGGACCGACTGTACACGTGCGGGGCCACGAGCCCTGCGCGCCGCGCCGCCCAGAGCGCACTCTGGCACATCGCCAACAGCCTGCTCCGGCTGTTTGCGCCGGTCCTGAGCTTCACGGCCGACGAAGCCTGGGGACATTTCGTCCATGCGCCCGGGCATGGCTCGGAGCGTGATTCCGTCTTCCTGCACGGCGTTGACGACCTGCCGACGCCGTCCGATGTACGCGCGCTCAAGCAGCGCTGGACCCTTATCCGCGAGGTCCGCGCCGAAGTTCAGAAGGAACTGGAGGCGTTGCGGATCGCGGGCGCAATCGGTTCCGCGCTGGCAGCCGAAGTTGAGATCCATGCGAGCGGCGAACGCTATCAGGCGTTGGCGGCGTTGGGTGACGACCTGCGCTTTGTTCTGATCACGTCCGGCGCGAAGCTGCAGGAGGTGGCCGATCCGGCGCAGCACAAGGTGGTGGTGCGCGCGAGCACCAATCCCAAGTGTCCGCGCTGCTGGCATTATCGGTCGGACATCGGGTGGCACTCGGCGCACCCGCAGCTCTGCGGGCGCTGTATCTCCAATCTGTACGGACCGGGCGAGGCGCGGGTGCATGCCTGAGCGGTTGATGTCGGGCCAGACGGATCGGCTCTGGCTGGCGTGGCTGGCGTTGAGTGCGGTGGTGGTGATGCTGGATCAGCTGTCGAAGCAGCTCATGCAGGCGGTGCTGCTCCCCGGCCAGTCCGTTCGCGTGACGCCATTCTTCGATCTGGTGCTGGTGCTCAACCCAGGGGCGGCTTTCAGTTTCCTGAGCTCGGCCCCGGGCTGGCAGCGCGAGCTGTTTATCGGCATCGCGCTGGTTGCCAGCGTGGTCATCGTCTACCTCATGCGCAAGCACGCCGGCGATCGGTTGTTCTGCCTGGGTCTCGCGCTGATCCTGGGCGGTGCGCTCGGCAACGTGGTGGATCGGCTGCACCTCGGGGCGGTAGTGGATTTCTTGTATTTTCACGTGGCGCAGTACTACTGGCCGGCCTTCAATCTCGCGGACAGCGCCATCACGTGCGGAGCGGCGCTCCTGATCTGGGACAGCCTGCGGCGCTCTCGCGCGAAGCCGGCCTGACTGGATCTGACTTACCCTGGGCTTACGCGGCAGTTTCCCCGTTGACGCGTGCGCGCTTACGAGAGTATCTTCGCCCAAGTTCAGTTTCGCGGAGACTGTAGTTGGACAGTCATTGTTGTAGTCGCAACGTCTCTGCCTGAGCGGACTCGGCGTCCCGTAACACAATCCTCATAGACTGCCCGCCGGCCTTCCTCTCAGACAGAGACCCAGGGAAGGTCGGAGCAGTCGCCGCTGACGCAGCCGCGTCCGCGGTCGTTTGCTCCCGCTTCAGCGTTCATATTGCAGCCCGCTCAAACCGCGCTGCACTCGGGGTTGCCGCGGCAAGCCCCAGGAGACGCCAATGCAAACGAGCACTCCAACCCAGCGCGTTCTGGCCCCGCTGGCCGCGCTGATTCCCGCGCAGCCGGCCGCCCCCGCTGCTGAGTCGATCGCGGAACTAAGGGAATACGCGCGCCTGTCGCCCGATCTGGTGCTCGAGAGGCTGCACAGCTCGAGCGAAGGTCTCCTCTCGCGGGAGGCCATCGACCGGTTATCCACCTACGGTCGCAACGTCGTCGCGCACGAGGCACACAAGAGTGCGGCCCGCCGGCTTCTGGAGTTGTTCTGGACCCCGCTGTCCCTCCTGCTGCTGACTTTGGCCGCCGTCTCGTATCTCACCGGTGAGATCAAGGGCGCGGTGGTCATCGCCCTCATGGTCGCGCTGGCTACCGTGCTGTCCTTCGTCCAGGAGTTCCGTTCCAGCAAAGCGGCCGAGCGG
>Ga0335077_10000655_pt1 | contig 39220 bp, 47 predicted proteins | sample Lox_Sample_31_FD_207151 | JGI IMG/M metagenome (GOLD analysis project Ga0335077, IMG submission 207151) | Soil microbial communities from Loxahatchee National Wildlife Refuge, Florida, United States - Lox_Sample_3.1 | ecosystem: Environmental > Terrestrial > Soil > Wetlands | place: USA... | reverse complement strand
GCCAGCCCCACCACGATCTCCTCCCGCTCCGCCAGACTCAGCCGCTTCCCAGCCATCGGCACCCCTCAGACTCCGCCGCCATGATCACTTCACGGTGTTGCAACAGAATCTGACATCAAGACGTGAAATGAATGGCTGGGTCATGATCAGCACGCCCGCAGGGCGCCGGCCGGCCGCCTGGGGCCGGGGGAGGGGACGGCTGATTTGGCCTGGGCGGGCGTTAGGCCATATGGTGGGGCGAAGCCAAAGACCGTCGGTCGTTGCCGCCTGCCTGTCAGGTAGCAGCCGAAGGACCCGCGTCAGCGGGCGGCCCGCGCAGGCGTCCTGAGCTGAACCATCACGTTGATGGTGTCCACGCCCTGGTGCCCGCGCCGGGGCGTTTCGCATCCCGGGCCCTGACCTGACCGGCGACGGATCAGGAAAGGAGGCCCATGGCGAGGGCGGATAAGGTGACTGCGGTCGCCGAGCTCACCGAGCGATTCCAGAGCTCGGAGGGCGCGGTGCTGACCGAATACCGCGGCCTGACCGTGGCCCAGCTCGCCGAGCTGCGCGGCTCGCTCGGGGACAGCGCCACGTTCACGGTGGTCAAGAACACGCTGACCAAGCGCGCCGCGGCCGAGGCCGGCGTGGCCGACGAGCTCGGCTCGCTGCTGGCCGGCCCATCGGCGATCGCGTTCGTCCAGGGCGACGTGGTGGAGGCGGCCAGGGGGCTGCGTGACTTCTCCCGGGCCAACCCGCTGCTGGTGATCAAGGGTGGGGTGCTCGATGGCAAGGCCATCTCGCCCGCCGAGATCGAGCGGCTGGCCGAGCTGGAGTCCCGCGAGGTGCTGCTGGCCAAGCTGGCCGGCGGGATGAAGGCCTCGATGGCCAGGGCGGCCGCGGTGTTCAACGCGCTGCCGGTGCAGATGGCCCAGCTGGCCGAGGCGCTGCGGGCCAAGCAGGAGGGCGAGGGTGGTGCGGCGGGCGCCGCCGCGCCTGCCCCCGGCAGCGGTGGGACCGGCCCGGCCGAAGTCAGCCCGGCCGAAGTCAGCCCGGCCGAAGCCAGCCCGGCTGAAGCCGGTACCGAGTAGCCGACCGGACAGCACAAGCAGACGGAACGAAAAGGAACCAGCAATCATGGCGAAGCTCAGCACCGACGAACTGCTCGACGCGTTCAAGGAGATGACCCTCCTCGAGCTGTCCGAGTTCGTGAAGCAGTTCGAGGACACGTTCGACGTTAAGGCGGCTGCGCCGGTCGCGGCCGTGGCCGCGGCGCCAGCCGGCGGGGCCGGCGAGGCCGCGCAGGAAGAGGAGAAGGACGAGTTCGACGTCATCCTCGAGGGCGCGGGCGACAAGAAGATCCAGGTCATCAAGGAGGTCCGCAGCCTGACCAGCCTGGGCCTCAAGGAGGCCAAGGACCTGGTGGACTCGGCCCCCAAGCCGCTCCTGGAGCGGGTCAACAAGGAGGCCGCGGACAAGGCCAAGGCTGCCCTGGAGGGGGCCGGCGCCAGCGTCACGGTCAAGTAAGAGGTCGCTCATCCGGCCGGTGTCAGCCCGGCCGGTGCCCTGGGCCGGGCCCGCGTCCCGCGTGGGCCCGGCCTAGGCGTCCCGGGGGCCCGGCCCGGGGCGGCACAGGCCACGTCCTCAGCCGTTACGGAACCGGGGGAATATTTCCGCAGCGGAACCGTTAGACTTACCCAGGAGTACACCCACTCACACGCGCGGCCGAATGTGGTGTACGTCACGTCACCCAGATGACCTGGACCGCGTGGCGTGGACTTGACGTTTTGCCCCAGACGAGCCATGCTGCGGAACAACTGTGAACGTCATAGTGAGATACAGTTGACGAGCAGTGTAGCTCTAGGCTACACTGCCAATTTGCGCTGCACTCTTGCGTCCTCGGCAACCCCGACCCCCCGCGGCGTCCGCCGCAGGGCGTTTCGTGTGCGTGCGGTGATAGTCGGCCACAAGCTCGGAAGGACCCCTGTTGGCAGCATCGCGCAGCGCCTCCGCCGCCAGTACCGCCCCTCGTCGCGTTTCCTTCGCCCGGTTCAAGGAGCCTCTTGAGGTTCCCGGCCTCCTTGCCCTGCAGACCGAGTCTTTCGACTGGCTGCTGGGCAATGAGCGCTGGCGGGCCCGGGTGGATGCGGCGCGCGAAGCCGGTTTGAAGGAGGTTCCGGAGCAGTCCGGCCTCGAGGAGATCTTCGAGGAGATCAGCCCGATCGAGGACTTTACCGGCACCATGTCCCTCTCGTTCCGGGACCACCGCTTCGAGCCACCCAAGTACTCCGTGGAGGAGTGCAAGGACAAGGACATGCACTACTCGGCCCCGATGTTCGTCACGGCCGAGTTCATCAACAACAGCACCGGCGAGATCAAGAGCCAGACGGTCTTCATGGGCGACTTCCCGCTGATGTCACCCAGGGGCACGTTCATCATCAACGGCACCGAGCGTGTCGTGGTGTCCCAGCTCGTCCGTTCCCCCGGCGTCTACTTCGACCGGCAGGTGGACAAGACGTCCGACAAGGACATCTTCAGCTGCAAGGTGATCCCGTCCCGCGGCGCGTGGCTCGAGTTCGAGATCGACAAGCGGGACAGCGTGGGCGTGCGCATCGACCGCAAGCGCAAGCAGAGCGTGACCGTGCTGCTCAAGGCGCTGGGCTGGGACGACGCGCGCATTCTGGAGCGGTTCGGCGAGTACGAGTCGATGCGGGCCACCCTGGAGAAGGACCACACCACCGGCCAGGATGACGCCCTGCTGGACATCTACCGCAAGCTGCGCCCGGGCGAGCCGCCGACCAGGGAATCCGCGCAGGCGCTGCTGGAGAACCTGTACTTCAACCCGAAGCGGTACGACCTGGCCAAGGTCGGCCGGTACAAGATCAACAAGAAGCTCGGCCTCAGCCTGCCGATCCGGCAGGGCACGCTGACCGAGGACGACATCGTGGCCACCATCGAGTACCTGGTCCGGCTGCACGCCGGCGAGGACGAGATGAAGGCGGGCGACGTCGTCATCCCGATCGAGACCGACGACATCGACCACTTCGGCAACCGCCGCCTGCGCACCGTGGGCGAGCTCATCCAGAACCAGGTCCGGCTGGGCCTGGCCCGGATGGAGCGGGTGGTCCGGGAGCGGATGACGACCCAGGACGTCGAGGCGATCACGCCGCAGACCCTGATCAACATCCGGCCAGTGGTCGCCGCGATCAAGGAGTTCTTCGGCACCAGCCAGCTGTCCCAGTTCATGGACCAGACCAACCCGCTGGCTGGCCTGACGCACAAGCGCCGGCTGTCCGCGCTGGGCCCGGGCGGCCTGTCCCGGGAGCGGGCCGGGTTCGAGGTCCGGGACGTGCACCCGTCGCACTACGGCCGGATGTGCCCGATCGAGACGCCGGAAGGCCCGAACATCGGGCTGATCGGCTCGCTGTCCTCGTACGCCCGGGTGAACGCGTTCGGCTTCGTCGAGACGCCGTACCGCAAGGTCAAGAACAGCAAGGTCAGCAGCCAGGTCGACTACCTGACCGCGGACGAGGAGGACCGGCACGTCATCGCCCAGGCCAACACGCCGCTGGGCCCGGACGGGGAGTTCGTGGAGAACCGCATCCTGGTCCGCCGTAAGGGCGGCGAGGTCGACTACATCGGCCCCGAGGAAGTGGACTACATGGACGTGTCGCCGCGCCAGATGGTGTCGGTGGCCACCGCCATGATCCCGTTCCTGGAGCACGACGACGCCAACCGGGCGCTGATGGGCTCCAACATGCAGCGCCAGTCGGTGCCGCTGCTGCGCAGCGAGGCGCCGCTGGTTGGCACCGGCATGGAGTACCGCGCCGCGACCGACGCGGGCGACGTCATCCTGGCCGAGAAGGCCGGCGTGGTGGAGGAGTCCTGCGCGGACTACGTCACCGTGGGCAACGACGACGGGACCCGCAACACCTACCTGGTGGCCAAGTTCCGCCGGTCCAACCAGGGCACCTGCTTCAACCAGAAGCCGGTCGTCGCGGAAGGCCAGCGGATCGAGGCCGGCCAGGTCATCGCGGACGGCCCGTGCACCGACCAGGGCGAGATGGCACTCGGCCGGAACCTGCTGGTCGCGTTCATGCCCTGGGAGGGGCACAACTACGAAGACGCGATCATCCTGTCCCAGCGCCTGGTCCAGGACGACGTGCTGTCCTCGATCCACATCGAGGAGCACGAGGTGGACGCCCGGGACACCAAGCTGGGCCCGGAGGAGATCACCCGGGACATCCCCAACGTCTCCGAAGAGGTGCTGGCGGACCTGGACGACCGGGGCATCATCCGGATCGGCGCCGAGGTGGTGACCGGCGACATCCTGGTCGGCAAGGTGACGCCCAAGGGCGAGACCGAGCTGACCCCGGAGGAGCGGCTGCTGCGGGCCATCTTCGGTGAGAAGGCGCGGGAGGTCCGCGACACCTCGCTGAAGGTGCCGCACGGCGAGTCCGGCAAGGTGATCGGCGTCCGGGTGTTCACCCGGGAGGACGGCGACGAGCTGCCGCCGGGCGTGAACGAGCTGGTTCGGGTGTACGTGGCGGCCAAGCGGAAGATCACCGATGGTGACAAGCTGGCCGGCCGGCACGGCAACAAGGGCGTCATCGCCAAGATCCTGCCGATCGAGGACATGCCGTTCCTCGCCGATGGGACCCCGGTGGACATCGTGCTCAACCCGCTCGGTGTGCCCGGCCGGATGAACGTCGGCCAGGTCCTGGAGACCCACCTCGGCTGGGTGGCCAAGGCCGGCTGGGAGGTCGACGGCGAGGACGCCGACTGGAAGGACCGGCTCCGCCAGATCAGCGCGGACGCGGCCCAGCCGGGCACCCCGGTGGCCACGCCAGTGTTCGACGGGGCCCGCGAGGAGGAGATCACCGGCCTGCTCGGCAGCACGCTGCCGAACCGGGACGGCGACCAGCTGGTCGGCGCCAGCGGCAAGGCCCAGCTGTTCGACGGCCGGACCGGGGAGCCGTTCAAGGACCCGATCTCGGTCGGTTACATCTACATCCTCAAGCTCCTCCACCTGGTGGACGACAAGATCCATGCGCGGTCGACCGGCCCGTACTCGATGATCACGCAGCAGCCGCTCGGCGGTAAGGCCCAGTTCGGTGGCCAGCGCTTCGGGGAGATGGAGGTGTGGGCCCTGGAGGCCTACGGCGCCGCCTACGCCCTGCAGGAACTGCTCACCATCAAGTCCGACGACGTGCTCGGCCGGGTCAAGGTCTACGAGGCCATTGTCAAGGGCGAGAACATCCCGGAGCCGGGCATTCCCGAGTCGTTCAAGGTGCTGATCAAGGAAATGCAGTCGCTGTGCCTCAACGTGGAGGTGCTGTCCAGCGATGGCGCGGCCATCGAGATGCGGGACACCGACGAGGATGTGTTCCGCGCCGCGGAAGAACTCGGCATCGACCTGTCCCGGCGTGAGCCGAGCAGCGTTGAAGAGGTGTGAGAGTGCCGGGTGGCCCGGGCCTGACCAGGGCCCGGGCCACCGGCCGGCACCCTCATCCGAACTACCCAGGGGATAACACACGTGCTTGACGTCAACTTCTTCGACGACCTGCGTATCGGCCTGGCGACCGCTGACGACATCCGGCAGTGGTCGCACGGCGAAGTTAAGAAGCCGGAAACCATCAACTACCGCACCCTCAAGCCGGAGAAGGACGGGCTCTTCTGCGAGAAGATCTTCGGCCCGACCCGGGACTGGGAGTGCTACTGCGGCAAGTACAAGCGGGTCCGCTTCAAGGGCATCATCTGTGAGCGCTGCGGGGTGGAAGTCACCCGGGCCAAGGTGCGCCGTGAGCGGATGGGCCACATCGAGCTGGCCGCCCCGGTCACGCACATCTGGTACTTCAAGGGTGTGCCCAGCCGGCTGGGCTACCTGCTCGACCTGGCGCCCAAGGACCTGGAAAAGGTCATCTACTTCGCCGCGTACATGATCACTTACGTGGACGACGAGTCCCGGGCCCGGGACCTGCCCAGCCTCGAGGCCAAGATCTCGGTGGAGCGCGGCCAGCTCGAGCAGCGCCGGGACAGCGACGTCGAGGCCCGCCAGGCCAAGCTGGAGAAGGACCTGGCCGAGCTGGAGGCGGCCGGCGCCAAGAGCGACGCCCGGCGCAAGCTGCGGGAGAGCTGCGACCGGGAGTGCCGCCAGATCCGGGACCGCGCGCAGCGCGAGATCGACCGGCTGGAAGAGGTCTGGAACCGGTTCAAGAACCTCAAGGTCCAGGACCTCGAGGGCGACGAGCTGCTGTACCGCGAGATGCGCGACCGGTTCGGCCGCTACTTCCGCGGTGGCATGGGCGCTCAGGCCATCCAGGAGCGGCTGGCCAGCTTCGACCTGGAGGGCGAGGCGGCCAACCTGCGGGAGACCATCCGCAGCGGCAAGGGCCAGCGCAAGGCCCGCGCGCTGAAGCGGCTCAAGGTGGTGTCCGCGTTCCTGTCCACCCGGAACAGCCCGATGGGCATGGTGCTCGACTGCATCCCGGTGATCCCGCCGGACCTGCGGCCGATGGTTCAGCTCGACGGTGGCCGGTTCGCCACCTCCGACCTGAACGACCTGTACCGCCGGGTGATCAACCGGAACAACCGGCTGAAGAGGCTGCTCGACCTCGGCGCGCCCGAGATCATCGTGAACAACGAGAAGCGGATGCTCCAGGAGGCCGTGGACTCGCTGTTCGACAACGGCCGCCGTGGCCGGCCGGTGACCGGGCCGGGCAACCGCCCGCTCAAGTCGCTGTCCGACATGCTCAAGGGCAAGCAGGGCCGGTTCCGGCAGAACCTGCTGGGCAAGCGCGTCGACTACTCCGGCCGGAGCGTCATCGTGGTCGGGCCGCAGCTCAAGCTGCACCAGTGCGGGCTGCCCAAGGAGATGGCCGTCGAGCTGTTCAAGCCGTTCGTGATGAAGCGGCTCGTCGACCTGAACCACGCGCAGAACATCAAGTCCGCCAAGCGGATGGTGGAGCGCGCCCGCCCCGTGGTCTGGGACGTGCTGGAAGAGGTCATCACCGAGCACCCGGTGCTGCTCAACCGGGCACCGACGCTGCACCGGCTGGGCATCCAGGCGTTCGAGCCGCAGCTGGTCGAGGGCAAGGCCATCCAGATCCACCCGCTGGTCTGCACCGCGTTCAACGCGGACTTCGACGGTGACCAGATGGCCGTGCACCTGCCGCTGTCCGCCGAGGCGCAGGCTGAGGCGCGGATCCTGATGCTGTCCACCAACAACATCCTCAAGCCCGCCGACGGCAAGCCGGTGACCATGCCCACCCAGGACATGGTGATCGGGATCTACTGCCTGACCCGGGAGGCCGCGGAGGGGCCGGGCCACGGCCGGGCGTTCGCCTCGGTGGCCGAGGCGACCATGGCCTACGACCAGGGCGAGCTGGACCTGCAGGCGGCCATCGAGGTCCGGCTGGCCGACTCCACGCCACCGCGCGGGTTCACCCCCCCGGAGGGCTGGGCGCCGGGTAGCCCGTTCCGGCTGAAGACCACGCTGGGCCGCTGCTACTTCAACGAGACGCTGCCCGCCAGCTTCCCGTTCGTCAACTACGAGGTGGGCAAGAAGCAGCTGTCCACCATCGTCAACGAGCTGGCCGAGACCTACCCCAAGGTCGAGGTGGCGGCCGCGCTCGACGCGCTGAAGGACGCCGGGTTCCACTGGGCGACCCGGGCCGGCGTGACGATCGCGATCGAGGACGTGGTGGCACCGCCGAAGAAGGCCGAGATCCTCGAGGCCTACGAGAAGCGCGCGGACAAGGTGCAGCGTGAGTACGAGCGCGGCCTGATCACCGACGACGAGCGCCGCCAGGAGCTCATCGAGATCTGGACGCACGCGACCAACGACGTGGCCAAGGACATGGAGGCCGCATTCCCCGAGACCAACTCGGTGTGGATGATGGTCAACTCCGGGGCCCGTGGTAACCCCATGCAGGTCCGGCAGATCGCCGGCATGCGTGGCCTGGTCTCCAACCCGAAGGGCGAGACCATCCCGCGGCCGATCAAGTCCAGCTTCCGCGAGGGGCTGTCCGTGGTCGAGTACTTCATCTCGACGCACGGCGCCCGCAAGGGCCTGGCCGACACCGCGCTGCGCACCGCCGACTCCGGGTACCTCACCCGCCGGCTGGTGGACGTGGCGCAGGACGTGATCGTCCGGGAGGAGGACTGTGGCACGGACCGGTCGATCGTGATGAAGATCGCCGAGCCGGGGCCCGATGGGACGCTGCGCAAGCTGCCGAACATCGAGAACACCGGCACCGGCCGGACCATCGCCGAGGACGTCGAGGTGGACGGCCAGGTGCTGGCCGCGGCCGAGACGGACACGACCGAGACGCTGATCGACGCCCTGGTCAACGCCGGGGTGGACGGGGTCCGCACGTACAGCGTGCTGGTCTGCGAGGCCAAGATCGGTGTCTGCGCCAAGTGCTACGGCCGCTCGCTGGCCACCGGCAAGCGGGTCGACGTCGGCGAGGCGGTCGGCATCGTGGCCGCCCAGTCGATCGGTGAGCCGGGTACCCAGCTGACCATGCGTACGTTCCACACCGGTGGTGTGGCGGGCCTGGACATCACCCACGGCCTGCCCCGGATCCAGGAGCTCTTCGAGGCCCGGATCCCCAAGGGCATGGCGCCGATCAGCGAGGTCGATGGCCGGGTCAAGATCGAGGAGACCGAGAAGACCCGGAAGATCATCGTGGTGCCGGACGACGGTGGCGAGGAGATCTCCTACCAGGTGCCGATGCGCTCGCGGCTGATCGTCGCGGACGGGGACCACGTGCACGTCGGCCAGCAGCTGATCCAGGGTGCGGTCAACCCGCACGAGGTGCTGCGCATCCTGGGCTCGCGCGAGGTGCAGCTGCACCTGGTGCACGAGGTCCAGGAGGTGTACCGGTCGCAGGGTGTGTCCATCCACGACAAGCACATCGAGATCATCATCCGGCAGATGCTCAAGCGGGTGAACGTGCTCGAGTCCGGTGACACCGACCTGCTCCCCGGCGAGCTGGTGGAGCGGCCGCGGTTCGAGGAGGTCAACCGCTCCGTGGTGGAGACGGGCGGCACGCCCGCCTCGGGCCGGCCGGTGCTGATGGGCATCACCAAGGCGTCGCTGGCCACCGAGTCGTGGCTGTCCGCGGCGTCGTTCCAGGAGACGACCCGGGTGCTCACCGACGCGGCCATCCACGCCAAGTCGGACCCGCTGCTCGGTCTCAAGGAGAACGTCATCATCGGCAAGCTCATCCCGGCCGGTACCGGCATGCCGCGGTACCGGAGTGTCCGGGTCGAGCCCACGGATGACGCGCGATCATCGGTCTACCCGGCGACCGCCTACGAGGAGACGCCGAGCTACGCGTTCGGCCAGGGCTCCGGCGAGGCGATCCCGCTCGAGGAGTACGACTTCGGTTCGTACAACAGGTAAGCGGGAGCCAGCTGTTCAGCGGGCGCCCGGCGGCACTGCCGCCGGGCGCCCGTTTTGTTTTGTTTAGCCCGGCCCTGCGGGGCAGTGCAGGGGGAAACGTTCACCCGCAGGGAGGAGCCGGTGTCATGGCGACCGAAGACAAGGCGGCCAACAAGGTCACCGAGATGAAGGGGAAGGCCAAGAAGGAGACCGGCAAGGCCATCGGCAACGAGCAGATGGAAGCCGAAGGTAAGGCCGATCAGGCCAAGGGCAACCTCAAGCAGGCCGGGGAGAAGGTCAAGGACGCGTTCAAGAAGTAGCCCGTCCCGGACCCGCCCGGGGTGCCGCCGTGCGGCCCCCGGGTTTCTTCTTGCCTAACGCCCGCCTGCCCACCCTCGCCGTCCCAGGCTCGCGGTCCCGGGTGGCCTGCGGACCCGGGTTTTCATCAGCGCGGTGGATTTATGGTCAGCGGTGACCACAAATCCACCGCGCTAACGGCGTTCCTGGGGCTAACGGCGTTCCTGGGGCTAACGGCGCCGTTCCTGGGGCCGGTGGCCGCGGCCCAGGCACCGGCGGCGGCGAATCCCGTCTCGACCGCGGCGTCGGTGAGCGCGGTGCGCCGCACCTGGCCATCCACCGCGCCCAGGGCCACCATCGAGGAGGCGTGCAGCAGGTCCACGGCCGCGCCGCCGCCGAGCAGCACCGGGCCGTCCAGCCCGGCCCGCCCGGCGAGCACGGTCAGCCCGGCCTGCACCAGGTGGCGCGCTCCCAGCACCCGGGCCACCGCACACTCCCGCGGCTCCGGCTGCGGGGCACCGGTGAGCCGGATCAGCGCCGCGGGCACCGTCACCAGCCCCAGCCCATACCCGGCCCGGGCCAGGGTGACCAGCCAGCCCGCCGTGCCCTTGCTCACCCGCGGCTGGCCAGGCCCCGGGCCAGCAGGCCGCCGGCCAGGGCGGTACTGGCCGCGATCCCGCCGGCCAGCGCCGGGTGATGCGACATCCACAGCTGGGCACTGCGCTGGTGCGACCGGTCGCCGAAGATGCCCTGCGCGCCGTGGTCGCTGCCCGCAGGCCGGTCCACCGGGTCGAACAGGTTGTCTGGCCGGCTGCCCGGCCGCACCTCCTGGTCGGTCTGCTGCGAGTCGAACCCGGTCCGGGCCAGGTACCGGTCGAGCAGCGCGGGAGCCACCTTCTGCGCCAGCAGGGTGGCGGCGGTGCTGCCGCCGACCCAGTACTGCTTGCGCCGCGGGTGGTCGGCCGCGTACAGCACGCCGCGCGCGGCCACCTCCGGCTGGTAGATCGGCGGCACCGGCTGCGGGTGCCGGGGCAGCCGGGACAGCACCCAGGAGAACTGCGGCGTGTTCACCGCGGGCATCTGCACCACGGTCACGTGCACGCTGGATCCCTCGTGCAGCAGCTCGCAGCGCAGCGACTCGGTGAACCCGTTGATGGCGTGCTTGGCCCCGCAGTAGGCCGACTGGAGCGGGATGGCCCGCTCGCTGAGCGCCGAGCCGACCTGCACGATGGTCCCGGCGTCCCGCGGCCGCATCCGGCTCAGCGCGACCATGGTCCCGTTCACGAAGCCCAGGTAACTGACCTCGGTTACGCGCCGGAATTCGTCCGGGGTGATCTCCGCGAACGGCGCGAACACCGAGGTGAACGCCACATTGATCCACACGTCAATGGAGCCGAACTGCGCCTCTACCTCAGTGGCCGCCTTGTCCACCTGGCCGTGCTCGGCCACGTCGGTGGGCACGGCCAGCGCCTGCCCGCCCGCTTCGGTGACGTCCTGGGCGGCACCGTCCAGGCCGGCCTGGCCCCGGGCGATCAGGCCCACGTTGGCGCCCCGGGCGCCGTACAGCCGCGCGGTGGCCCGGGCGATGCCGGCGCTGGCCCCGGTGATGACAACCGTCTGCGTCATGAGATGTCCTGTTCCCCTCTGGAATACGCACTGGGCCACCGGTGTTACAGGCCCTGGGAGCAGGGCTGGTGACCAGTTCCCGCTACCCCGCAGGCGTGGTTTTACCGTTGCTGACCAGAAAAAGGCACCGGGTCCGGCCGTCTCGGCTGTGATCTTCATTCGCTTTGCCTGTTGGCAAAAGGTTGGGTACGCTAGAGCATCGTGCTCGTGATAAGCGGGCACGCGTGCGCTAGCGGGCTGTAGCGCCAGGACCAGACGGCAGAGGTCACGGCCTCCCGCCGGAAGGTACGGCGCAGCGAGCGACCAGGCGTGCGGGCCTTTACCTCTCTCGACTTAAGGCTCCTGCGGGAGCTTGTGCCGCGTGGACATTGCGACACTCCCGACCGCGGGGGTCGGAGAGGCAAGGAAAACGGCAGGTCAGGGGCGGTCAAGCGCCCCGGATAACCCTGCGCCCTTGGGTGCAGGGATGAGCAACTGAAGACGTCGCGCCAACCGGCGCGCCAGGAACGACGGAGACGCGGTGCCCACGATCCAGCAGCTGGTCCGTAAGGGCCGCCAGGACAAGGTGGCCAAGACCACTACCCCGGCCCTGAAGGGCAGCCCTCAGCGCCGCGGCGTCTGCACGCGCGTTTACACGACCACGCCGAAGAAGCCCAACTCTGCGCTGCGCAAGGTGGCCAGGGTCAGGCTGACCAGCCAGATCGAGGTCACCGCCTACATCCCCGGAGTCGGCCACAACCTGCAGGAGCACTCCATCGTGCTGGTGCGGGGCGGCCGGGTGCGCGACCTGCCGGGCGTGCGCTACAAGATCATCCGCGGTGCCCTCGACACCCAGGGTGTGCGCAACCGGAAGCAGGCCCGCAGCCGCTACGGCGCGAAGAAGGAGAAGAGCTGACATGCCGCGTAAGGGGCCTGCGACCAAACGGCAGCTCGTCACCGATCCGGTGTACGGGTCGCCGCTGGTCACCGCGCTGGTGAACAAGGTGCTGCGCAGCGGCAAGCGTTCACTGGCCGAGCGGATCGTGTACGGCGCGCTCGAGGGTGCCAAGGAGCGGACCGGCAACGACCCGGTGGTCACGCTCAAGCGCGCGCTGGACAACGTGAAGCCCACGCTGGAGGTCCGCAGCCGCCGGGTCGGCGGCGCCACCTACCAGGTGCCGGTGGAGGTGCGCGCCTCGCGCAGCACCACGCTGGCGCTGCGCTGGCTGGTCGCCTACTCCCGGCAGCGGCGCGAGAAGACCATGACCGAGCGGCTGATGAACGAGCTGCTCGATGCGAGCAACGGCCTCGGGGCGAGCGTGAAGCGCCGCGAGGACACCCACAAGATGGCCGAATCTAACAAGGCGTTCGCGCATTACCGCTGGTAACGCGCGAACGCCGCGGCCGACGACTGACGAAGCAGCGAGGAACCAAGAAGTGGCGACCCAGACCGCCGTAGAGCTGGCCAAGGTCCGCAATATCGGGATCATGGCGCACATCGACGCGGGTAAAACCACGACCACCGAGCGGATCCTGTTCTACACCGGCATCAACTACAAGATCGGTGAGGTCCATGAGGGCGCGGCCACCATGGACTGGATGGAGCAGGAGCAGGAGCGCGGGATCACCATTACCTCCGCGGCGACTACTACCAGCTGGCGCGATCACACCATCAACATCATCGACACCCCGGGCCACGTCGACTTCACGGTCGAAGTCGAGCGGTCGCTGCGCGTGCTCGACGGGGCGGTCGCCGTCTTCGACGGCGTGGCCGGCGTCGAGCCGCAGTCGGAGACCGTGTGGCGGCAGGCGGACCGCTACGGCGTGCCGCGCATCTGCTTCGTCAACAAGATGGACCGGGTGGGCGCGGAATTCCACCGCTGTGTCGAGATGATCACCGACCGGCTGGGCGCCACCCCGCTGGTCATCCAGCTGCCGTGGGGCGTGGAGTCCGACTTCCGTGGCGTCATCGACCTGGTCCGGATGCGCGCCCTGCTGTGGCAGACCGAGGGCAAGGGCGACAAGTACGACGTGGTGGGCATCCCCGATGACCACCTGGAGGCGGCCCGCGAGTGGCGCGACAAGCTGCTCGAGACCATCGCCGAGAACGACGAAGAGATGATGGAGCTGTACCTCGAGGGCAGCGAGCCCGACGTGGACCAGCTCAACGCCGCCATCCGGCGGGCCACCATCGCCGGCGGGGTCACCCCGGTGCTGTGCGGCAGCGCGTTCAAGAACAAGGGCGTGCAGCCGATGCTGGACGCGATCGTGGACTACCTGCCCAGCCCGGTGGACATCCCGCCGGTCAAGGGGCACGAGGTGCGCGACGAGGAGAAGGTCGTGCTGCGCAAGGCCGACCCAGCCGAGCCGTTCTCCGCGCTGGCGTTCAAGATCATGTCCGACCAGCACCTCGGCAAGCTGACCTACATCCGGGTCTACTCCGGCACCCTGGAGTCGGGCTCGCAAGTGCTCAACTCCACCAAGGGCCGCCGGGAGCGGATCGGCAAGATCTACCAGATGCACGCGAACAAGCGCGAGGAGCGCCCGACCGCGGTGGCTGGCCAGATCGTGGCCGTGATGGGGCTCAAGGACACCACCACCGGGGACACCCTGGCTGACTCCGCGCACCAGGTCATCCTGGAGTCGATGACGTTCCCGGCCCCGGTCATCAACGTGGCCATCGAGCCGAGGACCAAGGGTGACCAGGACAAGCTGGGCACCGCGATCCAGCGGCTGGCCGAGGAGGACCCGACGTTCCAGGTCCGCACGGACGAGGAGACCGGGCAGACGATCATCTCCGGGATGGGCGAGCTGCACCTCGAGGTCCTGGTGGACCGGATGCGCCGGGAGTTCCGGGTCGAGGCGAACATCGGCCGCCCGCAGGTGGCCTACCGGGAGACCATCCGCAAGAAGGTCGAGAAGGTCGACTACACGCACAAGAAGCAGACCGGCGGCGCCGGCCAGTACGCGCGGGTGGTCATCAACCTGGAGCCGACCGGCGGCGACGGCGGCGGCTACGAGTTCCAGAACAAGATCACCGGAGGCCGCATCCCGCGGGAGTACATCCCGTCGGTGGACGCGGGCTGCCAGGAGGCCGCGGAGTTCGGTGTCCTGGCCGGCTACCCGATGGTGGACGTGCGGGTCACGCTCACCGACGGTGCCTACCACGAGGTGGACTCGTCCGAGCTCGCCTTCAAGATCGCCGGATCGATGGCGTTCAAGAAGGCGGCCGCGCACGCGGACCCCGTGCTGCTCGAGCCGGTCATGGCCGTCGAGGTCAGGACGCCGGACGACTACATGGGCGACGTGATCGGCGACCTGAACAGCCGGCGTGGCCAGATCCAGGCCATGGAGGAGCGTTCGGGCGTCCGGGTGGTCAAGGCCAACGTGCCGCTGTCCGAGATGTTCGGCTACGTGGGTGACCTGCGCAGCCGGACGCAGGGCCGGGCGGACTACAGCATGCAGTTCGACTCGTATGCCGAGGTCCCGCCCAGCATCGCCAAGGAAATCATCGCCAAGGCCCGTGGTGAGTAACCACAGGTAACACAAACGTCATCAGAAGAACGGCGCAACGAGGAAGCGCCTTGGCCCCACCGCCGGTGGGGACGATCGCAACGAGGAGAAACCAGTGGGCAAGGCCAAGTTCGAGCGGACCAAGCCGCACGTGAACATCGGCACCATCGGGCACATCGACCACGGCAAAACCACGCTGACCGCGGCGATCACCAAGGTGCTGCACGACAAGTATCCCGACATCAACCCGTTCACTCCCTTCGACCAGATCGACAACGCGAAGGAAGAGAAGGAGCGCGGGATCACCATCTCGATCTCGCACGTCGAGTACCAGACCGACCAGCGGCACTACGCGCACGTGGACTGCCCGGGTCACGCGGACTACATCAAGAACATGATCACTGGTGCCGCGCAGATGGACGGGGCCATCCTGGTGGTCGCGGCCACCGACGGCCCGATGCCGCAGACCCGTGAGCACGTGCTGCTGGCCCGCCAGGTCGGCGTGCCGTACATCGTGGTCGCGCTGAACAAGGCCGACATGGTGGACGACGAGGAGATCCTGGAGCTGGTCGAGCTCGAGGTACGCGAGCTGCTGACGCAGTACGAGTTCCCCGGCGACGACGTCCCGGTCATCCGGGTCTCCGCGCTGAAGGCGCTGGAGGGCGACGCCGAGTGGGCCGAGAAGGTCGTCGAGCTCATGAACGCGTGTGACGAGAGCATCCCCGAGCCGGTCCGGGACACCGACAAGCCGTTCCTGATGCCGGTCGAGGACGTGTTCTCGATCACCGGCCGCGGCACCGTGGTGACCGGCCGGATCGAGCGCGGCAAGGTGCACACCTCCGAGGAAGTCGAGATTATCGGCATCAAGGAGAAGGCGCAGAAGACCACCGTCACCGGGGTGGAGATGTTCCACAAGATCCTGGACGAGGGCCAGGCCGGTGACAACGCGGGCCTGCTGCTGCGGGGCATCAAGCGCGAGGAAGTGGAGCGCGGCCAGGTCGTCATCAAGCCGGGCACCAACACCCCGCACACCGAGTTCGAGGGCCAGGTCTACATCCTGTCCAAGGACGAGGGTGGCCGGCACACGCCGTTCTTCAACAACTACCGTCCGCAGTTCTACTTCCGGACCACGGACGTGACCGGCGTCGTGCACCTGCCCGAGGGCAGCGAGATGGTCATGCCGGGTGACAACACCGAGATGCGGGTCGAGTTGATCCAGCCCATCGCCATGGAGGAGGGCCTGCGCTTCGCCATCCGCGAGGGCGGCCGCACCGTTGGCGCTGGCCGGGTCACGAAGATCCTCAAGTAGTGAAACCGCCGCCCCCGGCCAGCCGGCCGGGGGCGGCGATCACTGCGCAGACCCACCGAACGTAAGGGACCAGGGAAGGCACATGGCGGGACAAAAGATCCGCATCCGGCTCAAGGCCTATGACCACGAGGTCATTGACAGCTCGGCGCGGAAGATCGTCGACACGGTGACGCGCACCGGCGCGCGGGTTGCCGGGCCTGTCCCGCTGCCCACGGAGAAGAACATCTACTGCGTCATCCGCTCCCCGCACAAGTACAAGGACTCGCGGGAGCACTTCGAGATGCGCACGCACAAGCGGCTGATCGACATCATCGACCCCACGCCGAAGACCGTCGACTCGCTGATGCGGCTGGACCTGCCCGCCGGCGTCGACATCGAGATCAAGCTCTGAGGAACGCACCGACATGACCAAGCACATCAAGGGCGTGCTCGGCACGAAGCTCGGCATGAGCCAGGTCTTCGACGCCGAGGGACGCATGGTTCCCGTCACGGTGATCCAGGCGGGTCCGTGTGTGGTGACCGCGGTGCGCACCCCGGACACGAACGGGTACTCCGCGGTGCAGCTCGGCTACGGCGAGATCGACCCGCGCCGGGTGACCAAGCCGGTGGCCGGCCACTTCGCCAAGGCTGAGGTGACGCCGCGCCGGTACCTGGTCGAGCTGCGCACCGATGACGCCACCGACTACACCCTCGGCCAGGAGGTCACCGCGGACACGTTCGGCCCCGGCGACCTGGTCGACGTGACCGGCCGGAGCAAGGGCAAGGGCACCGCGGGCGTGATGAAGCGGCACGGGTTCCGTGGCCTGAGCTCCTCGCACGGCACCCAGCGCAAGCACCGCTCGCCAGGCTCGATCGGCGGCTGTGCCACCCCGGGCCGGGTGTTCAAGGGGCTGCGGATGGCCGGCCGGATGGGTGCGGCCCGCACCACCACCCCGAACCTGACCGTGCACTCGGTGGACGCCGAGCGCGGGCTGCTGCTGATCCGCGGGGCCGTGCCCGGTCCCCGGGGCGGGCTGATCCTGGTCCGCAGCGCGATCCGGGCCGCCCAGTCGGCCACGAAGGAGGAGGCCCGGTGACCACCGTGAGCGTCGTCTCCCCGTCCGGCTCAGCTGGCCAGGACGTGGAGCTGCCCGCCGAGATCTTCAGCGCGCCGGTCAACGTGCCGCTGATCCATCAGGTGGTAGTGGCCCAGGAGGCCGCGGCCCGGCAGGGCACGCACGCCACCAAGACCCGGGGTGCGGTCCGCGGCGGCGGCCGGAAGCCGTACCGGCAGAAGGGCACCGGCCGGGCCCGCCAGGGCAGCATCCGGGCCCCGCAGTACGCCGGCGGCGGCACCGTGCACGGCCCGGTGCCCCGGTCCTACCTGCAGCGGACCCCTAAGAAGATGAAGGCCGCCGCGCTCCGCGGTGCGCTGTCCGACCGGGCCAGCAGTGGCCGGGTGGCCGTGGTCAGCGCGTTCGTGGCCGGGGATGCGCCCAAGACCAGCGAGGCGCTGGGCCTGCTGCGCACCGCCATCGGGCTGACCGACAGCGTGCTCCGGGCCCATGTGCTGGTCGTGGCGCAGGCTGACGACGAGCTGACCTGGAAGAGCCTGCGCAACGTGCCGGGTGTCCGGCTGCTGGCGGCGGGCCAGCTGAACACGTACGACGTCCTGGTCAGTGAGCACGTGGTGTTCACCCAGGCGGCGCTGGACGAGTTCACCGGCCGGGCCGCGACGGCCAGGAAAGAGGATGACCAGTGAGCGCCACCCGGGTCCCCAACCCCCGTGACATCCTGCTGCGGCCGATCATCTCGGAGAAGACGTACCGGCTCGCGGACGACGGCAAGTACACGTTCCTGGTTCCGCAGGACGCCAACCGGACCGAGGTCCGGCAGGCCGTGGAGGCCGTGTTCGGGGTCAAGGTGACCGGCGTGAACACGCTCAACCGGCCGGGCAAGCGGCGCCGCACCCGGTACGGCTGGGGCCAGCGGCCGGCCACCAAGCGGGCCATCGTCAGCCTCGCCCAGGGCGAGCGGATCGACGTCTTCGGCGGACCGGTCGGCTAGCGCGGCCAGATAGAGGAGCTTGAGCACACATGGCTATCCGCAAGTACAAGCCGACCACCCCGGGACGGCGGGGCGCGAGCGGCCCGGACTTCTCCGAGCTCACCCGCAGTGAGCCGGAGAAGTCGCTGGTCCGCCCGCTGTCCTCCAAGGGGGGCCGGAACGTGCACGGCCGGATCACCGCGCGGCACCAGGGTGGCGGCCACAAGCGGGCGTTCCGCCTGATCGACTTCCGGCGCAGCGACAAGGACGGCGTCCCGGCCAAGGTGGCGCACATCGAGTACGACCCCAACCGGACGTCCCGGATCGCGCTGCTGCACTACGCCGACGGCGAGAAGCGCTACATCCTCGCACCGCAGGGCCTGGCCCAGGGTGACGTGGTGGAGAACGGCCCGGGCTCGGACATCCGCCCCGGCAACTGCCTGCCGCTGCGCAACATCCCGACCGGCACCGTGGTGCACGCCATCGAGCTGCGCCCGGGCGGCGGGGCCAAGATCGCCCGGTCGGCGGGCTCGGGCGTCCAGCTGCTGGCCAAGGACGGCGGGTTCGCCCAGCTCCGGATGCCCTCCGGCGAGATCCGCCGGGTCGACGCGGCCTGCCGGGCCACGGTGGGCGAGGTCGGCAACGCCGAGCAGGGCAACATCAAGCTCGGCAAGGCGGGCCGGAACCGGTGGAAGGGTCACCGCCCGACGGTGCGCGGCGTCGCCATGAACCCGGTCGACCACCCGCTCGGCGGCGGTGAGGGCAAGAGCTCCGGTGGCCGGCACCCAGTCAGCCCGTGGGGCCAGCCCGAGGGCCGGACCCGGCAGGAAAACAAGCCCAGTGACCGGCTGATCGTCCGCAGGCGCGGCAAGAAGAAGCGGTAGGAGCACTAAGCGATGCCTCGTAGCCTTAAGAAGGGCCCGTTCGTCGACGACCACCTGATCAGGAAGGTGGACGCGCAGAACGAAGCCGGAACCCGGAACCTGATCAAGACGTGGTCGCGGCGTTCCATGATCGTTCCTGCCATGCTGGGCCACACCATTGCGGTGCACGACGGCCGCAAGCACGTGCCGGTGTTCATCACCGAGGCGATGGTCGGGCACAAGCTCGGCGAGTTCGCGCCGACCCGCACGTTCCGCAGCCACGTCAGGGATGACCGCCGCAGCCGCCGCTAGGCCGGCCGGTGCAGAAGAGAGCGAGAGAGAGCACATGGAAGCTAGGGCAAAGGCGCGGTATGTCCGCGTCACGCCGCGGAAGGCCCGCCGCGTGGTGGACCTCATCCGCGGGCTGCCTGCGCAGCAGGCGCAGGCCGTGCTCGCCTTTGCGCCGCAGTCGGCTAGCGACCCGATAGGCAAGGTGCTGGCCAGCGCGATCGCCAACGCTGAGCACGGCCGGCAGGCGGACGCCGACTCGCTCGTAGTCAGCCGGGCGTGGGTGGACGAGGGGCCGACGCTGAAGCGGTTCCGGCCGCGCGCCCAGGGCCGCGGTTACCGGATCAACAAGCGCACCAGCCACATCACGGTAATCGTCTCCGACGAACCCAAGGGGAGGTCCCGCTAGTGGGGCAGAAGGTGAACCCGCACGGGTTCCGGCTGGGCATCACCACCGACTTCAAGAGCCGGTGGTATGCCGACAAGCTGTACAAGGACTACGTCGCGGAAGATGTGGCCATCCGCCGGATGCTGCAGCGCGGCATGGAGCGGGCCGGCATCTCCAAGGTGGAGATCGAGCGGACCAGGGACCGGGTCCGGGTGGACATCCACACCGCGCGGCCGGGCATCGTGATCGGCCGCCGGGGTGCCGAGGCGGACCGGATCCGCGGCGACCTGGAGAAGCTGACTGGCAAGCAGATCCAGCTCAACATCCTCGAGGTGAAGAACCCGGAGACCGACGCGCAGCTCGTCGCGCAGGGCGTGGCCGAGCAGCTGTCCAGCCGGGTGTCGTTCCGCCGCGCCATGCGCAAGGCCATGCAGACCACCATGAAGAGCCCGGGCGCTAAGGGCATCCGGGTGCAGTGCTCGGGCCGCCTCGGCGGCGCCGAGATGTCCCGGTCGGAGTTCTACCGCGAGGGGCGGGTGCCGCTGCACACGCTGCGCGCGGACATCGACTACGGCTTCTACGAGGCCCGGACGACGTTCGGCCGGATCGGCGTGAAGGTCTGGATCTACCGCGGCGAGGCGCCGCAGACCCGGGCCGAGCGGGAGGCGGCCGCGGCCGCCCTGCGGGCCGGCCAGCGCCGGGACCGGCCGGCCGGGCCGCAGCGCCGGCGGCGCCCCGAGGGTGCCGACCGCGGTGACCGGGCCCCGGGCGGCGACCGTGCTGACCGGGCCCCGGGCGGCGACCGCGGTGACCGGGCCCCGGGCGGCGACCGCGGTGACCGGGCCCCGGGCGACGACCGGGGCGGCGCGGACCGGGCGTCCGCCAGCCACGCCACCGCGGCCGCGCCGGCCGAGGCGGCGCCCGCAGCGACCAGCGGTGAGGAGGGCTGAGTCATGCTTATCCCGCGCAGGGTCAAGCACCGCAAGCAGCACCGGCCGGACCGGCACGGGCAGGCCAAGGGCGGCACCCGGGTGGCGTTCGGCGAGTACGGCATCCAGGCGCTGGAGCACGCGTACGTGACCAACCGGCAGATCGAGGCGGCCCGTATCGCCATGACCCGGCACATCCGCCGTGGCGGCAAGGTTTGGATCACCATCTACCCGGACCGCCCGCTGACCAAGAAGCCGGCCGAGACCCGGATGGGTTCCGGCAAGGGCTCGCCGGAGTGGTGGGTGGCCAACGTCAAGCCGGGCCGGGTGATGTTCGAGCTGTCCGGGGTGGCCGAGCCGGTGGCCCGGGAGGCACTCCGCCGGGCCATGCACAAGCTGCCCATGAAAACCAAGTTCGTCAAGCGCGAAGTGGGGGAGGCGTGATGGCTGGACTGGCCGCCGCTGACCTGCGGAACTCCACCGAGGAAGAGCTCGACACCAAGCTCGCCGAGGCCAAGACGGAGCTGTTCAACCTCCGGTTCCAGGCCGCGACCGGGCAGCTGGAGAGCCACGGGCGGCTGCGCGCGGTCAAGAAGGAGATCGCCCGCATCTACACCGTGAAGCGGGAACGGGAGCTCGGCATCGTGACCCTGGTGGAAGAGGCGGAAGAGAGTGAGTGACGTGGAGCAGGGCGCGGTACCGGCCCGCGGCTACCGCAAGGTCCGCGAGGGCTACGTGGTCCGGGACAAAATGGACAAGACCGTGGTGGTCGAGGTCGAGGACCGGGTGAAGCACCCGAAGTACGGCAAGATCATCCGGCGCACCAAGAAGTACATCGCGCACGACGGTGAGAACGCGTGCGGGGTCGGCGACCGGGTCCGGCTGATGGAGACCAGGCCGCTGTCCGCGACGAAGCGCTGGCGCGTCGCGGAGATCCTGGAGAAGGCCAAGTAATGACCACCCGCGGGGCGCGGGCCCCGCGCGAGACCCCGGCGTCAGGAAGCAGGAGTTGACGTGATCCAGCAGGAGTCGCGGCTTAAGGTCGCCGACAACACCGGAGCCAAGGAGATCTTGTGTATCCGCGTGCTCGGTGGCTCGGGCCGGCGATACGCGGGCATCGGTGATGTCATCGTGGCGACAGTGAAGGATGCCCTTCCCGGTGCCGGGGTGAAGAAGGGCGATGTCGTCAAGGCGGTCGTGGTGCGCACCCGCAAGGAGCGCCGCCGCGGTGACGGCTCGTACATCAAGTTCGACGAGAACGCGGCCGTGCTGATCCGGGACGGCGGGGACCCGCGTGGCACCCGCATCTTCGGCCCGGTCGGCCGGGAGTTGCGCGAGAAGCGGTTCATGCGGATCATCTCGCTCGCGCCGGAGGTGCTGTGATGGCCAGGAAGGCTGCGGTGAAGAAGAACCAGACGGCGGCCAAGCCGCCCCGCATGAAGATCAAGAAGGGCGACCGCGTGATCGTCATCGCGGGCAGGGACGTGGGCCTCGAGGGCACGGTCATCCTGGCCGACCCGGGGCGGCAGCGGGTCCTGGTCCAGGGCGTCAACATGGTCCGCAAGAACAAGAAGGTGGATTACCAGGGACGCAGCGGAACCGGTGTCGGTGCCAAGCAAGGCGGCATCATGACCACCGAGGCGGCGATCCACGTGAGCAACGTCCAGCTGATCGACCCGGACACCAAGAAGCCGGCCCGGGCCGGGTTCCGGTATGACGAAGACGGCAGCAAAGTCCGGATCTCCCGCCCGGGCGGTAAGGACTTCTGATGACGACCACAACTGAGCAGGCACCAGCCCGGCCGGCGTACCCCGCGCCGCGGCTCAAGGAGCGTTACCGGCAGGAGATCGCGCCGGCCATGCGCGAGGAGTTCAGCTACGGCAACGTGATGCGGACCCCCACGCTGACCAAGATCGTGGTGAACATGGGCGTCGGTGAGGCGGCCCGGGACGCCAAGCTGATCGACGGCGCGATCCGGGACCTCACGGTGATCACCGGGCAGAAGCCCGCGGTGGCCCGGGCCCGGAAGTCCATCGCCCAGTTCAAGCTGCGCGAGGGCATGCCGATCGGCGTGCACGTGACGCTGCGCGGCGACCGGATGTGGGAGTTCCTGGACCGGCTGCTGTCGCTGGCCCTGCCCCGTATCCGCGACTTCCGGGGGCTGTCCGACCGGCAGTTCGACGGCCGGGGCAACTACACGTTCGGTCTCAACGAGCAGCTGATGTTCCACGAGATCAACGCCGACCAGGTGGACCGGCAGCGCGGTATGGACGTGACCGTGGTGACCACCGCGACGACTGACGAAGAGGGCCGCTCATTGCTGCGGCGGCTCGGATTCCCGTTCAAGGAGAACTGAGCAGTGGCGAAGAAAGCGCTTGTCGTTAAGGCGAAGCGGACGCCCAAGTTCAAGGTGCGCGGGTACACCCGGTGCTCGCGCTGCGGGCGGCCGCGCGCCGTGTACCGCAGGTTCGGCCTGTGCCGGATCTGCTTCCGCTCGATGGCCCACCGCGGTGAGCTGCCGGGTATCACGAAATCCAGCTGGTAGCCGAACGCCGGCTGCTGGCAGCGACCAACCTGGGCGCGGGGGAGACCGCGCCCACCGACCACGCCGCAGGTCCCGCGGGGAAACCACGGCGAGGAGGGCCACCAGGCCATGACGATGACCGACCCGATCGCAGACATGCTGACCCGTCTGCGCAATGCCAATGCGGCGTACCACGACACCGTGGGCATGCCCAGCTCCACGATCAAGGTCCGGATCGCGGAGATCCTCAAGCAGGAGGGCTACATAGCCGGCTTCACGGTGGAAGACGCCGAGGTGGGCAAGAGCCTCGTGCTGTCGCTCAAGTTCGGGCCGACCCGGGAGCGCTCCATCGCGGGCATCAAGCGGGTGTCCAAGCCGGGCCTGCGGGTGTACGCGAAGAAGGACAACCTGCCGCGGGTGCTGGGCGGCCTCGGCGTGGCCATCATCTCCACCTCGAACGGCCTGATGACCGACAAGCAGGCGAACAAGCGCGGCGTGGGCGGGGAAGTCCTCGCCTACGTCTGGTAGGGAGACCGCGATGTCACGAATCGGACGGCTCCCGGTGGAGATCCCCAGCGGGGTCGACGTCACCCTCGACGGCCGGGCGGTCAGCGTCAAGGGCCCCAAGGGCAGCCTGGCCCTGGAGCTGACCCCGCCCATCGAGATCTCCCGGGACGACGGCACGCTGAAGGTCACCCGGCCCAACGACGAGGGCAAGGTGCGCGCGCTGCACGGCCTGTCCCGCACGCTGGTGCAGAACATGGTCACCGGGGTCACCCAGGGCTACAGCAAGACGCTAGAGATCGTCGGGGTCGGCTACCGGGTCCAGGCCCGGGGCTCGAACCTGGAGTTCCAGCTGGGCTTCAGCCACCCGGTCACGGTGACCCCGCCGGAGGGCATCACGTTCCGCGTCGAGACTCCGACCCGGCTGGTTGTCGAGGGCATCGACAAGCAGTTGGTCGGTGAGGTCGCGGCCAACATACGCAAGCTGCGCAAGCCCGACCCGTACAAGGGCAAGGGCATCCGCTACCAGGGCGAGCAGATCCGCCGCAAGGTCGGGAAGGCTGGGAAGTAACCGATGGCTGGCACGAAGACCAGAGCGCACGGCCGCAGTGCCGCGCGCAACCGGCGGCACCTGCGGGTGCGCAAGAAGGTGCTGGGCAGCGCCGAGCGGCCGCGGCTGATCGTGAACCGGTCGGCCCGGCATACCATGGTCCAGCTGATCGACGACGGCACGGGCCGGACACTCGCATCCGCATCTACCCTGGAAGAGGCGCTCCGGACGGCCGGCGGCGACAAGACGGCCAAGGCCCGCGAGGTCGGCACGCTGCTCGCCGAGCGGGCCACAGCCGCCGGGATCAGCGCGGCCGTGTTCGACCGGGCCGGCTGGACGTACCACGGGCGGATCGCCGCCCTGGCCGACGCCGCCCGCGAAGGCGGCCTGTCCCTGTGAGCCCGGACTCCGGAGCTGGCACGCTGAGCGCGCTGCGCACCGCAGGCGTTGAGATACACGAGAGAAGGAACATCTGATGGCAGGACCCCCGCGGCGTGGTGGCGGCGGTGAGCGGCGGGACCGCCGCGACGACCGCCGCGGCGGTGCCGCCGATAAGGGCACCGTCTACCTGGAGCGGGTCGTCACCATCAACCGGGTGGCCAAGGTGGTCCAGGGTGGCCGGCGGTTCAGCTTCACCGCGCTGGTCATCGTGGGCGACGGCAACGGCATGGTGGGCGTCGGCTACGGCAAGGCCAAGGAGGTGCCCGCGGCCATCGCCAAGGGCGTCGAGGCGGCCAAGAAGGCGTTCTTCCGGGTGCCCCGGATCGCGGGCACGATCCCGCACACCGTGCAGGGCGAGGAGTCCGCGGGCGTGGTGCTGCTGAAGCCGGCCAGCCCCGGGACCGGCGTCATCGCCGGCGGCCCGGTGCGCGCCGTGCTGGAGTGCGCGGGCGTGCACGACGTGCTGTCCCGCTCGCTCGGCTCGTCCAACCCGATCAACGTGGTGCACGCCACGGTGGCCGCGCTGAAGAGCCTGAAGCGCCCCGAGGAGATCGCCGCCCGGCGCGGGCTCCCGATCGAGGACGTGGCCCCGGCGGCCATGCTGCGCGCCCGCGCGGCAGCGGCCAGCGCCGGCGCCGCGTCCGGCAACAGCTGAGCGGAGCAGGGTGATGGCACAGCTGAAGGTAACCCAGACCCGGTCGGAGATCGGGGGCACCAAGGCGCAGCGCGATTCGTTGCGCTCACTGGGGCTGAAGCGGATCGGCCAGTCGGTCGTCAAGGACGACCGGCCCGAGTTCCGCGGCATGATCAACGCGGTGCGGCACCTCGTCACCGTCGAGGAGGTCGACTGACATGCTGAGGATCCACCATCTCCGCCCGGCCCCGGGCGCGCGCACCGAGCGCACCCGGGTCGGCCGCGGTGAGGCGTCCAAGGGCAAGACCGCGGGCCGCGGGACCAAGGGGACCAAGGCCCGCGGGCAGGTGCACCTGGGCTTCGAGGGCGGCCAGATGCCGCTGCAGCGCCGGGTGCCGAAGCTGAGGGGCTTCTCCAACGCCCGGTTCAAGACCACCTACCAGGTGGTCAACACCGGCCGGCTCGCCGAGCTGTACCCGCAGGGCGGCGACGTGACCCCGGAGGACCTGGCGGCCAAGGGCGCGGTCCGGCCCGGCCAGCTGGTCAAGGTGCTGGGTGAGGGGGACACCGGGGTGGCACTGCGGGTGACCGCACACGCGTTCTCCACCTCCGCCCGGGAGAAGATCACCTCGGCCGGAGGGACGGTCACTGAGCTGTGATGCGCGGGCCGGCCGGGCCACCGGCCCGGCTGGCCGGCGCGGTGGACGTGTCGCAGCGTCGATCACCCGCCAGCGCACAGTTATCGTCACTGAGCGCAGGGGGCTGTTACAGTGCTGCGGACGCGTTACACTGCGGCGCACCGGCGGCCGGCGCCACCCGCGGGAAGGCACGGCCGGACTCCGTTGACCGAACTAGTTGAGGACGGCGCATGCTGACCGCGTTCCTCCGGGCCTTCCGGACGCCTGACCTGCGCAAAAAGCTGCTGTTCACGCTCGGGATCCTGGCCGTGTTCCGGCTGGGGGCGGCGATCCCGACCCCGGGCATCTCCGAGAAGGCGGTGCAGTTCTGCACCGGCCTGGAGAAGACCAGCAGTGCGGCGGGCGTGTACCAGCTGGTCAACCTGTTCAGTGGCGGTGCGCTGCTCCGGCTGTCCGTGTTCGCCCTGGGCATTATGCCCTACATCACGGCCAGCATCATCCTGCAGCTGCTGGCCGTGGTCATCCCGCGGCTGGAGACGCTGCGCCAGGAGGGCCAGGCCGGCCAGGCGAAGATCACCCAGTACACCCGGTACCTGACCGTAGGGCTGGCCGTGCTGCAGTCCACCGGCATCGTGGCCTACACCCGGTCCGGCAACCTGTTCTCCGGCTGCTCCGAGCAGCTGATCCCGAACCCGTCGGTGTTCACCATCGCCACCATGGTGATCACTATGACGGCCGGCACCTGTGTGATCATGTGGCTGGGCGAGCTGATCACCGACCGCGGCGTCGGCAACGGCATGTCGGTGCTCATCTTCACCACCGTCATCTCCCAGATGGCGGGCTACATGGTGGACGTCTACGACTCCAAGCACATCGTGGTGCTGCTCGTGGTGGCGCTGGTCGCGGTGGCCATCGTGGCGTTCGTGGTGTTCATGGAGCAGGCCCAGCGCCGGATCCCGGTGCAGTACGCCAAGCGGATGGTGGGCCGCAAGATGTACGGCGGCACGTCCACCTACATCCCGCTCAAGGTGAACCAGGCCGGGGTCATCCCGGTCATCTTCGCCTCGTCGCTGCTCTACATCCCGATCCTGGCCGCTGGGCTGTTCGGCAACAAGAACCACCCGTCGCGCTGGGTCAACTGGATCGAGAACAACCTCGGCAACGGGGTGACCGGCGACTCCGCCCTGTACATGGTGCTGTTCTTTATACTGATCGTCTTCTTCACGTACTTCTACGTATCCATCACCTTCAACCCGACGGAGGTGGCGGACAACATGAAGAAGTACGGCGGGTTCATCCCCGGTATCCGCCCCGGGCGGCCCACCGCCCAGTACCTGAACTACGTACTCACCCGGCTCACTGCGCCTGGGTCTATATACCTGGGCCTGATCGCCCTCATCCCGATGGTCGCGTTCGCGCTGCTGGGGGTGGGCACGCAGTTCCCGTTCGGCGGGACCAGCATCCTGATCGCGGTGGGGGTGGGACTGGACACGGTGAAGCAGATCGAGAGCCAGCTGCAACAGCGCAACTATGAGGGCTTCCTGCGATAGTGCGCCTCGTCCTTGTCGGGCCCCCCGGTGCGGGCAAGGGGACACAGGCCCAGTTCATAGCGTCGCACCTGTCTATCCCGAAGATTTCGACAGGTGACATCTTCCGCAGCAACGTCAGCCAGGGCACCGCGCTCGGCCGCCGCGCGCAGGCGTTCATGGAGCGCGGTGACCTGGTTCCGGACGAGGTGACCATCGCGATGGTCACCGACCGGCTGCAGGAGGACGACGCGCAGTCCGGGTACCTGCTGGACGGCTTCCCGCGCAACGTGCCGCAGGCCGAGACGCTCAAGAAGCTGCTCTCCGCCTGGGACGCGCGGCTGGACGTGGTGCTCGAGCTGGTGGTGGACGACGACGAGGTGGTCCGGCGGCTGTCCGGCCGCCGGACCTGCCGCCGCTGCGGCCGGATCTGGCACGTGCTGTTCGACCCGCCCGCGCACCGGGAGATCTGCGACGACTGCGGCGGCGAGCTGTTCCAGCGGGACGACGACCGGGAGGAGACGATCCGGCACCGGATCGAGGTGTACCAGGAACAGACCGCACCGCTGGTCGCGTTCTACGCCGACGAGGGCATCCTGCTCGGCATCGACGCCACCGGGCCGGTCGAGGAGATCACCGAGCGGGCGCTCAGCGCGCTGCGCCGGTTCATCCGCTTACCGCGGGCCGCGGGTACGGTTGAAGCAGCCGTGGCAGAGAGGGAGATGCGGATGCCGAGCGATCCCAAGCTCCGCTGCTCCGACGCGGACCGGGAGCGGACCGTGGCGCTGCTGCGCGAGCATCTGGCCGCCGGCCGGCTGACCGCCGAGGAGTTCAACGAGCGGCTGGAGGCGGCGTTCGCGGCCCGGACCCAGGGCCAGCTCGACGAGCTGCTGGCCGACCTGCCCGCCATCGACCTGTACGAGCTGCCCGACGCCACGGTGCGGCGCAGCTGGCCCGGCTACGGCCAGCTGCCCTGGGGCCGGCGGTCCGGCTGACCAGGCCCAGCGCCCGGCGGCCCGGCTGATCGAGCCGGCGGCAAGCAGACCGGCGATGCGGGCGGCCGGCCGCCCCCAGCGGGAGTTAGGCGGAAGGGGAATTTTCCTGGCCGGTCCCCGGTTCGCAAACTAAGGCAGGGTCGCGTAGACTCTGCTCCGGCCCGTGAGTTGCTCTGTGCTTTTCCAGCCATGCCTCACGGGTACCAAGCACCACGACCACGAAGTAGACAACACCTGCCTGCACGCGTCACCAGTGGCGAGCGCGGGCCTGACAGCAAAGCGCGGAGGACATGCCCAAGAAGGACGGCGCCATCGAGATCGAGGGCAGGATCGTCGAATCACTTCCCAATGCCTTCTTCCGGGTGGAGCTAGACAATGGGCACAAGGTTCTCGCCCACATCAGCGGGAAGATGCGGATGCACTACATCCGTATCCTGCCTGATGACCGGGTCGTCGTTGAGCTGAGCCCTTACGACCTGAGCCGCGGCCGGATTGTCTACCGGTACAAGTAACCGAGCCGGAGGAGGCCGCGATGAAGGTCAAGCCGAGCGTTAAGAAGATCTGCAGCAAGTGCCGGGTGATCCGGCGGCATGGCCGGGTAATGGTCATCTGCTCTGACCCGCGGCACAAGCAGCGCCAGGGCTGACGCCCTGATCTAGGCGCACCCGCACCCTTACCGGCCCCGCCGGTAAGGGCACCCCCGGAGGAGGCCGGGGCCCTACCCGGGCAGGGGCAGGGGAGCGGGCGCGTACGGCCTCCGCCACCAAGAAGGAGAACTGCCCGCCCATGGCACGCCTCGTTGGCGTCGACCTCCCCCGCGAAAAGCGGCTGGAGGTCGCTCTTACCTACATCTACGGAATCGGGCACACCCGCGCGCTGGAGACCATCAAGGCCACCGGCGTCAGCGCGGACACCCGGGTCCACCAGCTCACCGACGACGACCTGGTCCGGCTCAGGGACTGGATCGAGGCGACCTACCAGGTCGAAGGTGACCTGCGCCGCGAGGTGCAGGCCGACATCCGCCGCAAGGTCGAGATTGGCTGCTACCAGGGCATCCGGCACCGCCGCGGGCTGCCCGTGCGCGGCCAGCGCACCCAGACCAACGCCCGCACCCGCAAGGGCCGCAAGAAGACAGTGGCCGGCAAGAAGAAGGCCGGGAAGAAGTAGTCCGCGCGTCCACTGCCGCTGACCGCGCCGCGGACCGACGACCTCACCGAATAGGAAGCTAATGCCGCCAAGGAGCCGCACGGCCGCCACCAAGAAGGTGCGCCGCAAAGAACGGAAGAACATAGCTCACGGGCACGCCCACATCAGGAGCACGTTCAACAACACCATCGTCTCGATCACCGACCCGGTGGGCAACGTCATCTCGTGGGCGTCGTCCGGCCAGGTCGGGTTCAAGGGGTCCCGTAAGTCCACCCCGTTCGCCGCGCAGATGGCCGCCGAGGCCGCCGCCCGCCGGGCCATGGAGCACGGCATGCGCAAGGTCGACGTGTTCGTCAAGGGCCCGGGCTCCGGACGGGAGACCGCGATCCGTTCCCTGCAGGCGACCGGGCTGGAAGTCGGGTCGATCCAGGACGTCACCCCCGTTCCGCACAATGGCTGCCGCCCGCCCAAGCGGCGCCGGGTCTGAGGGGAGTTAACGAGACAATGGCGCGATACACGGGCGCGGACTGCAAGCTGTGCCGTCGTGAGAAGATGAAGCTGTTCCTGAAGGGTGCTAAGTGCGATTCGCCGAAGTGCCCGATCGAGATCCGGCCCTACCCGCCGGGTGAGCACGGCCGGAACCGGCCCAAGGAGAGCGAGTACCTGCTGCAGATCCGGGAGAAGCAGAAGGCCCGCCGGGTCTACGGCGTCCTGGAGCGACAGTTCGGCCGGTACTACGAAGAGGCGGCCCGTAAGCACGGCATGACCGGCGAGTACCTGCTGCAGATCCTGGAGAGCCGCCTGGACAACGTGGTCTACCGGGCCGGCTTCGCCAAGAGCCGGGACATGGCCCGCCAGCTGGTGCGGCACGGCCACTTCCTGGTCAACGGCAAGAAGGTGGACATTCCGTCCTTCCGGGTGAGCGAGAACGACATCATCGAGGTGCGGCCGAAGTCGCTGGAGATGACCCCGATGGTGGTGGCCCGCGCCGAGGCGGGCGAGCGCCCCTCGCCGGCCTGGATGGAGGTCATCCCGGACAACATGCGCATTCTGATCCACCAGCTCCCGGCCCGGGCCCAGATCGACACCCAGGTCCAGGAGCAGCTCATCGTCGAGTACTACTCGAAGTAATACGCTCGCTGTGGGCCACCTGCCAATGGGGCGGTGGCCGGCGGCGGGGGGCGGTCCCGGCCAGTGGTACGGCCGGGCCGCCGGGGAAGATCGCGGCGTCATATAGCGGGCGCCGCGGAAAGGGGTACCAATGCTCATCGCCCAGCGCCCGACCCTGACCGAAGAGCAGGTCGGCGACTTCCGGTCCCGGTTCGTGATCGAGCCACTGGAGCCGGGCTTCGGCTACACGATCGGCAACTCGGTCCGCCGCACGCTGCTGTCCTCGATTCCGGGGGCCGCGGTGACCAGCATCCGGATCGAGGGTGTGCTGCACGAGTTCAGCACCGTGCCCGGGGTGCAGGAGGATGTCACCGACATCATCCTCAACCTGAAGGAACTGGTCGTCTCCTCCGAGCAGGACGAGCCGGTCGTGATGTACCTGCGCAAGCAGGGCCCCGGTGAGGTCACCGCGGCCGACATCGCCCCGCCCGCCGGGGTCGAGGTGCACAACCCGTCGCTGCACATCGCCACGCTCAACGCCAAGGGCAAGCTGGAGATGGAGCTGACCGTGGAGCGGGGCCGCGGCTACGTGTCCGCCGCGCAGAACAAGCAGCCGGGCCAGGAGATCGGCCGGATCCCGATCGACTCCATCTACTCCCCGGTGATGCGGGTCACCTACAAGGTCGAGGCCACCCGTGTCGAGCAGCGGACCGACTTCGACAAGCTGATCCTGGACGTGGAGACCAAGCCGTCCATGCGGCCCCGCGACGCGGTGGCCAGCGCGGGCAAGACCCTGGTCGAGCTGTTCGGGCTGGCCCGCGAGCTGAACGTGGAGGCCGAGGGCATCGACATCGGGCCGTCGCCGACGGACGCCGCGCTCGCCGCGGACCTGGCACTGCCCATCGAGGAGCTCAACCTCACCGTCCGCTCGTACAACTGCCTCAAGCGTGAGGGCATCCACACCGTGGGCGAGCTGGTCGCCCGCAGCGAGCAGGACCTGCTGGACATCCGGAACTTCGGCGCCAAGTCGATCGAGGAAGTCAAGCAGAAGCTGGTTGACATGGGTCTCGCGCTCAAGGACTCGCCGCCCGGCTTCGACCCGGGCACCGCGGCGGACAGCTATGGCGCGGACGACGACGACAGCTACGTCGAGACCGAGCAGTACTGATCTGAGAAGTACTGGCCGGGCCACTCCTGGCCCGGCCAGCGAACCTAGGAGAACGTTCCGATGCCCACGCCCACCAAGGGCCGCCGGCTGGGCGGCAGTGCTGCCCATCAGCGGCACCTGCTGGCGAACCTGGCGACTGCCTTGTTCGAGCACGGCAAGATCACCACGACCGAGGCCAAAGCGCGCCGGCTGCGGCCGTACGCCGAGCGGCTGATCACCTTCGCCAAGCGCGGTGACCTGGCCGCGCGGCGCCAGGTGCTCACCGTGGTGACGGACAAAGGCGTGGTGCACACGCTGTTCACCGAGATCGGCCCGCAGTTCGCGGCCCGGGACGGTGGCTACACCCGGATCACCAAGATCGGCCCGCGGAAGGGCGACAACGCCCCGCTCGCGGTCATCGAGCTGATCCAGGAAGAGGCCGAGGCCAGGCCGTCGCGCCGCCGCCGGGCCCGCCGGCAGCCCGCGGCCGCGCCCGCCGCGGCCCGGGCGGCTGCTGCCGCTGAGCCGGCCGCCGCCGAGCCGGTCGAGGAGGCCGAGGACAGCGTGGCGGCGGCCGAGCAGGCCGCGGCCGCGGCGGACGTGGCTGACCAGGCTGAGGCTGAGCCAGAGCAGGTTGAGGCGGACGACCTGGCGGCGGAGGAGGCCGACGACGCGGCCGCCCCGGGCGCCGGGGACGAGGCGGACGCTGAGGACGAGGCGGACGCTGAGGATGGGGCGGACGCTGAGGCAGCCGACGGCCGGCCCGCCGACAGCTGAGCTGACCTGCCGGCTCCGGCTCGATCTCGGCTACGACGGCACGAGGTTCTCCGGGTGGGCCCGCCAGCATGGCCAGCGCACCGTTCAGCAGGTGGTCGAGGACGCCCTCGGCCACCTGTTGCGGCTTGCGGGCCCGCCGCCGCTGACGGTAGCGGGCCGGACCGATGCGGGAGTGCACGCCCGGGGCCAGGTGGCGCACGTGGACGTGCCCGCCCCGGCCTGGGCCGCGGTGCAGCCGGCCGCGCGGCGCAGGCTGCGCGGCCTGCTGCCGCCCGACGTCCGGGTCAGCGGGATCACACTGGCCCCGCCGGGGTTCGACGCCCGGTTCTCCGCGCTGTGCCGCCGGTACTCCTACCGGGTCTGTGACGACCCGGCCGGGCCGGACCCGCTCCGCCGGCACGACACTCTGGCCTACCGCCGCCTGCTCGACCTGGCGGCCATGAACGATGCCGCCACGCGGCTGCTCGGTGAGCACGACTTCGCCGCATTCTGCCGCCGCCGGGAGGGTGCGAGCACGATCCGGGAACTGCTGGAGCTGTCCTGGGCCCGCGGCGAGCCCGGCGTGCTGGCCGCCCGGGTGGTGGCCGACGCATTCTGCCACTCGATGGTCCGCGCGCTGACCGGGGCCCTGCTCAAGGTGGGCGACGGAAGCCGGCTGCCCGGCTGGCCGGCCCAGGTGCTCGGCGCCCGGGTCCGCGACCCGGCCGTGCCAGTCGTGCCACCGCACGGACTGTGCCTGGAAGAGGTCCGGTACCCGGCCGTCGGGCAGCTGGCCGAGCGGGCCCGGGCGACCCGGCGGGTACGGGTTAGCGGGCCAGTCCCTACCGAGCGGGCTTAGCGGTCAGTCCGCCGGAGCGGTCAGTCCACGCAGAGACAGAACGGGTGCCCGGCCGGGTCCAGGAACACCCGGAACGACGTACCGGGCTGGTGGTCGGGCTTGGTCGCGCCGAGTTCGAGCACGGCCGCCTCGGCGGCGTCGAGGTCGTCGACGATCACGTCAAGATGGATCTGCTGCGGCACGTCCTGAGCCGGCCAGCTGGGCGGGTTATAGCCTGCCACCTGCTGGAATGAGAGGCCCGGCCCGGAGTCCGCGCGGACTTCAGCCCAGCCGGCGGAGATTTCCGCCTTCCAGTCCAGCATCGCGCCGTAGAAGGTCGCGAGCGTGCCCGGATCGGGACAGTCGATGACGATGCTCGGGAAGCGTGCGATAGCCATGCCTGGCACGGTACGGGCTGGTACCGACAGCCAGCTTCGGGTGGCGGCCCGCTGTCTGGTGGCCGGCGGTGATCCGGGTCAGGGCGCCGTCGCGGGCTTGCCGAGCAGCATCCGGCTGGTCAGGCTGATGTTCGCCGTGCTGCCGACCAGAGACCGGGAGAAGGCGTCGAGCTGGGCCCGCTGCCCGGGGCCGGTGGGCGCCTTGAGGTCGGTGAACTCAGCCCAGGTCAGGATCAGGTAGTGGCCCTTGATCTCGGCTTCCTCCAGCCCGGTCCCCTTCATCAGGTTCCGGGTCGGGCCCTTGGCGCCGGGCAGCTGCTTGATGAACGCGGTCGCGCCGGTAGCCTTGCCGGCCGACTGGCTGTCGGTGACGCTGGCCAGGTTGAGCACGCCGACGGTGGCCATGATCTTCTGCCCCGCGGACAGGTAGCTGGCCCGCATGACCTGGGTGCAGCCGCCCTGGCGCAGTGCGGCCTGCAGCTTGCCGCCGAGCACCATCCGGGCACAGTTGGTCCCGGCGTGCGCCGCGGTGCGGACGGCGGTCGTGCCGCCGGTGGAGAACTGGGCCGGGAACAGCTCGGCCAGGGTCAGCGGCGTGGGGTCATCCCGCCGGGTGGTGATGTGCTGCCATGGCCCGGCAGGCGCGGCCGAACTGGCCCCCGGCGTCGGGTGCCGGGCCGGCGAAGAGGCGTTCGCGGTGGTCGGCTGCCCGTGCCCGAAGCGCAGGTAGACCACGGTGATGAGCGCGCCGACGAGGACCAGCATGCCAGCCGGCATGAGCCACATCCGGGTCCGGCTGACCGGCTTGCGGGGCCGGCCCGGCATGCGGCCGCGGGCCGCGGAACGGGATCCCGGGGGTGGGCTGCCCGCGGCGCTGGGGTCGTATGGCCCGCTGGGGTCGTGCAGTGCGCTGGGGTCGTATGGCCCGCTGGGGTCGTGCAGTGCGCTGGGGTCGTATGGCCCGCTGGGGTCGTGCAGTGCGCTGGGGTCGTATGGCCCGCTGGGGTCGTGCAGTGCGCTGGGGTCGTCCCCGGTGCGGACCTCCTGGGCCGCGCCCAGGGCCGCCTCGCGGCTGCGCCGGGCGGCCAGCCGCCCACCGGGCCGGGCGTCCGGCCGTGCCGAGCGGCCCGGGTCGGTCCGCTGGCTAGGGAACGTCCCCGGGCCCGCGAGCCCGGCAGGCGGCTGGACTCCGGGCTGGCCCACCGCCCAGGGCCCGCTGGCCGCCGGCCCATCTGCCGTCTCGAACGGGCTGCGCCCGGCGTCGGCCAGTTCCCCGCCCGCCTGCTCCGGGGCCGATCCGGGGGGGCTGGTCCATTCGCCGCCCAGCTGGGCGTCGTCCAGCACCCGCCAGGTCTGGGTGGCGGTGGCATCGGCGGCGGGGTCGCTGACCGCGAGCGAGGAATAGCCCGGTTCCGCCGCCTCGGGCCCCAGCCTCGCGCCCAGGGCCGGGCGCCCGGCGGCGGTCCGCAGCTCTGGCGAGTTCCACGGCGAGAACTGGCCCGGCGGGTACGCGGGGCCAGGTGCCCCCGGGGCGGGCGGGTAGCCACGGACCGGGCCGCGCCCGCCCGGCCCGGCCGTCCGGAACGCCCCTGAACCCCACAGTGAGCCGCCAGGCCGCGGGCCCGCGGCTGACCCGCCGGGCGGCCGGGGACCGCCCTGGATCTCGTCGCCGGGCGGTGGGGGCGGGCGGCGCCACGCGTTCTCCCGTGACGCGGCGGCGGCGCTGCTGACCGGGGGCGGCGCCGGGGACTGCGCTGGAGGCCCGGCTGCGCTCCGGCGCCGCCCGGGAGTCCCGCCCGGCCGGCCCGGGCCGTCCCGCCCGGGTGCCGGGTCCGTCCCGCGGAGCTGGTCGGGTCCGGCGGGAGCGCGCATGGCTGTCTGGGGCGGTCCGGCCGGCGCCGGGTCGCGCCGGTGCGACCCACGGCCCCGGTCTGCCCGGCCGGCCGGGGGGGCGGGCGGATATCCGCTGCTTACTGCGGGATACCCAGCCGAGTCATAGCCTGGCGGCTCACGGTCGGCCGGGTCATAGCCGCTGGCCCACTGCGACCCGCTCCGGTCCGCCGGGTAGCTGCCCGCTGGCCCGCGGCCAGCTGACTGGTAGCCGTCGGACCGCGGGTAGCTGCCGATGGCGGGCGGTGCGTGCCGCGCACGGCCCGGTGACCTCCTGGACGCCGCAGCAGGCCCCCAGGCGTCCCCAGACGCGGCCTGGTAACCGGGGCTATCAGGGGAGGCGGGTGCGTCTCCAGGCGGTCCTGCGGGCTCGGCACGCTGTCCCGGGACGGCCGCGGGGTAGTCCGGGCCGTCCGGCGCCCAGACTGTGGTGTGGCGCGCCGCCGCGCCCGCCTGGCTGTCCGGCGGGCCGCTGTGCTCCTCACCTGGATAGCCCATGCGGCGAGCGTATTGGTTTTGCGTGCCGAAGCTGGGCCGGACAGGTATTTTTGGCCCAGCCCGACCCACCCGGAGCCGCTGCGGCCAGCGCAGACTGATCACTTTGACCGTGCTGGTAACGGCCGGTATCCTTCGTGGACGTCCACGTGCGTTCGCATGCCCGCGGTGCCCGCTCAGCGCGGCTGGTTGCGCGGTTAGCGAATGCGTCGGACTCCCCACACTCGGTTAGCCGGCTCATCAGGTTGCCCCGGGTGTGGCGGCCAATGATCGGGTCCCACCACACGAAGGCTTACCACCGTGCGCACATTCAGCCCCAAGGCCGGCGACATCCAGCATCAGTGGCATGTCATTGATGCCTCCGATGTGGTTCTCGGCCGCCTGGCCAGCCACGCGGCCATCCTGCTGCGCGGTAAGCACAAGCCGATCTTCGCGCCACACGTGGACACGGGCGACTTCGTCATCGTGGTGAACGCCGAGAAGGTCGCCCTGAGCGGCCGCAAGCTGGAGCAGAAGCGCGCGTACCGGCACTCGGGCTACCCGGGCGGGCTGCGTGCGGTGGCCTACAGCGACCTGCTGGACAAGCACCCGGAGCGGGTCATCGAGAAGGCTGTCCGCGGGATGCTGCCGAAGAACTCGCTGGGCCGGAGCATGCTCCGCAAGCTCAAGGTCTATGCCGGGCCGGACCACCCGCACCAGGCGCAGCAGCCGGTGCCCTACGAGATCAAGCAGGTCGCCCAGACCGGCACCGCCAACGCGGGCAGCCGCTGACGCAGCGCGGCCTGGAGCGCCACCTGGCGGTCGCACTGACCGGAACCGATGAGGAAGTACGAGGAAGAAACCGTGGCCGAGTCCACTGACACGCAGATGCTCGATGATGGCGTCGGCGTGGAGACGGCGGAAGCCGCCGGGGAGCACGTGTCGGAGTACACGACCGAGACGGCCGCGGAGGCCGGCGAGCGGCAGGCGGCACGTCGGCCGGTAGTCACCGGCAGCGCGCTCGGCACCGGGCGCCGCAAGGAAGCAATCGCCCGGGTGCGCATTGTGCCGGGCAGCGGGCAGTGGAAGATCAACGACCGCCCGCTCGAGGAGTTCTTCCCGAACAAGGTGCACCAGCAGCTGATCAGCGAGCCGTTCGTCAGCCTGGGTGCAGAGAACCAGTTCGACGTTATCGCGCGGATCACCGGTGGCGGCGTCACCGGCCAGGCGGGTGCGCTGCGGCTCGGCATCGCCCGGGCGCTGACCCTGGTCGACCCGGAGAATAGGCTGACCCTGAAGCGGGCCGGCTTCCTCACCCGGGACGCACGAGTCAAGGAGCGCAAGAAGTACGGGCTGAAGAAGGCGCGGAAGGCACCCCAGTACTCCAAGCGCTGACCCATAAGGCCTGATTTTTCCGGTAACCCCCGCAGAGGTCTGTTTGGCATGTCCGCGATGACGAGTTGACCCGGGGGGAGTTGCCTGGCCATGGCGCGGCTTTTCGGTACTGACGGTGTTCGTGGTGTGGCTGGGGAAGACCTGACCAGCCAGCTGGCTCTGGATGTGTCCCAGGCGGCGGCGACCGTGCTGCACGACTCGGGGGCCTTCAAGGCCAGGGAGGCGGCTGGGCAGCGCCCGCTGGCTGTGGTGGGCCGCGATCCGCGGGCCTCGGGCGAGTTCCTGGAAGCCGCCGTGGTAGCGGGCCTGGCCGAGTCCGGGGTGGACGTGCTCAGGCTGGGCGTGATCCCGACCCCCGCAGTGGCCTTCCTGACCCGGGATCTCGGCGCCGAGCTGGGCGTGATGCTGTCGGCCAGCCACAACCCGGCCCCGGACAACGGGATCAAGCTGTTCGGGCACGGCGGCTTCAAGCTGCCGGACGCGGTCGAGGACGAGATCGAGGCGCACATCGGCATGCCGGCCCGCCGGGCCGGCCTGCTTCCGGCGGGCTTCGGCCGGGTGACCGGCGCCGTCCGGGAGCGGGACCGGTACACCCAGCATCTGCTGTCCTCGGTGCCCCGGCCTTCGGGCGCGAACGGCCAGCCGGCCGCGCCGCTGGCTGGGCTCACCGTGGTGGTGGACTGCGCACACGGTGCCGCGTCCGAGTTCGCCCCCCGGATGCTCGAGCAGGCGGGCGCCAAAGTGATCGCGATCGGTGCCGAGCCGGACGGGCTGAACATCAACGACGGCTGCGGATCCACCCACCTGGACGTGCTCTGCGCTGAGGTGACCAGGCACGGCGCGGACGCCGGCATCGCGCACGACGGCGACGCGGACCGCTGCCTGGCGGTGAGCGCTGACGGGGCCGTGATCGACGGCGACCAGATCCTCGCCGTGCTCGCCCTCGCGCTAGCCGGCCAGGGCCGGCTGGCCGGGAACACCGTGGTCACCACCGTCATGTCCAACCTTGGCTTCCGCAACGCCATGCAGGACGCCGGCATCACCGTGGTGGAGACCGCGGTGGGCGACCGGTACGTGCTGGAGGCCATGCGGGCCGGGGAGTTCCGGCTCGGCGGGGAACAGTCCGGGCACATCATCATGCTCGACTACGCCACTACTGGGGACGGCCTGCTGACCGCACTGCACCTGCTGGCCACCGCGGTCCGCCAGGCGCTGCCGCTGGCTGACGTGGCCGCGGTGATGACCCGGTACCCGCAGGTGCTGCTGAACGTCCCGGGCGTGGACAAGGCCCGGGTCACCGCCTCACCCGAGCTGGCCGCGGCGGTGGCCGCTGCCGAGCGGGAACTCGGCACCGCAGGGCGGGTCCTGGTCCGGCCCAGCGGCACCGAGCCAGCCGTCCGTGTCATGGTGGAAGCCGTCGAAGCCGACCAGGCCCGGCTCATGGCCGACCGCCTGGCCGCCGCCGTCCGCGCGGCCGGCTGAGCCTATTCGGCCAGCAGCCCTGTGGCGCAGCGGCCGGGTAGCCGGGCCCGGCCGGGCCGGACGTGACAGACACCCCATGGGCTTAGTTGTCAAGCGGCACGCTGGTCTTGGTGGTGTGCCCAGGCGGTGTGCTCGTTGTAGCTGGTGCCGGTTTTCAGGCAGCCGTGCAGGATGCCGACGAGCCGGTT
>Ga0335077_10000653_pt1 | contig 39224 bp, 45 predicted proteins | sample Lox_Sample_31_FD_207151 | JGI IMG/M metagenome (GOLD analysis project Ga0335077, IMG submission 207151) | Soil microbial communities from Loxahatchee National Wildlife Refuge, Florida, United States - Lox_Sample_3.1 | ecosystem: Environmental > Terrestrial > Soil > Wetlands | place: USA... | reverse complement strand
GGCCCGGGGGGCGGCCCCGGAATCCCCGCCGTGCTGGCCCGGGGGGCGGCCCCGGAATCCCCGCCGTGCTGGCCCGGTGGCGGCCCCCAGCAACCCGCGATTTTTCCGGCGGCGGCCGATGACGTTGAAGGAGAGCGCAGGAGTGGCTAAATGAGTGACGTACCGGTAACCATGGTCGCCAGCGGCTGCCACATCTTCTCCGGATGCGGCTATCCGGCGCCATCTCTCAACGACTTTAACTTCAACACGCCTGTCTTCACCATCGCCGGGTTGCACGTCAGCAAGCCGATCCTGCTCGGGGTGCTCTGCGCGGGAATCGTGGTGGGCTTCTTCTGGGCTGCGTTCAGGAAGCCGAAGCTGGTGCCGCACGGGATACAGAACGTCGGCGAAGTTGGCGTGCTGTTCGTCAGGGACCAGATACTCCGCCCGGCAATCGGGAAGAAGGGGGATCGTTTCCTGCCATTCCTTGTGTCACTCTTCTTCTTCATATGGGTCATGAACATTATGGAGGTCATCCCGATCGCCCAGTTCCCCGTGGCGTCCAGGATCGGCTTCCCCTGGTCTTTGGTGATTATGGTCTGGCTCACCTATATGTGGCTCGGTTTCAAGCACCAGGGTTTCCGCACGTTCATCAGGAATCTGGCTATCCCAGGCGACGTGCCCTGGTGGATCCTGCCCCTCCTTGTCCCTGTCGAGTTGTTCTCCAACATCCTGATCCGGCCATTCACGCTCGGTGTGCGGCTGTTCGCTAACATGTTCGCCGGCCACATCCTGCTACTCGTGTTCACCCTCGCGACCTGGTACCTGGCGACCGTGGGCATCGGCCTGATCTTCGCCGCCGCATCATTCGCCATTGTGCTCGCGCTAACCGCGTTCGAGCTGCTTATTCAGGCGCTGCAGGCCTTCATTTTCACCACGCTCACGGCAACCTACATAGCTGGCTCGCTGGAGCCGGAGCACTAACCCACGAGACGTCTGCGCCGTCATCAGAATTGACGGTCAACTTCACCGGAAGGAAACACATTTATGCTGGACGCAACGCAAATGTTGGCCGCATCCACCATCACGGTTAACACCGGCGCGGTCGCCTACGGCCTCGCCGCGATCGGCCCGGGCGTTGGCATCGGCCTGGTCTTCGGGCACGCCATGGAAGCCATGGCACGCCAGCCGGAGGCGGCGGGCATGATCCGCCAGAACATGTGGGTGGGCTTCGCGCTCGCTGAAGCCCTCGCGCTTATCGGCCTCGTTGTTGGCTTCATCTACAAATGACGGTAAGCAGATGAGCAACGGCGAAGAGGTGACCGCATGTTGAAAGAGCAGCTCGCGGCGGCGTCGCAGAACCCCCTGATCCCCAAGCCCACCGAACTGATCATCGGTGCGATCGCGTTCTTCATCGTCTTCGGCGCGCTTGGCAAGGTTCTGCTGCCAAGGATTCAGAAGACGCTCACCGAGCGCACTGACAAAATTGAGGGCGGACTCCAGCGCGCGGAGGAATTGCAGCTTGAGGCGCAGCGCGCACTCGAGGAGTACCAGGCGCGGATTGCTGAGGCTCGGCAAGAAGCCGCGCGGCTGCGCGAGCAGGCAAGGGAAGAGGGCGCCCAGATCATCGTCGAGATGCGTGAGCAGGCCCAGGCCGAGGCGCGGCGACTGCTTGAGGCCGCCGAGTCCCAGCTTGACGCGGAACGGCAGCAGGCCCTCACCGCGCTCCGCACCGATGTGGGCGCGCTCGCCGTCGAACTTGCGAGCCGCATCGTTGGCGAATCGCTAGCGGACGAAACCAGGCGTACCCGGGTCGTGGACCGCTTCCTCGACGAGATCGAGCGCGAGTCCGGCGCGGCGGAACTCCGGGGGTGAGGAGTCGCATGGAAGCCACCGGGGCCTGCGGTCCGCTCGGGAGGCGATGAGTTGAGGGGAATCAGCAGAGCATCGCTGGCCGAGGTGAAGGAACATCTGACGGCGGCCCTCGCCGGGCGGCCCGCGGCGGACGGCACGGCCATGTCGGTCGGCGACGAGCTATTCGCCGTCGTACGCCTGCTTGATCGCGAGCACGCGCTGCGCCGCGCGCTTTCCAATCCGGCGAAGCCGGGTGAAGAGAAGGCCGCGGTGGCGGAGGCGTTGCTTGGTGGCAAGGTGAGCCCGGCCACGGCAGAGATCACCGCGGCAGCCGTTCGGCTTCGTTGGTCAAGTCCGCGCGACCTGACCGACGGGCTGGAGCAGCTCGCCGTCGCCGCCCTGGTGACAGCTGCGGACGCGCAAGGCAAGCTTGACGACCTCGAGGATGGACTTTTCCGGTTCGGTCGCGTGGTGGCGGCACAGCCTGAGCTGCGGCTCGCGCTTTCCAACCCGCTGCTGCCGCCGGAGCGTAAGCACGACCTGCTCACCTCACTGCTAGCCAGAAAGGTCACCGATGTGAGCCTGCGGCTTATCTCCGAGGCGGCGGAGCATCCCCGTGGACGTAGCCTGGAAAGCAGCCTCGAGGAGTACGCGCGGCTCGCAGCCGAGCGGCGTGAGCGCGTGGTGGCCATCGTCCGGACCGCCACGGAGCTCAGCGCCGCGCAGCGCGGGCGGCTAGTTACCGCACTCGCTGCCGTGTACGGCCACGAGGTGCACCTCAATGTGGTAATTGACGCGCGCCTCGTCGGCGGCCTGTCCGTACAGGTGGGCGACGAGGTCATCGACGGCACGGTGGTGAGCAGGCTGGAGACCGCGCGGCGTCGGCTGGCGAGCTGACATTACTCGGTCTACACGCTGTCCGACTGGCGGAGCGAAGATACAGAGAGATAGGTAACAGATGGCGGAGCTGACGATCCGGCCGGAGGAAATCCGTGAGGCGCTCGAGCGTTCCATCAAGGAGTACGAGCCGGAAGCTGCCAGCCGCGAGGAAATTGGCACCGTTGCCGAGTGCGGCGACGGCATCGCCAGGGTCGAGGGGCTGCCCTCGGCCATGGCCAACGAGTTGCTCGAGTTCGAGGACGGCACCCGCGGCCTCGCCCTCAACCTGGATGTGCGCGAGATCGGCGTTGTCATCCTCGGCGACTTCAGCGGAATCGACGAGGGGCAGCGCGTTCGCCGGACGGGCGAGATTCTGTCCGTGCCCGTCGGTGACCGTTTCCTCGGCCGGGTCATAGACCCGCTGGGCGGCCCGATGGACGGCCTCGGTGAGATCGGCGAGGCGGAACTGCGGCCGCTCGAGGTGCAGGCGCCGAGTGTGGTGCAACGCCAGCCAGTGAAGGAGCCATTGCAGACCGGCATCAAGGCGATCGACGCGATGACGCCGATCGGCCGGGGTCAGCGCCAGCTGATCATCGGCGACCGGCAGACCGGCAAGACGGCCGTCGCCATCGACACGATCATCAATCAGCGGGACAACTGGGAGTCCGGCGATCCGCAGCGCCAGGTCAGGTGCGTCTATGTTGCCATCGGCCAGAAGGGTTCGACGGTCGCTCAGGTGCGTCAGTCGTTCGAAGACGCGGGAGCGATGGCATACACGACGATCGTGGCTGCTCCAGCGTCCGACCCATCCGGCTACAAGTACATCGCCCCGTACACCGGCTCGGCGATCGGCCAGCACTGGATGTACGCGGGCAAGCATGTGCTGATCGTCTTCGACGACCTGTCCAAGCAGGCCGAGGCGTACCGCACGATCTCGCTGCTGCTGCGCCGTCCGCCGGGCCGTGAGGCCTACCCCGGTGACGTCTTCTACCTGCATTCGCGGCTCCTTGAGCGGTGCGCGAAGCTCTCCGACGAGCTGGGCGGAGGGTCAATGACCGGGCTGCCGATCGTGGAGACCAAGGGCAACGACGTGTCGGCCTATATCCCGACAAACGTCATCTCGATCACTGACGGGCAGATCTTCCTGGAGACCGACCTGTTCAACTCGGGCGTCCGGCCAGCCATCAACGTCGGCATCTCGGTCTCAAGGGTCGGCGGGAACGCGCAGGTCAAGGCCATGAAGAAGGTCGCAGGAACGCTGCGGCTCGGGCTGTCGCAGTTCCGCGACCTGGAGGCTTTCGCCGCGTTCGCCTCGGACCTCGACGCCGCGTCACGCTCTCAGCTTGACCGTGGCTCACGGCTGGTCGAACTGCTCAAGCAGCCGCAGTACAGCCCGTTCCCTGTGGAGCGCGAGGTGATCTCCGTCTGGGCCGGTACCACGGGGCAGCTTGATGACGTGCCGATCGAGGACATCAGCAGGTTCGAGGCCGAGTTCCTCGATCACATACAGCGGACGCGGTCAGGTATCTACGACGCCATCAGGGAGACCGGAGACCTGTCCGAGGACACCATTGCCGCGCTGAAGGAAGTTCTCGATGATTTCAAGAAGACATTCGAGACTAGTTCCGGTGAGCTGCTCGTGAAGGATGTCCCTGTCGAGGCCCTGTTGGAAGAGGACGTCAGCCACGAGAAGGTCAAACGGTATGTAGCACCACCGAAGCGCGAGCAGGAGTAGGCGGCGCGATGGGAGCACAGCTTCGCGCGGTCAGGCGGCGGATCCGGTCGATCAAGTCCACCGCCAAGATCACTCGTGCCCAGGAGATGATCGCGGCGTCGCGGATTCTCAAGGCGCAGCAGCGCGTGCAGGAGGCCGGCCCGTACGCGCGCGAGATCACCCGCGCCGTCGAGGCGGTCGTGAGCAGGTCGCACTCCGTCCACCACCCGCTGACCACCGAGCCGGACAATCCGACCCGGGCCGCGGTAATGATCCTCACGAGTGATGGTGGCTTCGCCGGCGGGTACAACGCGAACGTGCTGCGGGAGCAGCAGGCTCTCGCCGGTCTGCTGGATAAGCGTGGCATCGAACCGGTGACCTACGTGGCAGGAAACAAAGGAATCGTCTGGCATCGTTTCCGGGATCGTGAGATGGCGGGGCAGTGGAGCGGGATCTCTGATCGGCCGAGGCATGAGGACGCTCAAATGATCACGGCCGAGTTGCTCGAGGCGTTCAACCAGCCATCCTCGGACGGCGGTGTGGACGAGATCCATCTCGTGTACACCGAATTCGTCTCCATGCTCACCCAGAACCCGGTCGTTCGCCGCATCCTGCCGCTCGAGATCGAAGAGACGACGGAGGAGCCGCCGGGCGGGCCGGTGCCTATCTACGATTTCGAGCCGTCTCCGGAGGCGGTGCTCGATGCGCTGCTTCCCGCGTATGTGCAAAGCAGGCTGTACTTCGCGCTGCTCGAGGCGGCCGCGTCCATGTACGCGGCCCGCCGCCGCGCGATGAAGTCGGCGACCGACAACGCGAACGACCTGCTCGAAAGCCTTACCCGCGTGGCGAACCAGGCACGGCAGGGCGAGATCACCCAGGAAATCAGCGAGATCGTCGGCGGCGCGAACGCGCTCGCGGAGGCGACCGCGGGGAGTGAATGAGAGTCATTATGACAGCGACCGTCGAGAACCCCGCCCCCGAGGGCGGCACCGCCACCAGCGCAGGAACCGGCCGTGTCGCGCGCGTCACCGGTCCCGTCGTCGACGTGGAATTCTCCGGCGACCAGATGCCCGACATCTACAACGCGCTGCACGTGGATGTCACGCTCGGCGACGCGACAAGGACGCTCACCCTTGAGGTCGCGCTGCACATCGGCGACAACATGGCCCGTGCCATTTCGATGCAGCCGACGGACGGCCTTGTCCGCGGTGCGGCGGTGACCGATACCGGCGCGCCGATCGCCGTCCCGGTCGGCGACGTCACAAAGGGGCACGTGTTCAATACGCTGGGCGAAACCCTTGACGCGCCGACGTCGTCGCTCGAGATCAAGGAACGGTGGACCATCCACCGGCCGCCCCCGCCTTTCGATCAGCTGGAACCACGGACCGAGATGTTCGTCACGGGTATCAAGGTCATCGACCTGCTGACGCCATACGTCCGCGGCGGGAAGATCGGCCTGTTCGGTGGTGCCGGAGTCGGCAAGACCGTACTGATCCAGGAAATGATCAACCGCGTGGCCAAGAACTTCGGCGGCGTGTCCGTGTTCGCGGGCGTGGGCGAGCGCACCCGTGAGGGCAACGACCTGTTCCTTGAGATGAGCGAGTCCGGCGTCATCGCCGATACCGCGCTCGTGTTCGGTCAGATGGACGAACCGCCCGGCACCAGGCTGCGGGTCGGCCTGGCCGCGCTGACCATGGCCGAGTACTTCCGTGACGTGCAAAAGCAGGACGTGCTGTTGTTCATCGACAACATCTTCCGGTTCACCCAGGCTGGCTCGGAGGTATCCACGCTGCTCGGCCGGATGCCATCGGCAGTCGGCTACCAGCCCACCCTGGCGGACGAGATGGGCGAGCTCCAGGAGCGGATCACCTCGACACGCGGCCACTCCATCACGTCAATGCAGGCGATCTACGTGCCCGCGGATGACATCACCGACCCGGCGCCGCACACCACCTTCGCGCACCTTGACGCCACGACGGTGCTGTCCAGGTCGATCACGGAGAAAGGCATCTACCCGGCGGTGGACCCGCTCGACTCGACGTCTCGGATCCTGGACCCCAAGTACGTAGGCCAGGAGCACTACGACGTCGCGCGCGAGGTGCAGCGGATCCTCCAACGTTACAAGGAACTTCAGGACATCATCGCCATCCTGGGCATTGACGAATTGTCAGAGGAGGACAAGATCCTGGTCCAGCGCGCGCGACGGATCGAGCGGTTCCTGTCCCATCCGATGTTCGTGGCCGAGCAGTTCACCGGCATCCCAGGAGCGTTCGTGCCGCTGGAGGAGACGATCGCCTCGTTCAAGGCGATCTCGGAAGGCCGCTACGACAACATCCCGGAGCAGGCGTTCTTCATGTGCGGTGGCATCGAGGACGTCGAGAAGAAGGCAGAGGAGCTGAGCAAGGCGTGAGGGCCCGGGCCGGTGAGGCAACCGCCGGGGTGCGGTCGTGACGCTGCTCGTCACGCTTGTGACCCCCGAGGAGGAGATCTGGTCAGGCAACGCTGGCCTGGTGATCGCCAAGACGCTCGATGGCGACATCGGCGTCCTGACCGGTCATGCGCCGGTGCTCGGCGTGCTGGCGCCGGGAAGCCTGGTGCGGATACTCCAGACCGAGGGAGACGATGTGGTCGCCGCCGTCACCGGCGGGTTCCTTGCCGTGGCGGATGACCGGATATCCGTACTCGCGGCGCAGGCTGAACTCGGCAGCGACGTGGATGTACAGGCGGTGCGGTCCGAACTTGACCGCTTGCTGGCGGAATCCGGGACCGGATCTTCGGCCGCAGCGGAGCCGTCCGGCGTGGAATATGCCCGGGCACTCCTGCGGGCAGCCGGACAGTAAGTCCGGCAGGGCCGCCAGGAGTGGGTGGGACACTGGCATTCGATACGGCCGGTGTCTTCGCCGTGTTCCTTCTGCTTGCCGTTCTCGCCGGGATCGGCATCGCGCTTCGCCGCGTCATACTTGAGCGCGGCGGCGGGACGGTGGAGTGCGGTTTGCGTCAGCGCACCGCGGACGGCTCCTGGCAGGGCTGGCGACTCGGCGTGGCCCGTTATCAGCTCGACGAGCTGCGCTGGCATCAGGTCTTCGGTGTGCTGCTCCGACCTGACGTGGTGTTCGCCAGGCGCAATCTGGTGGTGGCGGCACGCAGGCGTCCCGATCCCGCGGAGGCGGTCAGCATCGGCGGTGAGACGGTCATCATCGAGTGCAGGGAGGGCCCGCGGGCAGAGCCGGTCGAACTCGCCATGGGCGAGGATGCCTTGACCGGTTTTCTTGCCTGGCTGGAGGCGGCGCCGCCAGGTTCACATCTGGACCAGATCGCCTGACCAGGCCACACCTGGACCAGATCGCCTGACCAGGCCACACCTGGACCAGATCGCCTGACCAGGCCACACCTGGACCAGATCGCCTGACCAGGCCACACCTGGATCAGGCGGCCTGCCACTCAGCGTTGTCCTCCCGGCTTCCACAACACATCACCCCGCTCGCTGTTTGCCCGCCGTGCCAGAATGAAAAGCAGGTCGGACAGGCGGTTCAGGTAGCGGGCGGTCAGCGGGTTGACCGAGTCGCCGAGCGTGCCAAGCACCGCCCAGGTGCTGCGCTCGGCCCGCCGGGTTACCGCGCGAGCCGTGTGCAAGAGGGCGGCACCTGGTGTCCCGCCTGGCAGCACGAAGCTGCGGAGGACTTCGAGTTCCTCGTTGAACCGATCGCACTCGGCTTCCAGGCCGACGATGTACTCCTCTGTGATCCGCAAATCGCCGCTTGTTCCCCCCGTCTCCGCAGAGTCGCTGCCGCGGTGTGTGATCGGCTTGCACAGGTCAGCGCCAACGTCGAAGAGTTCGTTCTGGACTCGGGTGAGCGCCGCTGCGATGCCGGGGTCGAACTGGCCCATCGCGACGGCGGCGCCGATCGCGCAGTTAGCCTCATCCACGTCGGCGTAAGCCGCAAGCCTGGGATCGGTCTTGGCCACCTCGCTCATGTCGCCGAGCCTGGTCATGCCACCGTCGCCGGTGCGCGTATAGATACGGGACAGCACGACGCGGGTGTCATTGCGGTTGCGAGCCATGCGCCTCAGCCTACGATCCGGGGTGCGGGGCAAGCCAGCGGGCACCGTTGACTATCGACTAGGGCGTAGCCCCGTGGTGGTGGTGTCCCGTGGATCTTGATGGATGCGGGTGGTGATCCAGGCGGCGATTGGTAGGGCTGTGCTTGTACCGCCCACGACCCCGGTCGTCGCCTGGGGTCGTGGGCGGCACCTTCGCGCCGCCAAAGATCCACGGGACGCCCTAGTCTCACTCAGAGTAATTTGCCTCGGCCAGTAACACCGGCAGAGTCACGTCAGCTCCGATCGCATCCGGGCTCCGGTGCCGTGTCGAAGATATGATCAGCTTGTTGAACTGGGCTATTCACATTCTCGTCACGATGTGGCATCGTATGAATTCGAAGAGTGATCTCGCTCTAGGATTACTGTTAGCAACCGAAGCGGGCGAGCGGTACAAGGACGAGAGCGACAGCAGAACAGAGAGCGACAGCAGAACAGAGACAGAGCGGAACAGCACAGGGCAAAACTAGGACCCGGCCACGCGAGGAGCCCGGATGTCTCGGGCACCCCGGGCACTAGGCACACGAGGTCATCTACTCGGTGTCCCGGGGGTGTGCGGTGGCCTGCGTCCGGTGTCCGGCGGAATTCGGGGGCCCGCCGGACACCGGAGTCTTGGGGGGGAGAGCGCGCTCCCAGCCGCATGGCTGGGAGCGCGCTCAATTTTGCGATCTTGCACCTGTGTCACGCATCATCCGGTAAGTTCAGCGCGGCGCGGCCCGCGAATCCACCGGTAACACCGTGCCGTCTGCCAAGGCGCGGGCGGCGCATGGGCCCAGGTTCGCGCCGCACCGCCACTCGCGGAGTAGGCTTGGCCACCCTGTGACCGGACTACCGTATGTGCTGCTCAGCTGCGCCGTGTCGGCGGACGGCTACCTCGATGACGCCAGCGCGTCCAGGCTCGTGCTGTCCAGCGCGGCCGATGCCGATCGCGTAGACGAGGTTAGGGCAGGCGTGGACGCGATCCTCGTCGGCGCGGCGACTATCCGGCGTGACAATCCCCGGTTGCTTGTGCGTTCGAAGGCCAGGCGCGAGCTTCGTACCGCCCGCGGGCTGCCGCCAAGTCCGGCCAAGGTAACGCTGACGGCGACGGGGGCCCTGGATCCGGCCGCCAGCTTCTTCACCGCCGGCGACGGGGAGAAGCTTGTCTACTGCGCCACGCCAGCCCTCGCCGTGGCCCGGGCCCGGCTGGCGGGCGCAGCCACGGTCATTGACGCGGGTCAACGGCCCACCCCGCGGGCCGTACTCGCGGATCTGGCCGGACGCGGCGTCGGACGGTTGATGGTCGAGGGTGGCGCCCGGGTGCTGACGCAATTGCTCACGGCCGGGCTCGCCGACGAGCTGCAACTGGTGGTCGCGCCGTTCTTCGTGGGCGACCCGGCGGCGCCGCGGTTCGCGGGCCCGGCCAGGTATCCGCACGATGCGGGCAACCCGATGACGCTGGCCGAGGTCCGCAGGCTCGGCGAGGTGGTGCTGCTGCGCTACCTGCTCGAGCCTCCAAGCGGGGATCTGCGCTGGCTGCGTCAGGCCATCGAGATTTCGCGCCGCTGCCCGCCGTCGTCGCGCGCCTACTCGGTCGGCGCGGTCATCGTCGGCTCTGGCGGCGATCTCGTGGCCACCGGTTATTCGCGCGAGCAGTCCAGCAGCGACCACGCAGAGGAGGTGGCGCTGCGCAAGGCGCCGACCGGGCCGCTCGGCGACCGCGGGCTCGTGGGCGCGACCCTGTACAGCTCGCTTGAACCGTGCAGCGCTCGTGCGTCGCGGCCACGAACCTGCACGGGGCTGATCATCGCGGCCGGGATCGAGCGCGTCGTGTTCGCCTGGCGCGAGCCCGATCTGTTCGCCGATTGCCAGGGCGCCGAGATCCTTGCAGCGGCCGGGGTCGCCGTCACCGAGATGCCGGAGTTTGCCGATCGCGTGCGCGCGGTCAACGCGCACCTGTTCGGACCGACGGATCAGCGCTGAGCCAGGCCGGCTCCGCGGCGCGGCTCAGCATCGCGATGGCCCACCAGCTTGGCATGGCCCTCGCCGAAATCTGGGGATGACCGCGTATCGATCTTGGTGGGCGGCTCGCCGCGCTGCGCGGCCGTGCGGAACCAATCGTCGAGCCGCCCGAGCACGCAGTACCCGAAACGGTGAAATGATCGTGCCGCCGCCTGAACTACGTCGGCCGCCCGCGGCGTCCTGCCGCGGGCACCGCGGCGGGCACGTCTACTACGGTAGGGCCGTGCGTCTTGTTATCGCGCGGTGCAGTGTCGACTACGTCGGCCGGCTGACCGCCCACCTGCCATCTGCCCCCCGGCTGCTCCTGCTCAAGGCGGACGGGTCGGTCTCTGTCCACGCAGACGACCGGGCGTACAAGCCGCTGAACTGGATGAGCCCGCCCTGCACCGTCAGGGAGAGCGACAATACGTGGACGGCGACCAACAAGGCGGGCGAGCAGTTGGTGATCACGATTGAGGAGGTGCTGCACGACTCCCGTCACGAGCTTGGGGTAGACCCCGGCCTGGTCAAGGACGGAGTCGAGGCGCACCTTCAGGAGTTGCTCGCGGCAAGCCCAGCAGCGCTTGGTAGTGGCTTCACGCTGGTCCGCCGCGAGTATCCCACCGCTATCGGCCCAGTGGACCTGCTGTGCCGCGACGCCGGCCGCCGCACCGTCGCCGTGGAGATCAAGAGGCGCGGCGAAATCGACGGCGTCGAGCAGCTCACCAGGTACCTGGACTTGCTCAATCGCGATCCGTTGCTCGCTCCTGTGCGCGGCATCTTCGCGGCGCAGGAGATCAAGCCGCAGGCGAGGGTACTTGCGGAAGATCGCGGCATCGGCTGCGTGACGGTCGACTACGACGCGCTGCGGGGTGTCGACACTGGCGGCCTCACCCTGTTCTGAGTTACCAGTGCGCCGCACTGCCCAACCACGCGCTCAGCCAAGAGCGCGAGCACGCTGATCGCGGCTGGGGCGAACACGATATTTATGTCACCATTCAGCGAGCCAGGCCCACTCGATACGCAGATCAGGAAGTGCCCGGTGATATGGGCGCCGCGGAGCATGAGGCGGGGGTTCTTGCCCGGGCCTGGATCGCCGCGCAGCATCGCGATGGAACCTTGGCGGCGCGGACGCCGGCCTCGGCGACGCCCCTGGTATCCCAGGATCGCTCGGCGGGAAGGTGTGGACAAGCCGCGTAACCACTTTCAGCGGGCTTTGCGGCCGGCTTTCGTATGCTGTGTGGTGACAGCCTGGTCTAGCGGGGATCATCCGGCGGCTCGTGGGACCGTGGCGCGGGTTGCGCCGGTGTGACCGCACAATATATAGGTGACGATCAACGGGAGCGGTGGCGCACGAGCGGATGAGGCGCGGACATGAGCGCGCGCCGGATCCGCCGTGAGCCGGGCAAGCCGCTTCCCGATCCTGTGGAGCAGGTCGAGTCGTGGCCGGACGGCGACTGGGTCGTGCGCCCCGTGTCTGGCGCGGCGGCGACGAAGGCGTACCGCTGTCCAGGCTGCGATCAAGAGCTACCTGCCGGCACACCGCATGTGGTCGCCTGGCCGGCCGCCGCGCAGCCGTTCGGGATAAATGCTGGCGTCGGCGACCGTCGGCACTGGCACCGGCCCTGCTGGCGGCGGCGTCTGGACCGGCGGCCTGAGCGGCGCGCCGGACAGCGGCCGGGGCGGCCGGGGAAGTCACGATGAGCCGGAGGCGCGGGCGGCCGGATGACGCGCGCGCCCCGGCGTTGACGACCACCAGGGAGACGAGTGTGACAGATCACGCGCAAACCGCGGAGATTCGGGCGTCGACGGTCCTTCCGGCCCGCTGGTCACCGGTGACCCTGCGTACCGGCGATGGGCTGGACCTGGTCGGCGAACTTGCGCTGCCCGCTGAACGGGACCCGGTGGCGACCCTCGTCTGCCTGCACCCGCTGCCCACGCACGGCGGCATGATGGACAGCCACATCCTGCGCAAGGCGGCGAACCGGCTGCCAGCCCTGGCCGATCTGGCCGTGCTGCGGTTCAACACGCGCGGCACCTCGTCGGATCACGGCACCAGCGAAGGCGAGTTCGGCGGAGGCGAGCACGAACGCCACGACGTGGCGGCCGCTGTCGGCTATGCGACCTCCACCGGGCTGCCCGCCCGCTGGCTGCTCGGCTGGTCGTTCGGCACAGAACTGGCGCTGAAGTGGGGAAATATCCCCGAGGTAGCGGGTGCCCTGCTGCTGTCACCGCCGCTGCGCCGTGCTAACGATTGGGATCTGGACGGCTGGGCGGTATCAGGTAAGCCACTAACGGCGCTGGTCCCCGAGCTTGACGACTACCTGCGGCCCGCCGAGGCGCGCCGCCGGTTCGCCCGGGTACCGCAGGCTGAGGTCGTGGCGGTGCCCGGGGCCAGGCACCTATGGGTGGGGGAACCCTACGTACGGATCGCGCTGAATGAGATCGTGAAGCGGGTTAACCCGGCCGCGTGGCCCCTGCCCACCGAGTGGCAGGATCCCTCATGAACCTGTGCGACCTGACCGGGAAGACGGCGCTGATCTCTGGTGCGCCGCGGGGCATCGGCCGGGCGATCGCGGTCGCCATTGCAGATATGGGTGCCGACCTCGCGCTTGCCGCCCGGAGCGCGGAGGGCCTGTTGGCGGCCGGACCGCGATCTGACCAGGAGCGCGGAGAAAGCAACGTGTCCCGCGGGCCAGGATCGCGGCTTGGCCGACGGGACACGCCCTAGCCGGTTATTCGGTCCACCACTCCTCGTCCTTGGCCTGGCCCGGCTTGGCACCCGGCTTTGCCGCCTGCGCGGGAACCGACTGCTTCTGCAGGGGCTGGCCGGCCTGCTTCTGCGGCTGCTGCTGCGCCACCGGCGGAGGTCCCTGCTGGCCGCCGATAGCCGACTTGGGTTGGCTCGGCTGAAGTGCGGCGTCGAGCCCCGGCATCTGCGCACCGAGCAACTGGCGCAGCTGGGCGAGGTGACCCTGGATGCTGTCCTTCTGCCTGGTCAGGTCGTCGACGTGCCGCTGCGCCGCGGCGCGGTGCCGCTCCGCCTCTGACTTGACCTCTGCTAGATGCTGATCCGCCTGTGATTTGGCCTGGCCGAGGATCTGGTCGGCGTTCTTCTTCGCGTTGGTGACAAGCTGCATGGCGTGCTGCTCGGCCTCGCGCCTTGTCTGTTCCGCCTGGGCGCTGGCCTTGGCCGCGCGCTGTTCCGCCGTGGCCGCGCGCTGCTCCGCCTCTGTGACCAGCTTCTGCGTGGCGGCCTGCGCCGCGGCGAGCCGCTCGGCCTCCTGCCGTTCGGCCTCCTCGCGACGAGAGGCGAGCTGGATCTCGAACTCGGCCTCTGCCTGGGCGCGCTGCGCCTCGCTCTCCTCCAGGATCCGCTGCGCCTGCGCCCGCATCTCGTCGGCCTGGCGCTTCGCGGTGGTGAGGATCTCGTCCCGCTCGCGCTTGGTCGACGCGCGCAGCTGTGCCACTTCGCGCTCGGTGCTCGTGCGCAGCTTGGCGATGTCCCGCTCGGCCGCGGCCCGCTTCTCGGCGATTTCATGATCTGCCGTCGCACGCAGCTTGGCGACCTCACGCTCGGTGGTGGAGGTCAGCTCCTCAGCATGGCGCCGCACGCTGGTGCGGATCGCGTCTGCCTCGCGCTCGGCAGCGGCGCGCAGGTCGTCGGTCTCCCGCTTGGCGCTGGCCCGCAGTTCATTGACCTCGTTCTCGGCCGCAGCGCGGAAGTCGGCGGCGTCAACCCGGGCGGCCGCCTTGATCTCGTTGGCCTCGGAACGTGCCGCCTGGACCAGCTCTGTTGCCTGCTCCTCCGCCAGCCGCAGCAGCTGCTCGATGCGCGCGCCAAGGCCGGAGTAGGTGGGCCGTTCCTGCTCCTGGATCTGGCGGTGCGCCTCGGAGAGTTCGCGCTGCATCGCCTGCACCTGCTCGCGGTGCTGGCGAACCTCAGCATCGAGCTGCTTGATGTGCCCGTCGACCTGGCCCCGGTCGTAGCCGCGGAGCACCGTGTCGAACTCGCGTGGGGGTGTTTCCTCGAAGAAGTTGCTCAGCTGGGCGTCGATGTCGGACTGCATGTGGCTCGATCCTGGTGAGACGGGATGACAAGCTGATCAGACCGAGCGTGCACGTGGCCCTCCTCCGGCGAGACGACGCGGTCACCAGCGGTCGGATGACCTGACAAGCCCCGCCGGGACGGTGCGTGGCGAAATCCCTCGCCCGGCATTTGAAAGCGTACTCCGCCCACGCGCCGTCGGAGACGCCTTTGCAGGTGCCTTCGAACTCGCTCGTCCTTTTGGACATCCATTATTCGCTATTGGCATACTTGGCGGCGCTGTAGCGCAGAACCTCCGCGCCCTTGGCCCGTCCCGTGGCCCGTCCCGCGGCCCGTCCCTCAGGGGGCCTGCACTAGTTCGGTCAGCACGCCACCAACGCCCGCTGGGTGAACAAAGGCTATCGAGGCGCCCATCGAGCCGTGCCGCGGCCGCTCATCTATCAGCCGCAGGCCATGACTTCCGATGGCTTCGAGCGCCGCGGTGACGTCGGTTACACCGTAGCCGATATGGTGCACTCCCTCGCCGCGGCGGGCCAGGAATCTGCCGACCGGCGTGTCGGGATCCAGCGGCTCGAGCAACTGGACATAGGACGACCCGGTGGGCGCGTCGGCGACATGCATCATCGCCTCGTGAACGCCCTGTTCTGTGTTGATTTCCTGGCTCACCACGCTGAGCCCGAACACCGACCGGTAGAAGTCGATTTTCTCCGCCAAGTTGTGGCAGGCGATTCCCACGTGATCGATCCGCGTCAGTATCGCTGGCTCACTCATCCGCGCCCCTCATAACCCCTCCGTTACTCATCCGCACAGGTTCCTTCGGCCTGGCGCGACCGTGTCATGGGTATCGTGACAAACGACCTAACCGTACGACGCGGAGGGGTTGCATGTCAGCAGCGGTCTCAGCAGCGGTCATCGTGAGCGGCGCCCACACGCCCGTCGGCAGGCTCCTGGGCTGGCTCGAGGACTTCACAGCCACAGACCTGGGCGGGATCGCGATCAAGGCCACGCTCGACCGGACGGGGATCCCAGGCGACCAGGTCGACGAAGGCGTCCGGCCTGGCACGACCGCGGAAACGCTGAGCATGCTACGGCCCGCGTTCGCGGCGGACGGGACGATCACGCGCATCGCCCCGCGTCTGGCCAACGAGTTGCGGCGGCGGGGCGGCGGCCTCGGCGCGGCGCCGCTGTGCGGCGACGGCGGCCCGGGCGACGCACTGCTGCTTCGGGTGCCGGCCGCCAGTGGCCGGTGAGCCGCCAGTGGCCGGTGAGCCGCCAGTGGCCGGTGAGCCGCCAGTGGCCGGTGAGCCGCCTGCTGAGCCGCCAGTGGCCGATGAGCCGCTAGTGGCCGATGAGCCGCCAGTGGCCGGGCCGCCAGTGGCCGCTGAGCCGGCAGTGGCCGCTGAGCCGCCAGTGGCAGCACAGCCGTCAGTGGCCGCTGAGCGCACGGTGGCCGCTGAACCGGCAGCGGCCGCTGAGCGCACCGTGGCGGCGAAAGCGCAACACACAACTGATCCTGAACGGCTCCAGCGGAGGCGCTCCGGCCGGGCCGCCGATGTCCCTGATCTGGTGGGGCGAGCCAGTAACCGCGACCCGCGCGCCGTGGCCCGCTTGGTCTCCCTGGTGGAGGACGGGTCGCCGCAGTTGCGCGCGGTGATGAAGGCGATAGCGCCACTTGCCGGGCGGCCAAGCGTGCTCGGTCTCACCGGTGCGCCTGGCGTCGGGAAGTCGACGGCCACCAATGCCCTGATCCGCGCCTACCGGCGTCAGGGCAGGCGGGTGGGCATCCTCGCGGTCGATCCCAGTTCGCCATTCACCGGCGGCGCGTTGCTTGGCGACCGGATTCGGATGCAGGACCACGCCACCGACCCCGACGTGTTCATCAGGTCCATGGCTAGCCGCGGCCATCTCGGCGGCCTCGCATCGGCCACTCCGCAGGCGCTCCGGGTGCTCGACGCAGCGGGTTTTGACGTGATCATGATCGAGACAGTAGGGGTGGGCCAGGCGGAGGTCGAGGTGGCGTCTCTGGCCGATACCACGATCGTGCTCGTCGCGCCCGGTATGGGCGACGCGATCCAGGCTGCCAAGGCCGGCATTCTGGAGGTGGGGGACGTGTTCGTGGTGAACAAGGCGGACCGGGATGGCGCCCAGCAGGCGGTGCGTGACCTGCGGAACATGATCGCCCTTGCCGGACGGGGCGAGTCCGCTTGGAACCCCCCGATCGTCGCCACGGTTGCCGTACGCGACGAGGGCATCGACGAGCTTGTGGGAAAGCTGGACGCGCATGTGACCTGGCTGGAGAGCTCCGGCGAACTCATCCGCCGCCGCCGGGCCAGAGCAGGCGCGGAGGTGGCAGCCATTGCGCTCGCCGTGTTGCGTGCGCGGATGGGCGCGCTGCCGGGCGACGGGAGGCTCAGCCGGCTTGCGGCGAAGGTCGCGGACGGCGAGCTTGATCCCTATTCCGCGGCCGACGAGCTTGTCGCATCGGTGAGTCCAGACAGCTAGCCGCAGCGTCCGGGCTCACCCGCCCGTCACGTTCGGTTGACCGCGCATCGCATCCGGTCATCACCGGCTTCGGGCTGAGGTCGCTCGAGGCCCCGATCGTGGCCAGGCCGCCGTGGAGTATCACGCCTGGGCGGCCCGGCGTGATCGCCCCCCGCAGTAGGGCTCACCGGCTCAGCGCGCTCGGCTTTCTTCCGTCCCGCCAGCACCCTGTGCTTCACTACCACCGAATGCGGTCGCGGGCCTTGCCGGAGCGGGCGAAGCTTCCTCGCCTGGCTCACTAGCCCCATTGATCACTGCAGCGTCTGCTGTCTCGAGCTTGGCCAGCGCCTGCAGTTCTGCGTCGATGATCGATTCGCTGCGCCGCCGTGCCTGGTAGGCCTTGCCGCCACCCCGGATCCCGAACAGCCGTTTCGCGTAGACGAGGTAGACGACGAGGGCCACGTTGATGAGGAACGCGCCCACCCGCAGGAAGGTGACCTTGTTGGCTAGTTCGTAGATTTCGAGTGGCAGCCCTGCGGACGTGGCCACCATGGCGAAGTACTCGCCCCAGCGCTTTGCCAGCCACAGGCCCACCGCCTCGATGACTTCGATCACCGTGTACGCGGCCAGCCCGACGGCAAACCACCTGAGCGTGGTCGGATTCAGGTTAAAGGCGTGCCTGATCATCTCGACCAGCTTGGACTGATCAAGGTCGTAACCGAGCTGCTTGAACAGGGGGCGCAGCAGGGGGAGCTCGCGGTTGAATGCCTGCTGGATGGTTCCGCGGGAGTACTGGAACCGCCATACCGCATAGGCGGCCACGCCCACGACGAGGACGCGAACCATCCGCTCGACCGCGAACAGCCGCAAGATAAAGACGCTGCGCAGCTCGTCGCCGCGGCGGACCTGCGGCGCGTCGCCGGCGGGACCCGCCAGTTTTGGCTCGCCAGGCACGAATGTCCCGCAGCGCAGGCAGCGCCAGGACTGGCCCGCCGCCGTCGGCGATGTGAGCCGGTTACGGAGACCGGACTCGTCCGGGGCGTAGGTGATGTGCCCTTTGCGGGCACATGTCAGCAGGCTCCAGTCCATCTACCTCAGCGTATGGCAAGTATCGCTGGCAGGTCGGCGCCACCGTGCGTAACCGGTCGTCTGCTGGGTGGAGAACCGATAGTGGCGGCACCGATATCGGCCGTCACAGGCTCGCGGCGCAAGGTCGCCGTGCCGAGGGGCGTGCGGTTCAGATGCGTCTGGTCAGGGGATGCCCGGCTGCGGTTCGCCCGGTTCAGCGCTCCCGTGACCTGACGGACCAGATCCGACTCTGCCCGCAGCTCATATCCAGGCCCCAGATCATCGAGGTGGAAACCGTAACCACCGGGCCATTGGGACGCGTTATCGCCTGGTGGCAGCTGGACGATCGAGCGAACCGCTGCGGGTGTTCCCGACACCTGCGCGGCCACCGCGGTGAAGGCTGACTCCAGTCGCGGCAGCGCCGACGCGAAGGCCGGGTACACGCACACTTCGAGCGGCCAGCTGCGGCAGACGACAGACGCCGTGACGGGGGTAATGGGATGCCCGGTGTCGGCACGCAGCTGACCAAGGCCAACGACGGCCACGATGCTCGCGGCGGCAAGCCCGATGGCATAGCGGTGACGGCGGGTCAGTATCAGGCCCGCCGCCACGATTGCGGCGGCTGCGAGGCCGCAGAACCAGGTGAGCGCCGCGACGAACAGCCCGGACCGCCAATCGGTGAAAGGTGAGTGGTGCACATCGGGTGACCACAGCATGCTGGGCAAGCTGGCGCCCGAGCCCCGGCCCGTACCCGACCACGCGGCCAGGGCCCAGCTGGCCGTCGCTGCGGCGGCAGGTACGGCGGCGGCAGCGACCGCCGCACCGACCGCAGGGAACGGTTGCCCAGGCCGTACCGGGTAACAGCGCGCGCACCAGAGCATCGCGACGAGGAAACCCAGGGCGACGTGCGCGAGCAGCGCGGCGGCACCCGCCGCGAGCTCCTGCGGCGGAAAACTGCCCGTGATCGGGCCCTGCGCGCCAGTCCAGGCCGCGATCGCCCCTGCTGTCAGCGTGTATCCGGCGAGCGCAGCCGACGCGGCGACACCAAGCCGAATCAGCGGTCCTGCCGCGGCGGAGCGGCGGCCGAGCCGTTCGAGCCGCCCGAGGCCTGAGCGCTCGCTTGCGATCGTGAGCCACGCCGTCAGGCCGGCCGCCGCCGGGCCGCTGCCGCGGACCGAGTCGAGTATCGCGTCGCCGGTGAAGTCCCAGCCGGTCATGCCGGGGGTGAGCGCCCGCCAGGCCCCGGCGATGCCGAGAATCGCGACGGGCACGAGCATGATCGGCGCCGCGTACCTGCCTTCTGCGGCAAGCAGCGCCAGACTCATGCCAGCGCGCGGGCGCCTGCCGTCAACCACCGTCGGCAATCCCGTCGGTGAGCGTAAACACCCGTGCGCAGCAGCGCGCGAGCCGCGCGGCGTCACGTCCGGCGACGAGCAACGCGGTGCTGACGGCGAGGCTCCGCAGGCAGCCGGCCATCGCCAGCGCGTCGTCCTCCGCGATCCCGTCAAGCAGGCCATCGACGAGGATCAGGTCAGGCTCGTGCACAGTGCAGGCGGCGAGCCACGCCCGGAGCGCAACGTCGTCGGGCGCCGCGTTGATCGAAGCGCTCACCCAGTTCGCCAGCTGCAGCCGCTGAAGCGCTCCCGCGACGCTGGCGCGGCGGTGCGACACGGGCAGCCCGAGCAGCCAGGCGGCATGGGTGACGAGCTCAAGCACGGTGAATCCAAGGGGTCGCCCGGGCGGCGGAATCAGCCCGACGCGGCGGCGGATCGTGTCACGCCCCCGGTATGTGCGCATGTCCTTGCCGAGCACCCAGAGTTCGCCACGCGCGGGAGGGGCGAAGCCGCCCAGCAAGGCGAACAAGGCGGTCTTGCCCGACCCGTGAGCTCCCGCGATACCTACGGCCCCGGCCGAGGTGTCGACAGAGAAAGTGACCGAGCGCAGCGGCCACTTGCCGCGATGACATAGTCCAAGCCCGCTCGCCAGAATGGCTGCCCGACCGGGCTTCGTCACCGTGGGTGAATGTGCGGAAGCGTCGTGTTCAAGTGACTCGCCCACCCGGCCACTCGGATCGTTCGCCCTGCCGCCCGCGGCAACCCACCTCCATCTGTGGTGTTTGTGTTCCTCGTACCGGCTCCTGCCGCGCCCCGCTGTACGCCAAGCACCGTGGGCTCCGGTCCGAAAGCCTTTTCACGCGCGTGGCAGCGGGTTTACCCAAGCCGTACTCTTACCGGTAATAAAAATAACGCAGCTTGGCTTTGCCTGTCACTTCCGGCCGGTAGCTTGGCGTGCCTGTATAGGAAAGAAGGCCGGGCGGATAACGACAGCGCTCACGGTGTGCGGGCCCCAATGCCGATGCGCGCGCTTCCGGTCAACTTTCCTGGTCCCGCTTCGCCGTGGTGCTGGTTCGGCGGTACATCATGTTCCAATGCAGGATGCTCACTAGGTCCCGGATGCCTGCGCCTTAATAATTGTGGCGGATTTCATGGCATATGAGCGCCCACAAATTATAATCCGGTAAGCGCTCACTGCCATGGAATATGACTTCCATGATCCGGTGGGAGCGGAGGCTCGGTGCGGCAGCGACGATGGCCGCAGTTACCTCGATCATGCGCGCACAGCAGATCCTGCTCAGCTCGGTACGATCCTGCGGCCGCACGGACTAACGTTCGCTCGCCACGAGGCTCTTGTCCTGCTGAGCTTCAGCCACCGCCGCGCGCCACCCGTCGGGACCTTCGACCTTCTCCGCGGGCTGCGTGTCACTGCGGGCGACTTCACCCCCGATGTCCAATTTCCGGCGCACGATGAGGACCCTGGTATTGCGGGGGGGAACGTCAGCACCGAATGACCAGCCACCGGATGCTCTGCGGATGGCAGCCGCCGCCCTGTGCTCCTCAACCGGATGGCTGGCGCGGCGGTTAAGCCAGGCCCGCAGACCGGCCGATAGCCGCTAAGGATTCCACCGCCATTGGGGATGTTGACTGGCTGGCCGGGCAGCCTTCGAACACGGCGAATGCCCGGTTGCAGCCATAGACGGCGCTGCCCCCCGGCGTGGACGTGCTGACTCAGCTTTCAGCTAACAGAACATGATCCCGCCGATGCTCGACGCGGGCTGCGCCGAGGCGACCCGCGGCGAGATCTGCGGCGCGCCGCGTACCGAGTGGGGCAGCTACACCGAGCCGGCCAAGTTCTGAACACCGAGCCGGCCACGTTCTGAACACGCCGAGCTCGCCACGCTCTGAATACACCGAGCCGGTCACGTTCTGATGGCCGCTGCGACCGCGCGCGGCCGGCTGCCGATTAAACTCGGCAGGCGGCGCCCGAGGCGCCAGGCGGCGATCGGCAAATAGGTGGCTAACCGGGGCTGGTAACTGCGGCACGGCCGCCACATTCCATGAGGCAGGATGGAGTCATGCAGCAACCTAGGGACTTCTCCCTATATGGCGCAGTCGATCTCGGTGCACGGCAGGCTGCGCTGAAACGCCGGGACGCGGCGGCTCAAGGGCCAAAGCCCGGTACCGGACACGGCGGCGGACAGGGCGGCGACGCGAGCGACGGCGCGGCCGGGGCGGTCATCGACGTCACGGAGGAGACGTTCAGCACGGACGTTCTCGAGCGCTCCCTGTCGGTGCCAGTGGTCATTGACCTCTGGGCGGAGTGGTGTGGTCCATGTAAGCAGCTCAGCCCCGTGCTTGAGAAGCTTGCTGCCGAGGCAGGCGGGCGCTGGATTCTCGCCAAGATCGACACCGAGGCCAACCCACAGCTGAGCGCGGCGCTCCGGGTGGAAAGCATTCCGATGGTGATGGTCGCGATCGGTGGCCAGATCGTTCCCGGGTTCCTCGGCGCGATGCCAGAAGCTCAGGTCCGGCAGTGGATCGACCAGGTAATGGCCGAGGCGCAGCGGCTGGGCTTCGGTGGTGGGTCCGGTGGCCCGCCAGGCTCTGGGCACGACGGCACGGCTCATCCGGGCTCAGCCACGGCCCGTGGCGGACCAGGCCGACCAGACGGCCAGAACGGTGCGGAAAACCTGCCAAGTGATCCCGAACTCGCCGCGGCTCAGAAGGCGATGGAGCGCGGGGACCTGGACGGAGCCGAGGCGGCATTCGAGCAGATGCAGGCGAGCTCGCCAGGCAATCCGGTCGCCGCCCTCGGGCTGTCGCAGATCAGGCTCGTGAAACGGGTGAACTCCTACGATCAGGCGCGGGTGAGGAAAGCGGCCGCGGAGCACCCAGGAGACGTCGAGGCGCAGATCCGTGTCGCTGACGTCGACATGGCGATGGGTCGGACCGAGGACGCCTTCGACCGGCTCATCGGCACCATCAGGCGCACCACGGGCGCCGACAGGGACCATGCCAGGCGCCACCTGCTCAGCCTGTTCGAGGTCCTGCCCCCCCGCGATCCGCGAGTGGCAAAGGCTCGTACAACCCTGTCCGGCCTGCTGTTCTAAGACTCGGTCAGCGGAGCCGCCGCCCTAACTCCCGGGCGCCGGTCGTTACTAGCCGCGGCGCTCGCGCGGATCAGGGCCCGCGAGATGCTCGAGCGCGGGCAGCGCGGCGGCGAGCGCCTCGTGCTGCTCCGCGGTGAGATCGAGCAGCATGCCGGTAAGGACCTTGGTGGTTTCCCGCCTGATGCGGTCGAGTACGGCACGGCCATCGGGCGTGACCTGCAAGGTGCTCGCCCGCGCGTCTTCTGGCACCGCGTACCTGCGCACGTAGCCGGCCTCCTCCAGCGCCGTCACCAGCCGGGTGAGCGTGGACGGCGCGATACCCTCGGCCGCGGCGAGATCGCCGAGCCGTAGCGCGTCGGCCTTTTCCACGGTGGCGAGCGCGGAAAGCTGCGTCGGCGTCAGGCCGGCGAGTTCGTGCCTGCGCAGCCGCCTGGACAGCCGGGCGATGGCGACACGCAGCCGGGTCGCGTCGATGGTCGGTGGCGTCGGCGCCGCGGCGCCCGCCCGCTCCTCCCGGCCGGCCCCGTTGCCCGTGTCGTGCGCCGCCGGGATGCTCGCCGCCTGCCCATGGGACATACATGCAGGGTACGTGCATCGGATAGGCCTTCGTGCACTCATAGGCGCGGATGAGGACCACATAGTGGCGCCATTTGATCAAGCGGACAGGGAGCTGGTGATCAGGCGAGCCGGGGACCACCGGGTCATCGGCTTGGGGCGCAGTGATAACGCAGTGATGACGCCGTGACGCCGAGCGTGTCGCATTCGATCACGGTGCGGCTCGAAGTGGCCTCCCACGGCCGCGCCGCGAGCGAGCTCACCCGCGCGGTTGGCGCTGTCGGCGCGGCGCGGGCAGAGGCGGCTGCGGCTGGCGAGTCGGGCGCGGGCGTCGAACCTGACGGGCCCGCGGCCATACGATGATGGAGGCATGCAGGACACCACGCTTGTTGGCCGGTTGCTCGTCGCCACGCCGCTGCTAGGCGACCCGAACTTCCGGCGTGCCGTCGTGCTCGTCGTCGAGCACGAACCGGAAGAGGGCACTCTCGGCGTCGTCCTGAACCGTCCGACCCAGGTCCCTGTTGCCCAGGTACTCCAGCCATGGACCGAGCTTGTCACCGGTCCTGCGGTGGTCTTCCGCGGCGGCCCGGTCGCGCCGGACAGCGCCGTGGCACTCGCGCTCGTACCCGGTGACGAGGAACCGCTTGGCTGGCGGCCGCTCGACGGCACGTCTGTCATGTCGCGGATCGGCCTCGTCGACCTCGACGCGCCGCCGGAGATACTCGCGCCCGAGATAGCCAGTTTCCGGGTTTTCGCCGGATACGCGGGCTGGGGCAGCAGGCAGCTGCAGGGCGAGGTCGATGCGGGCGCGTGGTACGTGCTCGGCGCGGAACCAGAAGACGCCTTCGCGGCGCAGCCTGACCGGCTCTGGCCGGGTGTGCTGCGACGGCAGGGCGGGGATCTGGCTCTGGTCGCGACCTTCCCCGACGATCCAGCGCAGAACTGATCGCGGCGGCGCTGGCAGCGTCGGCCACGGGCGGACGACCCGCTGCCCCCTCCGCACCCGGTCGGCAAAGTCTTGGTGCGGCTGCGCGTAGAATCTCCTCTCGTGAGCACGAAGGTCCTGCCAGACAGTGACACCAAACCAGACACCAGGCCGCAGCTGTCACATGGGGACGGCGACCACGAGCGGTTCGCGCACTACGTGCAGAAGGAGAAGATCCTCGAGAGTGCAGTGACGGGCACGCCGGTGATCGCTCTCTGCGGCAAAGTTTGGGTGCCCAACCGCGACCCGAAGCGCTTCCCGGTCTGCCCGGAGTGCAAGAAGATCTACGAGTCGCTGCCCGAAGGCGCCAGCGAGGGTGGCAACTGACGTCGGCTTTGCGCTGACGTACACCTGCAGGCGTCACTTCGATCGTGGCTGCTCTTCCTCGAGCTCTGAGGTGCGGCGCAACCGTAGCCATAGCGGCACGATCCACCACAGCGGCACGAACCACGGGCCGACCGCCACGGCCAGCAATACCACCGCCGAGCCCTTCAGCATGACGTCGAAGACGAGCAACATCGCACCCGTGATCGTGCACATGAGCAACCCGAGTCCGAACATCGTCAGCCGGTTTCGATCACCCCCGCACCCCGCCGTGCTGGCCCAGGGGAGGACGGCCCCCGTCCCCCGCTAGTGTTTGCTGGCCCGGGGGACGGCCCCCCGCACCCACCGCTAGTCTGTCGTCCTCGTGGGCATCTCACCGGGGCTCCGGCCATGGCAGCGGGCGGCGTACGAGGAGTACTTCCGGATTCCACGGCGGGATTTCCTGCTTGTTGCCACCCCGGGCGCAGGTAAGACCGCCTACGCGCTGACCGTGGCAGCCGAACTACTCGCCCATCGCGAGGTGGCAGGCGTCACCGTGGTCACCCCGACCGAGCACCTGAAGCATCAGTGGGCAGCGGCGGCAGCGGGGTTCGGCATCGCCCTGGACTCTGGCTTCCGCAATGCCCACGGTGCGGCCAGTGCCGACTTCACCGGGGTGGCGGTCACCTACGCGCAGGTCGCCGCGCATCCGATGCTGCACATGCAGCGCACCCAGGCGCGTCGCACACTCGTGATCTTCGATGAGGTCCACCACGCGGGTGACGCCCTGTCGTGGGGCGAGGCGATCCGCCAAGCCTTCGAGCCCGCCAGGCGAAGGCTCTCGCTGACAGGGACGCCGTTCCGTTCGGACACCAACCCCATCCCCTTCGTCAGCTACGCGGAAGAGGCGGACGGGGTCAGGCGCAGCGTATCCGACTACGTCTACGGCTACGGACCGGCGCTCGCCGACGGCGTCGTCCGGCCGGTTATCTTTCTCGCCTACTCGGGTCAGATGCGCTGGCGGGCCCGGATCGGAGGTGATCTCAGTGAGTTCACCGCGACTCTCGGCGAGCCGCTGACCCGGGATCATCTCGCCAGAGCCTGGCGCGCCGCGCTCGATCCGAACGGAGAGTGGGTCGGGCAGGTGCTCGCGGCGGCGGACCGCCGCCTGGTCGAGGTGCGCAGGGACATGCCGGACGCTGCGGGGCTCGTGATCGCCAGTGATCACGAGGACGCGCGTGGCTACGCGGCGCTGCTGCGGAAGATCACCGGACAACGGCCGGTCGTCGTGCTCTCCGACGACAAGGGCGCGAGCAGGCGCATCGGCGCGTTCGCGAACTCGGCGGACCGGTGGATGGTGGCGGTGCGGATGGTCTCGGAGGGCGTTGACATCCCGCGCCTCGCGGTCGGCGTGTACGCCACGTCCGTCAGCACCGCCCTATTTTTCGCCCAGGCCGTCGGGCGGTTCGCCCGGGCACGCAGGCGCGGCGAGACCGCGTCGGTATTCCTGCCCTCGGTGCCGGTGCTTCTCGGCCACGCCGCCGAACTCGAGGCGGAGCGCGACCACATTCTCAGCCGCCGCGACGGCGACGAGCCGCCTGAGGACCTGCTCGCGGCGGCATTGCGCGGCAAGGACGCTCCCGGCGACCCCGGCGAGCCGGCGGTACAGGTCCTGCACGCCTCGGCGCAGTTCGACCGCGTGGTCTTCGACGGCGGCGAGTTCGGCACGGCTGCGGCGCCAGGCTCGCCAGAGGAGGAGGACTTCCTCGGCCTTCCCGGCCTGCTTGAGCCCGAGCAGGTGGCCGTGCTGCTTCGTAAGCGCCAGGCGGGTCAGTTGCGGGCGCGTGCCCGCGATGCGGCCGTTATTAATCCTGAACGGCTGCGCGGTGGTGCGCCGCCGCCCGGCACCGCGCCGTCGGACGGAGGTCACACCGCGCCACCGGTGCATCGTGAGGCCCTCGCGACGCTGCGCCAGGAACTGAACGCATTGGTCGCAGCCTGGCATCATCGCACCGGTCAGCCGCACGGTGCGATCCACGCGCAATTGCGCCGCGCCTGCGGCGGCCCGCCGTTGCCCCAGGCGACGGCCGAGCAGATCCGAGAGCGGATCGCGGCGCTGCGCCGCTGGGCGGCCACCGGCAGCTGACCGGGCCATGGCAGCTCAGCCGTCGGCGCCGACGTCGGCAGCGCTACCACCTGTGATGCGGCGAAGCTCCGCGAACGACGTGGGGAACACCGTGCTCGGATGGCCTGCCGCCGCCCACACGACCTCGTATTCGCCAAGCCACACGTCAACAAGCGTCCTGACCCGGCGGGGATGGCCAACCGGGGCGACACCGCCGATCGGCTGCCCTGTGTGGGCGCGGACGAAGTCCGGGTCGGCGCGCTTGACGGAGTCGGCCCTGAGCAACGCCGCCACCTTGCCGGTGTCCACGCGGTGCGCTCCGCTCGTCAGCACGAGCAGCGGCGCGCCGTCCGCGTTGAACACCAAGCTGTTAGCGATGGCGCCCACCTCGCAGCCGAGTTGCGCGGCGGCCGAGGCAGCGGTCGGCGCGGGTTCAGGTAGTTCCACCACCGTCCCTGTAACCTCGTTGGCGCGCAGCGTGGCAGCGACGTTCTCGGCGTTCGGATGCATGCAGTTAAGGTAGCGTCGGCCACACCCGCGGGTCGCCGGGTCGGACCGCCGCAGCCCCTTTGGCGGCTGGATGTCGCCCATTCGCTGGGCCACCCGCCCGCACTGCTGGCCAGCCCCACCACGCCGAGCGGCAAATAGGCGCGCAACCTGCATCAAATCGGGCATCAGGCGCCCAAGCGGCATCTTCTGCGCCTACGCCGTCATGACCAGATCATCGGCCAGCCCCGCGTGTGTTTCGTGGATCTTCGGCGGCGCGGACCCGTCCTCTAGGTGGGCCGGAAGAGACGGTTAGGTGGGCCGGAAGACGGTGGGAACCGCGGGGTCACCGCGCGACAGTTGCAGCGCCTGCGGCGGCAGTTCGCCGAGGGCGCGGGTGTGCCGGTTACGCGCCTCCTCGATCGGCTCGCGGCCGACGATCTCGCCGTGGCGGACCAGGGGGCGCAGTAGCGTTCGGTCATGCGGCCCGCGCTCGGGCGGCGCCAGGGTGATCACCTCGGCCAGGGCCGTGCCGCGGTCGTCGCGGTGGCGGACCGCCCACTTGCGCCCGCCGCGCCCCGGCTTGCCCACCGACCGCTTCGCCATCGGCCGTAGCGGCGCCCCTTCGCGTCCGCTGTCCGCGCGTGCCACGAGCTTGTACACGAGCGCGGCGGTAGGCGCGCCCGATCCGGTGACGAGCGCCGTTCCGACGCCGTAACCATCCACCGGTGCCGCCGCGAGCGCAGCGATCCCGTGCTCGTCCAGATCACCGGTGACCACGATCCTCGTGGCCGTCGCGCCAAGCGAATCGAGCAACGCGCGGACCTCGCGCGCCAGCACAGCCAGGTCGCCACTGTCGATGCGGACGGCGCCGAGCCCCGGCCCGGCAAGCGCAACAGCGGTGCGGACCGCCCTGGCCACGTCGAAGGTGTCCACCAGAAGGGTCGTGCCGGTGCCGAGCGCTTCGAGTTGGGTGGCGAAGGCGTGCCGTTCGCTGTCGTGCACCAGGATGAACGCGTGCGCGCTCGTGCCGGCGGTCGGTACCCCGAACGACTTGCGTGCCTGCAGATTCGATGTGGAGGCGAAACCCGCGAGGTAGGCCGCCCGCGCACTGGCCACCGCCGCCATTTCGTGCGTGCGCCGTGAGCCCATCTCGATGATGGGCCGGTCGCCTGCGGCGGCCACCATGCGGGACGCGGCCGACGCGATAGCGGTGTCGTGGTTAAGCACCGACAGAGCGATCGTTTCTAGCACCACAGCCTCGGCGAACGGGGCGTCGACCACCAGGATCGGTGAGCCAGGGAAGTAGCAGTCACCCTCGCCGTAGCCCCAGATGTTCCCCGTGAACCGGTAGGACGCCAGGTAGTTGACCGTAGGGTCGTCCACGATTCGCGCGCTGCGCAGGAATTCCAGGGTCTCGGAGTCGAAGCGGAAGTCGCCTAGCGCGTCCAGCAGCCTGCCGGTGCCGCCGACTACCCCGTATCTTCTTCCATGCGGCAGGTGCCTGGCGAAGACCTCGAAGACGGCGCGGCGTTTCGCTGCCCCGCTGCGCAGCGCGGCCTGCACCATGGTGAGCTCATAATGGTCGGTGAGCAGTGCGGTGGTCATAGGTGGTGCCACGGGTGGAAGACTAGACGCATCACGTCACCGGGAGGTGATCAGCCGTGAGCGTAGCTCCCGTCGAGGTCGAACGGCCGCGCACGGGTGCGGACACATCGGTCGACCGGCCGTGGGTCACGATCGTGTGGAACGACCCTGTCAACCTGATGTCCTACGTAAGGTACGTGTTCCAGCAGGTGTTCGGCTATCCGCGGGCGAAGGCGGAGAAGCTCATGCTCGACGTGCACCATAAGGGCAAGGCCGTCGTCGCCGTGGGCGCCCGCGAGGAGATGGAAAGGGACGTGGAGGTCCTGCACGGGTATGGCCTCTGGGCGACGCTGCGCCACGACACGTGACCTACTTCAGGCGCGTTGCGGACCGCGCGCGCGATCATGGCGACCCGGGGCGCGAACGGCGCGGCGAGCGCCGCTACCGCTATCTGGCACGCTTCAGCGCGACCGACGCGATGCTGCTGCGTGAACTGGTCAGCCAGATCGCCGAACTCGTCGGCGGGCCTGCGACGGCCGGCCAGATCAAGGACGCACCGGGTCTGGACACACCGGGCCTGGACACACCGGGCCTGGACACACCGGGCCTGGACACACCGGGCCCCGAGGCGCCGGATCTGGAATCATTGGGCCTCGATGCGCTGGGCCTGACCGAGGACGCTGGCCTGCCTGACGACCCGGCGCTGGCCCGGTTGCTGCCCGACGCCTACCGTGACGATCCCGACGCGGCGAGCGAGTTCCGCCGCTACACCGAGAAAGATCTGCGGGCGGGCAAGGTGGCCGCCGCCAAGACGGTCCTTGCCACGCTGCCTGAGGGCGGGGGGCGGATCAGCCTGTCGGAGACGGAGGCACAGGTCTGGCTGCGGGCGCTCAACGACATACGGCTCGCCCTCGGGGTCCGGCTCGGCGTCACGGAGGATGTGATGGAGGAAATGGCCCGGATGAGCCACGATGATCCCCGTTTCGGCGTGCTCGCGGTGTACGACTGGCTATCCGGCACGCAGGAGAGCCTGGTACACGCCCTGTCATGACGCGGGTAACCTGGCGCGCATGCTGACGATCGGCCGCGCGCTGCACGACAAGATTGTGGCGCATGCCCGGGCCGACCACCCCGACGAAGCGTGCGGAGTTATCGCGGGCCCGGCGTCCACCGGGCGGCCCGAGCGGTTCATCCCGATGACCAACGCGGAACGCTCGCCGACGTTCTACCGGTTCGATTCCACCGAGCAGTTCCAGGTGTGGAAGGAGATGGAGGAGCGGGACGAAGAACCCGTCGTCATCTACCACTCACACACCGCGACGGAGGCATACCCATCGCGCACCGACATCTCTTACGCGAGTGAACCTGGCGCGCATTATGTCCTGGTCTCCACCAGAGATCCAGAGCGAACCGGGTTCCGCTCGTTCCTGATCATGGACGGTGTGGTGACTGAGGAGGAAGTCCGTATCTGCGCTGACGCCGACCGAGCGGACATCAGCGGGCCGGAATGATCCGTGCCGACGGCCGGTTGGCAACGCAGGGGCCTAGCTTCGCCCATGCTTTCCCCGGCGCGGACGCGCCGGGCCGCCGATTCTGGAGTGTTGTTCATGGCCATCGAGGTCCGCATCCCGACGATCCTGCGCAACTACACCGGCGGCGCGAAATCGGTTGAGGGCACCGGTGCCACGCTCGGCGAACTGCTTGCCGATATCGACGGCCGCCACCCCGGCCTGAGCGAGCGCATCGCAGACGGTTCCGGCCTGCGGAGGTTCGTGAACGTTTACCTGAACGACGAGGACGTCCGCTTCCTCGGCGGCCTGGAGACGTCGGTGAGCGACGGCGACACCGTGACCGTGCTCCCTGCCGTTGCGGGCGGCTGAGCCTGGAGGCCGTGGATGCGCTACGACTCGCTGCTCGATTCGCTCGGCAACACCCCGCTCGTGGGGCTGCCGCGGCTGTCGCCACGGCCTGATGTCCGATTGTGGGCCAAGCTCGAGGATAGGAACCCGACCGGCTCCGTAAAGGACCGGCCGGCCGGGTTCATGATCGAGCAGGCCGAGAAGGACGGACTGCTCACCCCCGGCGCGACGATCCTCGAGCCCACCTCGGGAAACACCGGCATCTCCCTCGCGATGGCGGCGAAGCTGCGCGGCTACCGGCTGGTCTGCGTTATGCCTGAGAACACGTCGGAAGAGCGCCGCCAGATCCTGAGCATGTGGAGCGCGGAGATCATCTCGTCGCCCGCCGCGGGCGGATCGAACGAGGCCGTGCGGATGGCGAAGGAGATCGCTGCCGCAAATCCTGGCTGGGTGATGCTTTACCAGTACGGCAACGAGGCCAACGCCCGCGCCCATTACGAGACCACCGGTCCCGAGTTGCTCGCCGACCTGCCGGAGATCACGCACTTCGTCGCCGGGCTCGGCACCACGGGAACCCTGATGGGGGTGGGCAGGTATCTGCGTGAACGGGTGCCCGACGTAGCCGTCGTGGCAGCCGAGCCGCGGTATGGCGAGCTTGTCTACGGGCTGCGTAACGTGGACGAGGGCTTCGTGCCGGAGCTTTACGACGATTCCGTGCTCACCACACGGTTCTCTGTAAGTTCGGCGGACGCGCTGCGCCGGACCCGCGAGCTGCTCGAGGCGGAGGGCATCTTCGCCGGCATCTCGACAGGGTGCGTGTTGCACGCAGCAATGGCGATGGCGGCCAAGGCGGCAGCGGCCGGCCGGCGGGCCGACGTCGCGCTCATCGTCGCGGACGGCGGTTGGAAGTACCTGTCCACCGGCGCCTACAGCGGCACGCTCGAGGAGGCAGAGGGTCGCTTGGAAGGCCAGTTGTGGGCGTGAGCGAGATCCCGCCCGTTGGGGCAGCTGTTGCTGCTGCCCCAACGGCTGCTGCCCCAACGGCTGCTGCCCCAACGGCTGCTGCCCCAACGGCTGCTGCCCCAACGGCTGCTGCCCCAACGGCTGCTGCCCCAACGGCTGCTGCCCCAACGGGTGCTGCCACTGCCAGCGCTGCCGCTGCCAGCGCTGCCGCTGCCAGCGCTGCAACTGCCCACGATGCCGCTCACGCCAGCGTGTTTGACCAGGCGACGGCGGCGCGGCCGCTCGGTGACGGGCGGTTCGCGATCGTGCCAGACGAGCGGTTTGCCATCGGTGCGGTGGTGAACGGCGGCGTGCTCGTCGCCTCCGTGCTGCGCGCCGTGCTGTACGGCTCGCCGCACCCTTATCCGGTCGCGACAAGCTCGCACTTCCTGCGTGTCGCCCGCGCCGAGCCCGCCGAGGTCCACGTGACATGGCTGAAGCAAGGCCGGACGGCCGCGACAGCGCGCGCCACGCTCGTCCAGGATGGCGTGCCCGTCATCGAGTCCGTCGTGACGACAGGCATGCTCGGGGCAGGCGAAGGGACCGGCGGCAGCGGCGGGGCGCCAGGCGGGGCTGCAGGCGAAGCGAGAGCGCCGGGCGGGGCCGGGGCGGCAGACGCGCTGTCATGGACTGGCGAGCCGCCGCGGCTGCCTCCGGTCGGACAGTGCCGGACGTTCCCCGTGGCGGACGGCTTCACCGGCCAGATCGACATCCGCTCCGACCCTGCGACGATGGGCTGGCTGGACGGCCGTCCGGCCGGCACGCCCGAGATGCGCGGCTATCTGAGCCTGCGCGAGCAGCGCGCCCCCGACGCCTACCTGCTGGCGGTGGCCGTCGACGCGCTGCCGCCCGTGGTTTTCGGGCTCGGCGCGGTCGGCTGGGCTCCGACCGTCGAACTCACCTGGCACATGCGCGGCATCCCCGCGCCAGGCCTGCTTCGCATCGCTGCCCGCTGCAGGCGCGTCAGCGCCGGCTGGTTCGACGAGGAGGCCGAAGTATGGGACGCCGCGGGTCACCTCGTCGCGCAAGGCCGCCAGCTTGCCCGGGTCGGGCGGACCGCCCACGGCGGCTCGGCCTGACCGGCGGCTGCGCCCGACCGCGGCTGCGCCCGACCGGCGGCCGCGCCCGACCGGCGGCCGCGCCCGACCGGCGGCTACGCGGAACCGGCGGCGGATGCCACGGGCTGGTGTCGGCCGCACCGGGTTCGCCTTTGGCCGCGTGTAGCCTTGGACGTTATGCGTGTGACGGTCGTCGGATGCGCGGGCAGCTTTCCCGGGCCGGACAGCGCGGCCTCGTGCTATCTGGTCGAGGCCGACGGATTCCGGTTGCTACTCGACCTCGGTAACGGTGCGCTGGGCGCACTGCAGCGGCACGTCGGACTCTACGACGTGGATGCGATCTGCCTGAGCCACCTGCACTCCGACCACTGCCTGGACATGTGTCCCTACTGGGTGGCCCGCAACTACGCTCCGGACGGGCCGAGGCCGCCGATACCCGTATACGGCCCCGACGGCTCCGCGGACCGGCTCGCGCAGGCCGCGGGACTCGATTCCCAGCCTGGCATGACCGCCGTATTCGATTTCGTGTCGATGCACCCGGGCCGTCGCCAGATCGGCCCGTTCGCGGTGACGGTCGACCATGTGGAGCACCCGGTGGAGACGTTCGGCTTCCGCATCGAGCACGCTAGCAGGGTGCTCGCGTACTCGGGGGACACGGGCGAGTCCGCAGCCCTCGTGATGCTCGCCAAGTCCGCCGATGTGCTGCTCTGCGAGGCTTCATTCCTCGACGGCCCGGGCCTGCCCGAGCGCCTGCATCTGACCGGTCGCGAGGCGGGTGAGCACGCCACCAGGGCCGGGGTCGACCACCTGGTGCTCACGCACGTGGTGCCGGGGAACGACCTGGACCGCACGCTCGCCGAGGCAGCGGGCGCGTTCGACGGAACCCTGTCGCTCGCATCCGCCGGCCGGGTCCTCGACCTGAGCTAGCCGGGTCCTCGGCCTGAGCGAGGCGGCCGGGCCGGACCGGCAGCTGCCTGTCAGCGGGGCCACTCGCCAGCCGTTGTCGCGGCCCGCTAATCTGACCCGCATGGCTCGCCCCGATGGACGTACCGCAGACCAGCTCAGACCGGTCAGTTTCACCCGCGGCTGGCTCGACCACGCCGAAGGATCGGTGCTCGTCGAGTTCGGCAGGACCCGGGTCCTTTGCGCCGCCAGCGTGCAGGAGGATGTGCCGCGGTGGCGCCGCGGCAACGGCGCCGGTTGGGTGACCGCCGAGTACGCGATGCTGCCGCGGGCCACGAACTCGCGAACCGACCGCGAGTCTGTCAAGGGCAGGCTGGGCGGACGGACGCAGGAGATCTCGCGCCTCGTGGGCCGCGCGCTGCGCGCCTGCGTGGACGCCAAAGCGCTTGGCGAGAACACGATCGTCCTCGACTGCGACGTGTTGCAGGCCGACGGCGGCACCAGGACGGCAGCGATAACCGGCGGTTATCTGGCGCTGGCTGACGCGGTGGCGTGGCTGCGGCGGCGGGGCAGATGCCCGGGCGAGCCGCTGGTGGCGTCGGTGTCGGCGGTCAGCGTCGGGATCGTCGGCGGTGAGCCCCTGCTTGACCTGTGCTACGAGGAAGACGCCGCCGCGGAGACCGACATGAACGTGGTCTGCACAGGCGATAGCCGATTCGTCGAGATCCAGGGCACCGCGGAGCGCGATGCGTTCGGCAGGCAACTCCTTGACCGGCTGCTCGACCTGGCCGTGGCCGGTTGCGGCGAGCTGACGAAGCTGCAGCACGCTGCGCTCGAAGACTGATCCTTAACGGCTGCGCATGGGTCTGTCGCCTCAACGTTTGGTGCTTGCCACCAGGAATGCGCACAAGGTCGCCGAGCTCAACAGGATTCTCGCCGCGACCGGAGCCGGGCGAGCCGTCGATCTGGTAAGTCTCGTGGCCTACCCTGCCGCGCCTGACGTCGCGGAGACCGGCTGCACGTTCGAGGAGAACGCGTTGCTCAAGGCACGTGCGATAGCGGCTTTCACCGGCCTGGCGGCGATCGCCGACGATTCCGGGCTGTGCGTCGACGCGCTGAACGGTATGCCCGGGGTTCTGTCGGCGCGCTGGGCCGGAGGCCACGGGGACGACGCCGCTAACCTGACGCTCGTCCTGTCACAGCTGGCCGACGTGCCGACCAGCCGACGTGGTGCGAGGTTCGCCTGCGCCGCCGCGCTGGTTATGCCGACCGCGGGATCGCTCGCCGCTGGCCAGCCTCCTATCGAGCGTGTCGTCACGGGCGAGCTGGCGGGCCGGCTCACCACGTCACCTCGCGGCTCGCATGGCTTCGGCTATGACCCGATCTTCGTGCCGGACGGGGATACGCGGACCACGGCGGAGATGGATCCTGCGGAGAAGGACGCGATCAGTCATCGCGGGCGCGCGTTCCGCGCGCTCGCGGCGGTGATCTCCGAACTCCTCGGGCCCGGCGGCGCCGCCCAGCAGTAGTCACTCGCCTAGGCCGGGCCCGCTGCGTCACTGGGTTGCGCGGGCCATGGTCTCGCGCAGGGCTGCCACCGCGGCCATGTCGCCGCTGACCCGGAGCGCCTCGAGGGGGCCGCGCCCCCACAGCCACCGGTACACGTCCTCGGGTGGTCCCGACATGGCGGCGTCGCATTCCCAGGGGATTTCCGCGGCGACGTCGATCGCGCTTTGCTGCAGCGTGACACGCCACACGTGGGTGCCGGCCTCGATCGCGACAACCTGGTTGGTACCACGGACATCGGTGCCGAGCCTGGTGCCGAGCCAGAGTGTGAGGGCCTCGTCGATCCCGTCCACGGCCAGCCCGTCGGCGACGGGGTAGTGCAACCCGTAAGCCTCGGTCACATCCATCCGGTGGATCGTGGTCTCGTGTGCCATCCGCCGCCACCAGAAGAGGTAGCTGCGGTCGCCGGTGAACCACGTGTCGCACGGCTCGTCCGGCCGATGCCCGGCAAGCCTTTCGTAAAGGGTGCGCATCCCGCCCGCGTACCAGCTGCGCACGTCGGTATCGTGCGGCGGCGTGCGCTGCCATTCGCCTGGTGGCTGCTGCAGCGCGAGCCAGCTACTGGTCCGCTGGTAGACGCTGCCAAGGTGCCGGATCACCGCGCCGGTGTCCAGGCCATCGCAGTACGGCACGGGCACGTCGAGGTCGCGCCCGGCGGCCGTCCAGGCGATCCGCTCACCCTCCGAGCGGAACGTGGTGAGCAGGTCAGCCGGTTCCACACCGGACAGCATGCCCCATCCTCGGCCGGGCGCGCGATTTCATCGCCGCACGGCACCAGTCATTCAGCGGTTGGCGCCGTCGCTGGACGCCGTGCGCGGCCGGCTCCGGGTGGCGGTGGCCGGCGAGCAGGTGACTCTGGGAATGGCCGTGAAAAGCTCGTCGGCGGTCGGGAAGCCAGCCCTGCCTGAAGGGAGCGAGCCCGTGCGGGCACAATGGCGGGTGGATTCGCACCCGTGGAAGGAGCGGCCATGGACGTCGCCGCGCACATCGGCGAGTTGCGCAGGAACGGTGAACTGCTCGCGGCGGCAGTAGACGCTGATGGCTTGGACCGGCCCATTCCCTGCTGCCCCGGCTGGCAGGTGCGTGACCTGCTGCAGCATATCGGCATGGTGCACCGGTGGGCGGCCGCGAATGTGAAAAGCGGGGCAATGGCGACAAGGGGAACAAGGGGGACAGGCGCGCCGATGACCGACGATGAGATGCGACACGCCGTCGGGCCCTTCCCCGCCGACGCGCTGCTCACCGGATGGTTCCGCGAGGGCCACGCCGCACTTGTAGAGACCCTGATGTCCGCCGACCCAGCGGTCCAGTGCTGGACGTTCATGGCCGCGCCCACCCCGCTCGCGTTCTGGGCGCGCCGCCAGGCGCACGAGACAGCGATCCACCGGGTGGACGCGGAGAGCGTGGGCCAGGCGATCACGCCGGTGCCGGCGGAGTTCGCGGCGGACGGGATCGATGAGCTGCTGACTGGTTTCGCTCCACGGGCGAGACGTCGTCTGCGCGCGGACCCGCCGCGCACGCTGGCTGTGCACGCCACGGATGTGAGTGCCGCCGCGGAAGGCGCGGATTGGGTCGTCCGCGTCGGGCCCGAGGGCGCCAAGACGGCGAGGCGGGCCGAGCGGGCTGGGCAAGAGCACGAGCGGGCTGGGCAAGAGCACGAGCGGGCTGGGCAAGAGCACGAGCGGGCTGGGCAAGAGCACGAGCGGGCTGGGCGGGACCCGCGGGGCGGCCAGGACAGTGCGGCCGACTGCGTGATCACGGGCGCCGCCGCCGATCTGTACTTGCTGCTATGGAACCGGTGCGCGGGGCAGGCCGGCATCGATGTGGCAGGCGATCCTTCCGTGCTCACCTTGCTGCGAGAGAAGCTCCAGGTCAGGTGGAGCTGATTCGAACCCAGGTCCGGTCAGGGGCACGGCGGCCGGTACGGTTAGAGCCGCAGCAGACGCGTGGCATGTGAGGGAGCGGAAGTGACGCAGCAGGAGAGGCTGGCGGCCGGCGATCCGGCGCCCGATTTCACTTTGCCCGACGCGGACGGCACGCCGGTGAGCCTGTCGTCCTACCGTGGGCAGCGCGTGATCGTTTACTTTTACCCTGCGGCGATGACGCCCGGCTGCACCAGGGAGGCGTGCGACTTCCGTGACTACCGCAGCAGCGCAGGACAACGCCGTCCAGCGGTGATCGGGATCTCGCCCGACCAGCCGGCCAAGCTGGCCATGTTCCGCGAAAGGGAAGGACTTAACTTTCCACTGCTTTCCGATCCAGGGCGCGAGGTCCTCAAGGCCTACGGCGCCTTCGGCGAGAAGACGATGTACGGGAAGAAGACAACCGGCGTCATCCGCTCGACCTTCGTGATCGACGCCGCGGGCAACGTGGAGCAGGCGCAGTACAACGTCAAGGCGACCGGCCACGTCGACCGCCTAAGCAAAGACCTGGACGCCTGAGCACGACCATCGCGGGGCCGTAGCCCAACGGCAGGAGGCGAACGATTTAGGGTCGTTACAGTGTGGGTTCGAATCCCACCGGCCCCACTAACGAGCGTGCTGGATGGAATATTGGGGGTGCTGGAGCGCCCCCAAGTTTCCATCCATCACCTCTGATGGTACGGCGCGCCGGGTTCGGCATCACGTGCCTGTTCGTGCCAATCGTGCTTTCGGCCGCGTTTGTGGTCCGCGCCTTATCGCGGTTTCAGTGGCTGGTTCCCGTTCTGCCTTGTCCACCTGTTACCCCACGGCAGGAGGTCATTGATGTGCGTGACGAGCACCGAGCCGTTGGCCGGCACGATCACTTCGATATCAGGGAAATAGTCCACGAGCACCTGCCTGCAGCGGCCGCAGGGAGAAATAATCCCGCGGCCTTGATCAGTCGCGGCGACGATCGTGGTCAGGTCGCGTATCCCCATGGCCGCGGCGGTGCCGATGACCACCTGCTCCGCACACGGCCCGCCGGTGAAGTGGGCGACATTCAGCCCAGTGACGATCCGGCCGTCCGCGGCGCGTGCGGCCGACGCGACCGTGTGGCTCGCGCCGTCGCCCCGGACGGCGACAAGTTCCTCGGCCCGCCGGACGAGTTCAGCGTCCGCCGCCGTGAGCTGCCGATCCATGCGATCCTTCCCGTTCAAGGCTGCGTCACAGCCCGCGCTGCTGCCCAAACACAGCAGGCAGCACGGCCTCGACCAGGTGCGGCCCGGGCTCGGCGATCGCCTGCCCGAGTTGCTTGGCGAATTCCTCGGCGTTCGTGGCACGGCTGGCTGGCACGCCCATTCCGGTCGCCAGCGCCACGAAGTCCAGATCCGGCCTGGACAGGTCGAGCAGTTCCCTGGCCTTCGGCCCTGCGGCATCCGCCCCGACCCGCTGCAGTTCCATATTGAGGATGTCGTAAGACCTGTTACTGAAGATCACCGTCGTCACGTCGAGCCCTTCGCGCGCATGCGTCCACAGCGCTGAGATCGTGTACATCGCACTGCCGTCCGCCTCCAGACACAGCACCGGCCGCTCCGGGCAAGCCACCGCCGCTCCGGTGGCGAGCGGCAGGCCCTGGCCTATCGCGCCGCCGGTCAGAGTCAGCCAGTCGTGCGGCGGCGCGCCCGCCGTGGCCGCGGGCAGCCACAGGCCGGCCGTGTTGGCCTCGTCGGTCACGATCGCGCCCGCGGGTAGCAGGGCGCCGACCGCCCGCGCGAGCGACTCGCCCGTCAGGTCACCCGCCGGAAGGCCGGGCCGCTCGCCGGGCTGGCGGGCGGGTTCGGTCCCGGCGGCGACCAGGTCCGCCAGGCTGGCGAGCGCACCTGTCACGTCTTCGCCGGCTGAGCCAAGCGGATGCACCTGGCACCCCCCGGGCACCAGGTCGCCCCGCCTGCCAGGATAAGCGAAGAACGAAACGGGGGAGCGCGCGCCCGCCAAGATCAGGTGCCGGGCGCCGTCAAGCTGTGCGGAGGCCGCCTCGGCGAGATAGGCGAGGCGGTCGATCGAGGGCAGCCCGGCGCCGCGTTCGAGCCGCGCGGGAAACGTTTCGCAGCGCAGCCTGGCCCCTGTCGCAACCGCGATCCTGCTGGCCGCGACGAGCCCTGCTGCCCTGGTTGCCGTACCGCCCATGAGCAGCACGCACGGCTCGCCTGAACGCAACGCCGCGGCAGCCGTTTGGATCAATTCACCGGGCACCTCGGCGGGCGCGGGAGGGCTAACCGGCGGGGCCGGCTGCCCGCCGTCCGACCACGACGCGTCGGCGGGCAGGATGAGGGTCGCGACTTGCCC